>Ga0302046_10000023_pt1 | contig 148634 bp, 80 predicted proteins | sample RVTome_11_FD_200261 | JGI IMG/M metagenome (GOLD analysis project Ga0302046, IMG submission 200261) | Soil microbial communities from uranium-contaminated site in the Upper Colorado River Basin, Wyoming, United States - RVT147D111 (version 2) ... | reverse complement strand
ACCCCCAGCCCCTCCGCCACCCTCTGCAACACCACCGGAGACCAACTTGGCCTTGTAGCGTCCATCCAGCAGGTGCCCATGCCGCCGGTGCCGTTTGTTGAAGTACACCGTGTAAGCCGTGGAAAGGCCCTGCATGACCAGTCCCGCGAAGGACGAATTCTCCCGCAAAGACGCGAAGGCGCAAAGGTTGGGAGGGGGCTTCTTGTCTTCCTTGGCGCCTTGGCGGGAGACTCCCCAATTTCGTGTGTTTCGTGTCTTTCGTGGTCCGCTTCCTTTCGGGGCTCATGCAAAGGCGAGATCCCTGAAGTCGAAGCAGTTGGGAAGCTGGTGCCCTTTGCCGGGACTTGAACCCAGATCAACGGTATTTGCAGGCATCAGATTGCGGGAGAGATCTGTCGGCATTTCTGGAGAGTTCTCAAACGTGTCTAAAAAGTGCATAAAAGGCTAACCTGCAATCACTTATAAGCGCATTCGGGCTGGCTGACTGCCAGACATTCCATGATTGGCTGAGTGGATACTTGAGAAGCAAGATACCAGAAAAAAACAACGCAACATATTGTTTCACAACGATAAGCGTATTGTTATAGCAAACTACTAATTTGTTTTATTTTGACATCAAAGCTCAAACTACTAATTTAAAACTAAATAAAGAAAAATTAGTAGTTTACCTGGATGGAACGCGACATGAAAAAGCCGGAAAGGGCCCCATCGCTAGCCGAAGTGTTCTCTTCCCAAGACACCGTTAAAGACCTCCTCAGAGTGCCTTCGTCCTCGATCGCCACGATTCCGGAGTACATCCACTGGGACAAGTTGCGCCGCAGGAAACTCCAAGAGGGAGTCACCCACATGCAAATGTGGGGGAGACTGAAGTTGGACCGGGCAGGATCCCTCAAACCGATCCCATTGCTGGGCACCGATGGATTGCCCTTCCAGTTTTGCGTGCCGTCATCCGTTCAAGAGGCATTGCACAAAATCGACTCGGGAGGAGGAGGATGGATTAGCTTCCCGGAGCAGATAACGAACCCGCAAACTCGAGACAGGTACCTGATTCGCTCGATGATTGAAGAATCCATAACGTCCAGCCAACTCGAGGGGGCTGCCACCACACGGGAGGTGGCCAAAGAACTCATTCGAACCAATCGCGCCCCTCAAACAAAGGGTGAGCAAATGATCGTCAACAACTATGCAACCATGCAGAAGATCAAGGCATTAAAGGATGAAAAGCTAACTCCGGACATGGTTTTTGGAATACACCGTGAAGTGACCTTCAAAACCCTCAAAGATGAGTCCAAGGCGGGAACATTTCGAAGTGCTGACGACAACGTGTATGTAGGCGACGACTATGGTGAAGTGTTTCATGAACCGCCTCATGCATCCACCCTGGAGCATCGACTTGATCAGATGTGTGCCTTTGCAAACGGGGATACTCCTGGATTCTTCATTCACCCTGTACTGCGAGCTATCATGCTGCATTTTTGGCTCGCCTACGATCACCCGTTTGTGGATGGCATTGGCCGCACGGCAAGGGCTCTTTTTTATTGGAAAATGCTAAACCATGGTTATTGGCTTTTCGAGTACATTTCCATTTCGCAGATTCTGCTCAAAGCCCCGGCAAAGTATTATCGGTCGTTTTTATATACGGAGACGGATGAGAATGATCTGACCTACTTTGTTGACGCGCAGACGCGTGTTATCCAAAAGGCCATTCTTGATCTCCATGACTACCTTGACCGGAAGACCAAGGAGTTCCAGGACGCGCTTGCGTATATAAGAGGCAAACAGCATTTCAATCATCGGCAAATCGACCTGTTGCGCCACGCCTTGAAGCATCCCTACCACCGCTACACGATACAAGGTCACATGAGGAGTCACGGCATTGTGTATCAGACAGCGAGAACGGATCTGCTGGAGCTGAACGAGATGGGATTGGTGACCAAGTCCAAACTGGGGAGAGCCCTGACATTTACGCCCATGGACGACATCCAAGAGCGGTTGCGCGAACTGGGCAAAGGTCGCCAACCCGCTCAGAAGCGCATGGACGGCAAGTAGCCGTCCCGCGTGGCATCAGGAGGCGGACCCACCGGCCACGCCACGAACGCCGCATAGCAAATCCGCAGGTCATCCTGCCCCGCTCTGGTGAGCCACTCCCCGAGGGGCATAGGCAACTGTCAGGATCCTGCCCCGGAGCGGATGGCATGGAGTTTGGAAGCACAGAACCCCAAAGCCCCCTCGGGTCAGCGGTTTTTCAGGCCGCGCCAACCAATATCGCCCGAGTATTGCCAGACAGGACGCGCCACGGCGCACTCCGACGCATGGAGATGCAACACTGGCAGAAGTGGGCTTATTGCTGTGTAACCTCGTGGTTTTTCTGGAGATGCGTCGAGCTGAAGCCGCTTTGAAGCTGGTGCCCCCGCCGGGACTTGAACCCAGATCAACGGTTTAGGAAACCGCTGCTCTATCCAATTGAGCTACGGGGACGACCCGGCAGGAGAGCATAACGCAATGGCCGGACCTGTAAATGCCGATTCCCCTTGGTGGGCTTTGTCAGGGACTATCCGAGGGTGCGTGACTCAAGGGGGGCCAGGGTAGAAGTAGGAGCAAGAGTAGGTCATTCCCCAGACAATGCTGGGGAAAGTAGGCTGCGCAATGGATGGCGACACAAGGTGAACGATGGGCGAGGAGAGCACCCTACATCGCACCGCATAAATGGCCCTCACCCCTTCCCTCTCCCGGCGGGAGAGGACTTCGACGAGCTCAGTCGAGCGGAGACATGTCTTCCGCGCGGAGAGAGGCTGCTGCCCTGATCCCTTCACCCTGGCGTGGCATGCTGTTCCCTCTCCCCCCGGGAGAGGGTCAGGGTGAGGGGCCCGACAAAGCGACAACAAGGTGGTCGTTCGTTTCGTGTAAAGGGCAAGAGCAAGAGCAAGAGTAAGAGCAAGAGCAAGATGGCCCTTTCTTGCTCTTACTCTTACTCTTGCTCTTGCTCTTGCTCTTGCTCCTCCTCAGAGTTATCCCCCTCGCATCCCATCCGCCTTGTCCCGGGAGCCGAGTTGGCCACCCAAACGACCCGGTTTGGCCCGCTTTTTGCATTTGACCCCCTTTGGTCGCCCTAGGTAGGGTGCGTCTCCTTAAACCGGTAATTTTGAACCATGTTCGGCACGTTTCGTAAGCATCAGAAGTGGATTTGGATCGGCGCGATCATCATCGTCATCCCCTCCTTTGTCATTTATTTCAGCCCCGACGCAGCCCCCGGCCGGGGCCGGGGAGGAGGCGATTACGACCTCGGCTCGATCGACGGCCGCCCCATCAGCCGGGACGAATACCTGCCCGCCTACAATGAGGCGCGCCTGAGCTACTTCATCCGCGCCGGCGGCCGCTGGCCCGGACGTGACGATGCCACGATGGAGCGCATCAACAACGACGCCATGTCCCGCCTCCTCATGATCCGGATGATCCATGACATGGACATCGACATCAGCGACATGGCCGTCGCGGAGCTGGCCCGCAATCAACTCAGCGACACGCCCGTCCGGGATTTCGCCGACCGCTTCCTCAAGCCCGAAGGGCTGACGATCGACGATTACACCAACTTCCTCCGCCACGAGGCCGGCATCCAACAACTGATCCGCGTGGCCGCCCTGAGCGGGCAACTCGTCAATCCCCGCGAGGCCGAGATGCTCTTCCGCAAGGAGAACGAGCAGATCCTGACCGAGGCGGTCGTGTTCTATGAGTCCAACTACGTGGACAAGGTCACCGTCACGCCCGACCTCCTGCAGAAGCACTACACCAACCGGGTCCAGGTCTATCGCGAGCCGGACCGCATCCAGGTCAATTATGTCGCCTTTGCCGCCAGCAACTTCCTGGCGGAGGCGGACAAGGTCGTCGCGGGCATGACCAACCTGACGGAGACCATCGACGAGTATTATCGTTCCCGGGGCGCCGACTTCTTCAAGGACACCAACGATGTGGTCATGGCCGAAGAGGACGCCAAGCAGAAGATCCGGGATGAATTGCGCCAGGAATCCGCCATGCGGGAGGCGGAACGGAAGGCCAACCAGTTCGGCAGCGACCTGCTCGACATGCCGCAGCCCAACAAGGCGGAGGATCTCAATTCCCTGGCTGCGGCCAGGGGTTATCAGGTGTCCGTGACGCCTCCCTTCAGCCGGGCCGATGGCCTGGAGGACATGAATCTCCCTGCCGCGTTTCGCCAGCAGGCCCTGCTGCTGAACCCCAACAATCCCGTGCGGGTGGAACCGATCGTGGGTGAGGACGGCGCATATGTGATCTCCTTCAACACCGAGATCAAGGGCACCACCCCATCCTTCGAGGAGATCCAGGCCAAGGTGGAGGAGGATTACCGGCGGCAGGAGGCCCGCAAGCTGTTGCGCTCCGCCAGCCAGAACTTCAACACCCAGTTGACCAACGGTTTGGCCCAGGGCCAGTCGTTCGATGCCATCTGCCAGGCCTCCCAGGTGGAAGTCGTCCAGCTCCCCGCCTTCTCACCCAGCAGCCGGCCGCCCCTGGAAGGATGGGACAACAACTTCAGCCTCCAGATGATCCAACGTCAGGTGGACCCAATGACGGTGGGTCAGACCACGCCTTTCCTCCCCTCCCGCGACGGCGGCTACATCGTGCATCTCAAGGGACGCAATCCGGTGGATGAGGCCAAGCTGGCCGAGGAACTGCCCGAGTTCACCGCCAACCTCCGCCAATACCGCATCGGACAGGCGTTCGATCAGTGGTTCCGCAAGAAGGCCGAGGAACTCCGGCTCGCCGGGCCGCAGCCGGCCGAAGTCAGCGCCGACGATGCACCCCCCGCCGGCACCCCCGCCCCGCCCCCCGGCAGCTAGAAACAGTAGCCGCCGACGTCAGGAGGCGGTTTCGGAGAATCAGGAAGCATCGAATTCCGCCTCCTGACGTCGGCGGCTACTAGGACACAATCCAGCTCAGCACCGCCTTCTGCGCGTGCAGCCGGTTTTCCGCCTGGTCAAAGATGGTCGGGGCGTTGGCCTCGAAGGTTTCCTCGTCGATCTCCATGCCGCGATAGGCGGGGAGGCAGTGCATGACCAGGACATCCGGTTTGGCACGGGACACGAGCTGCCGGTTGATCTGGTATCCCTTCAGATCCTGGATCCGCCGCGCCGACTCCTCCTCCATCCCCATCGACACCCAGACATCGGTGTAGAGCAGGTCCGCGTCCACCGAGGCCTTTTGGGGGTCTTCGAACAGCAGCACATCCGCCCCGGATCGGCGGATCAGGTCTGCCGAAGGCTGGTAAGCCTTCGGGGCGGCGATGCGGAACTGGAATCCCAGTTTGCCCGCGGCAAACAGCCAGGAGACCGGCACGTTGCAGGCGCCGTCCCCGATGAAGGCGACCACCTTGCCGGTGATCGAGCCGCGCTTCTCCTGGAAGGTCTGGATGTCCGCCAGGATCTGGCAGGGATGCTCGGCATCGGTGAGGGCGTTGATGGTCGGCACGCCGCTAGCCGCGGCGAAGTCGTCCACGTCGGACTGCGCGAACGTGCGGATGACCGCCCCGTGGATCATGCGGCCCAGCACGCGGGCCGTGTCCTGGATCGGCTCGCCCCGCCCCAACTGGATGTCTTTGGCATTCAGAAAGAGCGCCTGGCCGCCCAGCTCGCGGATGCCGACTTCAAAGGAAACCCGGGTGCGCGTGGAGGACTTGGAAAACATCAAGGCCCAGATCTGCCCGGCCAGGGGGCGGGGTCCATCCTTGCTCCGCTGCTGCTTGAACACAGCAGAGGACTCGAGGATGGTCCGGATATCCCCGGCCGCCATCGTTTCGATGCTCAATAGGTGCTTCATAAGCCGAATCTCCCGGCGAGCGAAAAAGGATAGAAGGCAATAAATCGGGGTCCGGCTCAAGTTTAAACTGATCCCAAAGCGCGGGGGCGAACCCGGATTGACGGTCAATTTGTCCAACCGGAGCCGTATGACACGGTCTGCGTCTCCCCGTGAATCAGAGTATTTGAATCACTGTACAAGGGGCCCCTCACCCTGACCCTCTCCCGGGGGGAGAGGGAACAGCATGCCACCTCAGGGTGGAGGGATGAGGGAAGCAGCCTCTCTCCGCGCGGAGGACGATTCTCCCTCTCCCCACGGGAGAGGTCAGGGTGAGAGGGGCCTTGCACAGTGTTTCATGGTTCATGGTAGGAGGGATGCGCCCAAGGCAGGCGCAGCCAGTTGAGCCATCAACCGAGCCGCCGCCCTTCCCGTCTCTGATCGAGATCGTCCGATTCATGGAAAGCCCGCCATTCCTGAGAATCGAGGCATACCTAAAGCTCGTTTACGAGCACGCTCACGAGCACGTGCGGCCACGTAGCCGCCGCCGTGAGGCGGCGGACTCTGTCGTGATGAACAACGTGACGATCCACCCCCTCACGGGAGGTGGCTACGTGTCCCGTGGCAGGCAACGGTTCATGGGGAGCCCTCACCTCCAAAGGGATTCGGGTGCTCAAACGAGCCACGAACCACTCCAACTCGATTACGAGCACGAGCACGAACACGAACGCGTATTGCTTCCCTTTCGTGTGGTTCGTGTGTTTCGTGGTCCCACTCTTTTAATCCCACATTTCGTGGTCCGGCTTGACTTGCCGCATCTCTTGCAGCATAACCTTCACGTCCTCACCACACCCAAGCCGCCATTGCCGTCCGCTTTGCTGCGATGTTTCCAAGGAGGGAACACCGCTCGGTCGAATGCCCCGGAACCACTACAAACTCGATGCCCTGGAACCACGGATTCTCCTGTCCGCGGACGGCGTCGCGGTGACGGATCCCGGCTCGAACGTAACTGACTCCTTTGCCAGCACTGCCTCCGTCGAAGTCGTTGAGGCCAGCCCCGAGGGCATGACTTCGTCCGAGGATTACGACCCCGCCGATCAACTCGATGATATCCTCGATGTCGAGGCCACGCCCCTTTCCCAGGCGTCCGACACGGACCCCGCTGAGGATCCATCCGATGCCGATACGTCGCCCGCTGCATCCGCTCCCCTCACCCGGGCTGACAACTCCAATGAGGCCTCCGATCCCCTGACCGGACGCGACGCTGAGGGTGAACCTCCGTCCGTGGACGCCCCTTCCTTTGCGGAGGAGTCAGTCCTGACCCTCACGGCCGCCAACGCCCCGCCGGGACCGTCTGCGGTGCCCTTGGTGATCTACCTCGACCTGGACGGGGCGGACGACGTGATCTTCCGCGGCCCGGTCACCGTGACCGGCATCCAGGTCCCTTCCTTCGCGGCACCGTTCCATCTTCAAGGCCAGGAATCGGCCATTTTCGAGTCGTTGGTCCAATCCCTGCAGGGGGCTTTGCCCGGCCTGGGGGTGACGTGGACCCTCGATCAGCCTTCCGGCGATGCACCCTTTGCCACCATCCACATTGGCGGCGACGGATCCGGCTTCGCCCAATGGGGATTGTTCGCAGGGTTGTCCGAACATGGGGATCCAACCCATTCCGAATTGGGGCGGACCGCATTCGTGTTCACCGAAGTCCTCCCCGGCCAGTCCACTTCGGCCGAGGCTTACGGACGCGAACTGGCCGGATACGTCGCTCACGAGGCCGGCCATCTCCTGGGCCTGTCCCACCTCTACACGCCCGAACATGACGACAACCCCTTCGCCGAACATGCCTGGAAGCCCTACACCCACATCCAGATCGCCAAGGCCATCCTGGAGGATCTCATGGCCGACACGAGCGTGGTCATTGCCGGACACACCGCCGAGGTCAACGCCACCGTCGTCGAGGCCTTGCGCCTGTATCCGGAGTTCTACTACGCCGGGGCGGTCGGGCCGGACGGCTTCCCCGACGTCATCATGGGGCAGGGGACCGTCCACCCCGAGGACACCGGGACCTGGCTGACCCGCATCATGGACATGGCCTGGGCCGCCCAGGCCGACATCGCCTTCACCACCATTGAAAAGGGCCAGATCCTGGCCTGGTCCTACGGGTTCCTCACCCATATCGCCGGGGATGTCTGGGCCCACACCCTGGTGAATGAATTCTCGGGGGGCGCCTTCCCGGCGGTTGGGGACATCGTCTCCAACCAAAGCGACCTGGCCAATGCCGTCCGCCATCTGCTGGTGGAGATCTACATCGAGGATGCCACCGAGGGGTTCGATGGCAATCCCGACCGGTCCCAGTTGGCCGGCGGAGATTACAGCGACGACAGCACCCCAGGCATCCTCTTCAACGCCCCGATCCGCTTTATTTATGACACCCTGATCAAGCCCTTCCCCCATGACCAGCTCGCCTCCACCGGCTTCACCATGCTGAACCTGGACGCCGCCACGCGCTCGGTGACCCGCGTGGATGGCGGGGATTTCGAGGATGAAGGCTTCGCCGCCGGCCAGCAGGTCACCCTTTCCGGTTTCAACGCAAACAACCGGACCTTCATCATCGAGAGCGTTTCCCCCGGCGTCCTGGTCCTCCAGGAAACCCTGGCCGCCGGCGACCGGCTCGGCAACGGGGATGAGCGTCTCATCGTCTTCGTGCCCGTGGCCGGGCAAACCACCCTGACGGTGGACGCGGCCACCAACGAATTCGTCCGGAACGACGGGGGCAGCTTCCTTGCCGACGGATTTTTGGAGGGGCAGCGCCTGGCCGCCCATGGCTTCGACACCAACAACGGGGATTACCGGGTGGTGTCCATCAGCGGCGATGGCCTGCGTCTCCAGGTCAATCGCCCGCTCCAGGCGGGTGATGAGTCCGGCTCGGGCGACGAGCAGTTGATTGCCCAGGGCGGGCGTGGGGATGCCGTGGACACGTTTCTCACCCTGCGCGACGCCCTCGAGGACGAAGCCGATGAGCGCCTGGATGCGCTGGGTCTCCAGCGCGGCGACCTGGACCTTGGCGCGCTGGTCGGCGAATTCCTCAATGAAGCCGTGGTTGGCAGCTTCCCCTCAAACCTCACCGACCGCCTCATTCCCGCCTATCTCTATAATTGGGTGGATGACATCGACCGCGGCCTCACCGACTGGGCCACCTTTGGGCTCGCCTTCACCAAGGCGTTCTTTGATCCCCAGGCCCGGCGCGACCTGCAGAACATCGAGGGAGACCAGCTCCGGCTCGAGGACGGCGTGGACGGCGCGCGGGCCGGGGTGGAGGATGGCGTCTCGGTCCTGGATGTCCTGTTCCACGAGCTGGATGACCCCGACGGGGATGGCTCGACCTCCGATTCGTTCATCAACAACACGCTCCTGCCCATGCTGGGCATTCCCAAGCCGCTGGCCTTCGTCCGGACCGCCCTGCAGGAGCTGGGCAATGTCCTGGAGGATGTGCTGGCGCCGCTCAACTCCATCCTCAACCCCATCCGCGAGGCGGTCACCGACCTCAAGCAGTTCGCCAAGGACTTCCTCAAGCGCCAGATCGAGGAGCGGTTCGGATTCGACTTCGAGATCTTCGAGTTCCTCAGCGATCCCGCCGCCAAGCTGGACCTCGCCTCCATCGAGATTGGCGACTTTGTCATCGACGTCTTCCGGCCGGGCGACCGGGAGCGGTTGGACGCCTACCTCGGCCTGTCCGCCGCGGACCACGAGGCCGCGCCAGGAGATTTGGATTCCGTCCCCGGCGCGACCTATCACGCCGGCGCCCTTGGCGGGCTCAAGGATGACGCGCACTTTGATCCCGCCGCGTTTGCCGCCTACGCCAACAGCGTCACCCTGGCCAAGCTCCTCCTTCTGCAGGAAGACCCGGTGGACGGATCGACCAGCGGGGCCAACGCCCTCAGCGACCTGATCAACGGCCTGCGCGGCGGCGGCACCTACGATTTCTCGCGCCTCCACCTCAACGGCGACCACGGCGGCAACATCCTCACCACCACCTTCCCCGAGATCAACGACCTCCGGCCCTGGCTCGCCTCGATCGACAATGACCACATCTGGCGCACCGACAGCCTCACCGAGTTGACCTCGCTGTTCCGCGTCGATCTGCAGGCCGGCAGCGGCACCAACGCCGTCTGGGAAGTGAACCTCGCCCCCGGCTCCTACGTGGTGCAGACCACCTGGATGGGCAATGTCGAGGTCATGCCCTCCAACAATGCCGTCTATCGCGTCTTCGATGGCGGCACGATGCTGGGGCAGGTCGTTTTGGACCAAAGCCGGTTCCCCTCCGGCACGGAGGTGGGCGATCTCGTCTTTGCCGATCTGGGCACCTTCACCGTCACGGGCGGCACCCTGCGCGTGGAACTCAGCCGCGCCGCCGAGGGTCCCGTCGTGGCCGGCCCGCTCCGCGCGGTCCCCACCGGAGGCGGCGACGACCAGGTGGTTCTCTTCCTCGAGGAAGACGCGGCCAGCGGCGCCGATCGCACCATCTACTTCGACCTGGGCGAGGACACGCTCACGTCCGACGACATCGCCCGCCTCACCACGTTCGCCGCCTTCCTCGCCGCAAACCCCGATCTCATCGTCGAGGTGGCCGGGCATTCCGATTCGGTGCGGTTCGGGGGAAGCGTGGAGGATTCGGTGATGGCCAACCAGGCGCTCTCCGAACGCCGCGCCCATCGCGTCCGCGATTTCCTCATCGGCCTTGGCATCGAGCCTGAACGCCTCACCGCCGTCGGCTACGGCGAGGAGCGTCCCTTCGTGCAGGACAATCCCCGGGGCGTCGAGACCGCGCTGGATCGACGTGTCGAGCTGAAGGTCTGGCTGGATCTCAAGTATTCCACCGGCACCGGCAACATGCCCTTCTGGGAAAGCGTCGAGCTGCGCCCCGTCTTCCGCGCGATGTTCCAGGACTGGCAGAACGACCTGTTCGCATTCCCGGTGCTGGGCGATGCGGCCTCGCCGGACGCGCTGCCGGTCTCGGCCATGATGCCGGGCTTCCCGGCCACGCCCAGCGCCATCCCCTCCCTGGCCACGCCGTTTGGCACCGCGCCGGCGCCGAAGTCGCTCAATGTGCCGATCCTTTCCAATGTGGAGTCCGCCATCCAATCCGCCCTGAACAACCTGATCGACCTGGTCGAGTCGCTTGAAGGCAAGGCCCCCTTCAGCACCAACCTGCCCTTCCTCAACAAGAGCATGGCCGAGCTGGTCAGGATGTCCGAGCGGTTGACCGAGGGTTTCAAGGAGCCCATCGACCGTTACTTCATGATGGACAGCACGCCGACGTTCAACGAGCTGTTCAACCCCGACACCGCCGTCTTCCCTGAGGCGCAGCCGTTGCGGGATTTCCTGGAAGGTTCCGCCTCCATGCCCATTCGCGCTTCGGTCAGCACGCTGCTGAACCTTGGCTCCGACCTGCTCTCCACCCGGGCCACCCTTGAAGTCAACGTCGAAGCCGACATTGATCTCTCCTTCGGGTTCGATGCGGATGGCGATCCCGTCATCAGCCTCGACGCCCTGCGTCTGGCCATGCAGGCGTTGGTGGATCCCTTCGCCGCCGGGGTGCATATCGGGTTTCTGGCCGGCGGCATTGTCGATGGCCGGATCGAGGTGGGCGCCTCGCTCACCCTGAAGGAACGTCTCGACACTCTCGACACACTGGAGGGGCTGGCGCTGCGGGACCTGGTAGAGCTGGAAGGCACACTCGACGCCTCCCTGCCCGTGGAGGCGTCTCTGGGACTCTTCAGCACCCCCGCCAATCCGCGCCCCACCATCGTGGCCCGTTCCACCGACCTGTTCGGCGGAGCGGACACCTTCGCGGTCGAGCTCCGGGACTTTACCCCGGGCATGTTCGATTTCCGCAACATCACCGCCCTGGATTATCTCGGGCTCCTGACCCAGATCGCCAACAGCCTCGATGACATCCGCAACAGCGAGCTGATCTCCGGCATCGACATTCCCTTCGTCTCCGATGCCGTCGAGACCGTGCTCGACCTGGCCGACGCCATGGCCGACGCCCTCCTCATCGATGACGAGGACGACGGGTTTGACCAGGACCTGTCGCCCGAGGACCGGGCCCGCAAGCTGGCCCATGACGTGAAAGAAGCCCTCACCAGCGCCCTCAAAGCCCAGGGGATCGCCGCCGCCGGCATCGCCGTCCACATGCGCCAGGGCAAGAACGGTCCCCACCTCTTCCTCGTCGCCACCAACCCCGACATTGTCCGCATCAAGGTCACCGAAGGCACCGGCCTGCTGGGCCTGGAACCGGATCAGGAGTCTGAAATCGACGCGGCCGGCCGGGTCTCGTTGTTCGGCATGAACGCCCTGGCCGGTGCCGTGGAAGACACGTTCAAGCTCGCCGCCGACGATGCGTTCACCCTGGAGATCACCCTGCAAAGCGGCGCCACCAAGGAGGTCGAGGTGACGGTGACGGCCAACAGCACCAGCGACAACTCCGGCCTGGGCGACATCGAGAAACTCGCCACCGCCGACGGCCAGCCCACCTTTGATTCCACCGAATCCCTCGAACAACGCCTGGCCGACATCATCATCAGCGGGCTCGGACTCGAGAACGTCCTGACCTACGACGCCGCCACCAACATCCTCACCGCCGACATCGTCCTGACATACACGCTGCCCTCCCTGGACTTCCCCATCGAGTTCGACTTCGACCTCGAACCCCTCCTGGACGTCTCCAGCGACAGCCGCGTCCGCCTCACCGCCAGCGGCGAGTTCGCCCTGCGGGTCGGCGTCAACCTCAGCACCGACGCCATCCGCCAGATCGTGGAGCCCGACGCCAAGGTGTCCGGGGAGGACGCCATCCCGGGAACCGACGGGGACGAGGGCGAGGACAGCGACGCGGACCGGGGCATCCACGTGGACCTGAACTACGGCGACACCACGGCGGATCCGGTCATGTCACGCTTCGGACGGCTGAGCGCGGATGCGGTGTTTTACGTGAGCCTGGATGGCGGGGCGGCCGAGCGGATCGTCCTGGCCCGGAGCTTCACCGCCGACAACCGCACCATCGGCGACCTGGTCACCGACCTGAATCTCAACACCGGACTCAGCGCGCTTGGCGTCACGGTGATGGAACAGGACGGACGCCTCGTGCTGGACCCGGGCACCGGGATCGGCCACCTCCGCCTGACCGCCGACGAAACCATCGTCGTCACTCCGGGCGACATGGCGTTCCTCGGGGATGATCCCGCCCCGGCCGGCGTGGTGCCCATCCGCATCACCAATCCCGCCCGGAGCGAGCTGGGCTTTGGCGCCTCGCAGTTCGCCACCCTCACCGTCAGCGCGCCGAACGAAGGGCCGGGCAACGGAAAACTGAGTGGCAACCTGGGCCTGGTTGTCCGGGTGGACGAAACCGATTACATGGTCACGGTCACCAAGACCAGCACGGATGGAAACGGCTCCCTGCGCGACCTGGCCGAGGACATCAACGCCGTCTTCTCAGACACCGCCCTTGGCGCCGGCAGCCTCGCCGCGGTGGTGCAGGCTGTCGCCGCGGACAACAAGATCCACTTCGTCGCCAACGAGCGCACCTTCAACATCCGGGCCCAAGTCACTCCCAACGCCCTCGGCCTGCCCGCCACGTTTGGCACGCCGGATGACTTCAACCTCCTCGCCGCGGAAAACCTGAGCCAGGTCACCGGCCGCATCCTTCAGGACGCCACCTTCACGGTGGACTTGTTCGATGGCAACGGTCCGCTCTCGACCGGGACGGTGGTCACCCTCGGCGCCTACCGGACCAGCAGCAACACCACCCTGCTTGATCTGGTCGAAGACCTGAACGTGGCGCTTTCCCCGACCATCCGCGATGCCGATCCGGTGACCGTGCCCGGCGCCGACCTGGCCGCCAGTTTCCTCCTCACCGTGGACGGCGGCACCGAACGCCTCATCCTCTTTGCGCTCGACCAGGGTGCGGATGCCCTCGAACTCGCCAGCGACCTGCTCGATGCCATCGAGAACGATTTCCCCGCCATGAAGGGCAGGTTCGCCGTGGATGTGGAGCATCGCCCGGGTGGCGACGTCCTGCTGCTGCGCGGACGGCACGATGTCGAGGCGCCGGTGGGACGCTTCGAGATCAGCGTCGCGGCCGGCAACTCAGCCCACACCGTCCTGGGCCTGCCCGACGGCGACACCGAGGTGTGGCGGCTCGGCGAGGTCACGACCCAGGGGATGAACCTGATCTTCAAGTCCCCGCACGACTTCATCCTCTACAACGCCAACCAGCGCGCCTTGGATGAACTCGGCTTCACCACCAAGGACGAGGGCATCCAGACGGTGAACCTGGCCGGACGCCAGGAAGACCTGCGCATCTTCCTCAACGACGGCACCGTCCGCGAGATCATCCTGGATGACCTGCGCCAACCCGGCGCCACCCTGCAGGATGTCCTCGACAAGCTCACCCTGGAGGGCCTGCTCACCACCAGCCTTAACGGCGTGGGGCGCCTGACCGACGACGCCACCTTCACCCTCACCCTCGACGGCGAGACCTTCACGGTCGTCGTGCGCCAGGCCGACACCGACGACAACCAGGTCCCCGCCGATCTGGTCAACGACATCAAGCGCGCGCTGCTGGTCTCCAGCCTGGGCCGCGGCGTCACCGGCACCCCCGCCTCGGAGCTGGTCGTGGAAGTGGTCACGGTCAACGGCGGCAACGGCATCGCCCTGCGGCGCACCGACGGAGGCACGTTCTCCCTCTCCGCCGAAGCCGATGACGCCGCCGTCACACAGCTCAAGCTGCCGGAAAGCGCCACCGCGGTGACCACCGTGACCGCCACCGCCCCGCTCGACATCAAGGGCACCGGGCTCATCCTCCTCGACCAGACCGTGGTGTTCGGCCCCTCCACCGATACCAGCTTCCTGGTCACCCTCAACGGGAGCGCGCCCGTCACGGTGGATCTGCCCCTTGAAGACACCCGGGACAATCGTTCCGTCGCCAACCTGGTGGATGATCTCAACATCGCGCTGTTCATCTCCGGGATCGATGAACAGATCGAGGCGGTCCAGGACGGTCTCTGGATCCGGTTCCAGGCCGTCTCCAGCCTTGTCACCTCCTTCACCATCACTGCTTTGGGTTCGGCCCAAACCGATCTGGGCCTGCCCGCCTCCGGCACGGCGACTCGAGTGGTGGCCGCCTCCGGTGATGCGCCGCGCCTCGGGCGTTTGCGCAACGACGCCTCCGTGACCCTGGTCGTCAACGGCGCCTCCCACCCTCTCTCACTGACCGTCGAGGAGACCCGCACCAATGAGGATCTGGATGACCTGGTCGCGGACCTGCAGGCGTTGGTCTCCTCCTATGGCATCACGGTCGAACACAACGGCGAACGCCTCCGCCTCGTCGGTCAATCCGGCGTGACCTCCCTCCGCCTCGAACCAACCGCCACCGGCGAGGATTTTGCCGATCTCGGCTTCGAACCGGACATCCCCGGCACGGCGGTCCACAGCCGGCTCGCGCTTCGCACCAATGTCTCCCTGCCGGGGCCCGGCCTGTTCCGCGTCGAGCCGGTCAATGGATCACCCGCCGCGCTGGACCTCGGCATCCGCGCCCAGGACGCGCCCGCCCTCGAGGATCGCGATGGCGTCATTGTCGGCGACGCCATCGGCAGCACCCGCTGGACCGACCGCGTCTTCGTCGAGCCCGTCAGCGTGCCCGATCCGATGGGCGGGCAGCCCGTGCCCAAGCCCTTCATCAAGGCCAGCCTCGTGGCCGACACCCCGGCCCCCGAGGGCGCCAGCCACGGCATCAATGCCTCCGCCATGTTCGGCTTCGTCAGCGTCACCCTCACCGGCGACGGACACCTCACCGCCGATCTCTCGATGGACCTGGAGGGACGAAAGACCCTCAGCGAGATCATCGACCTCGGCCGCAAGGGCGTCACCGCACTCCTGGGCGGCCTGTTCAACGAACCCAAGCTCAACATCCTGGGCACGCTCCCCGCGTCCGTCCTCTCGCCCTCCCTCGAAAAGCCCAATCGCGCCCTGCAGCTCAACGTCGAGGTGGACGCCGGCTTCCTGGCCGTCTCCGGCGACATCGGGATTTCCGTGGATGGCCAGCAGCTCACGGTCAGCTCCTCCCTCATCACCGGCGAGGTGGCCGACCTGCAGGACGGCGGCACGGACATCGACTTCGGCGGCAGCGCCAGCCTGACCATCACGCTCTCCAGCAAGGACGACATGCTGGACGGACGCACCGGCACGATCACCTTCACCGACAGCGGCATCGATTCGCTCGACGACCTGATCGGCGTGCTGAACACGAAGCTGGATGCCGCCTTCGGCACCGGAATGTTCGTGGCCCAGCGCGCCACCTCCGGCAACCGCGTCGTCATCAAGGCCGGCGAATTCGCCATCCGCGAGTTCACCGTCACCGCCAACAGCGTCGCCGTGGAGGAGTTGGGCTTCGCCGCGAGCGATGCCGGCACCCGCTTCCGCCTCCCCGACGTGGACGTGGAACTGGGTGGCAACCTCGACGACCTGCTCAGCTTCGGGAACCTCGACTTCTCCATCAGCTCGATCATCGACGCCCTGGTCAACCTCTCCCGCTTCCTCTCCCAGTTCGAGGCGTTCGGGTTCCTGGACGATCCCATCCCGCTCATCGGGGTGAGCGTCAACGACGTGCTCAGCTTCGCCGACCGCCTCGATGCCGCCATCCAGGAGGTGCGCAACAATCCCGCCCAGGCCATCCAGTTCCTCGAGGAACAGCTTCGCGCCGCGCTGGGCCTGCCCACGCCCGTCGAAACAACGTCCCAAATCACCTTCCAGAACGGCAACCAACTCATGCGCGGCGAAGGCGACTGGGTGCAGGACGGTTTTGCGGTCGGGGACACGGTCGAGCTGCGGAATGCCGGCGGGCGCGACGGCACCTACGTGGTGCAGGACATCCGGGAATCCGGCGGCGTCTTCAACCTCCTCGTCCTGTCCGGCGACTCCCTCGCCGATGGCACCGAAGCCGATGTCGCCCTCGCGACCGTGCCGCTCTTCGGCGTGGATCTGTCCGTCCAGGTCGGCCGCGTCGCGAGCGAGGCCACCTTCCAGATCAGCGTGGATGCGGGAACGATGGAAAGCGGGACGGTCACGTTGCCGGTGCCGGCGGGTTCGGGCAACTACCTCATGAGCCAACTGCGGGACGCGCTCAACGCCGCGCTGCCCGCCAACCTGGCCGGCCTGGTCGAGTTCGCCAACGACGGGCTCCACCTCGTGCTCCGCCCGCTCGCCGCGCTGGCCGGTCAGGTCAACGCCATCACCGTGACTGTTGCTCCCGCCAATGCCGCCTCGACGGTATTGGGCTTTGCCGCCAGCCAGTCGGACGACAAGGCCGACGGCAAGGTCGTGGTGCGTGCCGAGCGGGCCGCCGACACCCTCCTGCGCATCGACCTGCGCTTCAATGCCGCCTTCTCCGAGACGCTGGGCGTGGACATCGCCGTGCCCGGCCTGGAAAACAACCTGGCCGGCGCGGCCGGCCTCCTCGCCCAGGGGTCCCTCAACTTCAACCTCGATTTCGGAATCGACATCACCTCGCCAACGGACCTCTACATCTACGACTCGACCGGCCTGGAGGGTTTCCTCCTCGCCAGCGGCAACGACCTCACCTTCCGCGCCGCCCTCGGACCGTTCGGCGTCTTCATCACCGGCGGTTCCGCCATGGTGGCCGTGCAGGCCAGCGCCGGCATCAACTCCCCGAAGTCCGACGGCGAGAAGGTGCTGCTCTCCGATCTGTTCCAGGGCGGCTTCCTCCGCAACATCGACGTCGAGGTCTCCGCCCTCGTCAACGCCACGCTGCCCGTCTATTTCCCGACCGAGACCAACTTCAAGGGCAACATCGTGCTGGGCACTCCCACGCCCCAGCAGGTCCGGGACGAGATGCTCGCGTTCGAGATCTCCACGCTCAACGGCCAGGAAGTCGTCTTCCTCCCGCTCCTGGACGTCTTCGACAACCTCCGCTTCGAAGTCCCCGCCGACCTGTTCACCATCGATTTCAGCGACTTCAGCCTCTTCGACAACATCCGGCTGGCCATCGACGGCATTGACCTGTTCCTCGGCACCCTCCAGAACATTCTCAGCGGCGAGGTCTTCGGCATCACCCTGCCGCTCATCGGCGACCAGCTCTCCGGCGCCGCCCGGTTCATCGAGGATTTCCGCAATGACTTCCTCCAGCCCTTCCGTGAACTGGTGGACGCCGTCGAGGATTTGAAGGAGGACTTCGCCAGCCGCGACAAGAACATCATCTCCAAGCTCCTTTACGACCTGCTCGGCTCGGGCGAGGACGGGCTCGACCTGCTCAAGAAACGGGACGACGACGGCAACCTGGTCCGGGACGAGAACGGGCGCCCGGTCGATGCCGAAAGCGCCTACGACATCTTCCTGCAGACCAATCTCGACGACCCGAACGTCGCCATCGACGGCTCCTTCATCCAGTGGTCCTTCACCATCGGGCAGACCTTCACCGTGGACAACGAGATCGACTTCGACCTCGGTGTGCCCGGCATAGGCATCGAGGTGGACGGCAACATCGGGCTCGAGTTCACCTGGCTGCTCAACCTCGGCTTCGGCCTCAGCTTCGACGAGGGTTTCTACCTCGACATATCGAGCCCCAACGAGCTGGAGGCCTCCGTGCGCGTCACCCCGCCCGCGCGGCTCGGCGGCCGCCTCGCCTTCTTCCAGATCGTCGCCGAGGAACATCACGGGCCCGGCCACGAGGAGCTGCGCACCGGCCTGGAGGCCTCCTTCTCGGTGGACATCAACAACAGCGGCGACCCCGACGACAAGCGCCTCTCCTTCGCCGAACTGGGACGGATAGGCGTCACCCCCACCATCTCGGCCGGCGCCGTGGCCGACCTCATGCTGACCCTGCAGGTCAACGAGGAGCTGTTCGGCGGCTTCTCCAAGGTCTTCCCCAAGGTGACCGCCGCCTTCGTCTTCGAGTGGGGCGTGGACAACTTCCTGGGCAAGGTCGATTTCGGCAAGTCGATCAAGAAGCTGGAGTTCCAGGAGGTCAGCCTCGACCTCGGCTCCTACCTGGCTGACTTCCTCGGGCCGATCGTCCGCGAGATCCAGAAGATCACCAAGCCGCTCCAGCCCATCATCGACATCGCCACCGCGCCGCTGCCGGTCATCTCCGACCTGGGCCCGCCCATCACGCTCCTGGACATCGCCGCCGTGCTGGGAGGCGTGGACCCGCGCATGCTCCACTCCCTGGCCGACCTCATCACACTGGTCAATTCCATCCCGGCCGACGCCGATTCCTTCATGATCAACTTCGGGCAGCTCGACATCCTCGCCATGCTCAGCAGCTCCGGCAACATGGATGTCACCAACCCGAACATGAACCGCGACCGGCTCGACCTGAACCAGGGCATCAAGGACCAGTCCTTCACCGACCTGGCCGGGTTCCAGGAGATGCTCAAGAAGATGCCCGCCTCCCAGGGCAACCAGTCCACGACCAAGGACACCGCCCGCAAGCTGACCTCGGGCGGTTTCGGCAACGCCTTCAAGTTCCCGCTCTTCGAGAACCCCAGCCAGGTCTTCGGCCTCCTCATGGGCCGCGACGCCACCCTCATCACCTACGACCTCGAGCCGTTCGCGTTCGACTTCAAGTATTTCAACTTCTTCCCCTTCTGGGGGCCGCTCGGCATCTCCATCACCGGCACCTTCTCCGTCCTGGCCGACTTCTCCTTCGGCTTCGACACCAAGGGCATCCGCGAGTTCGCCGATGGCGGGTTCCGCAATCCGGAGCTGATCTTCGACGGATTCTATGTCAGCGACACCAACCAGCCCGACGGCTCCGGCACCGATGTCCCCGAGCTGACCTTCAAGGGCAGCCTTCGCGCCGCGGCCGAGCTCAACCTCGGCATCGCCCGGGCCGGCGTCGAGGGGGGCGTGTTCGCGACCATTTATTTCGACCTCTACGACCCCGACGGCGACGGCAAGATCCGCATCACCGAGCTGATCGGCAACTTCATCAACGAATACAAGTTCGGCTCCCCGTTCCTCGCGCCCCTGGCCATCTTCGACGTCTCCGGCGACGTGGTCGCCCGCCTCTATGCCTTCCTCACCATCGACCTGGGCTTGTTCTCGATCGAAAAGGAATGGGACATCATCCGGCCGCCCATCAAGATCATCGACTTTGAGATTCCCTTCACCCGCCCGCCCAAGCTGGCCCGCGAACTGCCCGACGGCATGCTCCAGATCAATGCGGGCGACTACGCCGCCGAACGCCTCAACGGCAACGTCTCAGACCATGGCGAACACTTCATCCTCTCCGGCAGCGGCGACCAGGTCACCGTCTCCGACGGGCGCTTCTCCCAGACCTACACCGCCTCCTCCAAGATCGTCATCCTCTCCGGCAAGGGCGACGACTTCATCGACCTGCGCAACCTCAACATGCCCGGCGTCCAGGTCGAGATCGACGGCGGCGACGGCAATGACACCATCCTGCTCGGCCCCAATGTCGGGCCCGCCGTCATCCGTGGCGGCGCCGGACGCGACACCATCACCGGCGGCGGCAAGCGGGACGAAATCTACGGTGAGGACGGCAATGACATCCTCGCCGGGGGCGGCGGCGACGACCTCATCGTCGGCGGTCCCGGCCGTGACGATCTGCGGGGTGACGAGGGCAACGACATCCTGATCGGCGACGAGGGGTTGGTCCTGCGGGCGGAAGTCCCCGCCCAGTACGGAGCCGCGATCTCACGGAATGACATCATCCACGCCCTCACCGCCGACACCGACGGCAACGACGTCCTGCGAGGCGGCGCGGGTAATGACCTTCTGATTGGCGGTGGCGGCAATGACCGGCTCGACGGAGGCGACAACGACGACATCCTGCTTGGCGACGGGGGCGTGCGCCGTCCCGACGCCTTCTCCGTCGTGTTCGAGCAGACCGACCAGCCCCTGGCCGGCGGGATGACCTCCGGCATGGGCTCCATGGACCTGGCAGCCGCCATGATGGCCTCCGGCAACAATGACATGTTCGTGCCGCAGGACACGCTCCTGGGCGGGGCCGGCGTGGATCGCGTCTTCGGCGGACCCGGCGACGACCTGATCGAGGGCGGCGCCGGCGCGGATGTGTTGCTCGGCGAATCCGGCCGGGACCGGATCCACGGCGGGGCGGGGGATGACCTGATCTTCGGCGACGTGGCCATGATCCGCCTGACCGGCTGGGTCACGCGTGATGTCATTCCCGACTCCGTGATCCGGCTGGGCGCCAACGGCGATCCCGACGTCATCAACGGCAACCAGGGCAACGACCGCATCTACGCCGGGCCCGGCAACGACCGCGTGCATGGCAATGAACCCCTGCCGGAGGACGAGGCCGCGCGCGATATGATCCTCAACAGTCCCGCGCCCGATCCCGAGGACGAAACCCGGCGAGACGACGACTTCATCGACGGCGGCCCGGGGCTGGACATCCTGTTCGGCGACCACGGTTCCGATGTGATCGTGGGCGGCAGCGAACCCGACCTCATCATTGGTGGCAACCAGGACGACATCCTCGTGGGCGGAACCGGGGACGATCGGATCTATGGCGACAACGGGCCCCTGGACTTCTCAGACACCGACCTCGTGGCCGACCTCAACCGCCTGCTGCGCGAGGAGATGCTCCAGACCATCGACCCCGAGACCGGCGACCTGATCGCCACCAGCGTGGTGGCGGGCAGTGTGGACAACCGCATCGCCCTCTACGGATCGGATGTGCTCGTCGAGGGGGATGATCCGGAAACCAAGCTCATTTCCCTGAGCCTGGAAACGCTGACCGAGCTCGGCTTCGTGGGCCCGGTGCCCACCGGGACCAGCGACCGTCCGCAGTTCCAGATCGACGGCACCGCCGACCTGCCGGCCCGCCAGTTGACCGCGGGCGCCATCTTCAATTTCCGCCTCGCCTATGCCAATGGCCTGGTGCGGACGCCCCAGCTCGCCGTGCCGCTCGGCTTCGGGCCCGGCCTCGGGCTTACCTACGGCAACGAGACGCTCCAGGACTTGATCGATGACATCAACGCGCGCCTGCCCACCGTAAACCTCGACGGCGTCATCCTGGCCGGGCTGGACGGCTCGCGCGTCCGCTTCACCATCCTCGATCCCAACGTCGTCTCCATGCGTATGTTCGCCGCGCCCTCCGGCGTCGTGGTGCGGGAGCTGCACTTCGAGGCCGACTCCACCGTGACGCGCCGGATCGTGGCATCCAATGCCCCCGCCGCCTTCCAGCTCACCGCCAATGCCGCCACGTTCACCGTCACGCTCAATGGCGGCGCACCAGTGCCGGTCACGCTCCTCAAGGCCGACACCATCGACGACTCGTCCACGACGATGGTCAACGAGGCCAACACCAGCATCCAGGACCTGGTCGATGACCTGAACCGCTCGCTCGGCGCGGCCGGTCTCGGCGCCCAGGTGCAGTTTGGCAGCACGGGCGGCGGCGCCCTTCACCTCACCGCGATCGACGCCACTGTGTTCACCCTGCGCCTGGCGGCAAACGCGGCCGACGCGGCGGTGACGGAGCTTCGCCTGCCCTCCGAAGCCACCGTGAGTCCCGTCCTGGTGGCCACGTCCGAGCCGGCCCAATTCCAGATCACCAGCAACGCCTCGTTCCTGGTGCGGCTCAAGCAGGAAGGCACCACCCGCACCGGCACGGTCACCCTGCTCGCCGGCGACACGTCCGGGAACACCTCCTTCCAGGATCTCCTCGATGACCTGAACGCCTCGATCGCCGCGGCGGGCTTTGGGGCGGAGATCACCGCCGTGCCCCTGACCGGCGCCCGCCTGCGCCTGGAGGTGTCCAATGACCCACGCATCACCGGAATTGAAATCACGGCCCAGCCGGGCAATGCCGCCGTCACGCAATTGCATCTGCCGCCCACGTCCCAGGTGGCCGTCACGTTCGTGCTCCAGGCCCCCTACGCCGCGCCCGCCGACGGCCGCCTCGGATCCGACCAGTTCCTTGCACTGGAAACCCAGGAACGCGTCCAGGCCGCAGGCCTGTCCGGCGATCCCATGGCGCAGGTCATGGCCCTGGACCAGGCCCTGGCCGATGCCTTCCTCCGCGAGGACTCGCCCGTGGGCCTCACCATCGATACCCGGCTCTACTTCGACTCGGATCTCGGTCTCGACGGCCGCCTCGTCATCCGCGCCTCCGCCTACCACATCGAGGGCTTCACCCTGCGCGAGGTGGACGGGCTCACCGCACTGGGCTTCGGCATGGACGGGGAAACCTCCCCCATCATCCGCACCGCCGTGCTGGAGGATTCCGAGGTGCGCATCGTCGGCCGCAACCAGCTCACCACCATGGCTGACTTCCGGCTCACCTCCGACTTCCTCTACACGCTCAGCACCAAGGAGGATGGACGCATCACCCCGCATGAACTGGTCCTGCGCGCCTCCGCCACCACCGGGAACAACTCCCTCGCGGACCTGGTCGCCGACCTGAACCGCAGCCTCGCCGACGGAGGCCTCTCCGGACGCCTGCGCTTTGAAAGCCTCGATGATCATCTCATCCTCTTCGCCACCGACGGCGCCATCGTGGGCATGGAAATCGCCGCCACTTCCGGCGACTCCGTCGATCCCGGCCTCATGCAGCTTGGCTTCGTCCATCACCAGGTCGGCACCGAGTTCTATGTCGTCGTGGCGGACCAGCCCGCCACCAGCCTGGCCACCCCGGTGAATGTCACCTTCGATCTGGACATCGTTCGTGTGCTCCGGCTCGCCGCCGATCAGACAACGGACAACGGCACCACGGACGACCTGGCGGAGGACCTGGACCGGGCCCTCGTGGCCGCCGGCCTCGACGGCACCGGGTTCGAAGCCGACATCGTCCTTGCCGAGCGCAACGGACAACAGGTGCCGGTCGTCCAGTTGAGCGCGTCCGCCCTTTACACCAACGCCTTCCGCCTCAGCCCCATTTCCGAGATCGGTTTCGGGCGCGAACAGGACGCCATGCTCATCTCCAACCGGCCCACGCTCGTCGCCCTTGGCGAATCCCCCGTGCGCCTGGCCGGCGACTTCAGTTTCGCCATCTCCATCGACACCGATCCCGACATGGACGGCATTCCCTCCACCGAACAGGTGGTGGTCCGCCTCTTCCGCGCGCAGACCGTGGACGACCCCGAGACGCCCGACGTAAACGAGGACAACCGTTCCATCAACGAACTGGTCAACGATCTCAACGCCTCGCTCATCGCGGCCCGCGTGGATGACTTCGTGGAAGCCCGGGCCGTGGGGCGTCGCGTCACCCTCATCGCCGTCTCGGACAGCGTCGTGGACTTCCGCCTCGCCAGCCTTTCACCGCTCGGTTACCTGCCGGCGCAGATGGACACCCGGTCCCCGCTGTTCATCGCCGGCACCGTCGGAGCCCCGCAGGATGGCCGTCTGCCCCATGAATTCCCCATCACGATCGGTTTCGAGCGGGACGCCGATGTGGTGCTGGACCTCGCCGACACCGATGACAACACCTCCATCGCTGACCTCCTCCTGGATCTCAACGCGGCGCTGGCCGAGGGCGGCTTCGGCGGCCACCTCGAGTTCATCGCCATCGACGGCCGGCTCGCCCTGCACGTGGCCGATCCCGTGATCGGCGATTTCAACATCGGAGCGTTCAGCTTCTCCACCGCCCTCAACGATGCCGTGGCCCGCATCCTGGGTTTTGCGGAGGACGAACCCGCCCTGCCCACCGTGGTGGCCGACGTGGAGGGTCCGGCCAACGAAGTGTTGGGCACGGATGCCGGGTTCCTCATCGCGCTTGACGATGGCGAGGAAGTGGAAGTCGTGGTCCGTGCCGCCGCCACCCGCGACGACACCACCACCGAGGATGTCGATGAATCCAACCAGTCCCTGGTGGACCTGGCCCTGGACCTGGACGCCGCGCTGGCCGAGGCCGGCCTGGGCAACCGCTTCAACGCCCGCATCAACGCCGGGCGACTCGTGCTGGAGGCCGTCGATCCTTCCATCCGCGCGTTCACACTCCAGGAGGTCAGTGGCGATCTTGGGTTTGCCGAGGGACAGGTCTCCGCGCTGCTCGTGCTCGGCACGCGGCCCATCCCCGCCAACGGCCGCCTCGGGGACGCCACGTTCGTGCTCACCCTGCACACCCAAGCCGGGGAGACGGTGGTGCCGCTCACCCTGGTGCGCGCCGTCACCGACGACAACACGGTCCTCGATGCCGATGGCGTCATCGACACCGCCGCCTCGCTCCGCGCCCTGCAGGATGATCTCAACGCCCTGCTCACCGGCCAGGGCCTGGGCAGCCGCGTCCGCGCCGAGGTCGAGGGCAACCGGCTCTTCCTCGTCGCCATCGATCCCGCCATCCTCGATCTGTCCCTCACCGCCGAGTTCGCCGACCCCGCCGTGCGCGTGCTTGGGTTCTCGCCCGTGGAGGACGGCATCCCCGTCGCCGTGGCCGATGGCGAGGGCCCCGTCGATGGGCGACTCACCGCCGATGCCGTGTTCAGCGTCGCCCTCGACGGACAGGCCGCCCTCACCTTCACCGTGACGCTGGACCAGACCGCGGACAACGTCCGGCTCGACGACCTGGTGTCCGATCTCAACGACACGTTCGCGGCGGTCGCGCCGCAACTGCAGGCCTTTGTTCGTGGCGAACGCATCGCCCTGGCCGCCGTCGATTCCACCGTGGCCGGATTCACCCTGACCGCCGACGCCGCGAGCGTGGTGGTGACGGAAATGGGCTGGGCCTCGTCTGCGTCTTCCGCGCCGACCCTGCTGGCGTCCCCGCCATTGCCGCGCCATGGGCGGTTGCCTTTCGAGTTCGTGCTGGGCACCACGCTCGAGCTGGACGGCAAGGTGGTGACGCTGGATCTGGCCGGCACGGACGACAACAATTCCCTGGAGGATCTGGTTCAGGACATCAACACCGCGCTCGGACCGCTGGGCGCCGACGCGGGAGGCCAGCTTCTGGCCGGGCTGGCCGGGCCGCGCATCGCCTTCTCACTCGAGAACCCGTTCCTCGCCGGCTTCGAGGTCACCGGCTTCACCATCGGCACCGATCTCAACGATCCCACCGCCGCCTACGTCGGCCTCCCGATGTCCCAGGACTCCGTTCCCACCATTGTCGCGGAGGAAGTCGGGGAGGTCGTGCTGTATGAGGACGGCTTCGCCGGTGAGGTGGAGGATTACAACCTGGTCTTTACCGTGCAAATCCTGGGCGAGGTGCCCGAACTGCGGGACGCGGGTCCGATGCCCGTGTTCCAGATCACGATCGAAGCCGCCCGCACCACGGAGAACCTCCGCCTTATCGACCTGGTCGGTGACCTCAACGTGGCCCTCTCCCAGGTCCTGCCACTCGGTGCGGGTGCCGACGCCGATACCGTGGACCTGAGGGATTTCGTGGCCGCACGCGGCCTGGGGTCGCAGATCATCCTCGAGGCACGCGACGAAGACGTGGAAGGCTTCATCCTCGACGGCGACGCCGACGACCTGGCCGCGATCGGATTGGCGCCGGGCGCCACGTCAGCGCACAAGGTGATCGCCGGGGAGGATCTTCCGGAAGGCGTGGCCCGGACCGGCAGCCTCGGGACCGCCCGGTTCAGCCTGATCCATTCCAAGGGATCTAGCGGGGAGGTCTTCACCCTGCGCCTTGAACGGGCCAGCACGGACGACAATGCCGTCCTCGATCCCCTGACCCGCGCCCTGGATGTGGCGGCTTCGCTTGGCAACCTCGTCCACGATCTCAACCTGGCCCTTATGGGCATCGGGCGGCTCACCTACGACGGCGCCACCATCGATCTCACCACGAGTGAAGTCATGGCCCTGGCCACGCTCGCCAACGGGGACTACACCGTCGGCAACGGCGTGGTCCTCCAGGCTGCTGACGAGGACGCGCTCCGGGCGCTGGACGGCGAGCTGCGGGCCCTGAGCCGGCACGCCGGGTCCGGCCGCGTCCTGTTCGTCCTGGTCCGCGAGACCAGGGATGGCCTGCTGCTGCGAAGCGATTCCCCGGTCGATCCGACCGTGACGGTGCTTGGCTTCAACACGGTGGCCGCCGGCGTGCGGCTGCCCGCCACGTTGGAGGCCGTGGCCACCTCCGACCTCAAGGGGCAACTGTCCGGCAACGACCGCTTCATCCTCAAGGTGACCACCGAGGAAACCAGCGACCTGCCCGTCAATGACCAGGACACCACCACCCACGAACTGGTCGCCAGCCGCGACGAGGCCGCCAATAACCACCAGATCGACGGGCCTTCCTCCATCGACCGAAAGGCCGGAAGCGAGTTCCTCAGCGGCAACGACGAGATCCGCGGCAACTCCGGTTCGGACTACATCGACGGGCAGGGCGGCGGCGACAAGGTCCTGCTCTCCGTCCGCGGCGCGGACAACCGTTTCCTGACCAGCGTCTTTGACAGCGGCCCGTTCAGCGGCGGCGCGGATCTCCTCCGCATCAACGGCACGACCGGCGACGATCATTTCCTGCTGCGGGTCAGCGTCAGCGGCCTGGCCTTCGTGGCCAACCTGACGGCAAACAGCCACGTCGAACGCATCAACTACCGCGGCTTCGAGCGCCTCAGCGTCAATGGCGACCTGGGCGATGATCATTTCACCGTCGATGACAACGAGGGCGAGGTCACCCTTAACGGCGATTCCGGCAACGACGTGTTCCAGGTCGGCCAGCTCTTCCAGTCCCGCCGCAACTCCACCTCGGCCGGCATCGCCCGGGACGACTTCTTCGCCACCATCGAGACCACCGTCGGGTTCCTCAGCAACGGCATCAGCGCTCCCATGACCATCAATGGCGGCGACGGGGACGATGACTTCACCGTCTTCCACAACCGCGCCGTCCTCACCCTCAACGGCGGCGATGGCGACGACTCCTTCAGCATCCGCGCCTTCGCGCTGGTCGGCTCCCAGGAGAACGTCCGGAAGCGGACCGACATCAGCGGCGACCGCGGCGCCGACCTCATCCAGTATGCCGTCAATGCCCCGGTCAACATCGACGGCGGCGACGGGTTCGACACCATCCTCGTCATCGGCACCGAGTTCGGCGATGACTTCGTTGTGACCCGCGAGGGGATCTTCGGGGCCGGGCTCAACATCAACTTCGTCAATGTCGAGTCGCTCACCGTGGACGGCGCCGAGGGCGATGACCGCGTCTTCATCCTCAGCACCGGGGATTCCTTCTCCACCCAGGTGGCGGGCGGCCTGGGAGCGGACACCTTCTTCGTCGGCGGCGACGCCCCGCCCGTGGTCAGCAACGACCTCGAAGGCCACAGCGGCGTCATCGACCACGCCATCGCCCTCACTCTCTTCGCCCGGGAAGCGCCTGCCTCCTTCGCCTTCAGCCAAACCGCCACGCTCACCGTCACGCTGCGCGAGGGCGACACCTTCGGCGCCTTTGACCTCGTGCTGGCCGCCTCCAACGCCACCACCCTCGAGGAGGTGATCGACCTGCTCAACGACGCCATCACCGTCGCCGGGCTCCAGACCCGCCTGTCCGCCCGCTCCAGCAACGGCCGCCTCCGCCTCACCGTCCTGGATGGCAGCATCGATGAACTCCGCATCGCCGCCGCCGCGTCCGATCCCTTCGTCACCCAGCTCGGATTCGACGCCCAGGCCGCTGTCTCCCGCAGCGACTTGGCCTTCGGCGACGTCAAGATCGAGGGCGTCTCCTCCAACGTGGCCGACAACGATGAACCCGGCATCCGCGTCACTGCCTCCGATGGCGTCACGCTCGTCACCGAGCCGCTCCTTTCCGGCACGGTCCAGGCCATCAGCCCCACTCAGGTGACGCTCCAGGTGACGGAGGATGCCCTGTCCGGATACGTCGCCAATGCCCTGGCCGGGTTCCGTCTCACCCTGCGCCTGCCCGACGGCACCTTCCTCTCCCGCACGATCACCGGTCACACCGGCCAGGTGATGACGGTCGATGTCGCCTGGACGGACGCCGTCCTCGGCCAGGTCGGGGCGACCCTCGAGGATGTCTCCACCGCCAACGACGTCGCCTTCCTGGTCGATCACGTCGATCTCCCGGCCTTCGACACCTACACCATAGTGCTGACCCGGCGTCCCGACGCGCCCGTCACCATCACCGTCAACGCGCCCGGCCTGACCACCCTCGACCGGGACCTCGGCGCCGGCCTCCTGGATGTGGTCAGCGCCTTTGACATCCGCGACGGCGGAGGCGCCTCCACCGGGACGGTCCAACTCGAGTTCAACGACGCCAACTGGTGGTTCCCGCAGACCGTCACCGTGGTCGCCACGCCCGACACGGCCGGCGAGGGCCCGCGTTCCGCCATCGTCAATCACCTGGTCCGCAGCAACGATTCCCTGCGCGGGGAAGGAACCGGGTTCAACGAGACCGTCGCGGTCATTGACGGCGGATTGCGTGTCTCCTCGGATAATCCGCGCGTGCTGGAGATCATCCCGGGTTCCGGCCTGTCCCCGTTCGAGGTGCGCGGTCCCGGCACGCTGGGCCTGGTGGGGACCACGCTGAAGGTCACCGATGGGACCGGCTTCGGTCAGACCCGCATCGTGGTGGCCAATACGGAAACCACGCTTACGCTGAACGAGCAGTTCGATCCGAAGGTTGGCGTGCCCGATGCCTCAAGTGAGTTCCGCCTTGTCCGCGCCACCTTCGAGGATCTTTCCGCGCCGTTCCCGACCCTGGCGGGCAGCGGCCAGGACCTGACAGGCGCCACCCTCAGCGTGCTCGGCGAGGAACGGCTTGTCCTCTGGAACACCAGCACGGTCCTGGTGCTCAATCGCGCCTGGCCCGATCCGGTGCCGGAAATGGCCGGCGACAAGGAAGCCGACGCGGCCGGGACCGGGACCTATGAGATTCGCCGGTTCGACCGGTTGCCCATCCCCGGCGTCGAGGTGCGCGTCAATGATCGCGACCGCGCCGACATCCTGCTCAGCCCGCTCAGCGATCCGGACGGCCTCTTCGAGCCGCTCCTCTCCGGCGAGCTCGCCTCCACGATGGGCGACGTGGTTGTGGTCATGCCCACTGGAGCACTGGACGGGTGGAACCTGGCCCCGGTGGACGCCGGCTACTACCGGATCACGATCATCGAAGGCCCGGGCGCCGGGCAGACGCGCCTCATCGCGGGCAACCTGGACGACATGCTCGTGGTCATGGCGCCCTGGGACATGGGCGCCATGCCGGATGCGGGTTCGCGCTTCATCATCGACCACGAGGCCACGCCCGCCCTGGCGGAGTTCTCGGTGTCGCTCAGCCGCAAGCCGGCCGGGCGCGGCGGCGACACCACCGTGGAAGTCACGCTGGACACCGACGGGCAGTTGCAGCTCTTCACCCACTCCCTGGTCTTTGATGCGGGCAACTGGTTCCGCCCCGTGACCCTGACCGCGGTGGTCGTGGATGATCCCCTGCTCGAGGGTTTCCACCACGGTTACATCACCCTGGAGGCTTCCAGCCCCGATGATGTCAATCTTACCCAGATCCGCCAGGGCCAGATCTTCCAGCTCTATACCACCACCTCCAACGTGGCCAACCAGGACCTGCTCGGCGAACTCGGACCCCAGCCCTCCGTGGGGCTGGATCACCGCCCGGCCCCCGCCCGCCCCATCCTGTCCGCCACCGTGAACATCGACGGCAACGTGGTCATCACCGATCCCGACGCGCACTTCCCCGATGCAGGGCTCGAGGGCTTGCCCGTCCTGGTCGAATACCTCGACGAGGTCGGCGACTTCCAGAACGTGCTGTTCCAGGTCAAGGCCAGCTCCGATGACACGCTCACCCTCGAGGCCTTCCAGGATCCCGACGACCTCGACGCCGAGTTTCCGCGGCCCTCCGACTTCATCCTGTTCCTCCAGCGGGATGCCACCTATCGCATCAGCGTCCGTGTCACGCTGAGCCCGGTCGTGGAGAACTTTCTGCCCGCGACCGGCGCGGCGCTTGACGCCCAGGGCCGCCTCGTGCTCACCGATGCCACGGCTTCCTTCCCTGACACCGGCCTGGAGAACCAGTTGGTCCTCATCGATTACCAGGCCGCCGGCGGCGCCCCGGTGCGGATGTTCATGCGCATCCTCTCCAGCACCGCCACCACCCTCACGCTCGAGGCCTATCCCGACCCGGCCCAACCGGGCATCGACCTGTCCACGATCGTCGCCGATCCGACCCATGCCTTCTACGGATTGACCGGCGACGCCCTGCTGACCCCGGCCGGGTTCCTCCGCGATGGACGCTTCTTCCTCGAGTCCAACCGCGTGGTTTTCCTCGACGAGGACCGCATCATCGAGGAGGTCGAAGGCCTCGTCACGGTGGACTTCACCCATGTCGAGCCCGGTTTTGACGGCGTCTCCACACGCTTCTCCACCGAGGTGTACGACAATGATGTGCCGCTCGTGGTGGTCCGGGAAACCGGCGGCTCGACCGACGTCATCGAAACCCTCCCCGAACTCTTCACCGGCGTGGCGGCGGTGGATGATAATGACAACATTTCGGAGGTCGTCATCGATCCCGCCCAGTTCCTGCGCAACACCTCCAGCCTGCGGGGCATCGGCGACCTGCGCGATCTCCTGCCACGGATGCAGGGGCTCAACATCGAGATCGGCGGCCAGACCGTAGGCATCCGCAACGCCAGCCTCGAAGTGGAACTGGTGGAGATCGATTTCTTCCTGGGCTTCCTCTACTTCTTCCGCACCACCGTGCACCTCGAGCTCGACCAGAACCTCGCGGACTCCCCCTCCGGGCAGGCCTTCCGCATCCTGCTGCCCGACACGCCGCCCCGCACCGACGCCTACAGCCTGGTGCTGACCCGCAGACCCGAACCGGGCCAGGCCGTGACCGTCAATGTCAGCGCCGCCCCCACGCGCACCACCCGCGGCGAGCTCTTTGCCAATGAAACGCAGGTCCAGACATCCCTGCGGGAAATCACCTTCACCGAGGACAACTGGAACATCCCGCAGTGGGTAGGGGTCCAGGCCATCGACGACGAACGCGTGGATGGCGGCGACACCAAGGTGTTCGCCTCCCGCTTCCACACGCTCTCCGACATCCAGGGCCCCCTCCTCATCGACGGCGCCGGCGGCAAGGGTTCCATCGCCGACTTCACCCCCGTCATGCTGCCCGGTGAAACCGACGTCAAGGAATTTTTCGGCTCCGTGGTGGTGCTGGACGAATCGCCTGGCGTCCCCGAGTTCGACCCGACCCGCCAGGTCCTGATCAGTTACGAGGCCGCCGAGGCCGCGCGCCGCGCCGTCGATGTGCGAAACTTCATGACCGACGACGACGACGACAACGACCTGCTGTTCGACTTCGGTCCCGCCGGCGATGAGCGGCCCATCGGCCTGACCTTCGAGATCACCGAGGGGACCGGCGCCGGTCAGGCCCGCATCATTCAGTCCGCCCGCATCATCGGTATCGACATGGCCGACAACGACGGCGACGGCATGATCGACGAGCAGGATGAATGGCTCGTCCTTATCACGTTCGAGATCCACGACCCCAACGATCCCGACAGTTGTGGCCTCGAACCCCTCTGCAGCCCGTGGGAAGTCCTCCCCGACCAAACCAGCCGGTTCGCCATCTCGCCCACCAATCCCAATTTCTTCGTGGACGAATCACAGGTGGTGGACCTGGCCCTCATCTTCAACGATGACAGCGTGGCCGAACGCGCCCCGGTCGGGAGCGGCCTGTTCAACCCCAATGCCGTGGGCGCCTCCCGCGCCCCGGATCCGGATCGCTACGGGTTGGAAGACGCCTTTGCCGCACCGGAATCCTCGCTCATCCAGATCACCGGCCTCGGCATGGGGCCCGATACCCGCATCGCCGACGTCCGCTTCCCCGGCGGCATCACCCACAGCAGCCTGGAAACGGTCAAGATCTTCCTCGGCAAGGGCCCCGGCGGGGAGGAGTTCCTCATCGATGATGTCTCCGTGCGCAACCCCGTGGATGCGGACGGCACGCCCTTGCCCAAGGAAGCGCTCTTCCGCACCGTGACCATGGTCTATGCCGGCCCGGGCGATGACCTCATTCTCCTTTCCCTTCAGGAAGGCGACGGGCTGGTTGCGGACATCGAGGGCGAACGCGTCCCGCTCACCCTCGTGGCCGTGGATGGCGGGGAAGGAAACGATCAGATCATCGAGGTCACCACCGTCGTGGCGCCTGGTGTGGCCCTGCCGGAGTTGACCGAGGATGCGACCTTCACCCTGCGCGTCGCCACCGAGGACGGGATCCGCGACTACACGGTCCAACTTTTCGCAGCAAGCACTGCCGACAACAACACACGCCAGGATCTGGTGGATGACCTCAACGACGCCTTGCAGGCGGCCGGGTTGCAGGACCCCGCCCAGCCCCTTATCCTGGCCGGCCTGGTCAATGGACACCTTCGGCTCGATGCCGCGGATGATGGGGTGCTGGGCTTTGATTTCATCGCCGAGGACATGGATCCGGCCGTCACCCAACTCGGATTCCGGTCGCTCCACCGGTCGCAGTCCGAGATTCCCCTGGTCCTGTTCGGTGGAGCCGGGAACGACATCCTGGAGGGCGGCAGCGCCGATGACGTGATCTTCGGCGACCGCGGCCAGGTCGATTATCTGGCGGATGTTCCCGACGAGATGGACCGCTACCGCGTCATCACGCGATTCGGGTTCGACGCCTCGACCGAGATGGACCCTGACGCCGGCGAGGGGCAGGTGCCCGAGGACCAGACCGATGGATCCTTTCTCCTGCCGGATGTGGTCACGTCGTTTGATCCGGAAATCGGCGGCTCGGACACCATCCGCGGCAACGGCGGCAATGACATCCTCATCGGCGGCGCCCAGGGCGACCTCATCCACGGCGGCAGCGTGACCGACGTGGAGGGCGACAGCCCGCTGGCGCCCCTGGATTGGCCTGACGATGACATCATCCTCGGCGACCTCGGTCGCGTCACGTTCCCCGAACCCGGCGGCCCCAACGTGATCATTATCGAAACGCTGCATGACCGGACCAGCGACGGCGCCATGGAGATCATCGGCGGCCCGGACACCATCTTCGCCGGGCGCGGCCGCGACATCATCCTGGGCGGCGCCGGTGACGACACGATCGACAGCGGACAAGATGGCGACGTGGTCCTGGGCGACTACGGCCGGGTCATCATCCGCGACGGGGTGGTGGTGGTGCTTGAAACGATGGTCACCGATGCCGGCGGCGACGACGTCGTCCAGGGCGGGATGGGAGAGGACATTCTCATCGGCGGTGCCGGTGACGATGTGCTCGACGGCGGGGAGGGAGCCGACCTGATCTTCGGAGATGACGTCCAGCTCGACCGCACCATCGGCCTGGGCGACACGATCAACGAACGGTTCCGCGTGTTGACCGGAGCGCTCCTTTACGATGGCCAGGGCAACCTTCTTGTGGACCGCGGCCAGATGTTCAACAACCCGTCCGGCGTGCCCGCCTGGGCCGACTGGAACATCCTCCTGCTGCATCATTCCGCCGCCGAGGAGACCGACGGGGAAAGCGCGTTTGGGAATGATTACATCGCGGGCGGCCCCGGCGATGACACGATCTTTGGCCAGCTCGGTGACGACGTCATCCAGGGCGATGGTTCCATCCGGGGTTGGCTTGAGGGCGCCGCGGTTGAGGCGCGGCGTCTGGCCGATCGGACCCTGGTGCTGGTGGCCTCCTTCGATGCCCTCACCGACGGGGATGACTACATCGAGGGCAACGGCGGGAATGATGTCATCCTAGGCAACCTCGGGCAGGACGACCTGATCGGCGGCAGCTCAAGCCTGTTCAGCCTGGCCACGCCGGACCGGCGTCCCGACGGCGAGGACCTGATCTTCGGAGGCTCGGGCACGCATGCCGGCCGCAATGACACGGGATTGACGGAAGGCGCCGCGGCACATGCCCGTGACGCGGATGTCATCCTGGGTGACAACGGCAACATCTTCCGCCTGGTCGGCATTGGTGGCGTCGGGTCAGGAGCCTTCCTGGCGTTTGCCCACGATCTCGCCGTGGGCGGGGCGACGGTGGTCGTGCGCGCGGCGGAATGGCTCGATTACACGCCGGGCGGTCCTCTCTTCCATCCTGAAGCCGCCGCGGACCTGGGCGGCGCCGACGAGATTCACGGCGAAGCCGGCGATGACATGATCCTCGGGTTGAAGGGGGATGACGTGCTGTTTGGCGATGCGCAGGACGATGATCTCATTGGCGGTTACGGCGATGATTGGATCTCCGGGGGCACGGGTCAGGATGGTGTGCTGGGCGATGACGGCCGCATCCTGACCAGCCGGAACGGCCTGGCTGAAGCCCTCCTCGGGATCGATGCCTCGACCGAGATCCTGCTCACCTCGCCCGGCAACGCGCTCGAGGCGTTGGTGGATGAGACGGGGGCGCTGAAGAAGGTGGTCAACCTCGAGCCGTTCGAGGAAGGCGGAGACGATGTGATCTACGGCGGCCTGGGTGGTGATTGGCTGCACGGCGGCGCCGGCAACGATGCCATGTCGGGCGCGGAGGCTTTGCCGGAGTTCTTCGCGGCGCCGCAGGCCGGCTCTTTCATCGGGGTCGGTGCGGATGAGCGCATTATTGCGGTGGATGGGGCCGGGAACGAAGTGGCCGGGGTCTATGACCGCAACAATGCCCTGGCGCTCATCGCAGGGCATCTGCTGAATTTCGACGCCACGGAGGGGGATGAGGTGGAAGGCGACGGCGCCGACCGGCTCTTTGGGGATCTTGGACACGACTGGCTGGTGGGTGGTTCGGGCCGCGACCATCTCTATGGGGGGCTTGGCAATGACATCCTCAATGCCGACGACGACCTCACGACCCATGGCGGATTGAATGACGAACCGGACCTCGGCTCGCTCACCCCGCTGGAGAATGCCGACATCGCGTTCGGCGGAGGCGGTCGTGACATGATGATCGCCAACACCGGGGCCGATCGGTTGATCGACTGGGCGGGCGAGTTCAACAACTACGTCGTGCCCTTCTCCGCCTTCGGCGCCGCCACCATCATGCGCAACTCCGCGCCCTGGCTGATGGAGTTCCTCTATGGCCTCTCTGCAGGTGACGGGGCGGACCCGACCCGGTCCGGTCCGGACCTGGGCGATGAGGAACGCAACGGCGAACCCTACGGCGAGATCGGCCTGGTCACACAGCAGGACGACGCCTGGGGTGACCAGCACGGCGGCCCGAACGGCCAGCAACCCGGCAACACGTCGGGCACCCAGAAAGACACGCGTGGCGACGTGCAGGGCGGCGGCAAGAAAGCTTGAGCCTCGCCCCATCGTTCCCTTGCCTGCCTCCCTGCATTCGCGACCCAAGCCCCCTGGCCCCCTCATCCACGCCCCCTGCGTGTACGAAATAGGTGCCGTACGACACCTTTTTCGTACACATCAATGTGTACGTTTTTCGTGCCGTACGGCACGTATTTCGTACACGCCGACGTGTACGATTCTGGGGCCGATCGGTCCGCGGTGCGGGAGAGCCATGGGCGGTGGATGGGTCAGGGCAAGGCCGTGTAGGTGAGGTCGTCGAAGTCGAGCGTGACGCTGTTGCCGTCGATCCAGGCGGCGCAGAGGCCGAACCGATGGAGTGTGGCCCCCGCGACGCGGTCGCCCGGTTCCCGAGCCAGCACCCAGGTGCAATCGTCCAAGCCCATCGTGATGCGGCCGCGGTCGTTCCTGCCATCCCCCCTCTTCGTTCCCCGTAAGCATCGCCTGATTGCGTCGTTGCCTTGAGGCAGCACCTCGTCCACCGGAGCGCCGCTTGGGCGGCGTCCTGCACGTGCAGGTGACACGCATGTCCATGTGGCTGACGCAGTGACCCGGCATCATATGAATGAAGTATTCCGGTATTGTGGCAATGCCTGCATTGAACCTTGCGGCATGGCCCGTCATTTGATATCAACAAGCTTCTGCCCCCTCACCTTTCGCAAGTGGAGGTTTTTCGCCATCATTCAGAGCGATGATCTCACCCACACTGACATGGCGCGGGGCCTGTTTCCCATGGGCGAGGTTTCGCGGAAGCCGCGTGTGACCGGCGTGGGGGCGGGCTGGGCCATTCAGAGGGCATGAAACGCGTGGAGGAGCGTTCCTCAAAGTAACTAAGTAAAAGTGGGCCACGAGGCAAAAAGCGGTTCACAGGTTGCGTATGCCAGGGTGCGGGGCCTTGGTTGTTGCATGGTGCCCGGCATGGGGCCGCAAGGTAAACCCGGGGAGCATTCCTCGACCTGCGGCCGCTTCTCTTGGATTCACACGACAACGAAAGGTTCGATCTATGATTCGGCAATTCAGCAGGTTGTTCGCCTTCATTCTTGCCTAGCAGGTAACGGTTAGCATCGCATGGAGCGGTACCTTTATGGTCTCAAATTCCAACAATGCCGGGTCGGGTTCACTACGACAGGCCATCCTCGATGCCAACGCCAGTCCCGGCCTTGACGAAATCCACTTTTCGATGCCCAGCACCGTGCCCTCCATTCGCCCCACTTCGCCTTTGCCTGAAATCACCGATCCGGTGGTGATCGATGGGACCACGCATCAGGCCTATCTGGGACGGCCTGTCCTGGAAATCAATGGCGCGCTGGCAGGTGCATTTGGTGTCAATGGCATCGTCATCTCGGGCGGCGGGAATTCCACGGTCCGAGGCATGATCATCAATGGGTTCTCGCAAAATGCCATCGTGCTCAACGGAGGTGGGAACAATGTCATTCAGGGCAACTTCCTCGGCACCGATCGGTCCGGCACTATTGCCGCACCCAATGGCTTCGCCATTTGGGTGTCCAACTCCATCAGCAACCTCATTGGGGGACACATCCGCCTCGGAGGGCAACGTGATGTCGGGCAATGTGGCCATCGGCCTGGAAATCTCGGGACCCCTGGCACGCGGGACGCGCGTCGAGGGCAACTACATCGGCACCGACGTGACCGGCATCCAGTCGCTCGGCAATGGGGGGTCGGGCGTGTTCCTTTACCAGGCGCTGGACAATGTGATTGGGGGGACGCTCCCGGGCGCTGGCAATACGATCTCGGGCAATCAACTCGCGGGCATCGAGATCAGAGGGGCCTCGGGAACCAGGATTCAGGGCGACCGATCCGTTGATGAACACCTCGGAGTTTTCGGCCTGTGTCCAGGTGCGCCCCTGGGATGCGCCGCCGCCGCTGGTTTACGAGTATGCGGACGGCGAGTTGACGCTCTCCTGGGAAGTGGGAACCGCGCACGCGCTGTATTGCACCACCAATCTGGTGGAGCCCATCCAGTGGACCCTGGCGACCAACGAGGTGAGCACGGTTGAAGGTGCCCACCAGGTCGTGGTCACGCCCGTTGACGGGAGCAAGTTCTTCGCCTTGTTGGAACCATGAAGCAAGCCAGTCCATTGTCTCCCGCGGAGGCGCAGAGGCGCAGAGTGGAAGAATCGGAATTGCCGTGCCTCGCGCCTTGCCTTTGCGCCTTTGCGTCTTTGCGGGAGTTTTTCTTGTCCCGCCAAGCCACCAAGGCGCAAAGCAGGAGGAGGATGGCACGGCTCCGTCTTTCTCCTGCATTCCCTGCGCCCCTGCGCCTCTGCGGGAGATTCGTAAGGCATTGCTTGCTCGCGTCCTTCGTCCTGGGGGCCAGAGGGCTTGACGCCTCCGAGTTCACCTTCGCCAACACCAACCCCGTCGTCATCCCAGCCAACGGTGATCCCGTTGCGCCCTATCCCGCCACAATCCAGGTCCCCAGCCTGGCGGGAGCGATGAGCCACGTCAGCGTCACACTCAGCAACCTTCATCACGCCTATCCAAGCGACTTGGATGTGTTGCTGACCTCTCCCTCGGGACAAAGCGTTCTGATCATGTCAGATGCCGGACGCGACTTCGCGATCAGCAATGTCACACTCACTTTCGATGACGCTGCCCCGGGCACCCTTCCTCTGGCTGCGGTCTTGACGAGCGGGACCTTTTCCGAAGTCTCGGGTGAAGCGTGGGACAATCTGGTCGCGCTGGATGTGGCGACGGGAAGGCCCAATCCTTGGAATCCCGGCTCCGGCGTCGGCGTGGAAAGCCTGGCCGCGGCGGACAATCGGGTTTTTGTCGGCAGCGTGCATGATCGGGGTGGCGTGGCACGATCCAACCTTGCCGCTTTGGATGCCCGCACGGGGTTACCGTTGACGGACTGGCGTCCCGTCGTTGACGGACCGGTGACCGCGATCGCATTGCCGACGCTCGGAGGGGACAAGCTATATGTGGGCGGCGAATTCATGGCGGTGGACGGCATGGCTCGAATGCGGTTGGCTGCCGTGGACATTGCCACCGGCCAACTGGATGCAAGCTGGGATCCCGGGGCGAATGCCACACCCCTGGCCATGCATGCCGACACCGGCCAGGTGATGGTGGGCGGCCCACAATCCCAACCCCGGCGTCGCGCCGAGTTGGATGTCTATTCGATTGAACTGTCCAATGCGATCGAGGACTTCGGATATCCGCCCGGAACGCGGGAGCCGGCCGTGGCGGACGGATACTGGATCATGCTCTCACCGCTGCAGCCTGGTCCGCACACCATTCACATCCAAAGCGCTGGCGCCTATACCACGCCCGAGGATCCCTTCGATTCCCCCTTCAGCGCCGATGTCCTTTACCACCTGACCGTGGAATAAACCGGGTCCCCACGCTGGCAAGGCGAGTCGGGAGAATCAAGCCCGGCCCGCCTCTGCGTTCGTGGTCCTGGATTCCAGCCAGCCGTTGCATCCACAGGGGAACCATGAAGTCCAACCTCCACCGATGGCCGCAAGGCAGGATCCCCGATTGGGCAACTGCAATGAAGGAAGCGCCCAGCCGAACCGCGTCGGGTTGTAGTCCCGCCAAGTAGGGTTTCCAATGAGAGCAATTCCAGATCCGGCAGGTGCGGGGTGGCCTTTGCACGGGCTGGCCCAAAGCGTGTTCCCGGCACCGAGGTTCCCAAGGGACCGTAGTCGGCCGTTGCCTGGTGTGGCTCTTCTTCTGCTGGCCTTCCTCATGGTGCCGACGCTCGCGCGGGCACTGGATCCTGGAGTGGCCGGCAACATCCTCAGGTGGTTCGGGGAGGTGTCCTATTCCCATTCGGCGGAGGGGACATGGTTGCCCGCTTATACGAAGGTGCCACTGGCCTACGGTGGCCGCGTCCGTGTCGGCGAGAACTCCTCCGTGTCGGTCCGATGGTCCGGGAACAAGTCCCTTTGGGAGGTCAACGAAGAGGGCCTGTTCCTCATCATGGAGAAGCCCGAAGAAGGTGTGCTGGCCTCCTTGAGGAGGGGGCTGTGCTACATGTTCCACCGGGATCGTCCCGGGACCGATGTCTTTGAGACGCCGGTTGTGCGAGCCGGCTCCGCCGGGACGGAGTACGTGGTGAAGGTGGAGGACGACGGCACGACCACCATCTGGGTCATTGACGGACAGGTGAATCTGACCAACGACCTGGGATCGCTTACTCTGCGAAGCGACCAGGCCGGGACCGTGCGAGCGGTCGCGCCGCCCGTGGGGACTGCCATGATCGAAGCGGCCACTCTCGTCCAGTGGATCCTCTATTATCCGGGAGTCCTGCATGTCGATGAGCTTGGTCTGACCGAGGGCGAACAGGCTGCTTTGAGCGAGTCGTTGGCCGCCTACCAGGCCGGGGATCTGCATCAGGCCCTGGCTCCGAAACAAATCAAACTGATCCGCTGGTTGCGTGATGGCGCCATTGGCGCGGTCGCGGCGGTGGTGCTTGGATGGGGCTTTTGGAAGGCGGATGCGGGCAAGCCCCTGGCCCATGGGAGCTATGACTATCTCTTTTGCTTTCGACCTGCACCTTCCTACGAGGAGTTGACCAACGATGTGGCCATTATTTACATGGACCAGGCTTCCGTCGGGTCCTTGCAGATCAAGGACCCCAACCATTGGGATCGCTCCCGGCATGCTCAGTTGATCGATCGATTGCAGACCTGCGGGGCTCGCGTCGTCGTGCTGGATGTTCAGTTCCAGTTTTTGACCCCCCTGGATCCCATTGCCGATTCCAACCTGGTCGCGGCGGCGCGTTCATTTGGCAAAGTGGTCGTGGGGGGGGAAGGACAACCGGGTGGAAACCAGCATGGGCGTGCATTGGACACCGCAGGGGCCTTTTGATGCCCTGGCCACGAATGTGACTTGGGGGTTGATGCCGGGGTCCTACATGTCCGATAGCGGGGGCTACGTGCGGCGACAGCATGCCAATTCACATCTCAACCGACCCAGCCTGGCCTGGCAAGCAGCCTCATTGGCGGACCCCGACCTGAGTGGAAATCCTTTTGCCGAGCGGTGGCTGAATTACTATCACCCCGGCGGGATCTTTCCGTGGCATTCCTATGCCACGGCGTTGAACATGCCTCCAGAAGCCGGTATGGCCGCTTTTTCCAACAAGGTCGTGTTCATCGGGCAGCACGAGAGCCTGAGCATTCACAAAACCATCCCGGACGTATTCCGCACTCCCTATTGTCACTGGGGACACCCTTTGATGCATGGCGTGGAAATCAATGTCACCGCTTTCTTGAACATTCTTCGAAACGAGCCGCTTTCACGAACCAGTGACCGTGATGAAGTGGTGGCCATTCTGGGGTGTGGGCTCCTGCTCGGATGCGGGCTGGCTGGCCTTCGTCCTCGGTGGGCAACGGGCGCAGGAATTGCATTTTTTTTCTGTCTATGGGCAGACTCGTATCTGCTCGCCTGGAACACGACGTCCCACCTCTGGTTTCCATGGCTCATCGTCGGTGGCGTGCAAATGCCGGTCGCCCTGGGTTGGTCCGTCCTCACCCACACGCGTCGTTTGGAGCAAACCGAGAAGGACCAGCAAGACAGGATTGAGGATCTGGAAAACTCCGCGAGTCGAGGCGCTGTCGCCGTCAGACCTGCCGGTTTCATCTTAACCCTTACCCGAAAAGAACGACCCACATGTCGTCGTGTTGCAGGGGCCCCTCACCCTGACCCTCTCCCGTGGGGAGAGGGAACAGCATGTCACCCCGTGGTAAAGGGATCAGGGCAGCAGCCTCTCTCCACGGAGAGGACGGGCCGCCCTCTCCCGCCGGGAGAGGGATGGGGTGAGGGGCCTTTGATAGGGTGCGATGTAAGATGGTCTCCAGGCGTGTGCGGGCGCCTTTCGTCGTGACTTCCGGCATGGCTGTGGCAACCTGAAAGGCCATGCCAGAATTGTTCCACAAGACCCGGAAGAGTATCTCCCCACCCGGGAAAGCCTGCTGCAGCGGATCAAGAATCCCGACGACAATGTCAGTTGGAATGACTTCTGCGAGACCTACTCGCGGTTGATGTATGGCGTGGCGCGACGCCACGGTTTGTCCGACGCCGACGCCCAGGATGTGGTGCAGGAAGTCCTGAACGCGGTGGTTCGGAAGATTGAGGATTTCGTCTATGACCCAGAACGCGGTTCCTTCAAGGCGTGGCTGAAGCGTCTTACGATGTGGCGTGTCTGGGATTTCCTTCGGAAAAAACAATACCAAGTCAATGGCCAGCGTTTGCCCAAGGAGGAGCGATTGGCTACGGCATTGGAGGAGTTGCAGGAGAGCCCCTTCTACGAGGAGATGGAGCGGACTTGGGAGATCGAATGGCGTCAACATCTGGTTGACACGGCAATGGCTCGTGTGAAGCCGTTGATTGATGCGAAGCAGTATCAGCTCTACTACCTTCACATCATCAAGGGGTTCCCGGCCAAGGAGGTGGCTGAGCGCTTGCAAGTTAACCCTAACGCCGTTTATGCCGCCAAGTACAAGATGCAGGAGCTGCTGGCCCGTGAGTTTGCGTTCTTGGAACGGCAGGAGACATAACGACTGATCGACCACGAAGGCTGAACCCGCTTCAGCATAGCTTGCCCACCTGCCCACTTCGGCAGCGCGGGATATCCCGCAACGTCCTGAGACCCCGCTCCATACCCCGCCTGTCCCCACCGCGTGTACGAAACGAGTGCCGTAAGGCACCTTGTTCGTACACTTCGATGTGTACGTTTTTTGGGCCGTACGGCACTTATTTCGTACACGCCGACGTGTACGAATCTGGGGCCGATCGGTCCGCGGTGCGGGAGGGCCCGGGGCAGTGGATGGGTCAGGGCGAGGCGGTGTAGGTGAGATCGTCGAAGTAGAGCGTGACGCTGTTGCCGTCGATCCAGGGGGTGCAGAGGCCGAACCGGTTGAATGTGGTCCCGGCCACGCGGTCGCCCGGTTCCAGATCCAGGACGCAGGTGCGATCGTCCAGGCCCACCGTGAGGCGGCCGCGCCCTTCCGCGTCGGCCGGATCGTAGGTGAGCCACCACTCGTGCACCGTCCCATCCGGCCGTATGCGCAACGGCTCGCCCGCGTTGCGATTCCAGGCACGCTGGTCACCGTCGTGCGTGCGATAGACCGGATAGAAAAAGAACCCCTCGCTGGAGGGACCCTCGATGTTGATCCCCAGATAGTCACGCGGCACGGAGTTCTTCTGGGACGGATTGGGCGTCATGCTGTGCGCCTGATGATAGAACCCGATCGAGGCGGTGCTGTCGGTCACACCCCGCAACATGACCACCTTGCCCCGGGCCATCAACGGCTGCTCCAGCGTGAGATCCTCAAGGCGGTCGCCGTAACAGGCCATCCGAGCGGGTTCCCGGCAATCGCCGCGAAACACGAGTCCGCCCAGTTCCCCGGCGGCCCGGCCCCGGGCATGATGCGTGGGGCTCCAGCCAAAGTCAAAGCGTGGCCTGGTATCCGTGGTGAGGTGCGTCTCCCGATTGCCGTGCGCCTCCCACTTCGGATCGGCCGAGAAATCGAAGGCAACGCCTTCCACCTTCACATCGTCGATCCAGGCCTCCCCGGCGCCGTCCCAGGTCTTGAGCACCGGCAGAAGGCCGAAATGGGTGAAGGTGGCGCCGTCCTTGCGGTGACCGGGGTCGAGAGTGCAGCGGGCGGTTTCGACCCATCCGACCGATCCGACCGATCCGTCCGATCCGTCCGATCGGTCGGATGCCGGCAAGGCCCGCAGCGAGAGGCTGATCTCGCCCAGGCTGTCCCCGCCAGAAGGGTCGTAGCGAAGCGTCCACGCATAGGGCCGGCCTGACGGCAGGTCCTGAGCGGTGATGCGTTCGCCGGGGACGAGGGTGCCGATCACGCCGGCGCCGGCCCGCCAGAGCCGGGTGGTGTATTCGAAATGGCAATGGAACGTGTCGCCGCGCCCGTTGAGCCGGAGGGCCAGAGAGTTGGGCGTTCGCCATTCGTTGAGGGAATTGGTGTTGAAGAAGCCAAGGAGGAAATGGCCGCCACCCGGCGCCACCCAGAGGGTTCCTTGCGCCTGTAGCGGCTCCTCCAGGGTGCGCGGTTGGGGAAGCCGCCACCCATACCAGGCCGCCTCGCCCGCCGGCTGGAAGCGTCCGCCCACCTCGCCCGCCCGGGCTCCGGCGTGGCGGGTGTCGGGGTTGAATCCGAAATCCTGTGTGACGGTGCGCTCGGGGAAATGGGTGCTGCGGTGGTTGACTCCCTCCCAGTTGGGAGGTGTGTGGTCAAAGGATTCCTGGCGGAGGGCGCCGTGCAATGGCACAGCCACCGCGATCAACAGCCATAGCATGTAGCCGCCGACGTGAGGAGGCGGAACATAACGATGGATCCACCTCCTGACGTCGGCGGCTACGTGGGATTTCATGGCCTCAAAAGGTTAGTTCGACCAGGGATACGCCCTTGCGGGGGAGGCGGAAGGTGAGTTTGGCCCGGCCATCCTGGAGGGCCACAGTGGACTCCGGTTCCAGCAGGGCCAGGCGGCTGGCCTCCTTCAACTGCGCGTATTGCTCGCGGGTCGGCGTCTGCGGGGAGCCCATCTTGAGCCAGGTAGTGAAGGCGTTTCCGTGGGTTTCATCGACTCGGAGATGCCGGGATGCGGCGCGTTGTTTGCCCCCTTCCAATCCCTCCACGTTCAGCGTGACCTCGGCATCCATGCCGGGCACGTCGTCGTCGTGGTAATGCCAGACCAGGATCCAAACCCGGTTGCCGTCGCGGCTGGCGAGGGCGGCCACGTCGGGTTCCTCCCGCACGCCGCTGCGGATCATGCGTTCGAGCGGGACTTCGCCATCGCTGTCCACGGGCAGGCGGCGGCCCTGCATGCGGGAGAACATGCGGAAGACGTTCAGCACGGGCTTGTCGATGCCATTGCTGGCGAGGGACCGGAATCCGGCGAAGTAGGGCTGGTCCTCGAACTCGAACGCCCAGGTGAGGGCGCCCTCGAAGTGGACTCCGTACTTGGCGGCGAGGTCGAGCTTGCGGGGAAAGCTGGCCGCGGTATAGACGGCGTACATGGTGCCGTTGCGGTAGGCCAGTTGGGGTCCCTGACAGGCGGCGCAGCCTTCCGGGTCCGATTCGCCGATGATGATCGGCGTGTCCTTGAGTTCGGGGAAGGAGGCGACGATGCGGAAGCCCTCGTCGATGGTGCGGAGCTGGTTGGCGATGCCCATCTGCACATGGTCGTCCACATGGCGGGGCGAGCCCTTGGCGTGGAAGGAGACGAAGTCCAGCGGCGTGCCGACCTTGCCCGTCACGTGGTTGGTGCCGCGGAGGCAGTGCTCCAGGAACTCGCGTGTGAAGCGTCCGCCGCTCCCGGCGGAATCCGCCCCTCCGACGCGGGCGGTGGGCAGGGCGCGCCGGACGGCGTCGATGGCGTAGTCGTGCAGTTTGCGGAACTCCTCCGGGGTGCCCTGCCAGTAGGGGATGTTGGGTTCGTTCCAGGTTTGCCAGTACCAGGTCTCGACCTCGTCCCGCCCGTAGCGCTCGACGCAATGGGTCACCCATTGGAAGACCAGCTCGGCCCACGCCTTGTAGTCCTTGGGAGGGTAGGCCCATCCGGTGAAGATCTCCTCGTAACGAAGACTGGGGTTCCACCGGTGCTGGTAGGGTTCGGGTTTGGAGGAGAGGTCCTTTGGCATGAATCCGATCTGGGCGTAAGGCCGGACGCCATTCTGCAGGTAGGCGTCGAAGATGCGGTCTAGGACGGTCCAGTCATAGACAGGGCGGCCCTGGTCGTCCTCGCGATAGACGCCGGTGGAGCCCCACTTCAGGGCGGGCGTGCCGTCGCCGGAGCAGAGCAGGTTGTGCGCGCGAAAGAAGACCTCCCTGGGCTTGAGCTTGCCGAGTTCGCCGAGCAGTTTCCTGCCGTTGGTCATGTAGGCGTAGTTGGGTTCGTCGCAACCGAAGAATCGCCAGATGGGAGTGAGGGCCTCCCGGGGTTGGTCGGCCTGGATGCGGATGCCGATGGGGAAGGACTCGGCCGCCGCGAGAGGATGGAGGGCGAAGCCGTGGACCAGCACCAAGAGGGCGCCCAGACGCCAGCGTTCGGGAATCATGCCAGTCGTTGTAGGCGGGGCGAGGGGGAAGCGCAAGGGGAATAGGTGAATGGGCGAATGGGTAGGTGAGTGGGTGGGAAAGCGGGGGGCCTACCACGGCGTGACCAAGTCATCCTGTCACCGAGTCAAAGCCACCAGACCAATCGGCCAATGGGCGAATGGGTGACTGGGGCGGGAGGGGCTGCCCTCCGAATCCCGCGCCTGCGGGAGAAGGAGGGGGCGGCTTGCCTGGGGCGGGTGGGTTGTGCAGTATGGTGTTGGAAAGGAGACCAAGGCAATGCAACGAAGGATACTTGGGCGGGCCTGTCGCGCCGCATGTCTGGCGGCGTGGCTGGGTGCGGCGGTGTCTGCATCCCCGACTGGATTGGAGTATGTGTTGGAGGTCGCTTCGACCTCGGACACCGCTGCCACCGGGCGGACCCCGCTCCGGGACCAGGCCATGGGGTGGGTGGAGGCGCGCTTTCAGGAGGTGTGTTCGGTGCAGGTGCATCCCCTGGACGAGGCGCGGATCCGGGTGCGGCTTTACAATCTGGCCGGGGCGGATCCCGGGGAGCTGCGCGGTCTCCTGGAGAAGGAGGGGCGGCTTGAGTTTCGCGCGGTGCATCCGGAGAGCGACCGCCACGTGGCGGCAGGCCTGTTGCCTCCCGGGTATGAGCTGATGGGCCGGCAACGATCGATGGACGGTGACATCACCATCATCGAGCGCTTCGTGGTGAAGCAGCAGCCCGAACGCGGGCTGGCCGGCGGACACTTGAAGCGGGCCTTCGTGGCGCAGGACGCCATCACCTTGCAGCCGAGGATCGAGTTCGAACTGGATGGCGAAGGGGCCCGGCTCTTCGAGGAGGTGACCAGGGAGCTGAGCCCGGACGGGGACACGTTTCGTCAACTGGCCATCGTGCTGGATGGGCTGCTCTATTCGGCACCCCGGATCATGGAACCGATCGGCGGCGGACGCGGCGTGATCACCGGGTCGTTCACCATGGAGGAAGCGACCAGCCTGGCCAGGGTCTTGTCCACTCCATTCCTCAACGGGACGATCACTGTGATCTCGGAGACGCCACTGGATCCGGCGGTGGAGAAGGAGTTGACGCGGGAGGCGCGTCAGGCGGCGGTGGTGAAGTTGATCCTTGCGCTGTGCGTGTTCCTGCTCGCGTTCCTGGTGCTTGCGGTGGTCCTGATGCTGGTCCGGCGCAGGGCGCGGAAAGGTGTGGAGGCGGCTTCGCGCCCGCCGCCGATGCCTTGAGAGCAGGCGCGGGAGGAGATGCCCCGCCGGTCTTTGTGGGAGGAGTCCTTTCCTTCCCGTACGGGAGGGTCACGTCACTTCCCGGACGCAGTCATCCCCGCCGTAGGGATTGGGGATGCGCAGTGTGCAGGCGGGATCGTCGCGCCACTGGCCATCCACGATGAACCGGTAGTGATGCGTGCCGGGAGGGAGGCTGACGGTGGCCTTCCAGACGCCTGACTTGTCCGGTTTCATGGGGATGGCCTTGGATTGCCACTGGGTGAAGTCCCCGGCCAGCATGACGTGATTGGCGCCTGGGGCGGTGAAGGAGAAGGTCTGCTTGACTTGGGGGGAGGCTTTCTTCGTCTTCATACGCGCCATCATCTCGCGGGGGGGGAATTCATGCAACTGGCAAAGAGTGCTAAGCGCCTGTTGGCTGCCCGCCCGTAGCCGCCGAGGTCACGAGGCGGACGCGGGGGATGCTTTTCGTCGGGAACCACCTCCTGACGTCGGCGGCTACGTGACGATGGGTTCACGATGGGTTCACGATGGGTTCACGATGGGTTCACGATGGGTTCACGATGGGGACCACCTCCTGACGTCGGCGGCTATGGGTCACGGGTTTCGGAGGGCACAGGTGTCGACCCAATGCAGGGCGCAACGGACCAGTTCGGCGCCGCTGTTGAGGTTGAGTTTCGTTTTCAAGTGGGTGCGGTAGGTGTCCACGGTTTTGGGGCTGATGCCGAGGCGTTCGCTGATGTGGCGAAGCTTCAAGCCCTGGCCGATGAGTTGAAAGACCTCGAACTCCCGGTCGCTGAGCCCCTCGAGGCTGGAGGCATCGGCCGACTGTCGTCCGAGGAATTTGTTGACCATGCGATTGCGGACCTCGAGGGCGAGCCAGAGTTCGCCATCCAGAACGGTGCGGATGGCATGGAGGACGGTTTCGGCGGAGGACCGCTTGGTGACATAGCCGTTGGCGCCGGCGCGCATGGCCCGTTCGGCGTAGAGCGATTCGTCATACATGGAAAGGGCGAGGATCGGGAGGGACTCAATGTGGGCGCGGAGGTTCTTGATCAGCTCAAGCCCGTGGACGTCGTCCAGGCAGATGTCGATGACGGCGAGGTCCGGCGCCTGGCGAGTGGCGGCGGAGAGGAACTCCCGGGCGGTGCCGAACTGTTGGCTGACGGTGAGGTCCGGCTCCGCCTCGATCAGGCGGGCGAACCCCTCCCGCATCACCTCATGGTCATCGACCAACATGATCTGCCTGGGGGTGGAGGGTAGGGTGTGAGCGGCGTTCATGGGGTGGGCTTCGGGTGGGGATTGGATCGAGGAGATTGGGCGTCGTCGCCGGTGACGCAGTGCCGGGGCCATTCACACGTGACGGTGGTCCCGGCGTTGGGGCGGCTGCGTATGTGGAGGCGGGCGCCGATCAGGCGAGCGCGGTAATGCATGATGTCCAGTCCCAGGCTTTGCAGCCGGCGATGCCGGGCCGAAGCGGCGAAGCCGCGTCCGTTGTCATGGATTTCCAGAACGACCGTCTGGCGGCGTTCCAGGAGGGAGACGGTGACCCGGCCGGGACGGCCATGTTTCATGGCGTTGCCGGCGGCTTCCTGGGCGATGCGGTAGAGGTGCATGGCGACTTGGGGTTGATCGATGAGGACAGATGGGTCGCAGTGAAACTGACAGTCCCGACGGTAGAGCTGGGTCATGAGTGCGGACAGTTCCTCGAGGGCCAGGGCGAGTCCGCAGGCCTCCTTGCGGATGGGGTGGAGTCCGCGGGCGAGGTTGTGCGCGGCGTCTTCAGCCTGTGTCAGGAGCCGGACCAGGTCGGCCGCCTGCCCGGCATGACGGTGGTCGTCGCGTGCCAGTTGCCGCGCCAGCGTTTCCGTGAGGAACTTGATGCCGGAGATCTGCTGGCTCAGGCCGTCGTGGAGGTCCTGGCCGAGCTTTTGTTTCTCGTAGTCGGCGACTTCAAGGAGCTGGCGCTCGAGCCGGCGCAGGTTGGAGACGTGAACGACAAAGTCAGGCATGTGGTTATGTCGTTGACGCCGTGGTGCGGCGGAGGGAGCCTGCTTTGTGATGGATGGCACGGGCATATGGGAAGGCGTGGTGTGCGGGTTATTGGGGGCGATGGAGTTCCCGTTGCCGCTCTCGATCCGCCAGGAGGCGCAGGTCCTTTTCCAGTCGGTCGTGGCCCTGATCCTGGGAGGCCTGCTGGGATGGGAACGGGAGTCGGCCGGCAAATGGGCCGGCCTGCGCACCCACATGCTGGTCTGCCTGGCCTGCATGCTCTTCATCAAGGTGGGGCAGTTCCTCATCATGGATTCCATGCAGGATACGGGCGACGGCAACCTGCGCATGGATCCCACACGGTTGATCGAGGCGGTCGTGACCGGCGTGGCGTTTCTCGGTGCGGGCACCATCTTCCGGGCGCGGCATCGTCCCGCCATGCGCGGCTTGACCACCGCCGCCTCCCTCCTGATGGTCGCCCCGATCGGCATCGCGGTCGCCGTGGAACGCTACTTCCTGGCCGTCATGGTGACGTTGGTGGTCCTGGTCGTGCTGCGCGGACTCAAGCATGTGGAGACGCGGTTGGAACCCGGGAAGGAGATTCCCCCGCCCCCGGGTAGCCCGCCCGAGGACTAGGATTGGCGCCGCACCGGACGCACGCCCGTCCTTCTGCGCGTGCGGGGAGTCGGGTTTCGGGGGAGGCGGTGGCGCCGGCGCGGGGGGAATGGGTTCCGGTCCCGGAACAGGAGGGGGCGATGGGGGAGGCGGAATGGGAGCCGGGGAGGGCTTGGGCGGTTCGGGCGGAGGCAGTTGTTGTTGCGCCAGGGATCGCCCAGTGCGCGGCTCCGACTGCGCATGGTCCAGCTTCCCTTTTCGTTGACCCTGTTTGACAGCTATCCGCACGTACCTGGACTGGCTGTGAAGGATCGGCAATCGAAGTTGTGTTGGGCGAACGATCTGGCGAGGCGGAGGGGTGTGACAAGTCATGCCATGGGTTGGGGGCAGCAAGAGTGCCAATCATCCCGCGAGGTGCGAAAGGGGCTGGCGTGCGGGCGATTGGCGATGCCGGATGAGGACTGGAGAAGTGCGGCGGATGGGGGGGGCGCGTTGCGTATTGCAGGGATGGGGCGCTGGCCCGGTGCAGAATGCAAGGTGAGGGCTCTTCATGAATCGGGGAAGGCAGAACGTAGAATGCAGAATGCAGAAACCTTTCTTGCTCTTCTTCTTGTTACCCCAGTTTGGTTCATGGTCCCAATTTGCGCCCCATCCGTTTAGAGGTGGGGGCTCCCGATGAAACGGAGAGATTAATTTCCTTTTGAAGGGGCCCCTCACCCCATCCCTCTCCCGGCGGGAGAGGGAGCATCCTCCTCCGCGCGGAGAGCGGCTGGTTCTCTCATCCCTCCAGCCCGGGATGGCATGCTGTTCCCTCTCCCCGCGGGAGAGGGTTAGGGTGAGGGGCCGGCATCAGCATGGTTCCTAGGCCGTGAGCAGGTCCTATAGGAACAGGGGACTCCCCATGAACCGGAGTGCTCGTGCGGGCGTGCCTGATTTGCGAAGAGATCTTTTGAGGTGGGTGGAAGGATTGGATAGGATGGGCTGCGGCATGTCATTCGAGCGCCCCGATGTTCCGCATGTTCTGAACCTCCATTATGCCGAGGAGATGCTGGCGGCGTATCTGCGCGATCCGGCGTCGGTGCCGGCCGCCTGGCGCGAGTTTTTCAAGGGGGAACGGCGAGACGTGGCGTTGCCGCCGGCCATGCCGGAGCCGATCCCGGACATGGAGGGCACCACGGCGGCGGACGCCACCGCCCAGGAACGCCTCAACCGGCTGGTGCGCGCCTATCGTGTGCGCGGGCATATCATCGCCCAGGTCGATCCGTTGGGGCACCGCCCGGAACCGCCGCCCGAACTCAATCCCGCCTTCTTCGGGTTTCGGGAGGAGGACATGGACCGTCCGTTCTGGTGCGAGAGCCTGTTCTGGCCCGGGCCGCTCACCTTGCGGGAGATCCTGCGGCGGCTCCGCAACACCTATTGCCGCTACATTGGCGTGCAATACATGCACATCGACGACCTGCGCACCCGCCAGTGGCTGCAGTCGCGGATGGAAGGCAGCCAGAACCACATTGAGCTCTCGCGCGAGATCCAGCGCCGCATCCTCACCCGCCTCACCGACGCGGTCATCTTCGAGGAGTTCGTGCGCAAGAATTTCGTCGGTTCGAAATCCTTTTCCCTGGAGGGTTGCGAAAGCCTCATTCCGCTCTTGGAAAGCGCCATTGAGAAGGCGGGGGAGCAGGGGGTGAAGGAGATTGTGCTGGGGATGGCCCACCGCGGCCGGCTCAACGTGCTCTCCAACATCATGGGCAAGCACGCCAGCCATATCTTCCATGAGTTTGCCGACGATGAGCCGGAGCGCTACCTGGGCGGTGGGGACGTGAAGTATCACCTGGGCCACAGCAACGACTGGGAAACGGCCTCGGGCGCGCGGGTGCACCTCTCCCTCTGCTTCAACCCGAGCCACTTGGAATTCGTGAACCCGGTCGCCCTGGGACGGGTGCGGGCCAAGCAGGACCGCATCCAGGACGCCGAGCGCGTCTCGTGCATGGCCCTGCTGATCCACGGCGACGCGGCGTTTGCGGGGGAGGGCATCGTGCAGGAGACGCTCAACCTCAGCCAGCTGGCCGGCTATACGACCGGGGGCGCGCTCCACGTGGTGGTGAACAACCAGATCGGATTCACCACCTGCCCGTCGGAGGGGCGGAGCTGCCTCTACGCGACGGACGTGGCGCGCATGCTGCAGGTGCCGATCTTCCACGTGAACGGCGAGGACCCGGAGTCGGTGGCGCAGTGTCTGCATGTGGCGATGGATTTCCGGAAGGAATTCAAGCGGGACGCCTTCATCGACATGTACGGCTATCGGCGCTGGGGGCACAACGAGGCCGACGAACCCTCCTTCACGCAGCCCTCCATTTACCGCGCGGTGGAGGCGCGCCCGTCGGTCCGCGAAGGCTACCTCAACCATCTCCTGCCGCTGAAGGGGCTCACGGCGGAGGAAGCGGAGTCGATTGCGGCGGCGCGGCGACGGCAGTTGGAAAAGGAATTGTCCGAGTCGCGCGAGGAGAGTTACCGCCCGCCGGAGGAGGTGCGGCGGGGGATCTGGGCGCGAAGCACGTATCATGGCGGGCCGGCCGCCAGCGCCGAGGAGGTGGACACGGCAGTGCCGGCGGGCGAGTTGGGCGAATTGCTGCTCCGACTGACGCAGGTGCCAGGGGAGTTCACGCCGCATCCCAAACTGAAACGATTCCGCAAGCACTGGCAGGAGATGGCCAAGGGCGGGCGTCCCCTTGACTGGGCGGCGGCCGAGGCTTTGGCCATGGGGACCCTGGCGCTGGAAGGGACGCGGATCCGGTTCAGCGGGCAGGACTCGGCGCGGGGCACGTTCAGCCAGCGGCATGCGGTCTGGCACGACTACGAGGGGCGCGGTTCCTACATGCCGCTGCGTCATTTGAGTGCTGACCAGGCGCCGGTGGACATCATCAACAGTCCGCTCTCCGAAGCGGCGGTCCTGGGATTTGAGTATGGCTTCAGCCTGGATTGTCCGGACGGGCTGGTGATGTGGGAGGCGCAGTTCGGGGACTTCGCCAATGCGGGGCAGGTGATCATCGACCAGTTTCTGGCCAGCGCGGAGGACAAGTGGAAGCGCTTTTCCGGCCTGGTGCTGCTGTTGCCGCACGGCTTCGAGGGCATGGGGCCCGAGCATGCCAGCGCGCGGCTGGAGCGATTCCTGCAGTTGTGCGCCGAGGACAACATGCAGGTGGCTTATCCCTCGACCCCGGCACAGTATTTTCACCTGCTGCGGCGCCAGGCCCGCCGTCTTTGGCGCAAGCCGCTGGTCGTGATGACGCCCAAGAGCCTGCTCCGCCTGGCGGAGTGTTCCTCCCCCTTGGAGGCCATGGCGCAGGGCGGCTTCGGCTGCGTGCTGCCCGATGACCGAAAGGTGGAGACCCCCTCGCGCATCCTGATGTGCACCGGCAAAATCCACTACGCGCTGGATGCCTACCGCAAGGAGCACGCGCGCGACGAGGTGGCCCTCCTCCGGTTGGAGCAGTTGTATCCCTGGCCTGGTGCGGCGCTGGAGGAGGTGTTGCAGGCCTATCCGCACGGCACGCCGGTGGTCTGGGTGCAGGAGGAGCCGGGCAACATGGGAGCCTGGCAGTTCCTGCGCCGCTTTCTGGGCAGCCACATCGCCGGGCATTGGCCGCTCTCCCACGTCAGCCGCCCCGAATCGGCCAGCACCGCCACCGGCTCGGCCAGCGCCCACAAACTGGAGCAGGATTGCCTGATCAAGGCCGCCTTCCCCGAAACCTGAATCCCTGATTTCATCCGATTATGCCTACCGACATCACCATCCCCGCGATCGGCGAGTCCATCACCGAAGTTCAGATTGCCGAGTGGCTCAAACAGGAGGGCGACACGGTCCGCAAGGACGAGAACCTGGTCGCCATCGAGAGCGACAAGGCGACCGTCGAGGTGCCCGCACCGGTGGGAGGCGTGCTGGGGAAGATCCTCAAGGGCGACGGCGCGACCGCCAAGGTGGGGGACGTGATCGGCCGCATCGAGGAAGGCGGCGAGGCGAAGTCCTCATCCGCGCCGTCGGCCGGCAAGGAGGAGGAGAGCGAGGACAAGCCCGCTGCGAACAAAGCAGCGGCGTCGGCCGAAGAGGAGGCGGCGTCCGACGAGGAAACCGCGCCCGCCGCATCGCCCGTCGCATCGCCCGCCCAGGCCCGGCGTTCCCGAAAGAAATCCGGCAAGCGCGTCTGGCCCAAGGAATCTTCCCAAGCACCGGAGCCCGCGCCGGCCGATGCGGAGAGCAAGGAGGAGGAACCGCCGTCACGCGCCCAGGCTGCGGCCGATGTCACGGACCAAGGCTCCCGGGAAGCGATGCGACGGGAGGAGGCCGCGGCCGGGGAGGGTGAGGAGCGGGAACCGGAGGTGCAGCCGATGAGCCTGCTGCGCCGCACGGTGGCGAACCGGCTGGTGTCGGCGCAGCGGACCATGGCGATCCTGACCACGTTCAACGAGATCGACATGTCCGCGGTCATCCGGCTGCGCAAGGAACACCAGGACGCCTTCCAGCAGAAGCACGGCGTCAAGCTGGGGTTCATGTCCTTTTTCGTGAAGGCGGTCATCGCCGGGCTGCGCGAGGTGCCGCGGCTCAACGCGGAGATCCGGGACAACAACATCCTGCAGCATCGCCGGTTCGACATCGGGGTGGCGATCGGGGCGGGGAAGGGGCTGGTGGTGCCGCCGTTGCGGGATGCGGACCGGATGAGTTTTGCCACGATCGAGCAGCACATCACGGAGCTGGCGGGGCGGGCCCGGGAGAACCGGCTCACCCCGCAGGACCTGGAAGGTGGCACCTTCACGATCAGCAACGGCGGGATTTACGGTTCCATGCTTTCCACGCCGATCATCAATCCACCCCAGAGCGGGATCCTCGGGTTGCACGCGATCCAGGAACGGCCCATGGCGGTGAATGGGGAGGTGGTGATCCGCCCCATGATGTATGTCGCGCTGAGCTATGATCATCGCCTCGTGGACGGCCGCGAAGGCGTCACCTTCCTCAAGCATGTCAAGGAGTTCATCGAAAGCCCGGCGCGGATGCTGATCGAGGCGTAGGGATGTGACACACGACATCGGGGTGTCGTTTCCCATGGTGCCTTCAACCGTGCGCTGAATTGAGGACCCGGACCGCCTAAAGCCGGAACCCGTTACGACGGGCTAGATAAGGAAGAAACACCAAGGACCACGACTGTGCGATGGCCCCTCACCCCAACCCTCTCCCGGGGGGAGAGGGAGCAGCATGCCCGGTGGAGGGTACGGGTTCAGATCGAAAGTCTTTCTCCGTGCGGAAGCCGATCCTCCCTCTCCCCCCGGGAGAGGGTTGGGGTGAGGGGCCTTTGAATTCGTCGTGCAAGATTGCATGCCCGTAACTCCAACAAGTTCCACAAGGAGTTTCTTAAGAGGCGGAACTGCAAACGGAGGCGGCCACGTTTGTAGTTCTGGCTTCAGCCAGCCCTGGGGGATCGGTTCATGGAGAGGTCAGCCGCGCGGGATCCAGCAGCTTGTCCAGCGTGGCCGGGTCAAAGTCGCCGGATGCCTCGGCCACCTCGCGGATGGTGCGTCCTGATTGGTGGGCTTGTTTGGCGAGTTGAGCCGCGCGATCGTATCCGATCTCGGGCGTGAGGGCGGTGGCCAGGGCGAGGGACTGCTCGACCTGGGCGCGGCAGCGTTCCCGGTTGGGTTCGAGCCCGAGCACGCAACGCCCGGTGAAGGCGCGGCAGGCATGGGTGAGAAGGGTGATGGAGGCAAGGAGATTGTGGGCGATGACCGGGAGCATGGTGTTGAGTTCGAAGTTGCCTCCGGCGGCGCCCCAGGTGATGGCGGCATCCTGTCCGATCACCTGGGCTCCCACCTGGAGCACGGTTTCGCACATCACAGGGTTGACCTTGCCGGGCATGATGGAGGAGCCGGGCTGGGTTTCGGGCAGGATCAACTCGCCCAGGCCACATCGGGGGCCCGCTCCCAGATGGCGGATGTCGTTGGCGATCTTGATCAGGCCGAGCGCCTCGATGAACGGGCGGGTGAACCGCCAGCCGCTGATCTCGAAGTTCTCGACGGCGCGCGCGGTCTGGGCGCCATAGGCGGCGGTGCGCGGCACGCGCATCGGCCCCAGGGAATCGGTTTCGATGCGGCCGGTTTCTTCGGTGGTCGTCAGGCGGTGGTTCATGGCGGCGGCCTTCATCCCGGCATGGGGAGGATCTGGGTTTGGGAGCGCTGCTCGCGAAACGCGTTGAGGCGGCCGCCCTGGAGCAGGATGTCGATCTCGCGCGGGCTCAGGTCATGGTGGGTGCGAAGCGTGCACGAGGAGCTTTGGAACCGGAGCTGGATGTCGCGCCGGTGGCGAAGGGCGTCGTGGAGATCGTCCACGACGAGCACGTCGTCGGCCTCGACTCCTCCGTGGTCGTCGGGATCGTTGAAGCAGAGCGGCAGGATGCCGAAGTTGACCAGGTTCTGCCGGTGGATGCGGGCGAAGCTGATGGCCAGCACGATGCGCAGGCCGAGGTAGCGCGGGGCCAGGGCCGCATGTTCCCGGCTTGAGCCCTGCCCGTAATTCCGGCCGGCCACGATGAGGAATCCCGACTCCCGGAACCGGCTGGCCTTCCGTGCGAAGGCAGGGTCGAGGTCGCGAAAGGCAAACTCGCTGATCTTCGGGATGTTGCTGCGGAGGGGGAGCACCTGGCTGCCTGCGGGCAGGATGTCATCCGTGGAGATGTCATGGTCGAGCTTGATCAGGACCGGGCCTTGGAAGTGGTCGGGGAACGGGTCGAACGTGGGCAGCGGCTTGATGTTGGGCCCTTTGAGGAGCGGGGAGTTCCCGCCCTGGCCGGAAGGGGGGATGAGCATGTGGATGTTGATGCTGATGTGTTCGGGTTCCTCGAACCGGGGGCATGGCATGTCGAGTGTGCGCGGATCGGTGATGCACCCGGTCAAGGCCGAGGCGGTGGCGGTTTCGGGGCTGCAGAGGTACACCTGGTCCTCCCTGGTCCCGGAACGACCGGCGAAGTTGCGGGGCACGGTGCGGAGGCTGATCTGGCCGGTGGCGGGGGCCTGGCCCATGCCGATGCACCCGTTGCATCCGGCCTGGTGGAGACGCGCGCCGGCGGCGATCAGGGCGCCCAGGTGACCCGCTTCGAGGAGGGCCGCGAGGATCGTCCGCGAGGTGGGATTGACGTCGAAGGAGACGTCCTCATGGATCTGGCGACCCTTGACCATGAGAGCCGGCACGGCGAAGTCGCGCAGGCCCGGGTTGGCGGACGAGCCGAGGTAGCTTTGGTAGATGGGGCGGCCGGTGACGTCGCGGACGGGGACGACGTTGCCCGGGCTGCCCGGGCAGGCGATGAGCGGTTCGAGATCGGAGAGGTGGATCTCCTCGGTCCGATCGAAGCGGGCCTGACCGTCGGCGGCCCAGGGGCTCCAGTCCTTTTCCCGGCCCTGTTGGCGGAGGAAGCGACGGGTGTGTTCATCGGAGGGAAACACGGTGCTGGTGGCGCCGAGTTCGGTGCCCATGTTGGCGATGACGTGCCGGTCCATGGCGGTGAGGCAGTCCAGACCGGGGCCCAAGTATTCCAGGACCCGGCCCACACCTCCGGCCACGCCGTGGCGCCGAAGCATTTCAAGGATGACATCCTTGGCGCTGACCCATGGGGGCAGGGAGCCGGTGAGGCGGACCCCCCAGACTTCGGGCATGGGGAGGCAGTAGGGTTCACCAGCCATGGCGAGGGCGACGTCCAGGCCTCCGGCGCCGAAGGCGAGCATGCCCAGCGCGCCGGCCGCGGGCGTGTGGCTGTCGGAGCCGAGGAGGGTGGCGCCGGGGAGGCCGAGGTGCTCCATGTGGACGGGATGACTGACGCCGTTGCCCGGGCGGGAGTACCAGAGACCGAAGCGCCGGGCGGCGCTGAGGAGGAAGCGATGGTCATCCGGGTTGCGCGCGTCCTCCTGGATGAGGTTGTGGTCGATGTACTGGGCGGAAAGGAGGGTTTGCACGCGTGACAATCCCAACGCCTCGAAGGCCAGCATGGCCAGGGTGCCGGTGGCGTCCTGCGTGAGGGTCTGGTCGATGCGCAGGGCGATGTCACGGCCCGGCTCGAGGGTTCCATCGACGAGGTGCCGGCGGATCAGTTGGTGGGTGAGGTTGGCGGACATGGCGGCTATTCCTTGACGGTGAAACCGACCTTGAGCGTGACCTGCCAATGGTGCACGCGGTTGTTGTCGATGTCTCCCCGCATCTCAGTGACCTGGAACCAGCGCAGTTGCTGAACGCTTTGCCCGACGCGTTGGAGGCCGTTGTTGATGGCATCCTCCATGGTGGTGGTGGAGGTTCCGGTGATTTCGATGAGCTTGTAAACGTGATCCTTCATGGTGGTGATCGGAGGCAAGGCCTAGGCGCATGGGAGGTTCCTGATGAAGTCCGCGATGGCGGAGGCGGAGACCTCCTCATAACGGCGCAGTGGTTCAAAGTCAGGGTTGCATGTCGGTCAGGGAACTGTGGATCGACCCGCTCCGGCCGACCATCGGGGGAAGGGGGAATTGAAGGTGGAATTGGCCCTCGGCAAAAACCCGACCCGAACTAGGGGGAGGACCGAGTCGGGAATCCTCCCCCGTGCCCGATGGTCGAACCGCCCATTACTGTGCACGTTGGGGGTGTCTGATTGAGACACCGCGCGCCGGTCCGTCGACACGGGCCGGCGCTCAAACCACGACGTCAACGGGAAAGGACAACAACATGGCCAAGACACTAGCCACCCTCCGACCCCCGGGGAGCTGATCATGAAGGCAACCAACGGACACAAGGTGAAGGTGGAGTTTACCGGCAAGCTGGAGGATGGCACCGTTTTTGGCGAGGCCAGCCGGACCCGGCCGCTGGAGTTCTCCATGGGCGACCGCCACATCATCCGCGGCTTTGCCGAGGCCGTCGAAGGCATGGAACCGGGCGAATCCAAGGAGGTCCGCGTGCCCCCCGAGAAGGCCTTCGGCTCGTTTGATGCGACCAAGCTCATGACGCTGTTGCGGGAGTGCTTCCCGCAGAACGAGCCGATCTGCGCCGGCATGCAGATGAATGTGCGGGACGGCCGCGGCGGCCTTCTGCCGGCCCGGGTGGAGTCCGTGACCGACGCGACGATCACGCTCGACTTCAATCATCCCCTGGCCGGCCAGCCGCTCATGTTCCACATCCACGTTCTGGACGTGCGCTGAGCCGACCTGGCAGGAGCCCGGATGGACCAACCTGAGGAGGGCGCGCCAGAATGGCAGACTTGGAGACCCGAACCATGAATATCATCTCTCTTCCCGCCCTTCTGGTCTTCCTGCTGGCTGCTGCCGAGCCGGCCGTGTTCTTGCTCCTGGTCCGGCGCTGGTTGCGCAAGGAGGAGCGCAAGACACTTGTCTGAGTTTGCTCATTCATGGGGAGGTGCCAGATCCTATCGGACCTGCTCACGGCCCATGAACCAGGCAGGTCCCGCGAAGGACTGTTTCCTCCCACGGCTCGACTGAGCTCGCCGAAGTCAAAGACGCGAAGGCGCAAAAGGCAGGGAGGTGGCATCTTGGTCCCTCCTTGGCGGGAGACTCTCCGGTGCACCACGCTCAGTCCAGCCCCAGCTTTTTGCGTTTGCGGAAGAGGGTGGCCTCGTCGATGCCGAGGATCTCGGCGGCCCGCACGTAGCTCGGGCTGCTTTGGAGGATCTGTTTGATGTGCTCGGTCTCGAGTTGCTCCAGGGTGGTGGCCGAACCGGCGCGGAGGTCGCCTCCTCTCGCGCCCTCCCCGGATGATCCAGAGTTCATCTCGGGAGGGAAATCTGCCGGGGCCAGTCCGGGTTGAGAGGAGAGGATGACCGCGCGTTCCATGGCGTTCTGGAGTTCGCGCAGGTTGCCGGGCCAATCATGGGTGCGGAGGTGATCCCACGCCTCCTCGGAGAGGGGGGCCCATGCGCGGCCGCTTTGTTGGGAGAAATGACGGCCGTAATGTTCGGCCAACCGCCGCAGATCCCCGGGGCGGTCCCGCAACGGTGGCATGGAGACGCTGATGACATTGAGGCGGTAGAAGAGGTCTTCGCGGAACGCTCCCTCCCGGACCAGCGTCTTGAGGTCCCGGTTGGAGGCGGTCATGACGCGGACGTTGGCGGTGCGGGTGACGTTGTCGCCGAGCCGCTCGTATTCGCGCTCCTGGAGCAGGCGCAGGAGCTTGGGCTGAATCTCCAGCGGCAGTTCGCCGATCTCGTCGAGAAAGAGAGTGCCTCCCTCGGCGGCCTTGACCTTGCCCCAATGATCCTTCACCGCGCCGGTGAACGCTCCCTTGACGTGGCCAAAGAGGTCGCTCTCGAGCAGTTCGCGGGAGAGGGAGGGGCAGGACACGGTCACGAAGGGTTTGTCGGCCAGGTGGCTGCGGCGGTGGATTTCGCGCGCCACCACGCTCTTGCCGGTGCCGCTTTCACCCAGGATCAGGATGGAGGCCATGGTGCCGGCGCTGCGTTCCAGAAGGGACATGACCTCCGCCATGGGGCCGGCTCCAAAGTCGAACAGATAACCGGGGCTTCGGGCATTGGTCTCGGAGACGGTTGCCTCCAGATCGACGATCCGCCGGCCCAGTTGGTGGAAGGTGCGCAGCCGGGCCAGCGTGGTGATGAACTGCCCTCGCTGAAACGGCTTCTCGAGGAAGTCCAGCGCCCCGCGCCGCATCGCCTCCACCGCCGACTCGACGTCGCCGTCCGCCGTGATGAGGATCACGGGAAGGTTGGGACGCAGACGACGGATCTCGTCCAGCACCTCCAGGCCATTCTGTCCGCCCAGATTCAGGTCCAGCAGGACGGCGTCAAACTGTTCCCCCCGCAGACGGGCCAAACCGACATTACCGTCTTCCGCTCCCTCCGCGTAGTGCCCCTCCTCCTCGACAAGCAGGCAGGTGGCGTCCCTAAAGGTCTTGTCATCATCAACGACCAGAAACTCCATGCGCTGAGCATCTCATGCATTCGCTGCCCGGGGCAACTGCACGGTAAAGGTGGCGCCCTGGCCCGGGGCGCTTTCCAGGCTGAGTTCCCCCTGCATGGCCTGGACCAGATGATGCACAATGCTCAGGCCCAGGCCGGTGGAGGGTTCGTTGGCGGTGGGTTTGGCTGAGAGGCGCGCGTAGCGCTGAAACAGGCGCAAGCGGTCCTCCTTGGTGAAGCCGGGGCCCTGATCGGACACCAGGCACATGGCCTTTTCCTTCGACGCGGTCAGGCGCAGGGTGACGCGTCCGCCCGGGGGCGAGAATTTCAGGGCGTTGGAGAGCAGGTTGTCGATCACCTGCCGCATGGCAGCCGCATCCGCCTGGGCCAGGATGGTCTCATCCGGGAGATCGAAGTGCAGGGTGAGTCGCTTCCGTCGAGCCGCTTCCTCGTAGGACTTGGCCCCCTGTCTCAGCAGGTCCTGCAGGGCCACGGGCTCCGGCTGGATCCTGAGCGGGTGATCGGTGGAGGCATTGGCCAGGAACTCCTTGAGAAAATCCGAGAGCTGTCCACTCGCCTCCAGGAGGTTGTCGGACATCTTCCGGAGCCGTGCATCGTCCTGGTTGGCCAGGCGCCGCTGCATCAATTGCGCCGTCATGTGCAATCCGCCCAGCTTGTTTTTGAGGTCGTGGGCGAGCATGCCGAGGATCTCGTCCTTTTCCCGGGCCAGATGAGCCCATTGGTCCCGGGCCTCCTTCAGTTCGAGTTGGCATTGCACGCGGGAGATGAGTTCGGCCTTGTTGAACGGCTTGGTGACGTAGTCCATGGCCCCGGCCTCGAACGCGCGCACGATGATCTCCTTGTCGGCGGCGGCGGACAGGACGATGACCGGGAGCGTTTCCCACTCCTGGTGTTCGCGCAGGCGGCTCAGCACCTCGCATCCGTCCATGCCCGGCATGAGCATGTCCAGCAATATCAGGTCAGGCGCGCGATGGGCCACGCGCTTCAAGGCCGTGGGTCCATCCAGGGCGGGGATGATGTCGTAGCCCAGCGGCCCGAGGAACGACCCGACCACCTGGATGTTGGAGGCCTGGTCATCCACGACCATGATGCGGGCGGGGGAGCCTTGTGATGGAGCGCTGCCCATGCTGGCATCCTACGAGACCGGGTGCAGGGTGCCAATGGCAATCATGCCGGGGGGAGGCGGCATGGTTGCTGAAAAGGTCGGCGAGTCGAGGCGTTGTCGCCATCAGACCTGTCGGTTTCAACTTGCTCTTGCTCCTACTCTGCAGACATTCCCCAGACGCTACAGGGGAAAGAAGGCTGCGCTGCGGGTTGCGACACAAGGTGAACCATGGGCGACGAGGGCACCTTACATCTCACCCCATCAAAGGGCCCTCACCCCATCCCTCTCCCGGCGGGAGAGGGAGGCCCGTCCTCTCCGCGGAGAAAGGCCCCTGCGCTTATCCCTATCGCCCATCCCGGCTCGCTGTTCCCTCTCCCCCCGGGAGAGGGTTAGGGTGAGGGGCCCGGTAAAGCGACAACCTATGGGTCGTTCTTTTCGGGTAAAGGGTAAGGTGGGCACTTCCTACTCTTGCTCTCGCTCACCGTCCCCTATCCTGGGTTTGGTTTCGGATGCGACCCGGCTTGTTTCAGGCGCTGAATCAGTTCGGGAAAGGCGGCCAGCACCTTTTCCATGCGGGACACGTCGTAGGCTTGGACGGCCTGTTTCAACATGGCGGCGTATTGGGCCAGGGCTTCACAGGGCCAGCGTTGACTCGCCTCGTGCAGTTCGCGAGCGAAGCTGCCGCACGCATGGGTGCCGGGGTTGTCGCGCAACGCGGGCCAGCGTTGGAGTTCGCATTGCCCAAGCCATTCCACCAGTTCGCGGGGCGGGGGAGAGAGTGAAACCGGCGGGAGCGACTCCTCACTTGAGGCGACGAACCGTTCCACGCCGGCGGGAGAGCTGTCGCCGTCGGCAACCTCGCGGCGGAGGAAGAGGGCGAGGGCCCGGATGAGTTCGCGCTGGGTGAAAGGTTTGCGAAGGTAGCCATCGAAGAGTTCACGAAGATTGTCCTCTTCGTTCTTCGCGCTGGAGGCGGTGACGGCGATGACGGGGAGCAGTTCCAGGCCGGGTGATTGTTTGATGGCCTCCAGGGCCTGGCGCCCGTCCATGCCCGGCATGCGAATGTCCATGAGCACGAGGTCGGGGTTCCAGGACCGGGCCATGTCCACGCCGTCCTGCCCGTTGTGGGCGAAGCCGCACGTATGGTGGCTGTGGCTGAGCATGCCTTCGAGAAGGGATCGATTTTCGGCGTTGTCATCGACGATGAGAAGTCGGGAGGGACGCAGTTGGTCGAGGTCGAGCTGGGTGTCCTCGGGCGGTTGATCCGTGACCGGGAGTTGGGCGGAGATTTCGGTGTGGGGAAAGCGCATCTCCAACCGGGACCCTTTGTGGAGCGTGCTGGTGGCGGTGAGGGTGCCGCCCATGGCCTCGGTCAACCGGCGGGCGATCGCCAGGCCGAGCCCGGTGCCTTGCTGTTCCTTGGTCTCGTCCGCGCCGGCCTGGGCGAAGGGTTGGAAGATGCGCTCCAGCCGGTCCTGGGGGATGCCGATCCCGGTATCCTCGACCTCCACACCGAGCGTCACGTGGCTGCCCGCGGTGCCATCAGGTTGCGCACGGACCCGTACCCGGACGTGGCCCTGGTCGGTGAATTTCACTGCGTTGCCCACGAGGTTGATGAGGATCTGGCGGAGGCGGACGCGGTCAAGGAAGAGGGACCGGGGAACGTCCCGGGCCACGTTGCAATCCAGCTCGAGTCCCTTGCGGGCGGCCAGTTCGGCAAAGACGGTCTGGATGAAGTCGCACAGCTCCGTGGGATCGGTCGGTTCGAGGTGCAGTTCCATGACGCCGGCCTCGATCTTGGACATGTCGAGGATGTCGGAAATGATCTGGAGCAGGGCCTGGGAGCTGGTGCGGATGGAGCGGAGATATTGCTGCTGACGCGGGTCATGAAGATCGGCCTCGAGCAGTTCGGTGAATCCGAGGATGGCATTGAGCGGCGTCCGGATCTCGTGGCTCATGTTGGTGAGGAAGACGGTCTTCTCCTTGCTCTGGTGCTCGGCCTCCTGCCGGGCCTCGATCAGCTCGCGTTCGCGGTCCCGCTGGCGGATCTGGGCGGAGAGGGACCAAAGGGCCAGCACGCCCGCCGTGATGCCGAGCAGTCCCACCACCAGCATGGACACCCCGGCTTTGAGCAGTTGGGACAGGGTCCTGGACTTGGCGCCGGCGATGTCATCCCGGCTGCCGACGAGGATCCGCTCGATGTCGGAGCGGAACGCCTCGGATTTTTCCCCCGCCTCTCCGCTGGCGGTGAGGACTTCGACGACATTGGTGCTGTTCAGGTCGGTGTTCCGGATGACCTCGTCGAACCGGTCGAGCACGACGGCCATGCGGCCGCGCAGGTCCATGATTTCCTGAAGCTCATTGGGCTGGTCGGAGGAGAGTTCGAGGAGGCGATCGAATTGCTCGAGGAGAGTGGTCCGGCTTTCCCGGTAGCGGGTCTGGAGACCGGGGCGGCGGGTCAGGGCGTAACCGCTCTGGCTGCTCTCGGCCAGGAGCATCTGGTTGAGGATGTCGGTCAGGGCCTGTTGCATCTCGAGCCGCCGTTCGGTGGCGCGGATCTGACGGGACAACTGGCTCCAGTTGGTGACGCTGAGCAGGATTCCTCCGACGGCGAGTGAGAGCCAGACCACCACGAGGAGCTGGAAGCGTCCGGTGCTGCGGTGGGACATGGTCACGAGTGGATCCGACACGAGTAAGCGGAGTTTAGGCGAAGCTCCTCAAATCGCAAATCCTCTGAGGCGGGAGCCAGGGAAGGGGGTGAGATGGCACATGGGGTGTTCTCCCCATGAACCGGGAAAGGACGTGCACCACGAACCACACGCACCACACGAAACCGGGAATGGCTCAAGTTCGTGGGGTTGGTTGTCGTGTGGTGGGTGTGGTTCGTGGATCAAGGTCCATGGGCCCCACCCATCCCGTTTGGTGGTGGGGGCTCCCCATAGGGCTGTATGTGTGCCCTTCCTTGTAGCCGCGATCTTCAGATCGCGTTTCCACGGAAGACATGTGTGCGAAACGCGAACTAAAGTTCGCGGCTACAGGCATTTGGCTCGGTTCATGGTCCATGAGCCCCAGCCCATCCTGCTCGGGGACTGCGGGATGCAGGGAAACCTGCGCGGCGCGTTGCAATGTGCAGGGAAACCAACCGGTTGTCGGGTCGGTGTGGAGGAGGCTGAGGTGGGTGCAGTGGGTTCAGGGCGAGCGGGTTGAAAAGCGGCCCCAAGGGGGTGGTATGGCCGGTGCTCAATGGGTGTCAACAACACATGAGTCAACCTCAACCAACCTTGCAGCGCATATGATCAGTTGGGCCGCCCTCTTCCTCATGATTGCGATCGTGGCCGGCATCCTGGGCTTCGGTGGTGTGGCCGGCCCGGCCGTGGGCATCGCCAAAATTTTGTCCATCGTATTCCTCATCCTTTTTGGCCTCTTGCTTGTCGTGGATCGGCGGAAGCGCTCCTCCTGAGCCGTTCCCCACGATGCGCGGAATGAAAGGCATACCATGAAAGAAAACAAACCTCACATAGACAAGCTGCAGGCGCGATTGCGCGTCCTGAAGTCCGACCTCGAGAACCTGCAAGCCAAGGCCGCCGAGGCGAACGCCGACGCGCGGATCCGGATGCAGGACACCATCAGCAACCTTCAGGTCAAGCGGCGTGAATTGGCCGACCAGATCGAAGCCTTGAAGTCCGGCGCCGCCGAAGCCTCAGAAGAGATGGTCAAGGGACTGCAGGCTTCCTGGAACGAACTTGAAGAAGCGTGCACCGCGGCGAGCGGGAAGATGCACGTCTGAACGCACCCGCCCGGCAGCGCACGCATCAACACAACCTTCAACACCATTCAAACGTATGAAACCGATGAAACCATGCCTGATGCTCAGTCTGGCTGCCGGCCTTGTGGCCGGGTGCGGGCCGGCTGATTCACCACCACAATCGCAATCTCAACCGGGATCGCCCCCGTCGATGCCATCCTCCAGCGAGGCCAGCCTGGACAAGGTCCAGGAGGAATCCAAGGAGGCCATGGAAGCCGCCGGAAACCTGGCGGACCAGACCAAGGACCAGTTCCTGGCCGCCGCCGACACCAAACTGCAACAGCTCGACCAGCAGTTTTCCGAGTGGAGCGCCAAGGTCGAGACGTGGACGGGCCAGGCCAAGGCCACGGCGCAGGACCAGCTCGACGCCTTGAAGGCCAAGCGGGAGGCCCTGCAGGCGAAGTTGGACGAGGTGAAAGCCGCCACCCAGTCCGCGTGGGCCGATCTGAAGCAGGGATTCTCCTCCTCCCTGGATGAACTGGAGAATGCGTTCCGGGAGGCCGGCCAGCAATTCCAGGATGACCCGGCGAAGTCAGGGGATTCGGAGGGACCGAGCTCCACCACGAGCTAACTCCAAGCCCCCATCGGTCCCCCCCCAGGGGCGCGCCCGATCCTTGGATCGAGCGCGCCCCTTTCTCCGCTCTGATGAATTCGGTCAAGCAACGTGAAGAGGGCCGGGGACGTCATTGGGGGACTATATCCCGCTGGTTGTGATGGGCATTCATTGAGAATTGTTAATCGACCATGAGGGGGAGGAGAGAAGCGCCCAAGTCAGAGCGCACCACCCAGACCGTGAACCACGCGCAGGCCGGACTGGCTGAAGCCAGAACTACAAACGTGGCGTTTCCGTCTGGAGGTCGGCTCTTGGTTAGGCCAGGTCGAAGAGGAGGGCTTCGACCGGGGTGGCACCCGTGCGGAGGGTGTGGCGGTCAGAGGCTTCGCTGCTGGCGCCGTCGCCGTTGGCCAGCTCGGTTTCGTCCAGCGTGACCGGTCCACGGATGACCTGCAGCCACAGACCTCTTCCTTCGCGCAGGTCATGATCGACGGTTTCACCGGGGGCAAGCCGGACGCGATACACCTCCGCATCCTGATGGATGGTGGCGGATCGATCCCGGCCGTCGGGCGAAATGAGGAGCACCTTGGCCTTTGAATCATCCGCCTCGTTGGGATGCCACTCGGTGTAGCTGGGCTTCAGGCCGTGCGTCTTGGGCCGAATCCAGATCTGGAGGAGATGGAGCGGTTCGGTGTCCGATGGGTTGAACTCGCTGTGCGTCACACCGGTGCCCGCGCTCATGAGTTGGATCTGCCCGGGGCGCAGGACGCGTCCGTTGCCCATGCTGTCCTGGTGCTTCATCGAGCCCTCCAGCACGTAGCTGAAGATCTCCATGTCGCGATGAGGGTGGGTGGGGAATCCGCTTCCCGGGGCGACCTGGTCCTGGTTAATGACGCGCAGGGAACGGAATCCCATGTGCGCCGGGTCGTGGTAATCGGCGAAGCTGAAGCTGTGCTGCGTTCGGAGCCAGCCGTGGTCGGCCTGGCCGCGTTCGTCCGATTTCCGGACGGTGACGGGGGTGCTGGTTTTGTTCATGGTCCCAACATGACCGGTCGCGGCGAATTGTGCCAATGCTTCCTCGCTCAGAACATCATGCCGGCAGGGTATGAACGGGCGCTTCTGGTCCATGAGCGGGCGAGGTTGGATGTCCGGAAGCGGGTGTGATGCGTACGCGCTGACCGGAGGTGAGGAGGCGGTGCGGGGCGGGTAAGAAACCGCGGGGACCACCTCCTGACGTCGGCGGCTACTGAGGTAAACATCACGATCGAGTCCACCTCCCCAAGTCGGCGGCTACCGCGACCGGGGGGGTTACTTCGATTCTTCCGCGGGCGGGGGCTCCGGGGCGGGGCTTTCGGGTGTCGGTTCGGCCGGCAGGGCGGCGGGCTCGACGTCCTGGATGCGGGCATATTCCTGAAGGAAATCGATGACCTTTTCGTGGATGATCTGCTGGTAGATCTCCGACACGCCATTCCGTTTCTCAAGTTCCTTGAGGAGCTTCTTGGGGGCCATGTCATAGGACTGGGCGAGCGCGGCGATCCGGGCCTGCACCTCGCCTTCCACGGCGCGGATGCCTTCGGCATCGGCGATGCGATGGACCAGGAAGCCGAGCTTCACGCGGTCCTTGGCGGTCTGGTTGGCGGCGGCGTAGATGTTGTCCTTGCTCTTGTCGATGGCCTCCTTGGGCACGCCGCGTTTCTGGTTTTCGTTGACGATGTCATACACGACGTTGCGCGTCTCGTGGTTCACGAAGGATTCGGGCAGGTCGAAGTTGACCTTGGCCAGGAGGGCCTTGACGAGCTGGTTGCGGATGCTGCGCCGCTGGCGGGTGTTGATTTCGTTCTTGAGATCCTGGCGCACCCCCTTGCGGAGGTGATCGAGGGAATCGGCGCCGAAGGCCTTGGCGAATTCGTCGTCCGGCTGGGGCAGGCGCCGTTCCCGGACCTCGACCACGTCCACTTCATACACGGCATGCTTGCCGGCCAGGGCGTCGCTGACGAAGTCCAGAGGGAAATCCAGTTCGATGGTGCGGTGGTCGCCCTTGCCGGCGCCCACGAGGCCATCGGTGAAGCCTGGGATGAAGGAATCCTTGGAGATGGCCACCCAGAAGTTGTCTTTCTGGGTCAAGCCCCGGACGGTGGGGGCGAGGTCGGTGAGCGGTTTTCCGTCGCAGGTGCCCTTGTAATTCACGACGGCCACGTTGCCGTCGGCCAGGGGGCGTTCCACCACCTCGAAGGTGGCCTTCTGTTCGCGCAGGGCGTTGATTGCCTTGTCCACGTCTGCGTCGGTCACGTGTACCATCTCCCGTTGGGCTTCGAGGCCGTGGTAATCGGGTATTTCAAAGTCAGGGGAGGTTTCCACGGTGGCGGCGAAGAGAAAGGCCTGGCCTCGATTGAACTGGATGTCCTCGATGTCCGGGTAGCTGAGCACGTCGATCTTGTGATCCTTGAGGGCTTGCTGGTAGCTGTCGGCGACCAGCTTTCGGCGGACTTCCTTCTCGATTTGCTCGCCGAATTGTTTCTGGATCATTTCGGGGGGCGCCTTGCCGGGGCGAAATCCGGGGATGGCCGCATGCTTGCCGAACTCGGAGGTGACGTTTTTGAACGCCTCCTCGACCGCGTTCGCGTCGATCTCGAAGCGGATGAGTTTCCTGCAAGCATTTAAGTTTTCGATGGTTACATTCACGGTAAAGCCTTTCTTCCAGGGGGTCTCTGGAACCGCTCGGGTTGTGCCGAGCCTGGACGGCGAGCCGGGAACACTAGAAAAGGGGGCGGAGACCGTCAAGCTCAGGCTTGGAACTGAACAATCCCACGGGGCGACGCGTCCGAAGCCCCTTTGCCAACATGCTCCCGAGCCTTGCCAGCCCACTCATCCCCCCAATCGAGTCGATGTTCCGGAGTGGAGTCCGACCCGTCGCCCTCTTGAGAAACTCACATGGCAGGTCGCTGGAGTTGAGCGTTTGCCATCCTGCCCTAAGGATTCCAAGGCCCCTCACCCCAACCCTCTCCCGGCGGGAGAGGGAGCAGCACGCCCCGGGGAGGGTACCGGTTCAGATCGGACGCCTTTCTCCGCGCGAAAGACGATTCTCCCTCTCCCGCCGGGAGAGGGTTGGGGTGAGGGGCCTTCGCACCTCCATGGCAATGGGTGCTTCTTCCCAATTCAGCCCCCTTCGTGGTTCCTGGCTTTGGGTGGGGGTGATGGGAACCGCGTTGCTGGGGGCTTGGATTCGTCCTGTTGCAGGTGCCGAAACCGACCCTCGTTTCCAGGCTGAGATTCGTCCACTGCTCCAGACCTACTGCTTCGACTGTCACGGGGAACGCCGCAAGAAGGGCGGGGTCAACCTCGAACAGTTCCAGACCCTGGGTGCCGTGGAGAAGGATCTGGAGCCATGGGAAACCGCCTTGCGGATGCTCAAGGACGCCGAGATGCCTCCGGAAGACAAGCCGCAACCCACCATGGAGGAGAGGCTGGCCCTGATGTCATGGATTCAGGAAACCATAGACCACGCGCTTGAGGTCCCGACCGATCCCGGGCGCGTCACGCTGCGGCGCCTGAACCGGACGGAGTACAATCTGACGATGCGCGACCTGTTCGGGGTGGAGATCCGACCGGCGGATCGGTTTCCGGCCGAAGGCGGGGGCGGGGGCGGGTTCGACAACAATGCCGACACGCTTTTCATTCCGCCGATTCTCATGGAGCGTTTGCTGGCGGCGGTGCAGGAGGTGTTGGAGGCCGCGCAGCCGGAGAGGCTTTACCTGGTGCGGCCGGGGGAGGGTGTTTCGGAAATGGACGCGGCGCGTGCCACGCTGCAGGCCCAGGCGCGGCGGGCGTTCCGGCGTCCGGTGCGGGACCAGGAGCTGGAACGATTCCTTGGTCTCTACTCGGCCGAACGCGAGGCGGGGCATGATTGGGAGGCATCGGTCCTGCAGATGTTGAAGGCGGTGCTGATGTCCCCGCACTTCTTGTATCGGGTGGAGGTGGATCGGGAGCAGGAGGGTGCCTACCGCATTGGGGCGTTTGAAATGGCCTCGCGACTTTCCTATTTTCTCTGGTCCTCGATGCCCGACGAGGAACTTCTGCGCTTGGCGGAGGAGGATGGGCTGTTTGATGAGGAGGTGCTGGAACAACAGGTCAACCGCATGTTGGAGGATTCCAAGGCGGCGGCGTTCTACGAGCAGTTCACCAGCCAATGGCTGGGCGTGGACAAGTTGGAGACCTCCGCGCAACCCGATCCGAATCGTTTCAAGGAATACAGTGTCGAGCTGCGCGAGGCGATGCAACGGGAGCCGGTGGAGCTGTTCGGGCATGTGATGAGGGAGAACCTGAGCGTGCTCGAGTTGTTGACGGCGGATTACACCTTCGTCAATGGCCTGCTCGCCAAGCATTACGGGATCGAGGGGGTGGACGAGGGGGCGGAGTTCGGGAAGGTGGCCCTGCCGGACCGGCGTCGCGGCGGCTTCCTTGGGATGGGCGCCGTCCTGACTCTGACTTCCTATCCGTTGCGGACCAGTCCGGTGCTGCGGGGCAGGTGGATCCTGGAGGAGGTTCTGGGCACACCGCCGCCGCCGCCGCCGCCGTTGGTCAAGAGCCTGCCGCGCGATGACCGGCCGCGGAAGGGATTGAGCTTCCGCCAGCGGCTTGAACAGCATCGTGAAGATCCCAACTGCGCGGCCTGCCACAAGCGGATGGATCCCCTTGGGTTTGCATTGGAGAACTTTGATGCCGTGGGGCAGTGGCGCACGGAGATCGGCGGCCAGCCGGTGGATGCGACGGGGGAAATGCCTGGCGGGGAGACGTTTAACGGGCCGGTGGAGTTGCGCGAGGCGTTGCTGGGCAAGAGGGACCTCGTCCTGAAGAACTTGGTCGAGCGCATGCTGGCCTATGCCTTGGGGCGCGGCCTGGAATATTACGATCAACCGACCGTGCATCAGATCGTGAAACGGCGTGAAGCCAACCATGACGCGGCACGGGGGTTGGTGCTGGACATCGCGCGCAGCCTGCCTTTCCAGTATCGGCGCAATGACAGGGACCTGGCTCGCGCGGGGGAGTAGCGGGTGAAAGGGCATTTGACTCTGCTTTAGAACGCTACACAATGGCAGGTGTTCCGGTTGGTTCGCTGGGACGACTGCGTTTGGATTCGCATGCATGTCATGAACGGAAAACTCTCAAGACGCACCATGCTCAAGGGCATGGGTGCGGTGATGGGGCTGCCCCTCCTCGAAGCGATGGCTCCCTGGGCGCGGGCGGTGACGGGATCCGGTCCCTTTCCCACCCGGCTGGGCGTGCTCTTCATGCCCAACGGGGTCAATGAAACGGCCTGGCTGCCTTCGGGCGAGGGGGCTGGATTCGAGCTGTCGCCGTCGCTTCAGCCGTTGGCCCGGCTCCGGGAGGAGATCCTCGTCCTCACCAACCTCTGGAATGCCGCCTCCAACACCGGCGACGGACATTATGTCAAGGTGGCGGGACTGCTGACCGGCACCACGATCACGCGCACCACGGGCAGCCATCTGTGCAGCGGCGGCATTTCCATGGACCAGATCATCGCGCAGCGCCTGGGTCATTTGACCCCGCTTCCGTCCCTGGAACTGGGCATTGATCCGGTCACGACTGGAGTGGATACCAACGTTGGCTTCACCCGCCTTTACGGTTCCCACATCTCCTGGTCCACCCCGACGACTCCCGTGGCGAAGGAGATCAATCCGCGCCTGGCCTTTGACCGCCTGTTCCGCAGCGGCGCCAGTCGGGACGAACGGGAGGCGACACGGGATCGCAGCGTGCTGGATCTTGTGGGCGAGCAGGCCCGCGACCTGCGCGCCAGCGTGGGGGTGGCCGATCGTCAGAAGCTGGATGAGTATTTTGAATCCGTCCGGGCGGTGGAAAAGCGGATTGAGTTCGACGCCCGGCAGCGGGAGGAGGAAGTCATGTCCGATCCGCTTGTGCGGACGGCGGTCGAGCAACTGGATGCCCGCATCAGCGCCTACGATGATCCGGCGCAGGCCAGCGAACGCGGGATCAACCACACCGAGCAGGTCCGGCTCATGATGGACATCATGGCGCTGGCCTTCTGGACCGATTCCACCCGGGTGAGCACCTTCATGTTCGGCAACGCCGTCAGTGGCAAAAACTTCAGCTTCCTGGACGGCGTCAAGGGCGGGCATCACCAGATTTCCCATCACGAAAACGACGCCGAAAAACTGGAGCAATACGCGCGCATCAACCAGTGGCACGTGGAGCAGTATGCCTATCTGCTCGACCGGCTGCAGTCCTTTCGCGAGGGCGAAGGGACGGTGCTGGATCATTCGATGGTGCTGTTCGGGTCCGGGTTCCGCGACGGCAACCGGCATGACCCGCACAACCTTCCTTTGGTGCTGGCCGGGCGTGCGGGTGGCCGGTTGCAAACGGGGCGGCACATGGTGTATGAGCGGAACACGCCGCTGGCCAACCTGTATTGCACCATGCTGGAATGCATGGGGACGCCGGTGGAACGGTTCGCCGACAGCACCGGCCCTTTGAAGGGGCTGCTGGCTTGAATCCAATTTGGTAGCCGCCGACGTGAGGAGGTGGTTCCCTCCTTTGCCCCTCCGCGTCTTGGCGGGAGAACCTTCTATTCCCGATTCACACCCCAAGTAGCCGTCCCGCGGCCCCTCGATCAGGGGGTGGTCCCCAATCTCCACTCACCGTTTCACACGCACCCGGGTCCACCGCCTCACGGCGGTGGCTACGTGTCCTGCTCCACCCTCCACCCAAGCAGCCGCCGACGTCAGGAGGCGTCCAACGGCCGATGCGCGCCCCGCGGATTTTTCTCCCAATTCGTCCCGTTCACCCTAGGATGAGCGGCCGTTAAAGGCGCATTCATGGCTACCGAACCGTCCCACGCAGAACAAGGCAACCACTCCGGAGAAACATCCCGGGACTTCATCAGGGACATTGTGATGTCCGACCTGGAAGCGGGCCGGCACCAGTCGATCCTGACGCGTTTCCCGCCCGAGCCCAACGGGTACCTGCACATCGGCCACGCCAAATCCATCTGTCTCAACATTGGGATCGCGAAGGAATTCAAGGGGATGTGCAACCTGCGGATGGACGACACCAACCCGGTCAAGGAGGAGGTGGAGTATGTGGAATCCATCAAGCGGGACGTGCGCTGGTTGATCGAGGCGTGGGCGGACACGCATCTGACCTCCGGTGTGTTCTTTGCCTCGGATTACTTTGAGGCCCTGTATGGATATGCCGTAAAGCTCATTGAGGCAGGCAAAGCCTTCGTGTGTGACCTGACGCCGGAGGAGTTCATGGCCCAGCGCGGCACCCCGACCCAGCCAGGGCAGCTCAGTCCGTTCCGGGACCGGTCGGTGGGGCAGAATCTCGACCTCTTTCACCGCATGCGGGCAGGGGAGTTTCCTGACGCGGCACGGACGCTTCGCGCCAAGATCGACATGGCGTCTCCGAACATCCACATGCGCGATCCGGCGCTCTACCGTATCCGCCATGCGGACCATCATCGTACCGGGAGCGACTGGCCGATCTATCCGACCTACGACTATGCCCATTGCCTGAGTGACAGCGCCGAAGGCATCACCCATTCCCTTTGCACCCTGGAGTTTGAGGTCCATCGCCCGCTTTACGACTGGATCCTCGACAACCTGCCCGTTCCCCAGCCGCGTCCGCATCAGTATGAATTCGCGCGACTCAAGCTGGGGTTTACGGTGCTGAGCAAGCGCAAGCTCCTGCAGTTGGTCAAGGATGGGCGCGTGTCCGGTTGGGATGATCCCCGCATGCCGACGGTGTCCGGGCTGCGTCGGCGCGGCGTGACGGCCGAAGCGATTCGCGAGTTTTGCCGGGCGATAGGCGTGACCAAGTACAACGGCCTGACCGATGTGGCGTTGTTGGAGCACGCCATTCGCAATGACCTCAACAAGAAAGCCCTGCGTCGCCTGGCGGTGCTGCGTCCCCTGAAGGTGATCCTCACCAATTATCCCGAGGACCGGAGTGAAATGGTGTCTGCGGTGAACAACCCGGAGGATCCGAATGCCGGAACCAGGGAGGTGCCGTTTTGCCGGGAGATCTACATCGAGAGGGAAGACTTTGAAGAGGTGCCGCCGCCCAAGTATTACCGGCTGAAGCCGGGAGGGGACGTGCGACTGAAGTATGCCTATATCATTCATTGCGACGAGGTTGTAAAGGACGATGCGGGGAATGTGGTTGCCCTGAAATGCACCGCCGACCTTGAGAGCAAGCAAGGCGGGGCCAATGCCGGGAGGAAGGTCAAAGGAACGATCCATTGGGTCAGCGCGGCCCAGGCAGTGGATGCCGAAGTGCGGCTTTATGACCGGCTTTTCACCGTGGAGGATCCCGATGCGAGCGACGGTGCCTTTGAGGACACGTTGAACCCGGGTTCCCTGGAGACGGTGCAAGCCAAGTGCGAACCGTCCCTTTCAGAGGCAGGGAAGGGGCAGAGCATGCAATTCGAGCGACTTGGTTATTTTTGTGTGGATTCTGGGACGGCGCAGGGAACAGGAGTGGTTTTCAATCGCACGATCACCCTGCGTGACACCTGGGCCAAACTCGCGAAAAAGTAATTTAGGATCGAGCTTTTCGGGTGCAAAATTCGAACTCGATGGAAGTGGTTTTTGACAAACGAGTTATAGGTAATTCAACCTTTGGCCTCCCCTCTTTCTTGTCGGCTTTTCTTACAGCCCGATGCATGCACCCTGGAATAATCTTTATCATGTTATCTTCAAGCTACTTAAGCATTTTCATGAGTGCTTGTAAGAGGGGGCATAGTCGGATTTTCTTACAAATAATCTGAGACCCCTGGGTGTGTACATAACTCTCATGACATTTTTTCAGGTGTAACATACTAATTAATAGATGCTTATATGTTGGAAAAATATGCCGAGGCTTGTTCCAAGGGATTGGCCTTTAAACTGCGAATGTCTGGCTCGCTACGTTACGGAAAACACTAATGGACATAGGAAAGACAATGGAAAAGGGAAAATGGATTTTAGGGGTGCTGCTGGCCTACGGATTGGCACATGGCAGTGCAGGGGCGATGACTTACGGGTTTGAAAACATCACCCTGAATGGGCAACCCAACGTTGCCGATCAACTGACGGTCTCGGTGACCGATGCCGGAAACGGCCAGGTTTCCTTTCAATTCTTCAACGATGGCCCCTACGACGCGACGATCACGGAGATTTACTTTGATGACGGCACCTTGCTGGGGATTGCCTCGATCGTGAACGGGAGTGGGGTGAGCTTTGACACCGGCGACCAGAACGGGGTGAACCCGGGAGATCTGCCGGGTGGAGAAAACCTGCTTCCGGCCTTTGAGGCGCGCGACATCTTCTCGACGGAGGCTTCCGGCAACACCAGCGCCGGCATGGACACGGGCGAGACCCTGACCATCCTGTTCGAGTTGTTGGCGGACCAGGAATACGCGGACACCATTGCGGCGATCGAAGACGGCAGCCTGCGCATCGGTTTGCACGTCCGGTCAATCGGCCCGGATGGAATTAGTGATTCCTTTGTTAATTTGGGCACCTTGCCTGTTCCGGATGCGGCTTCGAGCATCATCCTGATGGGCTTGGCGCTTCTTGGCATTGAAGGAATCCGGCGCAAGTCTCGAAACTGATCTCGAGGCTCCCCGGAGCCACTTCCCATTCACGGCAGCGGACACCCGCTGCCGTTTTTTTTTGCTTCAAGGATTTGGTGGGTTGACCCAAGCCGACATTTTTCTTACTTCAGTTTATGGATGCTTGGGGATTCACCAGACAGATCAGCAATTCAGCCGCCGGATGGGGTGGATACACCAGCTTGGTTTTGTCTCCGGTCCCAGCCCAAACACGAACATGTGGCGGCGCTGCATTTGGACCAGTACGACGACGTTGAGGTGTTCAACCCCCGGATTCAGGCAAGCCGCGCTTCCAGGAACGGCCGAGTCCTGGTGACCGAATCCCTCTTTCCCAATTATTTGTTCGCCCGGTTCGACTGGCGAACCAGCTTGGCCAAGGTCCGTTACGGGCGCGGCGTCAGCGGAGTGGTTCATTTTGGCGAGCGCTGGCCAACGATCCCCGACTCCGTGGTCCAGCACTTGAAGGAATGGGTGCGCCAGGCGCCTCCCAGGGATCGTGCCATGGAGCTGCGACCCGGGGATGAGGTGACCATTTCGGTGGGTGCCCTGCAGGGATTGGAGGCTGTCATCACCCAGGTCATGCCGGCCCGTCAACGTGTCATGGTGTTGCTGGATTTCCTGGGCCGCCTGTCCAGTGTTGAGCTGGAGTCCGGCTCGGTGGAGAAGACCGAGTCGTAGCGGGAGGGTGGCCGCCCGCCTCCGAATGCGTTTGGAGGTGCACTCGGGCCATGAACCTTTCCACCACACACCTGTCACGCGGCCGCAGGACAGAACTACAAACGCGGACTGGCCAAAGCCAGAACTACAAACGTAGCTGCCCGCGTTGGTAGTTCTGGCTTCAGCCAGTCCCGGTTCCAACCGGTTCATGGGAAGTGCCCATGTGTCCAGGCAGCGGCCTGTAGCCGCGATCTTTAGATCGCGATGTTGGACTGATTATGCGCGATCTGAAGATCGCGGCGACAGTTTGGTCGCAGGAGGAAGGGGCAAGAGGATCCATTGGAGAAAGTGCCCGTTGCTTCACTTCTTCACTTCGCTGGATCGGATTCCAGGTTGGCCATGATGTGTTCCAGCAGGCGAGGCACATACCCCTGGAGCCGCGCGTCGAGGTCTTCCTGTTTGGCCGGCAGGGACGCGATCTTCTCCTTCCATGGCAGGGCGCGTTGCCCGAGATCGTCGATGACGTTCAGCGCCAGCATGGAGAGGGAGAGCGAATGGCGGTCGAGGTGTGCCCATTCAAGGAGGCGGGGCATGGCCGCATCGAGATCCGTGGCTTGCCCGTATTTGGCGAGCGCTTCACACGCCACGATTGCCACACTGGGGGAACTGTCGTTCATGGCCTCGAGGAGGAGACCGCGGGAGGATTGCACGGCGTCCTTGCCGCGGATCAGGAGCCCGAGGGCCGCCCAATAACGCACGGCGCTGTAATCGTCGCGCTGAAGGGCCTGCTTGAGGCGGGGGACATCATCCATGTCGAAGCCGGCGGCCAGGCTCGCCATGTCCTGCACGCGACGCATGGGATACTCAAGGCTGTCATGCCCCATCTCGTAGGGCGTGGACTCGGCGGAGCGCGCGTGGATCTCGTCCTCGGGAAGGAAACCGACGTCATGAATGTCCCGTATCCAGTCTTCCTGTGCGTTGCGAAGGCGGCGCAGGATGCGGCGATGGTCGGGCGACTCGGCCAGGTTGCGGACTTCGTCCGGGTCTTCCTGGAGGTCGAACAGTTCCTCGACCGGTTTGGTGAGCCAGAAGCGGTCCTGCTCCGGCGTCAGCTTGCCCTGGTCATGGAGTTCTTTCCAGACCCTGGTGGTGGGCGTTTGAAACATGTAATCGATGTGTTGGCCGTAGATTTTGTGGGGCATGTAATGGCGGATATAGACGTAGCGTTCGTCGCGCACTGACCGGACGAGGTCGTAGCGTTCGTCCATGCGCCCGCGAAAGCCGTAGATGAAATTCCTGGGTGAATCCTGGTGCAGGCCCAGGAAGGCGCGGCCCTGCATCCATTTGGGAGGCTTGATGCCTGCGATGCTGAGCGCGGTGGGGGCGAGGTCGGTAAAGTCCACGAGGCGGTCGGTGCTGCCGCCGGCGCCGTAATCCTTGGAGGCCATAAAGCTGAACTGCTTGGGGATATGAACGATGAGGGGCACCTGGAGGCCGGAGTTATAGGGCCATCGCTTGTTTCGGGGCATGCCTGAGCCATGGTCGCCGTAGTAGAAGACAATGGTGTCCTCGGCCAGGCCGGCCTCATCGAGTTCGCGCAGCACGGCGCCCACCTGGGCATCCATCTCGGTGACCTTGTCGTAGTATTGCGCCCAGTCCCGGCGCACGTCCCGGGTGTTGGGATGATAGGCGGGAACGCGCACCTTGGCTGGATCGTGAATCGCTTGATGGGGGCGCTTCCGGATCTGGCTTTCATGGGACACCGTGAAGTTGAACACGGCGAAGAAGGGCTGGTCCTCCTTGCGGTTCTTCCAGTGCGCCTTGTTGGAGGAGTCGTCCCAGACCCGGTCCGGCTTCTCGAGGTTGTAGTCCTCCTTGGAATTGTTGGAGCAGTAATAGCCGGCCCGCCGCAGGAGCTGCGGAAACATGGCCATGAATTCGGGCATCGGCACCATGCTTCGCATGTGCTCCGCTCCCGTGGAAGGTGGATACACCCCTGAGATGATGGCGGTGCGGGCGGGGGCACACACAGGCGCCGAGGACCACGCATGCAGGTAGCGCGTCCCCCTGGCGGCCAGGGCGTCAATGTTGGGCGTGTCCGCGTAGGAGTCCCCGTAGCAGCCCAGGTGCGGGCCGTTGTCCTCGCTGGTGATCCAGAGAATGTTGGGACGGGCGGCGGCGGATAGCGTCCACGTGGACAAGAGGAGGCATCCGAGCGTTGTCAGGAGAGGGCGAAGTCTTGATTGCATGCTGGAAGGCGTGGTTGAGATGCAGGTTTTTCGGATTTAAACAGCATGATCCCTGCCTGTCCAAGGGCAATTGGGGAAAGACGGGGGTCGATTAGGATTGTCAATCGCCAAGGGATTGCGCATACGTTCGAGCATGATCACCAAGGCTCTCCTGCGAATGCTCTGTCCCTGTATGTTGCTGGCCGCCAACCTGGGGCATCCGGCCGAGTCGGATTGGCGCCCTCTCTTCAACGGGCGCGATCTCACCGGATGGGTCAACGTCAACTGCGCCCCCGGCACGTTCACGGTTCAGGAGGGCCTGATTGTGAGCACCGGTGTCCCGACCGGTGTCATGCGGACGGATCGCCAGTATGAGAATTTCGAGTTGGAGCTGGAATGGCGGCACATGAAGCCCAAGGGCAACGCGGGCCTGTTTGTCTGGAGCCATCCCGTGACGGCACCCGGCGTGCCCTTTACCCGCTCGGTGGAAGTCCAGATTCTGGACGGTCGAAACGGCGAGACCTACACCAGCCACGGGGATGTCTTTGCGATTCACGGGGCGACCCTGACCCCGGATCGTTCCCATCCTCAAGGCGCCATGCGGTGCCTGCCGAGCGAGTGGCGGGCCCATCCCTCCCCGGAATGGAACCACTACCGCGTGCTCTGCACCAACGGCGTGATCCAGTTGGCCGTGAACGGCAAAGTGGTGTCGGGAGGAAGCGCGTGCACGCCGCGAAAGGGTTACATCTGCCTGGAGTCCGAGGGGTCGGAGGCGCACTTCCGCAACATCCGCATCCGGGAACTGCCTTCTTCAAATCCGCCTGCCGAAGACATGGCGCCGCTGGCCGAGGGATTCAAGGCGATCTACACGGGAGTGGATCTATCGGGCTGGCGCCAGGACCAGGGACATGCCGGGCATTGGCAGCCCAAGGATTGGGTTCTCGACTACGACGGCGCGAGCGAGGCGGAGGACAAGCATCTCTGGACGGAGGCGTCCTATGGGGACTTTGTCATGATCTGCGACTGGCGTTGGACGCGCGCTCCGGAGCCCAGGCAGATGCCCGTCATTCTGGCCACGGGCGAGGAGGCCGTGGATGCGGACGGGAATCCGCGCACGCAACCGATGCCCTACGCGGGGGACAGCGGGATCTACCTGCGAGGCAGCAGCAAGAGCCAGGTCAACATCTGGTGCTGGCCGGCCGGTTCCGGAGAAGTGTGGGGGTATCGCCAGGATGCCGATCAGCCGGCTGAAGTCCGACAAGCCGTCACGCCGCGAGTGCGGGCCGACAAGCCGGTGGGTGAGTGGAACCGGTTTGTCATCACCATGCAGGGTGAGTTGCTGACTGTGGAGTTGAACGGTGAGGTGGTGATCGACAAGGCGCGACTGCCGGGAGTGCCGCGACGAGGTCCGATTGCCCTGCAGCACCACGGGGATCCGATTCAGTTTGCCAATCTCTACATCAAGGAGCTGTAGGCTCTGGTGGTGAGGGAGCGGATGAGGGTGAACCTTTGTCCCGCCGCCGCGGGATCAGGAGGCGGATTCGTTGGAGAACTGGCCACGACTTTCCGCCTCGTCACCTCGGCGGCTACCACGACCACGTAGCCGCCGAGGTGACGAGGTGGGATCTCACGACTTCCGTTCCGGAAGAGTCCGCCTCCTGACGTCGGCGGCTACTTTGTGGACGGGCGGCTACCGGTTCAGGGCCTGGCCGCCGGCGTAGCCGAGCCAGACCGAGAGAAGGCAGGTGGCGACGGAGAGGATGATGTTGAGCAGGGCGGCGCCGTGCTCACCTTCGTGGACCAGGTTGAGGGTCTGGAGGCTGAAGGAGGAGAAGGTGGTGAATCCACCGCACAAGCCGGCCATGAAGAACTGGATGGCACGCTGCGACCAGGCCAGGCGCCCGTCGGGACCGGTCAAGGCCGCCACCAACCCGATGAGGAAGGAGCCGGTCACATTGACCACCAGCGTCCCGAGCGGGAAGGTTTCCCCGACACGCGTCCCAGCAAGCAGGCCGGAGATCCAGAAGCGTCCCATGCCCCCCAGCCCGCTGCCCAGTCCCACGCAAAGATAAAGCGCCGCGGCGTCCGACATCGGGAGGGATGCTAGCCGATCGACCGGGCTGAATCCATACCTTTCGGGGTTTGCCCACTGTATGATTGCGGAGTTGCGCGGCGCGGTTTACTCAAGGGACGGTTACGGATGGCATTCCCGCTTCCAGATGAGTTACGCCGCATCCTTTTCGAGACGCCGGGCTTGGACCAGGCCTATCTCGTGGGCGGCTGCGTGCGCAACTGGCGTTTGGGATTGCCGGTGGAGGATTTCGACGTGGAAGTCTATGGGACCGACTACAACAGGCTGGCTTCGATGCTGGCCGTCTGGGGGCGGACCGACCAGGTGGGCCGGTCCTTCGGCGTCGTCAAGCTGACCACCAGAAGCGGACTGGCCTATGACTTCACCGTGCCACGGCGCGACTCCAAGACCGGACCGGGCCACAAGGGATTCACGACGGCTTTTGATGCCGGCATTGCTCCGCGCGAGGCCGCGGCTCGGCGCGATTACACCATCAACTCGATGATGTATGATCCGCGGCGGGAGGAGGTGCTGGACTATTACGGGGGTGAACGGGATCTGAAGGAGGGATGGCTTCGACACACCACGGCTGCCTTCACCGAGGATCCCTTGCGCGTCCTGCGCGGCATGCAACTGGCCGGGCGGTTTGACCTGCGGGCGGCCCCGGAGACGGCCGAACTCTGCCGGTCCATTGCCGATCATCACGACGAGTTGGCCCGGGAACGCATCTGGGATGAATGGTTCAAGTGGGCTTGCAAGAGCAGGAAACCATCAAGCGGACTGCGGTTTCTTCAGGACACGGGGTGGCTGTGCCACTACCCGGAAGTGGCGGCCATGGTCGGGACGGAGCAGGATCCGGAGTGGCACCCGGAAGGGGATGTGTTCGTTCACACGGGGCATTGTTGCGATGCGCTGACCGGGTTGGCTGAATGGCAGGCCTTGCCAGCGTCGGCCCGGGGGGGCTACATGTTCGCCGTGTTGACGCATGACATCGCCAAGCCGCTGGTCACCCATCGGGTGGTCCGGGACGGGCGCGAGCGGATTGTTTCGCCCGGACACGAGGAGGCGGGAGGGCCTTTGGCGGACGCGTTTCTGGAACGCATCCACGCACCGCGCGCCGTGCGTGAACATGTGGGGCCGCTCGTGACCAATCACCTCGCGCATCTTCAGACCACGACCGACCGTGCCGTGAGGCGCCTGGCCCGGCGCCTTGATCCGGAAACCATCCAGGGTTTGGCGTTGGTCATGACGGCCGATCATTTCGGGCGGCCGCCGCTGCCCAAGGTGGTCCCCGACAGCGTCACCCGGTTGGTCGCCATGGCGGAAGCGCTCGCCCTCACAGATGCTGCGCCCAAGCCCATCCTGATGGGGCGGCACCTCGTTGCGCACGGATTCCGGCCCGGACCCAACTTGGGCAAGGTCCTGCATGAGGCGTTTGAAGCGCAGCTGGAAGGGCACTTTGAGACACTGGCCCAGGCGCACGGGTGGCTTTTGTCCACGGATGACCTGCCCCTTCCACGGAGCGTGCGCGAAAGCTTGAGCCGGTCGGGCGCCGAGGCGTTTGGCCAACCATCCCGATGACCACTCATCGACCGCTCAACCTGCAGCGCATGGTCCTGCTGACGGGCGGCATGCTGGATCGCCCCGCGGCCAAGACCGCCCTCAACATGATCCGATACCGGCCCGGGGATGTGCTGGCCGTGCTGGATTCCGTCCACGCCGGCAAGACCTGCCAGGATGTCCTGGGCTGGGGCGGTCCGATTCCGGTGGTGGCGTCCGTGAACGAAGCGGAGGGCGCCGACTCATTGGTGATCGGCATCGCACCCCCGGGAGGCAAACTGCCCGAAACCATGCGCGAGGCGGTCCGGTCCGCGATTCAAAGGCGCATGACCATCGTGTCGGGGTTGCACGACTTCCTCGCGCTGGACCATGAGTTCACCGGCATGGCGGAACTGCATGGGGCCACGCTGTTGGACCTGCGTCGCAACCAGGAACGGGACGTCCTGCATGGTCAGGGCTGGGATGAGAGCTGCCTGCGTGTGCTGACCGTGGGGCACGATTGCAGCGTGGGCAAGATGCTCGTGAGCGTGGAACTGACAAGGGCCCTGCAGCGCATCGGGCAGGATGCGGCGTTTCTTGCCACGGGACAGACCGGCATTCTCATCGCCGGGGACGGGTGTCCGGTGGATGCCGTGGTGGCGGATTTTCTCAACGGGGCGGTGGAACGACTGGTCCTGCGTCACCAGCCGCACCGGATTCTCATGATCGAAGGTCAGGGCAGCATCGTGCATCCGAGGTATTCGCCCGTGACCCTGGGCCTGCTGCACGGCAGCCGGCCCGACGCGATGATCCTCTGTTATGAAGTGGGTCGCGAAACGGTGTATGGCATGGATGAGGTCAGGCTGCCGGGATTGGCGAGGTTCATTGATTTGTATGAAACCATGGCCGGCATGGTGCATCCCTCGAAGGTGATCGGCGTGGGGATGAACAGTCGTCGCGTGGACGCGGATCGGGCGCGCCTGGAACGTGAGAAGGTCCGCGACGCCCTCTGCCTGCCGGTGTGTGATGTGATTCGGGACGGGCCCGATGAGTTGGTCCAGGCGGTCCTGGGTTATGGCCGCGCTGTGGGCAAACTGGAGGGCGCCATCCATCAGATATGAGCCAGGGCGGTCCGGACAGCCGTGACCAGGGCGTTGACGCGCATGTCCATGGGGAACTTGGAAGGGGACTCAAAGCGACCTTGTCGCGTCCCAAGGGTCTCATTGGCCTTTCCGGCAAGTCCCTCAGCCGGCGGCGACGCCTTGGGGAATGGCCTCCTCCGACTGGTCGGAAAAGTCGTGATCCCACCGCGGATCCAACCCCAGATCGCGAAGCATCTGCAGGTCCTTTTCCACGGGCTGATTGAGAGTGGTCAGGTAGTTGCCCACCATCAGGGCGCTGGCTCCGGCCATGAAGATCATGCTCTGCATGTCCCTCAGGTTGAGGGTGCGTCCGCCCGCGATCATGATTTCGCGTCGAGGCAGCACGAACCGGAAGCAGGCAATGGTCTTGAGAATCTCCAGAGGCGGGAGGGGAGGCGTGCCGTGGAGCGGGGTGCCCTCGATCGGGTTGAGAATGTTGATGGGCACGACATGGGCCTCGATCTCCCGCAGCGACAAGGCCAGCTCACATCGGTCCTCGCGGGTTTCCCCCATGCCAATGATGCCGCCCGAACAGATCTTGATCCCCGCGCTCTTGAGGTAACCGATGGTTTCGAGCCGGTCCTCATAGGTGTGGGTGGTGCAGTGGCTCGGGAAGAAGCGGCGCGAGCTTTCCAGGTTGTGACCGTAACATTCCAAGCCTGCTTCCTTGAGGCGGTCGGCGACCGTCTGGTTCTTGATCAGACCCAGCGAGGCGTCGGGGCGGATCTTGCCGTCGCGGGTCAGGTCCCGAATGCGATCGCAGACCTCGTCCAGCATGGGACCTTCCTCCAATCCCTTCCATGCCGCCACCAGACCCAGCGCCGTGACGCCGTTTTTGGAGGCCTCATCTGCCGCCTCCCGCATCGGCTCCGGATCGACAAACCCGTAGCGGGGCGACTGGGTCTGGTAAAAGGCCGACTGCGCGCAAAAGCTGCAGTTTTCCGAGCACCCGCCTGCCTTGGCGTTGAGGATGGAGCAGAGGTGGACCTTGTTCCCCTTGAAGTGCTCCCGGATGCGGTTGGCCCAGGCGAGCAGGTCAAAGATGTCCGCGGGCGACTCGAGGTTGAAAAGGAACAGGGCTTCATCCCGATTCAGGCGATCCCCTTCCAGAACGCGTCGGCCCAGGGTGTCGATCCGATCGTGATGGGTTGTGTCAACCTGGTGCGCTCGCATGGTTGACAGACTAATCAAGTCGGTCCGGACTGCAAGCCTCTTGCGCTGGAAATCTTCTTTTCCGAACATCTTACGAAGGCGTTGACGTCCCCCGGGCGACGGCCCACTTTGGCCCCGATGAAGGTGCGAACCGCGACCGAGGCTGATGTTCCCGCCATTGCCTCGATCTACAACGAAGCTGTTCGGGACACGACGGCGACCTACGACTGCGAACCGGTGAGCGAGGATTCCAGGCGGCTTTGGTTGCGGGATCATCTGGCGACGGGTTATGTCGTCCGCGTGGCCGAGGATCCGAAGGAAGGGGTGGTGGGATGGGGTTCCTTGAGCTGCTTCAATCCGCGATTCGGGTACCGGTTCACCGTGACCAACGCCCTCTACGTCACCGCCCGGCATCAAGGAAAGGGGATCGGACGACAGTTGCTGGAGGATCAACTGGCGTTGGCCGCCGAGCGCGGGTGGCATGCCATTCTGGCCATCATTGATGCCGACAACGGCGGCAGCATCCGGCTGCACGAACGGTATCAGTTCGAGCGCGTGGCGCACCTGAAGGAGGTGGGATTCAAGTTCAACCGCTGGCTGGACGTGGTTTACATGCAGCGATTGCTCAGAACCTAGGGCTGGTTCATGGGGAGCTCCCTGTTGGGGGGAAGAGGAGCCGCCTGAAGGCGGGACTACGAACAGGACTCGTAGCCGCCGACGTCAGGAGGCGGACTCTGTCGTGATGGATCAGGTCAAGGTCCATCTCCTCATCCCTGGACGGGGGGATGGCGTTCTGCACACATGTCTCCGTGAATGCGCGATCTAAAGATCGCGGCTACGTGACGTTGAACGTTGAACGTTGAGCGTTGACCCTCCCAATTTCATCACGACTGGGTCCGCCGCCTCACGGCGGCGGCTACGTGACGTTGAGCGCGTGCTCATGGGATTGCGGCCGGCGGCAGCCTTCAATTGGGCGTGACCGCGCCGCTCAGGATGTCCTCGAGCTTCTTCTTGCTGGCTTCCAGCGCCTTGATCAAACGCTCCTCGCTGAGCGTGGCGCTGATGGCGTCCAGGAACTCGATCCGCGCCTTCACGAGATGGGGGTCGCTTGGTGTGGGTTGCTGGCTGGAGCCGGAAAGCCCCTGGATGGAGTAGGCGCGGATCCCGGCGGGGATGGATTGGTTGGTGACCACCTGGTAGAAGAGTTGGTTGGCCTCGAGGTTGGGTCCCGTATAGGCAAGGGCCGTGTTGAGCAGCTTGGATTTTTCCCGTTGGCTTTCCACGCGCGGATCATTGTAGGCGGCGAGAATGGCCGGAACGGAGTGTTCCTTCATCACCTCGTTGACGTAATTCAGGGCGGCGGCGTCGATGCGGCCGTCTTCACCCACGAGCAGGGTTTGCGCGGTCTCCGCAAAGGCGGTGTCGTTGTACATCTTCAGGACGTCGTAGAGATACGCCTTGGCGTTTTCATCGAGGCGGTTCGGGCTTTCGAACGGAGGCGGTTCCGCCAGCAGCTCCCGGGCGGCCTGGAGGGCCAGTTCGCGATAGGCGTTGGGCTGGATCTCGTGAAGCATGCGGGTCAGGTAGGCCACCTCCACGCCGCGCGCACTGGTGGCGAGTGTCTCGGCCAACATTCGCTCGGCTTCCTCTCCGCCTTCTTGTCCCAGCACGCTCAGCAATCCCAGCCGCAGCGAGGGCGGCACCAGGAAGTCGGTCCGCACCATGTTGCGCGAGACAAAGGGATCGCCGCCCTGGGGACGCCGTTCACCGGCGGCACTGATGTCGTACTGGGTGTAATCCACGTCCACGTTCTGCTGGAGGAAGTCGCCGATCACCGGGAAGGCGTAAGGGCCGGCGTCGGCCAGGCCCTGCATGTAGTAAATGATCTTGCGGAAGGTGACATTGCGGCGCTCCTCGAGGTTGGGGCGCAGCTCCACCAGCTTGGCGAGCATCTCGGCAGGACTGAGCACATTGGTGTAGCTGGCCGGCAATTCCTTGTAAACCACCTCCACCTTGGGCGGCTTTCGGCGTTCCGCCTCGAGTGCGGCTTCCAGCCGGGCCCGATCCTGTTCCCAGCCCGACTCGGCGGTGACGATTTTCTCCTGGTACACGACCTCCTGCCGGCTGGCTCCCCAGTAATGACCGGCGAACACTCCGGCCAGCAGTCCGAGGATGACAAGTATCCAATTCTTCATAAGTCAGTTTGGGCCGAATACGTTAGCACAAGAAGGGCCACTTTACGCGAGTTCCGGGGGCATTCTGCAAAACACCAGGTCAGCCGGTGGGTTTCGCTTCAAGCCGATATCGCCTTGCGGGCCGGCGTCGGCTCCGGGGCGGCCGGAGGTTCCATGGAACGCAGCCGCTGAACGATGCCGGGCAGATGCTGCATCAAGTAGTCCACATCCTCAGCCGCATTGTCGGTGCTCAGGCTGAACCGGAGCGATCCCTTGGCCAGGTCCATATCCAGCCCCATGGCCGTCAGGACGTGCGAGGGTTGCAATGAGCCCGTTGTGCAGGCCGAACCGCTCGAGGCGCAGATGCCGACTTCATCCAAGGCCATCAGGACCGCTTCCGCCTCCACGCCGGAGAACGCGATGTTGGCGGTATTGGGCAGCCTGGGCTCCACGGCTCCATTCCGCGAGGTGCCCGGGATCTCGCCCAGAATGCGGCGCTCCAGTTGATCCCGCAGCGCGCGGACCCGTTGGTTCTCGTCGTCCAGCGAGGCCATGGCCAGCTCCGCCGCCCGGCCGAACGCCACCATGCCCGCCACGTTTTCGGTCCCCGCCCGGCGCTCCTGTTCCTGGTGCCCGCCGATGATGGAAGGGTGAAATCGCAGTCCGCGCCGGACATACAGAAGCCCGATGCCCTTGGGTGCATGCAGTTTGTGCGCGGACAGGGAAAGGTAATCCACGCCGAGGCGGGTGACGTCGATCGGCAGCTTGCCAGGGATCTGGACCGCGTCGGTGTGCACGGCCACGCCGCGGGCGCGGCAGAGGGCGGCGATTTCCTCGATGGGAAAGAGGACGCCTGTTTCGTTGTTGGCCCACATGACGGAGACCAGCGCCGTGTCGGGGCGGATGGATTCACTGAGGAGGCAGAGGTCAAGGGACCCGTCGGGCTCCACTGGGAGCAGGGTGAGGTCGTAGCCTCGCCGGCGCAGGGTTTTGGCGTGGCCGATGTTGGCGGAATGCTCGACCGAAGTGGTGAGGATGTGGCGTTTGGCCGGGTCCTGGAGGAGGGCACTGCGCCAAGCAGCATTGTTGCTTTCGGTGCCGCAGCTGGTGAAGATGACCTCCTTGGGGTCGCTTCCGATGAGGGTGGCGACTTTTTCGTGGGCGAGGTTGACATGGCGGGCCACTTGGCGACCGAACGCGTAAGCGCTGGAGGGGTTTCCCCACTGATCGGTGAGGAAGGGGAGCATGGCCTGGAGGACACGGGGATCGATGCGTGTGGTGGCGTTGTTGTCGAGGTAACAGAACATGGTGATGGCGATGGATTTGGGGCTCTCCTGGAGGAGGGCGTTGCATGCCAGGATGAGAGGATTACGCGGAGCGGGGAGGGGATCAAGACTGGAATGGGGAAAGGCATTGACAGCGATCGGGCGTGAACCTAATATTCACTAAGTTGATTATTTTACTAATGATATGATAACGGATCGCTCTAAGTGGACCCGTAACGAGGTCATCAAGGAGGCCAATCCTACCCTGGCCGGGTCTATCCCGCAGACCCTGGCCGATGCGGCCCTCGATCGGTTCGCCGAGGATGACACCCAGTTCCTCAAGTTTCACGGCATCTATCAGCAGGATGACCGGGACCTGCGCAAGTCGGGGAAGAAATACATGTTCATGGTGCGGGGACGGTTGCCCGGCGGCGTGGTGAGTCCGGACGTTTACCTCGTCTTCGACCGGTTGGCCACCGACCATGGCAACCACACCCTCCGCATCACCTCGCGCCAGGGATTTCAGTTTCATGGCGTCGTCAAATCCGGCCTGGGCCCGCTTATGAAGGGGATCAACCTGGCCCTCTCCACCACGCTGGCGGCCTGCGGTGATGTCAATCGCAACGTGATGGCGCCGCCCACGCCTGCCACCGGTCCCCTCATGGAAGGGGTCCATGAGGATGCCCGCCTGCTCTCCGATGCCCTCCTCCCTTCCACGACGGCCTATCACCAGATCTGGGTGGAAGGGACGCTGCTCGATCTCAAGGAGGATCCGGGATTTGAAGATCCGCTTTACGGCAAGACCTACCTGCCGCGCAAGTTCAAGACCGCCTTTGCCATTCCGCCCCTGAATGATTCGGATGTGTTCACCAACTGCCTGGGCTTTGTGGCCATCGGCGAGGGGGATCAGCTCCAGGGATACAACCTGCTCGTCGGTGGCGGCATGGGCATGAGCCATGGGAACCAGGAGACGTTTCCCCGCTTGGCCGACGTGATCGGTTTCTTCAAGCGCGACCAGATCGAGCCGATTGCCAAGGCGGTGCTGACCATTCATCGCGACTACGGAGACCGCACCAACCGCAAGCATGCCCGGCTCAAGTACGTGCTGGAGGACAAGGGCGTGGAATGGTTCCGCCAGGAGCTGGCAAACCGCGTCGGCGCGGCACTGGAACCGGCGCGCGAGGTTCGGTTCACCCGTCAGGGCGACCTGTTCGGCTGGCATCGTCAGCAGGATGGCCGCTGGTTTCTGGGGCTCTATGTGCCGGCGGGCCGGATCAAGGACGTCGAGGGCGGGCCCAGGCTCAAGTCGGCCTTGAGGCAGATCACCGAATCATGCCGGACGGAAATGCGACTGACGCCCACCCAAAACCTGTTGCTGGTGGATGTCGAGGAGTCGCGGCGCGGCCAGATCGACGGCATTCTTCGCGATCACGGAGTGCCGGTCACCGACCAGGCCACTCCCGTGGAACTGGCCTCGATGGCCTGCCCGGCCCTTCCGACCTGCGGCCTTGCGCTGGCGGAGTCGGAACGCGCGCTGCCGGACATCCTGGCGCGATTGAACCAGCTGCTGGGCGAGGTGGGGCTGCCGGACGACGAGGTGATCGTCCGCATGACCGGTTGTCCCAACGGCTGCGCCCGCCCCTTCATGGCCGAGATCGGAATCGTGGGTCGCGCCCCCAACAAGTACCATGTTTATCTCGGGGGCAACGAAGCCAGCACGCGCCTCAACCGGATCTTCAAGGAGAACGTGAAGAACGAGGAGTTGGTGGAAACCTTGCGACCGGTGCTGAAGCGCTTCGCCGCGGAGCGGCAGGGCGGGGAGCGTTTTGGTGACTGGTGTGCGCGCTCTCTCTGGACCGAGTCGGAGGCGGCCAACTAGGGCACGCGACCGGCTCACGATCTTTTGACTCGATGATTCCCGAACAAGAACTTCGCGAGTTGAATCGCCAATTTGCCAGCTGGCACACCGGGGATGTGCTCGGGTGGGCCTGGGAACGGTTCGGGACGCGTGCGGCGATCGGCACCAGCTTCCAGGGCGCCGGGCTCGTGATGATTCATCTCGCGCGCCAGCGCGGACTCTCCTTCCCGGTCTTCACCCTCGACACCGGCCTCCTCTTTCCCGAGACCGTCGCCCTCAAGGGGCGCCTGGAGGAGTTTTTCGGTTTCGAGATCGAGGGCCTCCATCCGGATCTCACCGTCGAGCAACAGGAGGAGGCGCAGGGCCCCGAGTTGTGGAAGCGGGATCCCGACCTGTGCTGCACGATCCGCAAGGTGCTCCCGCTCCGTAACAAGCTTTCCGAGCTGGACTGCTGGGTCACCGGACTGCGCCGCCAGCAATCCGAATCGCGTGGCGATATCGGCATCATCGAGCTCTACGTCTTCGATGAGTCTGCCGGGCGCGACATCGCCAAGCTCAATCCCATGGCGAACTGGAAGCGGGACCAGGTCTGGGACTACATCCGCGAGCACAAGATCCCCTACAATCCGCTGCACGACCAGGGCTACCGTTCCATTGGATGCCGGCCCTGCACGGCCCGGAGCGGCGCCGGTGACGGCGAGCGGGCCGGGCGCTGGATCGGGTTCAACAAGGTGGAGTGCGGCATCCATACCTTCATGTCCAAAAAGGTCGATTTTCAAATCTAGGCAGCGTCATGGATTACCTCTCCAAGCTGGAAAACCAGAGCGTTTACATCATGCGCGAGGCGTTCAACAAGTTTGAGAACCTCGCCATGCTCTGGAGCATCGGCAAGGACTCGACCGTTCTTCTCTGGCTGGCCCGCAAGGCCTTTCTCGGCCATGTCCCTTTCCCTCTTGTGCACGTGGACACGACTTACAAGATCGAGTCCATGATCGAATACCGCGACCGGCTCTGCCGGGAGTGGAAGCTGGAACTGGTGGTGGGCAAGAACGAGGAGGTGCTGGCCGAGGGACGCACCTACCCGAACGGCAAGGCCACGCGCGTCGAGTGTTGCGGCACGCTCAAGAAGGACGCCCTCAAGTCGGTCCTGGAGAAGCACAACTTCACGGGCGTGATCGTGGGGGTGCGGCGCGACGAGGAGCCCACCCGGGCCAAGGAGCGCTACTTCAGCCCGCGCGACAAGAATATGGAATGGAATGTCGAGGATCAGCCCCCCGAGCTGTGGGATCAGTTCAAGACCGACTTCGACAAGGGGGCGCACATCCGGATCCATCCGCTTCTCCACTGGACCGAGTTGAACATCTGGGAGTACATCGCGCGGGAGAAGATTCCCGTCCATCCCCTCTACTTCGCGAACGAGAAGGGGGAGCGCTATCGCAGTCTGGGCTGCGCCCCCTGCACGTTCCCGATCAAGTCCAGCGCCACCACCGTCGGGGAGATCATCGAGGAGCTTCGGCACACCAGGACTCCCGAACGCGCCGGTCGCGCCCAGGACAAGGAAAGCGAGGACGCCTTCGAGAAGCTCCGCCGCGACGGCTACATGTAAGCCCCTTTTGTTTGTGTCCCAACCCCAATCGCTTCCGCCACGCATGGAACCCGCCTCCTCCTCCGAACAGCTGAAGATCGTCATCGTTGGCCACGTGGATCACGGCAAGTCCACCTTTGTGGGCCGCCTCTTCCACGACACCGGCTCCCTGCCCGAAGGCAAGCTTGAGCAGTTGCAAAAGGTGGCCGAGCGCCGCGGGGTTCCCTTCGAGTGGGCCAACCTGATGGATGCGCTCCAGTCCGAGCGCGACCAGAACATCACCATCGACACGGCCCAGATCTGGTTCCAGACCCGCAAGCGCCAGTACGTGATCATCGACGCCCCCGGGCACAAGGAGTTCCTCAAGAACATGGTCACCGGCGCTGCCAACGCCGAGGCGGCCCTTCTCCTCATCGACGCCAACGAAGGCGTGCAGGAAAACTCACGTCGGCACGGATACCTCCTCAATCTCCTGGGCATCCGCCAGATCGGCGTGCTGGTCAACAAGATGGACCTCGAGAACTATTCCCAGGCCCGATTCGATGCCATTGAGAAGGAATACCGGGACTACCTCGCCCAGCTCGGCATCAAGCCCAGGTGGTTCATTCCCATCGCCGCCCGCGACGGTGACAACATCGCCGAGCGCAGCAAGCACATGCCATGGTGGACGGGGCCGACCGTCGTCGATGTGCTCGATAACTTTGAGGTCTCCGAGCTGCCCAAGGACCAGCCGCTGCGGTTTCCCGTCCAGGACGTGTACCGCTTCGACAAGCGGCGTATCCTGGCGGGGCGCGTCGAGTCCGGCTCCATCAAGGTGGGTGACCGGCTGGTCTTTTGCCCGAGCAACAAAAGCAGCGTGGTGAAATCCATCGAGCGATGGAGCGCGCCGCCTTCCGATCAGGCGGCTGCCGGCGAATCGATCGGCATCACGCTGGAGGAGCAGATCTTTGTCGAGCGCGGTGCCGTGGGTGCCCACGAGGATCAACCTCCCTACGAGTTGAACCGCTTCCAGGCGCGCCTTTTCTGGATGGGGCGCAACCCGTTCCACAAGGGGCGCACCTACAAGCTCAAGCTCGCCACCCAGGAGCTGGAGTGTGAGATCGAATCGATCGACAACGTCATCGACGCCTCCACGCTGGACTCGGTGGCCCGCCATCACAACGAGATTTTCGTCGGCCGGCATGAGGTGGCCGAGTTGACGCTCCGCACCAAGCGGTTGCTGGCCTTCGACGCCCACAACGAGATCGTGCCGACCGGCCGATTCGTGGTCGTGGACGGTTTCGACGTGGCCGGGGGCGGCATCATCGTCGAGAGCAATTATCCGCGGCGCACTTCCGACGCGCTCCACAAGAGCGACAACATCTACTGGAGCCACGGCAAGGTCACGCCCTCCCAGCGCGCGGTGCGCAACGGCCATGCCGGCTACGTGGTCTGGCTCACGGGCCTTTCCGGTTCCGGCAAATCCACCATCTCCACCGAGCTGGAGCGGGAACTCTTCAACCTCAACAAGCACGTCTATGTGCTGGACGGGGACAACATCCGCCACGGGCTCAACTCCGACCTGGGCTTTTCGCCGGAGGACCGCCGGGAGAACATCCGGCGCATCGGGGAAGTGGCCAAGCTCTTCGCCGACGCCGGGACCATCTGCATCACGGCGTTCATCTCGCCGTACCGTGAAGACCGTGAGGTGGTTCGGAAGATGATACCGGCGGGGCGCTTCGTGGAGGTGTACGTCAATGCCCCGGTTGAGGTGTGCGAGGAGCGTGATCCCAAGGGCCTTTATGCCAAGGCCCGTGCCGGCGACATCAAGAATTTCACCGGTGTTTCAGCTCCCTACGAACACCCGCTGACGCCCGAGATCGAGTTGCACACCGACCACGCGTCCGTCCACGAATCGGTGACCCGGATCATCGAATACCTGAACTTCCAGGACGACGCCTCGCAGATTTCGATCTGAGTTGCGACAAGTAGCCGCCGACATCAGGAGGCGGCGGTATGGGGGAGGGGTGAACGACCCGGCAAACGTAACGCAACCCGCCCCCGGGTTGGGACTGCCCACGCAAACAGTCCTCTGCCCGGGGACGGGCCACGCTTGAGAGTTACTTCAGGATGCCCTCTTCGAGATGTCGGCTGCCGTGCTTGAGCAGCTTTTGGGCTAATCGGTAGCCCCGCGCGTCGTTGTTCCGGCGGAGGCCACGGTGCAGGCGCTCGATGCGCAGGCGCGCCTCGCGGCAGAAGAAGTCCACCATGTCCACCAGTTCATCCGGGTTGCCGGTCTGGTGGTTCTGGAGCAGGCGCTGAGCCCGGGCACAGGAGGCGGCCATCGCGAACAGCTCGGTGCCGATGTCCACGAATCGTCCCAGCAGCACCTGTTGCTTTTCCAGCTTGGGCCCGTGCAGGGCCATTGCGTGGAACAGGCGCCGGGCCAGGCGCCGGGTTTGGTGCCGGACATATCGCAGGTGATTGGCCAGCCGACGGTTCATACCGCCGGGCAGGCGATCCCCGAGGGGAAGCCACTGCTGCGGATACCAGGTGGCGTAGAAGAAGCCGGCTTTCAGGGCGGCCTTCAGGCGGGCCCCCATGGGGAGCCTGGAGTTCATGGCGGCGGCGGCCACCTTCAGATGGGGATCCAATGCCTCGCGGGCGATGAAGAGCCTCATGATTTCCGAGGAGCCCTCGAAGATCGTGTTGATGCGGCAGTCGCGCATCATTCGTTCCACGGGAATGGGCTCGTCGCCCCGGGCCTTGAGCGAGTCGGCCGTCTCATAGCCGCGTCCGCCGCGGATCTGCATGGTGTCATCGACCATGCGCCATGCCGCCTCGGTGCCCCACATCTTGCACATGGCGGCTTCCAGGCGGATGTCGGCCTTCTTGTCGCGATCGACCAGGCTGGCGACCAGCATGGTCATCGATTCCATGGCAAAGGTGTCGGCCGCCATGCGCGCGATCTTGTCGGCGATGGCCGCATGCTTGCCGATGGGAGCGCCCCACTGGACACGCTCGCGGGCCCAGTTCTTGCAGATGTCCAGACAGCGCTTGGCCAGGCCGGTGCAGGCCGCCGGGAGGGTGAGTCGCCCCGTGTTGAGGGTGCTCAGCGCCACCCGCAGTCCCTTGCCTTCCGCCAGGATGATATTTTCCCGCGGCACCCGCACGTTTGTGAATCGGACCACACCGTTGTAGAGGGCGCGAAGCCCCATGAAATGGCAGCGACGCACCACCTCGACCCCGGGCCAGTCCATTTCCACGATGAACGCGGTCACCTGCTTGCGCTCCTTGCCGTTGACCATCTTGGGGGGAGTTTTGGCCATGACGACGATCACGCCGGCCTTGGTGCCGTTGGTGCACCAGAGCTTTTCGCCGTTGAGGATGAAAGCCTCGCCGTCCTCGGTGGGCTCGGCATGGGTCTCCATCGTGGCCGGATCGGAACCGACGCCCGGTTCGGTCAGGGCGAAGGCGGAGATTTCGCCCTTGGCGACGCGCGGCAGATACTTGCGCTTCTGCTCCTCGGTGCCGAAGAGGATGAGCGGCTGGGGCACGCCGATGGATTGGTGCGCCGAAATCAGGGCGGTAAGGTTGCCGCAATAGCTCCCGAGCATCATGGCCGCACGGCAGTAGTTGGACTGCGACAGTCCCAGGCCATCATAGTCGGGCGAGATCTTGATGCCGAACGCCCCCATGCGGCCCAGCTCCGCGATGACCTCGTCGGGGATCTCCCCCTCCCGATCGATGGCGTCCGGATCCACCTTCGTTTTCAGGAAGGTTTCCAGCCGTTGCAGGAAGGCGTCTCCCTGATCACGGTCTTCGTGCCGTTGCTCGGGGAAGGGGAGCATGCCGGAAAGGTGGAACTTCCCCATGAACAGGTCACTGACGAAGCTCTGCTGGCCACTGGCCTGTTCGCGGGCGGACTCCGTCATTTCCAGCGCGGCCCGCTGGCCTTCCGACATTTTGGAGGTGTCGATCAGTGGCGCCGGCTCGTCCGCACCCTTCGGACCCGTGGTGCGTGGTGTGTCCTTGATGGCACTCATGGTAAAGTTCCTTTCGAGTGGGTTAATAAAATGATTTGCCTTCGCGCGCCCGTTCCATGAGAAGCGCGCAGGGTTCAAAGTGAGTTTCGCCCAAGGCCTGCAAGTGCTGCATGCGCTCCACCACCTTGGCCAGTCCGAGGGTGTCGGCCAAGCGGAGCGGTCCGCCCCGGAAGGGGGCAAATCCGGTGCCCATGACCATGCCGAAGTCCACGTCGGCCGGGGTGGTGACCACCGATTCCTCCAGGCACCGGGCGGCCTCGTTGATGATCAGCAAGGTCATCCGTTGTTGCAGCGCTTCCCGGTCCAGGTTGGCGACGTCCTGCTGGATCTGCAGGGCATTCAGCCCGGGCGCGACCTGCGGTTTTCCGGCGCGTTTGGCGTGCATGTAGAATCCCTGTCCGGATTTGCGCCCCAGGTGGCCGGCCTCCGTCAGGTTCCCGAGCACAGCCGGGATGTGGAGGCGTTCCCCAAACGCGTGCGCCAGTGTATGGGCCACGTGTTGGGCAACATCCACGCCGACTTCGTCGATGAGGCGCAGAGGCCCCATCGGCATGCCAAAGTCGAGCATGGCCTCGTCAATGTCCTCGACCGAGGCGCCCCGTTCGAACAGATTGCCGGCCTCGATCAGGTAAGGCATGAGGATGCGATTGACCAGGAATCCGGGTCGATCTGCGACGACGACCGGCAACTTGCCGAGTTGCTGCACGAACTTGACCGCCCGATCCACCACGAGAGCGTCGGTGTCTTCACCCCGCACCACTTCCACGAGTTGCATGCGGTGGACAGGATTGAAGAAATGCACGCCCACCACTTGGCCGGGGCGCTTGGTCGCCCTGGCGATTTCAGTGATGGAAAGGGCCGAAGTGTTGGTGGCCAGGATCGTGTCAGGACCGGCCAGTTCGTCCAGGCGCGCAAAGATCTTTTGCTTGAGGTCCATCCGTTCCACCGCCGCCTCGATCACAATGTCGATGTTCCCCAGGGGAACCTCGCTCGCGCTGGGAGCGATGCGGTCCATCCCCGCCCTAGCCTCCACGGGGGTCAGGATGCGCCGCTTGGCCGCATCCCGGAAAAGCTTGGAGGCCTGGCCCAGCCCGCGGGCGACCGCTTCTTCATTGATGTCGCGCAGCAGCACGTGAATGCCGCGGGACGCTGCCCACTGGGCAATGCCGGCCCCCATGACGCCCGCCCCGATCACGGCGATGTTCCCGACCTTTGGCAGGTGTGCGGCTTCCTTGGATCCCAGCTTCTTGGCTTGTTCCTGCATGAAGAACAATTGGATGAGGTTGTGGCAGGCGGGGGTTTGCGACAGAGCCGTCACGGCCTCCCGCTCCATCAGGAGGGACTGGCCCATGGAACGATGGATCCCCCGAGTCACCACCTCGAGCGCCTTGAACACCGCGGGGTAATGTCCCCGGGTCTTCTCCATGAGCTGCGTCCGCGCCTTGTAAGCGGCCAGCCGCGCGGCCGGTGCGCTGTTCATAAGGAGGAGGGAAAGGGAGGACTTGCGCCGCTTGAGCGATTTGCCGGCGGTGTGGATCTTGCCACAGGCCGCCTCGAGGAGGTACTCCTTGGGCACCAGGACATCGACCATGCCGCGCTTTTTTGCCGCCGCCGCAGGCAGGGTCTTGCCCGCTAGAATGATATCCAGCGCCTTGGGGATCCCGATCAGGCGAGGCAGCCGGGTCGCCCCGCCCCAGCCGGGCAGGATGCCCAGCAGGGTTTCGGGCAGGCCGATCTTCGTGGACTTGTCCGGGGACGCCATGCGGTAGTCGCAGGCGAGACAGACCTCATATCCGCCACCGACGCAGGCGCCATGAATGGCCGCCACGGTCGGAATGGGGAGGTCGTTCAGGCGGTTGAAAGCCGACTGGCCCAATGCGATCAGTTTGGACACATCCTGGGGCGTCGCGCCGGAGGCCAGCGCCTTGATGTCCGCGCCGGCGATGAAGATGGCCGGTTTGGCGCTGATCAGGACCAAGCCATTCAGGCGCGGATCGGCATTGACTTCATCCAGGTGCCGGATGAGTTCCTCAAGTGTATCGCGGTCAAACAGGTTGGCCTGCGACCCTGGCCGGTCAAAGGTCAGGATGCAGATCTGATCCTCGGTGACAGATCGCTGGATGCGGGCTTCGCCCGCCGGGTCGGATCCCTTCGAGCGTTCATCCAAACCTGCTTTGGGTCGGCGTCCTTGCACGGGAGTTTCTACTATTGTCATCATGGTCATGGTCTTTCCAGCCAAACCGCCGAGCCCTGGCCCCCACCGACACAGAGGGACACCAGCGCGCGTTTGGCTTGGCGACGTGCCAGTTCTCTGAGGCTGGTCAGGATGAGGCGGGCCCCCGATGCGCCCACGGGATGGCCCAGCGCAATGGCTCCGCCGTTTACATTCAATCGTTCCCTGGGAATCTTGGCCAGGTACCGGTCCCGCCCCAGGTGCTGGCGGGCGAACGGATCGGATCGCAAGGCGGCCAGCACCGCCAGCACCTGCGCGGCAAACGCCTCGTTGATCTCCACCACGTCGGCCTGCTCCGGCGAAAGCCCGAGTCGCTTCTCGGCACGGTCCATGGCGAACACGGGACCCAGTCCCATTCGCCTGGGGTCGCATCCCGCGTGGGTGTAGCCCGTCAGGATGCCCAAGGGAACCAAACCGAGTTCTCCAGCTTTCTCTTCGGTCATGACAAGCAGCGCCACCGCTCCGTCGGTGATCTGGGAGGCATTGGCGGCTGTGACGGTGCCGTTTTGACGGTCGAACACCGGTTTGAGCCGGGCAAGCACCTCGGGGGTCTGGTCGCTTCTCGGTCCGTTGTCCTCCTTCACGACACGAGGCGATGAGCCGCCCAGATAAACAGGGCAGATTTCCCCGGCCAGGCGGTCGCGCGCCTCCAGGGCGCGGCGATGGGAATCGATCGCGAAAGCGTCCTGCTTCTCCCTCGTGATGTCGAATTCCCGTGCCAGCAGTTCGGCCGTTTCCCCCATATTCATCCCGCAGAAGGGATCCGTCAGCCCCAGCTTCAGTCCGATGCGGGGTTGGAAGTCCGCGGGACGAAAGGCGAGCATGGCTTGCAGTTTCTGCCCCAACGACCTGGTCTTGGCCAATCGCCCGAACTTGGCCGCCGTCTCATGCTTGAAAAGGAGCGGGGTGAGCGACATGTTTTCCACGCCGCCCACGACAAACACATCCCCCTGATCCGCCGCCATCTTCTCGTAGGCGTGCGTCAGCGATTCAATTCCGGAGGCGCAGTTGCGATGGACGGTGACCGCCGGAACGGATTCCGGGATGCCGGCGCGCAGACTGATGACGCGGGCGATGTTGGCCGCCTCGGCGGGCTGGCCGACACAACCGATGATCACTTCGTCAATCCGCGCCGGATCGATGCCCGTCCGGGTGAGCAGGGCCTGGACGGCGATGCGGCCGAGTTCGTCGGTCTGGAGCCGTGCCAGATCGGTGCCCATCCGGGTGAAGGGGGTGCGGATGCCATCCACGATGACCAGACGTTTGCGTTTCATGTTGTCACCTCCTCGGCTGGGACGCGCACGCGCCCGGACCGCATGGTTTCTACCGGCCCCGGATCCCCGGTGGACGGGGAACCGTGGTTCGCGGCCGAGCCGTTGCCTGCTACCTCGTTGCGTGGGGCGTGGCCCGGCCGATTGTCGATGATGCGTTGTTCCTTGAGTTGCACGCCGATGCCGAGCATGTGGCGCAGCTCCTCGGCATTGTGAAAGACGATGCGATTCGGGCGGATTTCCGTGCGTTCCACCACTCGTTCGCTGAGATCGCGCTCCAGCCTGTCCCGCGACACGCGGCCCGACTTGTTGACGTGCAGGATCAACTCGTCCAGATCCAACGGATCATCGTTGACCTTACGCAGTTCAAGCTGCCAGGCGTTTACGTGCGGCGCGTCGTCCAGCACGTGCTCCAGTTGATTGAAATCCACCAGCGTCCCCTTGATTTTGTCCAGGTTCATGGATCGAACCTCGGAGCTGCGCGAGATGCGCCCCACCAGGCGGGGCACTGTTCGACCACAGTAGGGGCAGGGGTCATAGACCAGGCCGCCGTCGATGATGTCCCCGGTGCGGTAACGCAGCACAACCGTTCCTCGGGCATCCAGGGGGGTATAGACCAGCTCGCCGGGGTGGCCCGGAGGCAGCGAAAGCCCTGTGTCGGGATCGATCACCTCGAAGAATCCCAGATCCGGGTAGAGATGGTACCCGGAGGAGTCGCGCCCGGCCGGGTGGGGGCATTCCGCCCAGGCCACCTTGGCTTCGGTAAAACCGTACGTGGCGAGGACGTCGATGTCCGGCGCTCCCAGTTTGGCGGCCAGCTTGCGCAGCTTGCGCCGCATGCCCGAGGCCACCTTCTCCCCGCCAAGCACCACTTTCTTAAGGTTCGGGCATCGCATGCCCTCCTCCACGGCCTGCTGCATGAGGTGGTAGAGAAAGGTCGGCATGCCGATGAAGCCGTGCGGGGACAGCTTTCGGATGAGGCGCAGGTTTCCCTCGGTGCCGAGCACCTTTCCTCCACCTGTGCCCACCGTGAAGATGCCGAAGGCCGTCGAGGCATAATGAGTCAGCCAGAAGGCAAGGTGCGGCGCATAGGGAAACATGTTGATCAGGCGAAAGCTCTGGTCGGCACCGCACACCTGCATCACCCGATCCCCGGCTGAGGCCAGGTTGTCAAGGTCATGCCGCGTGTAGAGGAATGGAATGGGATCCGCCGAGCGCCCCGTCGTGCTCGTCAGAAAGACCGGACGAAACTCCGCATCGAACTGTTGGCGCACCGATTCGCGACCGAACAAAAGCGCCTGCGCAATGGAGGAGAGGCGCTTGGAGAGCACCTTGACATCGGGAACCACAAGGAAATCCAAACCCCGGTTCGGCTGCTCCGGCGTGTTGAGCAGATCCTCCTTGGAGGTGAACGGAATGCCGTCCAGGTCCTGAAGGCACTTGATGGCGTCCGGTCGGATGCCGTGCCGGGAAAACATCTCCCGGTAGTGGGGCGAGAATGGCAGCACCACTGACTTCAGAAACCGCCGGAGCTTGGCGGCCTGCAGCCTGCGAACCGCGCGTTCAGGCAGTTGTTGCCAATGTGTGGTAAGTCGTTCGGTCTTCATGATGAGAAGGGGTTCGCTTCAGGAGCGCCTTGACCTGGTCCAGCCGGGATTCCGCCTCACAGCGGCCGATGGCGATGTATTTCCCCGGATGCGTGAAGTCATGCCACCGCCCATCAAAGCAGATGGGGCGAATGACGAGATCGGCGCGACGGCAGGATTGCTCCGCCACACGCATTTGCGCTCCGTGAAAGCTGCGAAAGATGGTGTCCAGGATGTTGCCCGGCGCAAAGTAGTTCACATACTTGTTCAGGAGGTTGACGAATCGGTTGGAACGGGGGCGCCCTGCGTCCATGGATTCCCGCCGGAGCTCCTCGCTGTAGCGCATGAGTGCCGGCGTCGGGATGGTGTTGACCGCGATGATGCGCTCGATGCCCATGTCCTCGAGGAGGTCCACCGGCATCGGATCACAGACCCCTCCGTCGATGTATTGTTCGCCATTGATGGTGACTGGGGCGCAGGTGCCTGGAATGGCGCTGCTGGCATGGACTGCTTCCGCCACGTCGCCTGTGGAAAAGACGACTCGCTCGAGGGTGCTGAGATTGGTTGCCACCACCCGGAAAGGGCGACGAAGTTCTGAAAAGTGAATGTCCCCGATGGATCGTTGCAGGCGGTTCTTGACCTTCTCGCCCCGCATGAATCCGCGCCTTGGAAACAAAAACGGATCGACCAGCTCGAAGATGCCCCAGCGATGCTCCACTTCCCGGGCCAGTTTTTCCATGTACACGCCGTCGTAGCCGAAGGCCCAGACGGCACCGACGTAGCTGCCCATGCTGCAGCCCGCTACCACATCGATATGAATGTCATTCTCCTCCAGCACCTGCAGCACACCGACATGGGCCAGACCGCGCGCGCCACCTGAAGACAGGGCCAGGCCAATCCGGCATCGCCCGATCTCGCGAGCCAGCCGGCGAAGGTCTTCCCGAAATGCCGATGTCAATCCACCGTCCCCTTCGCGATGATCCGGCGGCGGGCAATCGTGAACGTAGCCATGCAGGCCGGGTTCGAGGCGGCGGAGCAGTTCGCATTGAGGCGTTTCCCCTTTGGCTCGGCAGAAAACCGTCCGGATCCGGCCCATGCCCGTGGTGGGGTCCGACCGGAGTTCCCTCAGCAAAAGATCCCGATGATACAGGTCCTTGGAATCGGGCTGGATGAGCAAATATGCCTGCCCGGAAAGTTGGAGGCAGTCTTTCAACAGGGGGACTGCCACACCCGGATCGGTGCGAACGAGGATGTAATGAAAATGCTCCAGGCAGTGCTGCAGCAAAGCCTTCAATTGACCATTACGCCAGTGTCCCTGGGTCGCGTCCAGGTCCACCTCTCCGGTCATGGAACCGAGGATCTGCAATTGGCCGGCGAGGGAAAACTCGCCATGAAGTCCGGCCCCCGATCCATTCCAGGAAGCACGCTTTCCCGGAGAGGTTCCGAGATGGAGCAGCAGGACGGACTGACTTGTTTCCTCCCGAAGCTGGCGGGTCAGAAGACGGGCGAGGATTCTGTCTGGAATTCGGTTGGAAAGCGTTGCAAGAGCGGTGATTCGCTCTCGGGCAAGCTCAGGTTGGGATGCCCGATTCCGCTCGAAACTGGGGACAGATGCGGCCCTCCTTGGGCTGTTGGCTGTATTGCGCGTGGTATTCATTTCCGTCGCCCCTCCTGGCGACGGAAGTAGCGTCAAGCGTTCTCCGCAGGAAACCCTTCCGGGTTACTTTCCTGCGGACCGTCGCCGGTCCAAATAGCTGGTCTGCAACTGCTACCAAATTGCATTATGCCTGTTCCAATATATGACATATCCTTATCCCGTCAAATTTTGAGGCACACCGATTTGCATGAGACAGGCGAGCTTAGGACCTCCACCGTGGGGCTTGTGGTTCTATTGAGCTATCCTTTCTGTGACCAGAAATCGATCACGAACACATCGTCCACAATGGGTCCCACCAGTTTGACAAACTCAAGATGCGCCGGGTGAGTCAGATAGGTGTCGCGGTCCTTCTCCGTCTTGAAGGTGACGATAAAGCAATGCGTGAAGCCCTTGGCATGGTTCTCCGGGCTGACATTCGTCCCCCACTCGTAGCCGGCAATCTCCTTGACCTTCCTTTCCAGCTGCCCGAATGCCTTGACCAATTCATCGATCTGCTCGGCGGTGGCGGACTCCTTGAACTTGAACGACACCACATGCTGCAGATGCTTGGCGTCCTTGGGTTTCTTGGCAGATTCAGCCGCGAAGCCGGGTCTGAGGAAGGTTCCAACGAGAATGGCTGCCGCAAGGATGACGAGTTTCATGAATCGGGTGTTTGAGTGTTCAGGTGCGAGACTAGCAGGGGAGCCATGGTTTGGGAAGGCCCGATCCGAGGCCGGGCTGGGGTGGGGGCGTGATTGGAAATGGGTGATCATTCAATGCTCTGCAGCTGCAGGATCCATGAAGTGAGGAGGAGTAAGAGCAAGAATAAGAGTGGGAGCAAGAAGTGCCCATATTGCTCCTACCCTTTACCCGAAAGGAACGACCAACATGTTGTCGTTTTGCCGGGGCCCCTCACCCCAGCCCTCTCCCCGAGGGAGAGGGAGAGGGAGAGGGCTGGGGTGAGGGGCCATTGATATGGTGCGAAGTAGAGTCCTCTGGCCGCCCATGTTTCACCTCGTGACCCAACCCGCTGCGCAGCCTTCTTTCACCAGTCGCCTCTGGGGAATGACTTTCTCTTACTCTTGCTCTTACTCCTTCGGGTCACCCACTTTTAATCGCGTCGTTGGCTTGGTTCGTTCAGGCCGGACGGAGCAGCATTTCCTCCACCACGGCACGGTCCGGCAATTCCAGGCACAGCATGACGCAGGCGGCCACATCCTCCGATTGGAGCATTTTCGTGCGCGCCTCCGCGGGAGGCGGTTCCGGGCGCTTCTCCAGAAGGGGGGTGGCGATGTCCCCGGGGAAGATGGCGCAGGCGCGAATGCCGTGAACCCGCTCCTCGGCGTTGATGGACTGGGTCAGGCCGGCCTGGCCAAATTTGGAGACGACGTAGGCGGGACCCGCCTTGGCGTTGGCCCATTTGCCGGCCTCGGAAACGATGTTGATGATGGTGCCGCGCCGCTGCTCCCGCATGCCGGGCAGGAACGCCTGCGCGCAATAGTAGGATCCATGGAGGTTGGCGTTGACGATCTCATGGTAGTCCTCGTGGGAAAGCAGACTCAGGCTGCGTTGGGGCACGTTGGTGCCCGCGGCGTTGACCAGCACCGTGACGGGGCCAAGGGCTTGTTTCACCTTCCTTGCCATTCCCTCCACGGCGCCGGCATCCCCAATGTCGCAGGGACACACCAGGCATTGTTCCGTGCCCGCCTTAATTGCGGTGTTCTGCAGGGCGTCGGTGCGCCGCCCGATCAGGGCGACCTTCCAGCCGGCTTGGACGAGGCGGATGGCGACGGCCTGACCGACACCGCTGCCGGCGCCTGTCACTACGGCTGATTTGGGGGAAGTGGACATGAGACGGGTGATTCAGGTTCCGGAGGTCAGATGGTTGGCTCGACCCAGCGTCCTTCCCTCCCTGCCTCCAGGGCGGCTTCCATGACGGTCTGGGCGCGGGCGCCCTCATGGAAGGAGGGTGTGCAGGGGCGTTCGTTGCGGATGGCGTCGATGAACTCGAAGGCTTGATCGTAACGGAAGGTGATGAGCGGGTCCCCTTGGCCGGGGTCGCGCGGGGAACCGGGCCAGGTCCAGAATGCCTTGGGGATGGTGACGGTCTCCAATCCCGGGCCACCCGGCTTGCCGACCTTCAGTTCGTTCCACCGGCCGGTCAGGAACACGTAGGAATGCTCACTGCCGTTCACCTCCACATAGTCCTGGCTGCGCCAGCTTTCGTTGTGGCCTGTGGCGAGCTTGCTGCTTTCCAACACCCCGGTGGCGCCGTTCCTGAACTCGGCCAGCACCGCGGCCCAGTCCTCCAGATCGGAGATGTGTCCCTGTCGGTTGTCGATGAAGCGCTTGACCTGCGCGGTGAGGCGCTGGATGGGCCCCATGAGGAGGTAGGAAAAGTCGAGGCGGTGCGAGAGCATGTCGCCCAGTTCCCCCGAGCCGGCCATCCGGGCTTCCTGGCGCCAGCCCAGGTCGCGATCACCCCAATCCTGAAGGCGGCACGAGCGGAAATGATAGGGCACACCCAGGGCGCCTCCTTTGACCAGGTGTGCCAGGTAGCGCATCGCCGGCACGAAGCGGTAGGTGAAGGCGGTCATGTGCCGGACATTGGCCTGGTCCGCCTCGACGGCCATCTTGCGCGCCTCTTCGGCGGTCATGGCCAGGGGTTTCTCGCAGAGCACATGTTTGCCGGCCCGGATCGCGGCCTGGGCGATCGGGCCGTGAAAGGCGTTGGGCGTGGCGATGATCACCGCGTGAACGTCGTCGCGTCCGATGATTTCCTCATACTTCGTGGAAGCCACGGTGATGCCGGTTTCACCCACGGCCTTTTCCAGCGTGCCCGGATGGGCGTCACAGAGGGCGACCGCCTTGGCGCCCTCGCACATGGCGATGCCGGGCAGGTGGTTTTGCAGGGTGATTCCTCCGCAGCCGATCAGGGCAAATCCGATGCTTTTCATAGACGATAACGGGAGGGGCGAGTATGCTGCCGCGCCGGGGGAAGGCAAGACGGCATCAAAGGGTCTGGATGAACGCGTCGGCCTCGGCGATGGACTGGTTCATGTCCTGGATCAGGGAGGCGATTTCCTTCTCGATATCGACGACCTCGCCGCGCAGGGCGCCGATGGCCTGGGCGTTGAGGTTGTGCTTGAGGTAGAGAACCTGGTCCTTGAGCTGGACCAGGACGGGGGCCATGCCGCTTTCCGCCTTCTTCATCGCCGCGGCGAGGGCACGGTACTTGACCTTCGTTTCGGTGAGCCGCTCCTGGCTGCCGGCCTTAAGGTTGGCGCTGGAGTAGGTTTCGATCTCCTCCTCCCATTCACGGAACAGATCCGCCGCGATGGTTTCCATGCGCTCGATACGGTCCTGCACCTGGGCGGCGCGGGCGTCGCATTTGTCGTAGTCGCCGCTGAGCTTGTTGTAGGCGCGCTCGAGATCACCTCCATCGACTCCATAGAGTTCCTTGAGGCGGGTCAGGGCATCCTTGAACTGTTCGCTTGCCTGCTGCTGGTCCTCCTTGGCTTCCTCCACCTGGTCCTTGAGCAGGTCGCGCTTCTCCTTGCCCAGCCCTTCCCACATCGCATAGTAGGTGGATCGGCACCCGGCCCCGGCCAGGCACACTGCCAAGGTCAGCATCAGGACAACGCGTAATGAAGCCATGCCGGTATTGACGCGGGGAGGCCCGGGGATGTCAAGCGGTGCCGCTGGAGCGCTCCAGTTCCGCCCAGGGCTGTTGACAAAGTCGGCACGGGCTCTTGTAGCACAGATTCTTGCTCCTACTCTTACGCTTACTCTTACTCGCCTCCGCAGAGTAGGAGTAAGAGTAAGCGTAAAAGCAAGATGAAGCCGGCCTGTCGAGGGGCGACAACGCTTCGACCCGCGGACTTTGTCAACGGCCCTCCAGTTCCGCCAGCACGTTGGGATCGCGCACATCCACCCATCGCCCCTCAATGGCCAAGCCGGCCAATCGAAGGCCATCGGCCGTCATGGCATTGAGTGCGTCCGTCAGCTCGTACTCGTTGCGGGGCGATTTTTTGAGCTGGGCCGTGTAGTGGAAGAGGGTGGGCCGGAAGATGTAGATGCCTGCATTGTACCACGCTGTGTTCCCCGGCTTAAGCGAGCCTTCCGCGCGCAACTGTTGGATCTGCGCGGGGCTGGGCTTTTCGTAAAGGCGCCGCAGGCAAAAGGCCTCGTCAAAGAAGTTGAGCCCCCCCTTGGTCACGTCGGCGCTGCCCGTGACGGTGACGACGCCGTCGAAGTTATCCTCCGCAAACCGGCGGCACATGTCAGCGTAGGTTTCGGGTCTCACCAGGATGTCGCCGTAGGTGAGCAGGAACGCGTCCGAGCCGACGAAGTCCCGCGCGAACTCGGGCGCCTTGCCCGTCCCATCCTGGACTTCCTGCCTCCCATAGGCTAGTCGCATCCCAAGGGACGTACCGTCCTTGAACGCAGCCTCGATGGTTTGCGCCTGCCAACCCGTGACCAGGAAGGCTTCCAGGATGCCGGCCGCCTTCAAGCCTTCCAGGATGTGCTGGAGGATGGGCTTGCCCTGAACCAGGAGCATCGGCTTGGGCAGAGCCTCGGTCAGGCTCCCCATGCGGGTGCCTTTGCCGGCGGCAAGGATGACAGCTTTCATGGCGGGGGCAGAGGGTGGCAAACGGAAGGGGGCGTGGCAAGAACGCGCATCAGTCCACCAACTCCGTGACCCGATGGAAACCTTCGGTGGAAAGCTCCGGCATCGTGTTGGTCCAGGTGGTGGTGGCTCCGGTGGCGGTGATCTCCCCGCTGATGGCCTGCCAATCGATGGGTGTGAGGCCGGGCGTGTGCTCAACCTGATAAACCTTGCCCGCCTGGGATTTCCAGGACAGGACAGGAAGCCCCTGGGCCAGTTGGTATCCCACGATGCGAAACGGCGCGGGAGGCGTGTTCTTGAGCATGGTGAACGTGTCGAGAATCTCCCCGTTGTCCGCTAGGAAGGTGGCATCCAGTCGTTGCCCGTCGATATCAAGCACCAACGATCCCACGCGCAGGAATTGCTCGCACATGATCGGGTGGCGTCCGGTGACGAAGGTGGCCCATCCAGAGCTTCCCGCAACGATATACACCGTGCCCTGGTGGCCGGCGGGTCCTGTCCCGGACTTGAGATAGGCTCCCGTTTCCCCGGGCCGTCCCGTGCCGGCATCCAGGAGCATGGAAGGCTGCAGGGTGGTCGAGGTGCCGTAGTGGCCATCCACCAGGTAGGAGCGCTCGTAGTTGTGGCTGTGCCCTCCCAGCACCAGGTCCACCCCGTGGGCTTCCAGGACCGGAACGACGTTCGTGCGCATCTCGAAGAGGTTGCCCCCGGAGTCGGATGTGCGGTCGGAGTTGTGGGAACCTTTTGTGTAGGGAGGGCTGTGCCAGAAGGCGATGAGCCAATCCTTGGAGTTGGACAACAGGTCGGCCTCCAGCCACTGCATCATCGGGCTGCCCGGCTTGTTGTCGGACAGTTCCGAATCCAGGCAGACAAAGTGGGTGTTGCCCACATCGAAGGAGTAATAAAGGAGGGATCCCGAGGCAACCCCGCCCGATTGGCCGAGCAGCGGCGGTAGGAAAATTTCGGCGTACGCCCAGGGCTGGTTGGGGACATAACTGTAGGTCTCGTGGTTGCCCACGGTGGACCAGACCGGGGTGTTGCGGAGCATGTCCCCGAACACATCAAAGATGGCAGCCTGATACTCGTCGTCCGTGCCGGTGGAGTAGGCGTTGTCGCCGAGCAACAGCCAGACATCGGTGGCCCGGCTGCCAGTGAAGGCCCGGTAGGACTCGAGGACCTGTGCGGGTGCAGGTTCGCCCTGCGAGGCCGTGCCGACGTCTCCCAGCGCCCAGATGCGGACCGGTTGGGGGGAGGCGGGCAGGGTGGTGAAGTGATAATTGTCGCCGCTTTCCATGAGCCCATCCTCATCCCCTACGCCGTAAAAGTATTGGGTTCCCGGTTCGAGTCCTGGAACCATGATCGAGTGATTGGTGACGGCGGTGGTATTGGACACCTCGTTGACCAGGGAACCAGGTTCAAGCCCGAACGCCACTCGTGAACGGGTGGGGATGCTGGTCCGCCACTGCACCACGAGGTTGGTTTGCGTGAGGCTTTGCAGGTAGGGCCCACGGACCACTTCCGCTTCCGACGGGGCCGCCCCGGCTGGCATGGAGAAAACCAACCAACCCAGCCATTTCAGGCTGCCCTTCCCACGCCACACGATTCGACTGCGGATTGCCATCATGGCTGCTGACTGATCCCTTGGGGGATAGCTCATTCAACCACATGTATCTGGGGGCGACAAGCGGCAACGCATCCCGCGCGTCCTTCAGGATTAGCGTTGACCGCGGAGACGGGCTTTCGGGTAATGTTCCCTGGACCAATCATGAAACCCGCTTTTCTCGCATTGCTGGCAGGGGCGATGTGGACCTGCTCGCTCCCGGCTGTTACGCCGCGCGACGGCCGCTCCTACGATTTCCCCATCTACACCAACCAACCCCCGGGCCGCCAGTTGCAGGGCGGACACGCCCCCGCCAGCACAGAACCGCTCCTGCCCGACCAAACCCAAAAGCGGCTCCAACTGCCCGACGGCTTCGAGGCCCGCCTCTTTGCCGCCGAACCGGAAGTGGTCAATCCGGTGGCCATGTCCTGGGACGAGCGCGGCCGGCTCTGGGTGCTGGAACTCTACGAGTATCCCAAGGGAGCTCCGCCCACGCGCACGGGACGGGACCGCATCAAGATCCTGGAGGATGTCGATGGGGACGGTGTCGCGGACAAGGTCCACGTCTGGGCCGATGGGATGAGCCTGGCCACCGGCATGATCCTGGGCCGCGGAGGCGTCTATGTCGGCCAAGCGCCGCACCTGCTCTTCCTCAAGGACACCGATGGCGATGACCGGGCTGACGCGCGCGAGGAAGTGCTGACCGGGTTCGGTCTGGAGGATCGCCACGAGCTGCTCAACGGATTTGCCTGGGGGCCGGATGGTCAGCTTTACATGACCCACGGGGTGTTCACGCATTCCAATGTCCGCGATCCCAAGGATCCCATGTCGCAACCGGTGACCATGAACGCCGCGCTGGCTCGTTTTGATCCGGTCTCCAAGCGCTTCGAGGTGTTTGCCGACGGCACCAGCAACCCATGGAGCGTGGATTGGAACGCGAGGGGCGATGCTTTCGTCGGGGCCTGCGTGATTCATCATCTGTTTCACATGGCGCCCGGTGGCCACTACAACCGCCAGGGCGGCACCTGGGCCCACCCCTACGGTTACGTCCGCGATCTTCCCTCCCAAGGGTTGCCGGCCCTGGTGGACTGGCGGCATTACCGCGCGGCCCATTGCGGCATCAACGCCTATCAGGGCAGCCAATACCCGGAGGTGTGGCAGGGCCTGATCCTCCTGGGCAACATCCACCAAAACGCCATCAACTGTGACCGGCTCGCGCCGAACGGTGCCACCTACACCGCCATCGAGGAAACCGAGTTGCTCGGCCCGGAAAAGGGTCATGAATCCGTCGGCGCGGGCAATTTCATGGTCAGCCGCGACCCGTGGTTCCGCCCGGTCAGCATTCAGACCGGGCCGGATGGCGCCCTCTGGGTGGCCGATTGGTATGATCGCTATCCCTGTTACCAGAATGCCCAAGCCGACCCGGAGGGGGTGGATCGCGAGTATGGCCGCATCTGGCGCGTGGTCTGGACCGGGAACGGGCAGGGGCACCCCGTGCCGAGCCGCCCCGATCGCCGGATGGACCTGACCCGCGCTTCCGACGATGAACTGGTCGAGCTGCTCTCCCATCCCAACATCTGGCAGCGTCGCCAGGCGCAACGCCTTCTCACGGAGCGTGGCTCCGGCAAGGAAGCCTTGCTCAAGGCGCTCCAACCCGGCCGCACGTTCGCCGATCCGGATCACACCGCCTATGCCCGCATGGCCGCATATTGGACCCTGCAGGCCTCCGGTCATCTCGGCACCGAAGAACTGCGCGCCGCCGCTTTGGACGGGCAACGCGACATTCGCGTCTGGACCGCCCGTTGCATCGGTGACCAAGGCGATCCGTCGCCGGCCCGCCTGAAGATCCTGCTCAGCCTGGCCCAGGATGAAGACCCCGTGGTGCGCGGCGCCGCCGCGGCGGGGCTGCGCCTCCTCACCTCTGGGACGCTCACCGTCAACACACCGCCCCGGACCGCTGTGGAAAGCAAGGCCCTGCTGCCCCTGTTCAAGGCATTGATCGAGAAACCCAGCGTGCCGGCGGACACCTACTACCCCCACATTGTCTGGATGGCGATGGAACCCCGCGTGGCAGAGGATCCCGCGCCGTTACTGGCCTTGCTTCAGGAAACCGACTCCCCGGTCAGCGCCTACTGCCTCTACCGCACGGTCCGCCGAGTCAGTGACCTGTCCGATGAAGTGGCCCGGGTGCGGGAGTTGAATCGCGTGCTGGAGTTCATGGGCACGATCGCCCCGCAAACCGAATTGGCTGGTGCCGGCTTGGACGGTTTGATCAAGGCCCAGGAGGCCAAGGGCTCCAAACCCACCATCGACCTGGGCCCGATCTTCGCCAGCCTCTCCGGCAACGAGGCACTCGCCGGCCGCGCCCGCCGCCTGGCCACCCTCTACGGGGATACCAGCGCGTCCCGATTGCTCCTGGCCTGGGTGAATGATCCCAAGGCCTCCGTCCCGCAGAAGCTGCAGGGCATTCGCGCCGCCCGCGAAGCAGGCACCCCCGCCGGACAGGAGGTGCTGCTGGCCTTTCTCAAGACCGGCCAGGGGAGCTCCGACCTGCAGGTCGAAGCCGTGCGCGGCCTCACGGTATTCCAGGACGACAAGATTGCACCGGCGTTGGTCGAGGTCTGGAGCGGCTTCGATGTCGGAACACGCCGCGCCGCCGCCGAAGTCATGGTGACACGCGTGCCCTGGGCGCGTGCCCTGCTCGCCGGCATCGACGGCAAGTCCATCGCCCCCGCCGATATTTCCGCCACCGCCCGCCGCGCGCTTGCCACCAGCCTCGATGCCGCCGTTCGCGACCACGCCGACCGCGTGCTGGGCCGGCATCGTCCCACCGCCGAGGACAAGCTCAAGCTGATCGCCGCCAAGCGGAACATCGTGCTGAGCGGCACGCCGGATATTGAGAAGGGACGCGAGACGGCGCGCCAGGCCTGCTTCGTCTGCCACAAGCTGCACGGTGAAGGGGCGGATGTCGGACCCGATCTGACCGGTGTGGGACGTTCCTCGCTCGATGCCCTGCTTCACAACATCATCGATCCCAACGAGGTCATCGGCAACGGCTACGAGATGACGGAGGTGCTGCTAAAGGACGGGTCCACCCTGAGCGGACGGGTCGTGGAAGACACTGACCAGCGATTGCGCCTGGTGGCGGCCGGACCCGTCGAGCACGTCGTCGCCAAGTCGGACATCGGCCGCAAGGACGGTCAACTGCTCATTGAGAAGAAGGAATTCAGTCTCATGCCCGAGGGGTTGGAGCAGATGCCGGACGCCGATTTCCGCAACATGATCTGGTTCCTGCTCAACCCGCCCGAGGACAAGCGTCCCTGGACGCCGGCTCTGCGTCGCGAACTGCTCGGCATCGAATCCCGCGAGGCGGCCCGGACTGAGGAGCCGCGTCGCGACATGGAGAGCGTGGCCCTCTGGAATCCCGATTGGCGCGTGGAGTGTCCGCCCTTCGAGATCGCCCCCGACAAGCTGACCGACTACCACGGGCGCCGCAATGTGTTGCTCACCCATCCGATCGACCGCAACAAGCCCAGCGCCCTGGAGGCCACGCTCGATGTCCCGCGCGATCGCCGCTCGGAATTGAGCGTGCATGTCGCCTCGCATGACTCGGGAGACTGGGAACTTCGAGTCCTGGTGGACGGCAAGCCGGTCCATACCCAGGTCGTGAGTGCCAAGGGCGAACGATGGAAGCTGGTCCAAGTGGACCTGACCCCCTACGCCGGACGCAGGGTGCCCGTCCGCCTCGAGAACGCCGCCAACAACTGGAACTACGAGTTCGGTTATTGGAGCGATCTGAGGGTGGATTTCAGCGCGCCGACCAAGGCGGCGGCGCGCTGAACCGCGCGCGGGGTCAGACCGCGCGAGGCCTCATAAACTTGCAAGCCTGACCCCCACGTTGGCTCCCCACCCCTTGCGCCCTTGCGTCGTTTGGAATGCAAGGATAAGTCATTCCCCAGACGCTGCTGGGGAATGAAGGCTGCGCAGCGGGTTGCGACACAAGGTGAACCATGGGCGAGGAGGGCACTCTACATCGCACCCTATCAAAGGCCCCTCACCCTTTCCTTCTCCCGGTGGGAGAGGGCGGCCCGTCCTCTCCGCGGAGAAAGGCCCCTTCGCACACCCCTCTCGCCCATCTCGGCTAGCTGTTCCCTCTCCCCCCGGGAGAGGGTCAGGGTGAGGGGCCCGCCAAAACGACAACATGCTGGTCGTTCTTTTCGGGTAAAGTGCACAAGGACGCGGAACCTCAAAGGGAATCATCCTTCCACATCAGACACATGTGTCCTTCAGGCAATGATTGATAGAGCTTGCGGATTGAAGGCGCGGATCCGTCATGGCAGCATCCCCGGCGTGAACCGGATTGTGGAACCTGCTGAGCCGCCCGGGAACGTGGCGGAAGAGGAGCCGCGTCTCTTTGCCGCGCTGCAACGCCGGGACGGGCGGGTGCCGCCGGGCGGGGATGCCGGCGGCGAGGTGGCCGTGCAACTGCTCTTCGACGACCAGGGCGCCTACCTGCAGATCGTGGATGCCCGGGGCCGGCCGCGGGAGATCGATCATCGGGCCACCCGGGGCTCCCTGCGGGACCTGCTCAAGGCCATGGACCTGATCCGCCGGCGCCAACAGGATCTGATCGGATGGGAGAGCCGCGAGGATCGAATCTACCTGCACCACCACGAACACCTGCTCTGGCCCCTGCGCCACTGCGCCAAGGTGGTCGATGAGCAGATGCAACCCCTCTCCTTCGTTGCCGGAAGCGTCGGGATCACGCTCGACCTGATTCCCGACCCCTCCAAGGATCCACCCTGGATCACCGGGCGGCTGCTGCTGGATCGGGCGGGTGACGTCGCGGCTCCGGACGGCCAGTTCCGGTTCCTCAACGAAACCCACGTCCTGGCGGGACACGAGATCTACGAAACCCCGCCGGTGGGCGAGAACTTCGATCGTCTCGCCCTGTTCGCCGGTGCGTTTCCCGAGTCGATGCTGGAACGCTGCCTGACGCTGCTGTTCTCCCACTTCACCGGCGTGACCGTCCGCTACAACGGCCATGCTACCACGGAGGGGGACCCCCTGCAGGCGCGGGCGGCGATCGTGTTCCAAAACGTGGATGCATCGGGGGATCTGCATTTCGACCTTGTGCATTTCCTGCCGGAGTTTCCCGTCGATTTCACGCGGCGATACGACATCACCCGCGTGGCGATGGTCAATGAAGCCGAAAAAACCATCGTCGTAAGGGAGGTGGCCTATCCCTTGTTGGATGAGGAACGACAGGATTTGACCCGCGCATTGAACCGTCATCGGAAGGAGTTGGGCAAGGAGGCCGAGGCCATGCTCTTTGCCGACGAACAGGGCTTCGTTGTCGGCCGCGACCTGGCCGGCCTCTTCCTGGGGCGGGAACTGAGCGACCTGGCCCGGCGCTACGTTCTGTTGGGGGCGGAGAAACTGCAGTCCTACCGGATCAAGCCGGTGACGCCCAAACTCAAGCTCCGGCTCGGATTCGGCATCGATTTCCTGGAGGGCGACGCCGACCTGGACATCGAGGGTGAGAGCTTTTCCCTGATGGAAGTGCTCGCGCAACACCGCAAGCATTCCTACGTCACGCTGAGCGACGGCACCCATGCCGTGCTGAACACCGACTACGTGGCGAAGCTGGCCCGTTTGTTCCGCAAGCACGAGGCGGGTGTCCGGATCTCCTTTTTCGACCTCCCGCTGGTCGAGGAGTTGATCGACCGGAACAGCGCGGAGACGCAATTCGCCAAGGCGCGGCAGGTGTTCCTCGGTTTCAACACGCTGGGGAAACGGAAACTGCCCGCGCCCGCCATCGACGGGGAACTGCGGCCCTACCAGACCGACGGGCTGAGGTGGCTCGACTACCTCCACACCCACGGGCTGGGGGGATGCCTGGCCGACGACATGGGCCTGGGCAAGACGGTACAGACCATCGCCCTGCTGGCGGGACTCTACCCGGCGGAGACGACCCCTTCGCTGCTGGTCATGCCGCGCAGCCTGCTGTTCAACTGGCAGCACGAGATCGGGCGCTTTTGCCCGGCGTTGCGGTGCTCGGTCTTCCATGGCGTCCAGCGCGACCTGGACGCGGCCATGCAGGGGCACTTGGTGCTGACGACCTACGGGACCCTGCGCGCCAGCATTGAGCAGTTCATGGAACGTCGGTTTTACTACGTGATCCTGGACGAATCCCAGGCCATCAAGAATCCCGACACGCAAACCGCCAAGGCGGTCCTCCTGCTCAAGGCGCAACACCGACTGGCCCTCAGTGGCACCCCCATCGAGAACCATCTCGGCGAACTTTACTCCCTCTTCCGTTTCCTCAATCCCGCCATGTTCGGGGCCGAAGCGGAGTTCAACCGCAACTACGCGGTGCCGATCCATCAGCATGACGACAAGGAGGCGGCGCGGGAACTGCGCCGGAAGATCTATCCGTTCATCCTGCGGCGGCTCAAGCGCGACGTCCTCAAGGACCTCCCCGAGAAGATCGAACAGACGCTCTACGTGGACATGAGCGCCGAACAGAAGCAGCTCTACGAGGCGCGCCGCCGGTTCTACCACGAAACCATCAAGCGGCGCATTGCCGAGGCCGGGATGCACGCCAGCCGCTTCTTCGTCCTCGAGGCGCTCATGGAGCTGCGCCAGGTCGCCACCATCCCGGAGGAGAAAAGCGAGGGGGCCATCGTCTCGCCCAAGCGCGAAATGCTCGTCGAAAGCGTCCAGGACGCCGTGCTCAACGGGCACAAGGTCCTGGTCTTCACCAACTTCCTCGCCGCCGTGGACCTGCTCTCCGACGACCTCCGGCAGCGGGGCATCGGTCATCTCACCATGACCGGCGCCACCACCCACCGCGAAACCCTCGTCCGCCAATTCCAAACGCGCGACGACATCAAGGTGTTCCTCATGACACTGAAGACCGGCGGGCTCGGGCTCAACCTCACCGCCGCCGACACCGTGTTCGTGTTCGATCCGTGGTGGAACACCGCGGCCGAGGCCCAGGCCGTCGATCGCACCCACCGCATCGGTCAGGACCGGACCGTCTTCACCTACCGGCTGATCGTGCGCGGTACCGTCGAGGAGAAGATCGTGCAGTTGCAGGAGCGCAAGCGCCGGCTGTTCGACGCGGTGATCGGCAGCGATGGAGCCGCCCTCAAATCCCTTACCGAATCCGACGTGGACGACATCCTTGGATCCTGACGCGCCATGGCCATGCACCACGAGATCCGGAGTCTGCTGGAGGCGTCCCTCGAGGACGTGCTGGTTCGCTTGTATTCGGTGACCACCCTCAGGTGGTTGTATGACGTCTCGCTGCACGCCTTGGCGGAATCCCACGCCGAGCGGCTTCCCGTGCCGCCGCGCGCGCCGGGTTCCAACCCCGGCAAGGCGCCCCGGAAAGCCGACCTGGTCGTCCTCCTGCTCGCGGTGCTCCGCGACAAGGAGATGGGACGCCGGTTCTGGGAGTCGCTGCCCCGGCCCACCCGGGACCTTGTCGCCGCCCTGACCTGGGAGCGCCAAGCCAGCCTCGAGGCCCTGGAAAAGTCGCTCGGCTGTCCGATCGCGATGGTGAATCCCGATCAGCGACGGCGTCATTACGAGCCATTCCTGCTCCCGCCCGAATTCGGCCTTGTCGCCCTTTTCAGATCCATGGAGAGCGCCTGGGGCTATTACCCCCATCACAACCAGCCAAGGAAAGAAGATTACCTGGTGGTTCTGCCCGACACCGTGCGGCGGGTGTTCAAGCAGATTGTTCCACCGCCGATCGGTTACGATCTGATCCCCCTGGATGGGGAGCCCGCCTCGACCGGCAAACACTATTGCCCTGCCCAAAGTGCCCTGCCGGACCTTCACATGGTCGCCGAGCTCATCGCGCAGGGGCAGTTGCAATACACCAAGTCCGAGCGGCTCACCCTGTCCTCGCTCAAGAAGCTCCGGCAAGTCACCGACGGCGCGGAGTTCTTCGAGGACGCCGGCGATCGCGACCTGGCGCTGCTGCGCATCCGGTTGCTGGCCGGTGGGACGGCTTTTGCCGGCAAGAAGCAATGGGAGCAGTTGTTGGCCCGGCCGGACAGTGCCGAACCGGTGCGCGCGTTGTTCCAATCCGTGTCGCAGAACGCCTGCTTTCTGCATGAGGAACTCCTGCCCCACCTGTCCAACCGCCACAACGAATGGCACGACCACCACGAACCCTCCACCAAGCAGCTCGCCGCGTTCTTCGGGAAGCTGCCGCCGGGACGATGGGTCACATGGGAAAACATCCGCAGCTACCACAGGCTGAGGGAACAGATGCCCACCCTTTTCGGCGCGGACACCCGGGGACTCCTGGCCCGTGTGACGACCCAAGGTGACGCCTGGTCCGATACCGCCCATGTCAGCGAGCTCAACGCCTTCGAGTTGGTCGGCGAACCGCTCCTCAAGGGCTTCGCCTTCCTCCTCGCCGCCTTCGGCCTGGCGGAGATCGTCTATGACGTACCCCGTCACCCTACCTATCGGCGCCCAGGGAAGGAGAACCTGACACCGTATGACGGGCTCCGGCATGTGCGCCTGACGCCCCTGGGCGAATTTGCGCTGGGCCGGAGGAAGTCCTTCGAAACAGCCGCCGCGTTGCCCGCGCGGCCCCCCGTCATCCTGGATGAGTCACGGCTGCTCGTCACCTGCCGGGAACCGGACAAGCTCACCGAACTGGCCCTCGGACAGTTCATGGAAAGCTTGGCGCCGGGACGCTACCAAATGACCCCCAAGTCCTTTCTGAACGGCTGCCACAGCCGCCAGGACATCGAGGCGCGCATCCACCAGTTTCGGCGCGCCATCTCCCCCACGCCCCCGGCGAACTGGGAGGCCTTCTTCGAGCGGACCCTGAACCGCGTCGCCCCCCTGGCCTTCGAACCCGATTACGTCGTGTTGAAGGTGGGTGCGGATGAGGAGTTCCGCAGCCTTCTCGCGTCCGATCCGATCCTGCGCGAGACCATTCTCAAGGTCGAGGGCCTCCGGATCGCCGTGCGCCAGGGCGATCTCAAGAAGCTGGTCAAGCGCCTCGCCCAGTTGGGGCATCTGAGCCCGATCGCCTGAGCCCTTGGTTGGATTCCTGCTTCGACAATCGCCGGATGAGATGGATAATGCGCGCTGAACGCGAAGCGATGGTCCGCCACCGCACAGCCCCATGCCAACGACATGAACGTTTCCCCCCTACCCATGCCTTTCCCCACCCGGCCGGCCCTGGCGCTGGCTTGCCTGCTTGCCGCGCTTCCTCTGCACGGAGCCGTTTCCGGTTCGGACGCCGCCGCCCGCAACCAGGGTCCGGAGTCCATCCGCGCCCTGCTCGGTGAGCGCCAGAAGCAGCAGCAGGAGGCCAGCGCCATCTACGGCACCTTCCACGACTTCCGCTTCACCAACCGCATCCAAAAAAGCGGGATCCTCTTCAAGCCGCAGATCGTGGATGATGTCGGACGGCACAACAAACCGGTCCACTACGATCACGGCATGGGCATCGCCGTGGCCGACGTGGATGCCGACGGGCTGCTGGATATCTATTTTGTCGGCCAACTGGGCGGCAACCAGCTCTGGCGCAATTGCGCCAACGGCACCTTCGAGGATCTCACCGCAAAGGCCGGCGTGGGCCTGACCGACCGGGTCTGCGTGGGCGCCGCCTTTGCCGACACCGACAACGACGGTGACCAGGACCTGTTCGTCACCACCGTGCGCATGGGAAACGTCCTCTTCGAGAACACCGGTCAGGGCCGCTTCCGCGACATCACAAAGGTGTCGGGACTGGGCTACGTGGGGCATTCCTCCGGCCCGGTCTTCTTCGATTACGATCGCGACGGGCTCCTCGACCTCTTCGTCGCCAACGTGGGCCGCTACACCGGAGACCAGCGCGGTCGGGGCGGCTATTACATCGGCGTCACCAATGCCTTCTCCGCGCACCTGGTCCCCGAGCTCCGCGAGACCAGCCTGCTCTACCGGAATCTCGGGGGGAACCAGTTCACCAACATGACACGCACCGTGTTCGGCGACGACGGCTGGTCCGGGGACGGATCGGTGATGGACCTGAACGGTGACGACTACCCCGAGTTGTATGTGCTCAACATGCAGGGGGACGATCATTTCTATTTCAACGCCCGCGGCCGGAAGTTCACCGACGTCACGGCCAGGCACTTTCCCAAAACCCCCTGGGGCGCCATGGGAATCAAGTTCTTCGACTTCAACAACGACGGCCGTCCCGACCTTTACATCACCGACATGCACTCGGACATGACCGACCAGCAGACGGTGCTACAAAAGGGGTTCAAGCGGGAGATCGAGAAGTCCAAGTCCGAGGCCTTCTGCACCGTTGAATGGAATGACACCTACCTGCAGGGGGCCTCCAACAACATCTTTGGCAACGCCCTCTACCTCAACCTGGGCAACGGCCGCTTTGCCGAAGTCTCCGATGAGGCTGGCGCCGAAACCTTCTGGCCCTGGGGCGTCAGCGTGGCCGACCTCAATGCCGACGGATACCAGGACGCCTTTGTCTCCTCCGGCATGGGCTATCCCTACACCTACGGCATGAACGCTCTCCTGCTCAATGAGGGCGGACGCCGCTTCGTGGACGCGGAGTTTCTGTTGGGCATCGAACCGCGCCTGGGCGGCCAGTTGGGCACCGAGTATTTCATCCTCGACTGCTCGGGCGAGGACCGGGACCACCCGGACTGCCAGGGGCGAACCGGCCTCATTTCGGTCTTTGGCGTGGTCAGCACACGGTCGTCGGTGATCTTTGACATCGATGGGGACGGTGACCTGGACATCGTCACCAACGAACTGCTCGAGCATCCGCAGGTGTTTGTCAGCAACCTTACCGAGCGACGAAAGGTTCATTACCTGCAGGTTCGTCTGCAGGGCCGTGCCTCCAATCGGGATGGACTCGGCGCCACGGTGAAGGTGACCGCCGGCGGCCGCACACTGACGCAATGGCATGACGGGAAGTCCGGTTACCTCTCGCAGAGCAGCTCACTGCCGCTCTACTTCGGACTCGACGAAGCCGATGCCATCGACAAGGTCGAAGTGCATTGGCCCTCCGGCAGGGACCAGGTGATCTCCGAAGGTATCAAGGTCAATACCCTGCTCACAATCACCGAGCCGGAGCAGGAGTGACACGTAGCCACCGCCGTGAGGCGGTGGATCTGGTCGTGAGCGATCACATTGTGTTCCACCTCGTGACCACGTGAAACGTGGCTGGTCTCTCGGCGGCTACTACGCAAGACATCATAGAGGACCTGGCCACGTCGCCACCGCCGTGAGGCGGTGGATTCCGTCGTGATGGACCCCGTGGTGTTCCGCCTCCTTCCGTCGGCGGCTACTTTTTGCGCGCGATCCAGCGGGTCACCTGGTCCTCCAGGATGTCCAGCGGCATCGCTCCGGATAGAAGGACGACGTCATGGAACTCCCGCACGTCGAAGTCCTTCCCCAGCGCCGTCTCGGCCCTGGCCCGCAGTTCCTTGAGCTTGAGTTCCCCGATCTTGTAGGCGAGGGCCTGTCCGGGCCAGGCAATGTAGCGGTCCACCTCATTGACGATGTCCTGCTCGCTCTTGGCCGCGTTGGCCATGAAGAACTCGATGGCCTGCTGCCGCGTCCAGTGCTTGTGATGCATCCCGGTATCGACAACGAGCCGGATCGCCCGCCACATTTCATAGGTCAACTGCCCGAACTTGGAGTAGGGATCCTCGTAAAGCCCCAGCTCCTCGCCCAGGTGTTCCGCATACAATCCCCAGCCTTCGATGAAGGCCGTGTAGCCGCCGTAGCGGCGAAACTTGGGCAGCTCGCCCAGTTCCATGGCCAGCGCAATCTGGAAATGATGCCCCGGCACCGCCTCGTGCAGGGACAGCGCCATCATCTCGTAGCGGGGCCGCACCTCCGGCCGGTAAAGGTTGACAAAATACGTGCCGGCCCGCGATCCGTCCGCCGCCGGCGGACGGTAATAGGCCGTGGTGGTGTCGGGCGCGATCTTGTTGGGGATCGGCTCCACCCCGTAGGGCATGCGCGGCATGGTCCGGAAGATGGAGACCAGCGTCGGATCGATCCGCTTGGACATGGCCTGATACCCCTCCAACAGCGCCTGCGGGCTGTCATAGTAATACTTGGGATCCGTGCGGAGATGGTCGAAGAACGCCTCCAACGTTCCTTCAAACCCCACCTGCCGACGCACCTCCTCCATCTGGGCGCGGATCCGCCGCACCTCCTCCAATCCGATGGCGTGAATGGCATCCGGTGTCAGGCCGGTGGTGGTGAACTTTCGGGCAAGGAAGGCATACATCTCTTCGCCTTGAGGCAGATGCCATGCCCCCACCTCCGGGAGGCAGGCGGGCAGGTAGTCCTGGGCGAAGAAGCGGGCAAACTCGCGATAGGCCGGTAGGACACCTCGTTCGATGGCCTGTCGGGCACGCTGGCTTAACCGTTCACGAACCGCGGCGGTGATCGAGTCAGGCCATTGCCGGAACGGCTTGTAAAACGGACTCTCCTCCCCGTTCGCCACCACCTGTTTCCCGATCTGATTCGGCACACGCTCCATGATCACGCGGGGCAGCATCATGCCGGCCTTCATGCCTTCCCGCATCAGGTCGATCGTCCCGGCCATGTAATCCGGAAACGCTTCCAGGCGCCGGGTCCAATCCTCGTAGTCCTGCACGGTGTCAAACCGCAACGAGTCCGCCAGCTCGTCCTCCGTCTGGATGCCACCCCGCTGGTTGAGCGGTATGAGGTGCCAACCATAATGAAGCTCCTCGATTCGGGTTTCCAGGTCCTTGCGAAACAGAGCCAGGTTGAGCTGGTCCTGGCCGGATAACGGTTCCGGATCGATCTGGTTCAGGCGCGCCCGAACCTCGCGCAGGTGCCGAAGCCATGCGCGGTAGGCCTCCGGTCGCATATCCGGCCACCGGTCGTTCCAACGACGGTCCCCCAGGCTGGAGGCACGGGTCGGGTTGTGTTCCATGCGTGCCTCCCACTCGCTCTCGAACAGGTCATGCAACTGGCGCGTGGACTGGTTGGCTTCGGCCTGTGCCGCCGTCCGCTGGGGGCAAAGGTTGAGAACCAGGATGAACAGGAGAAAGGGCCAGGATCGGAGATGGGTCGGGTTCATGATGTGTCCCAACATCGTGTGCAGAGAGATGCCGCCCGTCGAGGGAATTGAAAGCAGCACCCGAAGTAGCCGCCGAGAGACCAGCCACGTTCCACGTGGTCACGAGGTGGAAGGGGGGGACGAAGCCGCGAGACGTGGGAACCGCCTCCTGACGTCGGCGGCTACTGTGGAAGTCGTGCCCGACTCAATGATCCAGTCGCTAGTTGGAGCGCACCCGGTAGAAGGCGGCGCTTCCGGCGCCCGGCGCGGCATCCACGCGATAACGGCTGCCGGCCTGCACCGTCTGGATCGTAACCGTCGCGTCCACCGACCAGGGACCCCGGGGTGAGGAGGACCGTTCCACGGTCAGGTTTCCGGGAGCGCCGCTTGTGATGAGGAGATCGAAGATCACCCGTCCCCCGCTCAGCGCCGGCACTCCGTCCACGCGCAAGGCGAGGCTGGTGGCGGTGGCGGAGGTGAGGAAGGGAGGACCCCAGTCCAGCAGCTTGCCCCCCACGCGTGCGCGCATGCGCAGCGAGTAATCGCCTTCCACCATCGGCATGAAATCAAAGGTGAATCCCTCATTGCCGCCAAGCGTGCTCGACTCCGGTGAGACCAACTCCTCCGCGCCGGACACGGTCAGGTCATCGAGGTACCACCCCACGCCGCCCGAGGTTTGCGGGTAGTAGCTGCCGTTGGTGAAGTCATAGACAAACCGGAACTGCGCCGGGCTGTCCGCGTAGGCGGCGAGGGAAACGTTCACGGCGCTGAAACTGTTCTGGCCGCCATTGCCGGTACCGGGTCGGGTCCAGATCGTCTCCCAGCTCATGCCGCCATTGACGGAGACCTCCACGCGCGCCACCTGGCGGCTCGTGGCCCAGCCGAGGCGGCTCATGAACTGCAGCGAACTCGAAGGGCCCAATCGGAAGACGCGCTGCCATTCCAGCAATTGGTCGGCGGCGTTGGGGTGCGCCATGTGAAAGGATTTGGCCCCCGAAGCCTTGGTCTCGGTGGTGACCACCTCGTAGCCCGCCGTGACCTGCGCGGTCATGTCCGCCAGGTCGTTCTCCGCTCCTTCCACTCCCGTGAAGGCCTGACGTGTCGCCTGTTCCCACTCGTAGTCCGTGGCGCCGCCCACCGCGGTGAACTGGTGCGCATTCGGATGGCCCACCGTGGAGGTGGGCGGGCCACTGATGACGGGGGGTGAGTAGTTCGGCACGTAGTCCACCTTCACATTCAAGGAAGCCACCGTCACATCCACGGTGTGATCGGGGAGGCCGGACACGGAAAAGGTGACCGTGGGGGAGGTGTTGCCGGGGACCGGAACCGAGTAGCCTCCCGAAGCCGTGGTGATGGCGTAGTAGCTCGAACCCGAGACCTGAACCTCCACGCCACCCAACCCTTCGCCCAGATCGTAGGCTCCATTCTCGTTGAAGTCATAGTAGGCCACCCCCGTGATGAACGGGGTCAATCCGGAACGCCTGGCCAGATCCTGTGTCACCACCAGGGGACCCACGCCACCGCTGGATCCCTTGATCACCCCCACGCCGATCTCACGGTAGTTGGCGCTGTGCGTGTTCAACCGGTGGCCGGGCGGCGATTGCATGCCGTCCGGACCAAAGCCCCAGTCCACCTCGAACCCGGCATGGCCGTAGAGGACCGACTTCGCCGAGGCATACACATTCTCGCCATAGGTGTTCCAGGTGTAGCCAGCCCGCGTGATGCGAACGCCGGGACTGCTCCCGTCCGAGCCTGTGTGGCCCTGAAAACTGTTGGCCAGCATGTCCTCCGAATGCGCGCGGGCCGCATCGGTGAGGAGCGGATGGATGGACAGCGGCGGCGCGGGGCTGAGCGTGGCCATGTCCGCGGCCATCTGGTCCAGGTCCACGCCGAAGTAGGTGTAGGCCCCCACCACATCCGGATCCGTCAGGTCCCGCAGCCGCTGCCCTTCCAGGGTCGGGTTGGCCCGGGCGCGATTGATCAGTTCCACGAAGAGCTGTTCCTCCTCGGAAGGATCCCCAATGACATACAGGGTCAGTCCGGTGAAGGAGGCGGGGAGGGGATCGGACGCAACCTTGCGCGCCTCCACGGGCGGCGCCGGGGGCGGTGGCTCGGGGACGGGACCCATCCATGGGGTGGGCTCGGACGCGGACAGGGGAGTCAGGAGGCGGAATGCAAGGCACGCCATCAGTCCGGGGAGCAGGACGTCCCGCCGCATGGCGGTCCGGTGCCTGCCCCCCGGACATGTCCCCCAAACCTTGGCGTGGTACCCGTTCATCAATCCGACGTTCGCAAGGGACTCGGTGGCTCGTAAGAGGGTCAGCCGGGCAGCGGGGCTATAGCCGGATGGATGCCAGACTTCGGGGGAACCGGGCGTCGAGCCAGGCGGTCCTGGGTGACCGCTGGGTCCTCATTCCCCGTCGAAACCGCCTTCCACGCGGGCGGCGCGGACCTGCGGCGTCGTCATGCGAGGGGTCAATAGGATTCCGGGATTTCCAAGCGGCCTCCTGTCAACGCGATGGGAGGGATGGGTGCCTGTCCCGATTCGGGACGGGATGCCTGGATTTCTGTCGATGGCAGGGCGCGCGGCGTTGCCAAGACACAGGAGTGGGCTGGGGGCCGGTCCTCCATGAGACCCAATGGGGAATCTGGTCATGAAGCACGGACAGACCCAACCGCCTAAAGCACGGACCCCCGAAGGGGGCTGGAGGGGAATGAAACGTTCGGTACCACGGCTATGGCAAGGCTCCTCACCCCCGCCCTCTCCCGGCGGGAGAGGGAGCCGCAGTCCTCGTGGAGTGGACGGGTTCCAATCAGATGCCTTTCTCCACGCGGAAGATGGTGTTCCCTCTCCCCCCGGGAGAGGGCCAGGGTGAGGGGCCTTGGATTTCGTCGTGCTTTAAGGCCAGCCCTTAACTCCAACACGTTGCACATCGAGTTTCTTAAGAGCATGGAGCCGACGTTGTCGGGCTGGATAAGGAAGAAAGGCCAGTAACCAACAGGTGAAGGGGCCTGTGAATCCTGCCTGCAAGTGGGCGCGCCCATCACTCCAACTAGGTTCGCAAGGAGTTTGAGGTGAGCGGGACTGCCTGCGGAGGCCATCACGTTCGCCTTGTCCTCCGCTTCCAAAATAATCCATTGACAGTCAGTATATTATCAATATGATATCGCAGTGATATTTGACACTTATCCAAGTACAGCGCTATGAATGCACCATCCTCTCCACTCCGAATTCATCGTGAAAATGAGACCGCGGTCAAGAATGGCTGGGTCATGTTGCCCATCCTCCTGACCCTGGTCCTGGGCGGCCCCGCCCTCTTCATCTGGTCCCTCGTCGCCGGCATCAACGGCCCCGGGCACCCCTACTGGTTCCCCTTCGTCGCCGGGATCCTGACCGAGATCACCGGAATCATCTGCCTGTTCGGGTTCTTCACCCTCCAACCCAACGAATCCAGGGTCATCGTCCTGTTCGGTGACTACAAAGGCACCGTCCGCCAAAGCGGTTTCCACTGGGGCAATCCCTTTTACTCCAACACCCCCCGCACCCAGTCCTTCGGACAGCGCATGACCGATGCCAGCAACCAGAACCGCAACCAGGCCCAGCCGCGTCACCACAAGCACCTGGGACGCTTCAAAGTCTCCCTGCGCGCCCGCACCTTCAATGGCGAGAAACTCAAGGTGAACGACAAACGCGGCAATCCCATCGAGATCGCCGCGGTCGTCGTCTGGCGCGTCCGTGACACCGCCCAGGCCGTGTTCGACGTGGATGAGTTCGAGGAATACGTCCAGACCCAGAGCGAATCCGCCCTGCGCCATCTGGCCAGCGGGTATGCCTACGACCATGGCGAGGAGGACGAGATCACCCTCCGCAGCAACGTGGGCGAGGTCTCTGAAGCCCTGCAGAAGGAACTGGATGAACGCCTCTCCAAGGCGGGTGTGGTCGTCGAGGAGGCGCGCCTCACCCACCTGGCCTATGCCCCCGAGATCGCCCAGGCCATGCTGCGCCGCCAACAGGCCGAGGCCATCATCGCCGCCCGCCGCAAGATCGTGCATGGCGCCGTCAGCATGGTGGACATGGCCCTCACGGAGATGGCCGAGAAACATGTGGTGGAACTCGACGACGAGCGCAAGGCCGCCATGGTGAGCAACCTCATGGTGGTCCTCTGCGGGGAGGCCGAGGTTCACCCGGTCGTCAATGCCGGCACCCTCTACAGCTGATCGAACCACCTGATGGCAGGACGCAAGTCATTCCTTTTGCGGATGGATCCGGCCTTGTGGGCGGAGGTGGAGGCGTGGGCCCAGCAGGAGCTGCGGAGTGTGAACGGCCAGATCGAGTTCCTCCTGCGGCAGGCGGTGCAGAAGCGGAAAGGGACCGCCGCCGCCAGCCCGCCCGAACCCACCCCGCCAACACCGGCCCCAGCCCCGGACGCCGAACCTGAAATCATCGTGCCGCCTCCCGATGACTTCGAAGTGGGGGAACACGATTGAAAGATGTCCTCGTAGCCGCCAAAGTCGCCGCCAAAGTCGCCGCCGACGTAGCCGCCGACGTCAGGAGGTGGTCCCCCTGTGCGCACTTGTATCCTGCGCCTTCCGCCTCGTGACCTCGTCGGCTACTTCGTTGGGACAAACTCCGCGGTAGCCGCCGACGTCAGGAGGTGGTTCCCCCACACTAGGGTGTCGCTGAGTTCACTTCCTCTTCCAGGTTTTCGAAGGGGCGCTTGAGGATCTGAGTGAGCCGCTGGGCCACCTTGGCCTGGCCGTCCTTGTCCAGCTTGCGGAAGTTCAGGCGGAACAGCACCGCGGCGGCCTTGTTCCCCTGCAGGGCGGCCAGGGCGTAAAAGACGCTGCCCTCCACCCGGTTGAGCGGAAGGGAGAAGCCGTCGGTGTACATTTCGCCGAGCATGAACTGGGAGGCCGCAAATCCGTTTTCCGCCGAGCGGACAAACCATAGCAGCGCCTGTTCATCCGAGCGCGGCACGCCTTGTCCGTCCTGATACATCTTGCCCAGGAGGTATTGAGCCCCCGGGTGCCCCAGTTCGGCGGCTTCGCGTGCGAGTTCTGCAGCGCGTGGGTAATCCGCATTGGGTCGCCCTTCGTATTGCTTGAGTGCCGCCTCAAGGAGCGCCTGCGCCTGGGCTGCCTGGGCGGCCGGTTGCGCCAAGCGCTTGTAGGCTTGGCCAAGCTGTTCCCGGAGCGATTCCTCCCACCATACGTCCAGCCATTCCGGCAAACGATCCTGCAACGGCGTGGCCCGGGCTTGCCGAAGATCACGACGCCAGAGGCGGAGCACGTCCCCCATCGGACCCGAGATTGTCTGGATGAGCAGCTTGAGATCCTCATCGGAGAGGCCTTGGAGGGCCTGATCCCAGCTCGACGCGGCCTGGAGCAATTCGGATCCGGGTTGGAGCAGCGTGCGCATGTCCCGCTTCAGGCCGCTCAGTTCCATGCGCTGCTCACCCATCTCCACGAACGCCTGCGCCATGGCCGGATCCAGTAGGCCAAGCACCCGGGCCGAGACGTAGCATGCCACCGGGCCCATGTCCTGCGTCCGCTGCAGCGACCGCACCTGTTCGTTCGCCTCCTCCACCTCCTGGAACGCGGTCAGCACCACTAGACGCAACACCTCCTGCGGCCAGGAGGCGTTGGGGAACAGCTCGTGGCTGAGCTTCATCAGGGGGACGCTCATCCAGCCCACCAGCAGGCCCGTCATGGAATTCGGCACCGCCACGTCGTCGCGGGGCAGCGCAAACCCATCCCGTTCCCGTGCCAGGGTGTGAAACTCATTCAACAGCCGGTCCAGGTCGGACAACAGTCCCCTGGCAAGCAGGCCATCCACCACATGCGCAGCCTGCTCGCGATCCCGGACCGGCGTCGTGGACACGGGAAAGAAGCGCGGCAACAGATCCCCGCGCATCCATTCCCAGTAGATCATTCGGGCCAAGCCGGTCGCCAGCCCGCGTCCTTCCGCCACGTCCTCGTGATCCGCGGTGACCTGACGAAACCGGCGCAACTGATCCTCCAGAGCTCCTGGCTTGAACTTGGCTCGGATGGCGGCACCCTCTTCGTTTTCCCAGCGGAACTCCACCAGTCGCCCCGTGGTCTGGTCCACAACCAGGCGCGACGGACCCTTGGCGAGCACCAGTTGCCCTCCCTCTTCCCGGACGGACTCGAAATCAGCCTCCGTGCCGAGCGTGGCGGCGGGAGAGAGCAGCAATTCCAGTTCAAAGGGCGGAGCGGCCTCGTCGCGTTTCAGGCTGCCCATGCCACCGGAGAAGTTGAAGGACCACCGGTTGTCCGATTCCGCATCGCTGTTGGCGGTGAAGTAGAGGCGTCCGACCAGGTGCGCGTTCGTGCTGCCCAGGTTGAGTTTCCGCTTTTGGCGCGGGCAGAACAGCTCCCCTCCCACCTGGCTGAGCATGACAGCCAGGGACATGTGCTCGGGCAGGGTGGAATCGGGGTCCCCCATGGCGACCAGGAATCCCGCCCGAGAAAGGACCAGCTCGGTCTGCAGCGGAGACTGGCCAGGGAGAGCGGGAAAGGTCATTGAGATGACCAGGTCTTCTCCTCCCGCCATGGCTTGAAGGACCCAGTCATGCAGGCGCAGCAGCGTTTGTTGCGCCGGACTCAATGCCTCCTCCAAGGTGGGGATGTCGTCCAGTTCGGTCACCTCGATGAGCAGTTCCACATGCCCGGGCCGGAGTGGGAGCAGGGATGCCCGGTGGCGGTGGAACCGGGCGCATTGCCAGAGCCGTCGTTCGACCCGGCCCAGGAGTTCGGGCGTCACGGGCACGCCATCCTTCAGGTCGAGCAGTTTCAGGATGGAGTCGCGGCTGTTCCGGGTGTTGCCCTTCAGGACAACGCGATCCAGCACATCGCGCCGGCCGCCTTCCTCGAACTCAACCCGCAACTCGGCCATGCCCCGGCCCGGTTGCGGGACGATGCGGGTGGTGAACACGGCAGTCGAATACCCGAGTTGCCCCATGATCTGTTCCATGTCGCGCTGGAGCTGCTCCTTGGCACTGCGCTGGAATTCAACCGGCCGATCCGGGTTCCACAGGGCGGGCGTGGACAGATCCTCTCCCAGCATGCTGGCGGTGTATTGCTTGATCATATCGCTGGAGACCGCCTGGTCCGCGTCCGGCATGACCGCCTGCGCCGGCGACCAGCCTTGCGTCAAGCGGTTGCTCAGGATCATCTCGAAGCCGGCCTCCGCCCCCGTCACCACGACCGGCCCGTTCCGGAACCGTTCTCCCTCCCGCACGCGGACGAGTATCGATTCCTCCGTTGCGGAAACCTCCACCACCGGCTCGGGAAAACCGCCGAACTGAAGCCCCTTCACCATCTGGTCGCGCAAGAGATCCAGGTAGGCCCGGCGCGGCTTCAACGGGTTGGAGGCGGCAATGATCCTGGGATGCGTCATCAGTTGCTCGCGCACCGACTCGGCCGTGAACGATTGAAGGCCCTCGAAGGTGATCCGTTCCGGATTGGAAAGAACGCCGACCACCTCCTCGGTCACCCGCAATGGTTCGAAAGCCGGGCCATCCTGCGCGGGGCAAGGGAGAGCCCCAGCCAGACACCAGGCCAGGGCATACACCAGGCGGATCGAATTGGGGGTCGGACGTTGCATGGGTTCTCCTTGTTGGATTGGGGACTTAGAAGCCCATCCTACCCACCCACCCTCGCGCTGCCAAGATCTGCTTGGACCCTTAAACGAAGTAGCCGCCGAGGTCACGAGGCGGAGGGGGGGATGAAGCCGCCCGGCATGGGGACCACCTCCTGACGTCGGCGGCTACCGCGGCGGTGGCCAACAAAGTAGCCGCCGAGGTCACGAGGCGGAGGGGGTGGGACAAAGCCGCCCGACATGGAGACCACCTCCTGACGTCGGCGGCTACTGTGAGGTCGCCAACGAAGTAGTCGCCGAGGTCACGAGGCGGAGGGGTGGGATGAAGCCGCCCGGCATGGGAACCACCTCCTGACGTCGGCGGCTACTGCGGTTCGTTGGGCTCCGTATCGTTCCCTTCAAACGTTCTCGGATCAAGTCGATGTTCATACATCGCCCAGAAGCGATCCCAGAACTTCTCATCCAACGGATCCCAGTCCGGATATCCCGGAATGATGGCGCCGTGATAGGGCCAATCGTTCGGAGCCTCCACCAAGCCCGCCCGAACCGGATTGTTCAGGATATAAAAGCACGTGGAAGCTAACGCTCCCGCCTCCCGTTCATGCGCGCGCAGCACGTGTTCGTACGCCTGCTTTTGAAGTTGATAAGGAGCCATGGCCCGCTTCATGTGTCGTCGAAGGAAGGCCATGGCGTTGAGTTGGTCGGAGCCTTGGCGCAGCCCCATCCAAATGAGGTGCAGATGATCGGGCATGAGGTTGTAACTCGGGCAAACCAAATGGTGCTGGATGGCGCAATGAATCATTAGTTCGCGAAATTCCTGATGGAAGCTTTGGCTCAGCCATCCTGTGGCCCGGTTCGCCTCTGTTTGCACCCAATGCACCACGGCCCGGCCCTGGTAATAGTGCCGGGGCAAACGCAGCAAACGACCTCCATGATGTCGAGTCATCGAACCTCCTTGTGCGAGAGACTCCTGTTTTTGAGCCTGTGAAGGCAAGCTCCAAAGCGAAGCAGCCGCCAACGAAGTAGCCGCCGAGGTCACGAGGCGGAAGGGTGGGACAAGGCCGCCCGACGAGGGAACCACCTCCTGACGTCGGCGGCTACTGCGGCGGCTACCGCGGCGGCTACTGCGGTGGCTACGCGAGTAACTCGTTGATCACATGACCGTGGACATCGGTCAGCCGAAAGTCGCGTCCGGCGTGGCGATAGGTCAGGCGTTCGTGGTCAAAGCCCAGGCAGTGGAGGATGGTGGCCTGGACGTCGTGCACGTGCACCGCGTGCTCCACGGGATGAAACCCGAAGGCATCGGTCCGCCCAAGCGTGAACCCAGCCCGGATGCCGCCGCCCGCCATCCACATGGTGTAGGTCTGTGGATGATGATCGCGCCCCAGTTTGCGTCCCAGGGCCGGGTTGCTTTCCACCATGGGCGTGCGGCCGAACTCGCCGCCCCAGATGACCAGGGTCTCGTCGAGCATCCCGCGCTGTTTCAGGTCGCTCACCAACGCGGCGCTGGCCTTGTCTGTCGCGCTGCTGTTATTGCGAACGTTGCCCTCCACGTCGGAGTGCGCGTCCCAACCCTCGTGGTAGATATTGATGAAGCGCACCCCGCGTTCCACCATCCGCCGGGCCAGCAGGCAGGCGCGGGCGAAGGAGGGTTTGTCGGGGTCGCACCCGTAAAGGTCGAGCGTGGCCCGGCTTTCCCCCTTGAGGTCCATCAATTCAGGCGCGGAGGTCTGCAGACGCGACGCCATCTCGTAGGCGGCGATGCGCGTGGCGATCTCCGGGTCTCCCACCGCACCGAGCCGCTTCCGGTTGAGGGATTGCACCAGGCTGAACGTGTCCCGCTGGAGGCGCGCATCCACGCCCGCAGGACTGGACACGTTCAGGATGGGATCGCCCTGGCTGCGGAATCTCGTGCCGGTATAGACGGTGGGCAGGAACCCGCTCGACCAGAGCGCCGCGCCTCCGCTCAGCCCGGCTCCGGTGCTCATCACCACGAACGAAGGCAGGTCGCGCGTATCCGATCCCAACCCATACAGCACCCATGACCCCAGGCAGGGCCGGCCGGGCTGGCCGAAGCCGGTGTTGAAGAAAAGCTGAGCCGGCGCGTGGTTGAACTGGTCCGTGTGCACCGTCTTGACCAGACAAATGTCGTCCACCACCCGCACCAAATGCGGCAGCGCTTCCGACAACTCCGCCCCGCTTCGCCCGTGCCGCGCAAAGGAGAACCGGGGCCCCAATACCCCGGCGTCCGGACGGATGAACGCATAACGCTGGTCGCCAATGACCGAGGCCGGCAACGGCTTGCCTTCGAGTCGGGCCAACGTCGGCTTGTAGTCGAACATATCGAGCTGGCTCGGGGCGCCCGCCATGAACAGGTGGATGACGGACCGCGCCTTGCCTCTAAAATGTGGCGAGCGCAAGGCCAGAGGATCGGCCGGGGCTTCCGTGGCGGAAGCCGACGAACGGGTCCAGGCTTCCGTCAGCAATCCGGCCAATGCCATCTTGCCCAGGCCCACGCCGCAGTCCCGCAGGAAATGCCGGCGTGAGGTGGAGAGGGTGTCGTGAAAGGGAAAGGATGTGTTCATGTCAGATCAATTGCCAAGTAGCCGCCGCCGTGAGGCGGCGGAGCCCGGACGTGATGAGTTGCATAGAGGACCACCTCCTGACGTCGGCGGCTACTGTGAGGTCGCCAACGAAGTAGCCGCCGAGAGACCAGCCACGTTCCACGTGGTCACGAGGCGGACACGTGCGTTCTGGAAGACCTCTAGCGTGCCGGATGATCATGGCTCAATTCCTCATCACCGCTTCGTCCAGGTTGAACAGGGCCCGGGCCAGGCTTGTCCAGGCAGCGCGTTCCACCGTTTCGTCCCCTTGCCCCGCCACCGCCACCGCATCCAGGTCGCCGGAAGCGAACCGGGCGCGCTGCGCCTTCAGGAAATCCAGCATCAAGGCCACCTCCTCCTCGTTGGGCGGCCGCACCAGAACCCGTCGGAACGCCAGCCGCACCCGCTCCGCGTCGTCGGTTGGCACCTCCACCAATTGCCGGCCCAACGCCTGCGCCGCTTCCACCAGCATGACGTCGTTGAGCAGCGTCAGCGCCTGCAGAGGGCTGTTCGAGCGGTCGCGCAGCGCCACGCAGGCTTCACCGCTCGGGGCATCGAACGTGTTGAACATGGCGAATGGCGCCGTGCGCTTCTGGAAGGTGTAAAGGCTGCGCCGATAACGATCCTCGCCTGCGCTGGGATTCCACTTCGGACTCCCATACGCCACCTCCGTCACGCCTGACGGCTGCGGCGGACGCACCGGCGGGCCATACATCTTTTCAGACAACAACCCGCTCGCCTTGAGGATCTGGTCCCGCAGGATCTCCGCCTCCAACCGCAGGCGCGGCGCCCGGGAAAGCAGGCGATTGTCCGGGTCGGCGCCAAGAGCGCGCTCGGACACGTCCGAGGATTGGCGATAGGTGGCGCTCAGCACGATCAGCCGATGAACATGCTTGAGCGACCAGCCGCTATCCCTGAATTCCACCGCCAGCCAGTCCAGCACTTCCGGATGGGACGGCAGTTCCCCCTGCATGCCGAAGTCCTGCACCGTGCGCACCAGGCCGCGCCCGAAAAAGGCCGACCATTGCCGGTTCACCACCACTCGAGCGGTGAGCGGATTGTCCTCCGAGAAAAGCCAGCGCGCGAATTCCAGTCGCGTCCGCGGTCCCGAGCCATTCTCCTCCACAAACACGGCTGGCACGCCCGGCATGACCTTCTTGGTCGGCTGCAGAAACTCGCCCCGATGATGCACGAAGGTCTCGCGCGGATGTTCCGGAGGCCGCTCCCGCATGATCAACGTGGTGGTGAGCGACTCCCGCTTTCGCAGGTCCCGAATGCGTGCCGCCTCCGTCGCCACTTCCGGTGCCTGCAGCAGGAACGCCTCGCGCAAATGGCCCCACTCCGCTTCCGTCAGGGTTCCTTCCGACGTGCCCAGCAACCGTTCCGCCTCGGCCGCCATGTCCAGCGCACGCACCCGGCCGCCGGCATCCGTCACCGACACCCGAAACTTCCCCAGCGAACTGGCGAAGTGCCGCCCAAAGTGCATGGTCAACTCCATCCGCACCACCCCATCCAACGGTGATGTCGGGACAAATACCGCCACATGACGCTCCCCCACGCGGCCCGACACCGACCAGCCTGTCTGCCGATCCCCATCGATGGCCAGCCCCGCCGAGACGGGGTTGTCCCCAAACCGGTTTTTCGCGTAGCTCTCCGTGGCCTCCTTGAAGGCCACCGGCTTCCCGTCCGCCTTGAGGATGAACTCGGTCAGGAAAAAGTCCCCCTTCTCACCTTCGTAGTAGGTCAGCCCCGGGCCGTGCGCGGGCAGTTGCTCATCCGGGAGCGCCTCCAGCCGCAACGCGGTGATGCGGGCGGGCAGGTTGCGGAAGGTGATCTCGTAGGTGTCCGACTTGGAGGTGTCGCCCGAGGCCAGAATCGATCCGTCCGGCAAGGCCGTGAGCGACGGAACATTGGCCGAGGCGGATGCTGCCGGGAGCGGCGTCCATGCTGCGACCGCCTGCCGTGTGGTTTCGCGCCAGGAGGCAAAGGCCTTTTCAAACGCCTCGCGACGTCGTTGCGCCAGGGGCGGCGCACCGGGATCCTCAACGGCAGGCAGGCTCAGGCGCACCCTGCCCATGGTGTGATGGCCGCCGTACAACTGGGCCAACTCCACCGTAAAGCGCGTGCCGCCCTCGTGCTCCACCGGCTTGGCGAAGGTGAATACGGCGTAACGATCCTCGTTGAGCGGTTGATTCGGGTCATGCACGCCCCAGCCGGTGCCCGGGTTGCCGTCCAGAGCCTTCTGGATGCCCAAACCGGGTTGCTCGATCGACGCTGTCGCCGACGTAATGCGCACCTCCCGCGGCTGCGCACCTCCGCGCGCCGCCGCCGCCGTCACCTGGATTCCTGTCAGCACAAAGTTGCCGTGCTTCACGCGGCCCGGGCCCCTTGAAGGCAGGTCAGGATGAGTGAGTGTATCGAGGCGCAGCCGGTCCACCGAGGCGTTCGTGGTGGTGAAGGCGAAGGTATAGACCGCCTTGTCCGGCGTGGCCGCGGCGAACAGTGCCGACTCGTCCTCCAACCGACGCGGCGTTTCCCCGTTGTCCGCAGAGGCCGCCTCCCAGGCAACGGCTTCCCAACCCGGCTCAGGCAGCGGCCATTGCCCGGGCAGTTCCTCCAGGATGGTCTTGGCTTGTTCCAGGTGTTTCTCCTGGCGTTGTATCGCCCTGGGATCGGGCATATCCAGCTCGGGCTCGTCCGCGTTGTTGAGCAGGGCCATCACCTGGTAATAGTCGCGATGCGTGATGGGATCATATTTGTGCGTGTGACATTGCGCACAGCCCAGGGTCAGGCCGAGCCAGGTCGTCCCCGTCGTGGCCACCCGGTCGGTCATGGCGTGAAAGCGGTATTCCAGCGGATCAATGCCTCCCTCCTCGTTGAGCATGGTGTTCCGGTGAAAACCGGTCGCGACGAGCTGGTCCAGCGTCGGCGAGGGCAACATGTCGCCCGCCAGTTGCTCAAGCGTGAACTGGTCGAACGGCATGTCCGAGTTGAGCGCCCGGATCACCCAGTCCCGGTAGGGCCAGATGCTTCGGTCCCGGTCCTTCTCATAGCCGTTGCTGTCCGCATACCGTGCCAGGTCCAGCCAGCGCCTCGCCCAGCGTTCCCCATAGTGGTCGGACTCCAGCAGCCGTTCCACCAACTGCTCATACGCGTCCGGCGCCGTGTCCCGGAGGAAGGCTTCCGCCTCCTGCACCGTGGGTGGTAGTCCGATCAGATCCAAATAGACTCGCCGCACCAACGCCAGGCGATCCGCTTCCGGAGCCGGCTCGAGTCCGGCCGCTTCCAGCTTTCCCAGAATGAAGGTGTCGATCGGATTGAGCGGCCACCCTTGCTTGCGCAAGGCGGGCAGCTCCGGCCTAGCCGGCGGCACAAAGGCCCAATGCCGTTCATACTCGGCTCCCTGCTCGATCCATTGCTGCAACCGTTCCTTTTCCGCCTCGGTCAGGTGCTTGTTGGTCTCGGGTGGAGGCATCAGTTCATCAGGGTCCCCCGACAGGATGCGTCTGACCAACTCGCTCGCCTTGGGATTGCCGGGCACGATCGCGGTAATCCCGTCGTTTGTCGCCACCGCCACCTCCCGTTGGTCCAGGCGCAGCCCAGCCTTGCGCGTTTCCTCATCCGGCCCATGGCACTTGAAACAGTTGGCCGAGAGGATGGGGCGGATGTCGCGGCTGTAGTGAAGGGGCCCGGCGGCCGCCAGGAGGCAGGAGACAGGAAGTCCTGACATCAGCAAGGTAAACATCCGCTTCATCGTCGTTCCCTGTTACCACATCAGGTGGCCATTGTGAAGAAGCCCCGATTTGGGCGGATCATGGCAAAAAAAAACCGGCGCCCGAAGGTTGGCGGCGGGCGCCGGTTGAGAACGCAGGACCCGAGAGAGATAGTGATCCTGCGAGGAGCCGATAAAGTGTGGTGCACACGGCGTTCCTCGCCGACGCGGCTTCAAGTTTCATGGGATTGGGGCCCCAGACCCTTCAAGCATCACGCCCTGCGGTCGTGCTTCGGATCACAATATGGCAACTCTCATGCCACGATCCAGTGTCAGCCGGAATAGTGTCCGTGATTCCAGCCCTAAGATGCTATCAAACAACTTCTTGTATCCGCATCATTCGAGCTATGAATTGTTTGGCGGCATGACCATATCAAGTGGGTTTGTAAGGGAACCCGACGCTTCGGACCCTCCATAAAGGGAGCTCTGATTGTAACAGGCTTGAGCGAAGGGGCTTAGAGTTCCTTTCTTGGACGCCGGATTTCCAGACAGCAATAAGGTGTTAATACATTGTGGGTATGCTGGGGATAAGCTGTGCATGAGTGGGGAGGTGAATCACAATGCAGGCAACTCAGCCAATGCCATTACCACACATGAGCCAAGTGCATCCCGCGAAGGTCCTTTCCTCCCGCCAAGCCGCCAAGCCTCAATGGTGGCTGTGCTTTCGCTCCTTGGCGGGAGGTCTTCCGGCTCTTGAAAAGCCCGCATTGCCGATGGGAACGTCGCTATGCTGTGAGGTGGTCCCTAGTCCCGAGGGGTGATGTACCACGGGACACGTCGCCACCTCTCGTAAGGGGGTGGATAGTCACGGTGTTTGTCACGACGGGATCCACCGACTCACGGCGGTGGCGACGTGCCCTGTGGCGGTTGACGCCTAATTCACTTGCTGGACCTGATAGAACCCGCTCGACGCCGTGACACGCTCCGGTGCCGTGTCGAGGAAGGTGGCCGACGTGCCGATGGCCGTCACTTCTCCGATCACTTCCCACGCTGCGCCGGGCAGCTCAGCCCTGTAAAGCACTTGGTAAATGCGATTGGCCGTGCTGTTCCATCGAATCCGCACGCCCGCCACTTCTTCAGCAATCCGGGTCAGGCGAAACGGCACCCCCGACCTTTGCTCGATGGTGCCTTGAGGCGTCAGGTCGCGTCCGGCCAAACCCGGATCATCCGGGGCATAGCGCGGCGAACGGAACACCAGGTTGCTGCGCGGAGGCGGCGTGCCCTGGCTGAGAAGGCCGCCGCTCGTGACCGGGCAGATGTATTCCCAGACAAGCTCCCCCAAGTGGGTCACCTCAAAAAACTGCCCGACCGGTCCGTTGCAGATGAGCGTGTGGCCGTTGGGCAGACGCTGGCACCCCGACACGTTCTGGGCAAAGAAGGAGGCGGGTGGCGATGCGGTGTATTCCCAGGCTGGGAGTGCGGGACCGAAAACGCCTCCAGTCAGGTTGGTATAGGCGCCCTGCGCATCCACTGGCGGCTCGATCTCGATGATGGAAGAAAAGAGTTCCCCCGGCCGGCCCTGGCCGTTGTTGAACACCAACAGATGTCCCGCCCCGTTCAACCCCTCGTCAATCCAGGCGGGGTTATGCTGGCCGAACAGGCGCTGGTCCGCAAGTGTGCCGGCGCGATAGGCGCGTGGGTTGCCCCATCGGTAGAGGATGTCCCCGCCGCGCCCCTGCCGTCCGCCCACGTGCCCGGCTGCCTCTTCCATGGTCGTGCTGTGATCCAGAATCCAGATCTCATCAAAGCCGTGCACGCTCAGGACAATCTGGTCCAGATCCGCGTTGTAATCGATGCCGTTGCCATGCAGCCAGTCGGCGTTGGCCGTGCCGGGAAAGTTGAGGTCGATGAGTTCCGGATGGTCGGCCACCGGCCCGTAGTTCGCCGCCATGGGATCGTGGTCCTGGATCAGGTGATCCCAGGCATGCCACTTCCACACCACCGTGCCCCCATCCACGCCTTCCGGTTGGATCTCAATCAGCGTGTCGGGCCAGAGCGCGCCCTGCGTCAGCAAGGCGGGGTTCCGTCCGGCGTTGATCGCTTCCTGGGATGTCTTCAGCTCCCACGCGATCATGAGCACATTGCCGTTGGGCAGCTTGATCGAGTCATGATGCTGCCGGTGCTGGGTGTTGGAATAGGTGTAGCCCCAGACGAGTTGCCCGTCCCATGTGTATTCCTCCACCCGCCCGCCGTTGCCGCCGGCCAGGAAGCTGGCGCTGGTGACGCGGGCCGATCGCAACAGGTGCCCGTTGTCCAGAAGGTAGGCCGCCATGCCGGGGAAATAGGGGGTCACCCATCGGTTGACCACTTCCCCGTGTATGTCGATCAGGTAGGCGTTGCGCGAGTTTCCCGGGGAGAACAGGGTGTAGCCTGCCTCCGCCGCCGGCGAGGTGTGGATCAGGCCCACCGTATTGCCCGTGGACTGGCCCCACACCCGTTGCGTTTCCGGCCAACCGGCGCCACCAAGCAACATAGCCAGAATCCACGCCGGCAGACTGCTTCTGTGACAACTTCCTTTCATGGAATCGGGATGCGCGCAGCCTAGCACAACGACGTCGCCAACGGAAGCTCTTCCTGCCAGGGGCCGTTCATCCCAAAGCCGGCTGAAGCCGGGACTACGAACGCGGCCGCCATGTTTGTAGTTCCGCTTGTTAAGAAACTCCTCATGCCACTTGTTGGAGTGAATCGCCCGGAATCTTGCACGACCATTCCAAAGGCCCCTCACCCCAACCCTCTCCCGGCGGGAGAGGGAGCCGCACGCCCCGTGGAAGGTTAGGGTTCAGATCGGAAGACTTTCTCCGTGCGGAATTCGATTCTCCCTCTCCCCCCGGGAGAGGGTTGGGGTGAGGGGCCTTCGCAAATCCGTGGCAATGGGTGGTTCTTCCCTTTCTGGCCCGTTCCAACGGGTCCCGCCTTCAGGCGGTCGCGGTCCTCGGTTCAGAGGTAAGGGAAATTCGGGCTCCCATGGCGCCAGGGCGTCCCCGAACTTGCCCGGTGGTCGGATTACGAGCATGAGCACGAGACGCAGCCAGGGCAAGCCTGGCTTCCCAACCAAAAAAGGGAACCAGCCTCATCGGCTGGTTCCCCATTCCTGCGGTGTGCAGGTGTTCCCCGGTCAGACCAATCAGTAATCCACTCGCACCTGGTAGAACCGTGTTGCCTCGGCGTTGCCATTAAGGTCCGGCCAGATGATGACCTCCGACCCGGGGGACGGCGGTCCCACTTCGACCCCGGGTCCCACGATGGCTTGGTGCCAGGTCATGACGGGCCGTCCCTGTTCCCCAAGGAGTGGCCCGGCCACCTGATCCCACGTCACGAAGTCGGTGGTGCCATAGACTCGGTAGAGTCGTCCCGGTGCCGCCGGCCAGCGGATCTCCACCCCGCCGAGCGGATCAAGCGCCGTTGCCAGCGCCATCACGCTGCCGGCATCCATCCGGTCCGTCCCCGCCACGTATTCCTCCCCCGCATCTGCGCCATCCCCATCTCCATCCTCCCGGGCATCGGCCTCGTCCCGGGGGTCCAGGCCGGTGAGGACCTCGAACCCGTCCGGGATGCCGTCCCCGTCGGTGTCCGCAGCCAGCGGGTCGGAGCCGCCATCCAGTTCCGCGAGGTCCACCAGGTCGTCCTGGTCGGAATCCGGATCATCGGGGTCCAGTCCCTTTTCCACCTCCGCCCCGTCGCTCAGGCCATCGCGGTCGGTGTCCGGATCGTAGGGGTTGGTGTAGTAGGCTGCGTTGAACAGTTCATCGAGGTCGCCCAGGCCGTCGTTGTCATCGTCCGGATCCGCCGCGTTCGCCAAGCCGTCCTCGTCAAAATCGCCGGCGGGATCGAAGATGATGGTCGCGCGGTGCTCGATGGAGACATTGCCGTCGGCGTCGCGAAGCTGGTGATGCACCGTGCGCGGCCCGGCCCCGCCGCTTGTGTCGATGCGGTGCATGACGTATTCGCCGGTGATGGGCTGCCAGGGTTCGGCCGAGTTGCGCAGTGGCTCGTTGCTCAGGCGATACTCGACCGGGTTGGAGGAGAGATCGATCCAGGCGATCAGGTCCTTGTCGTCCGTGATCGGGGCGTTGTGATTGAGCACCAGCCAGCCCTTGGGCGGGAAGGGATCCTTCTTCGCCGTGCCGGTCAGCATCCTCGAGAATGGCGTCTCCGCACCGCCCAGCCCGGTGGCCTTGAGCCAGTAGTAATAGGTCGTGCCGTCCACGAGGTTGGCGTCGTGGTAGTGGGTGTCGGCCACCACGTTGAGGTTGATCTCGTCCACCATCACCGCCGTGTTCAGATCGGGCGCCAGCGAACGGTAGAGCCGCATGGTCTGGTAGGTGGGATGCGTCGGGTAACGGATCAGGTTGGCCAGCGGCAGCAGCAGTGTCTCCGGCGGCACGCAACCGGTGTCCGTGATCAGCTCCACGTCGGTCAGGAGCGGCAGCAGATCGTCCGCCGGATCAAACGGGCAGCGACCCGACGCCACTTCCGACCAGTCCGACTCGCCGCCGCCGTCGGTGTCGGCGTCGAACGGATGCGTTCCCTGCTCGAACTCCTCGCGGTTGGTGAGGAAGTCGTGGTCTGGATCGAGTTCCCCGTCATCCGCCTTGAAAGGGCTGAGGCGGTAATACACCTCGAAGCAGTCGCCCATGCCGTCGTTGTCGCTGTCGGTCAGGCCGGATGGGTTTTCCGAGTAAACCTGGAAGGAGGTGTTGGCTTGCCGCAGGAAGCGGTCTCCCGAATGCGAGCTGCCTCCCGCCAGCACCTCCACCCGATAGCTCCCGCGCTGCCCGGCCGGCCCGCCGAAACCGAAGTCGCGATCCACACCCGTCGTGCTGGCCTGGCGCGTCTGCGTGAACACCGCCCCGTAGATGCCGTCCCCGGCCTCGCCGTCCTCATGCGCCCCGTCGTCCAGCAGGTGCGTCGGCCCGCAGGCCACGGTGCCGTCCGGAAGCGTCACATGAACCGCCACTTCCGCCCCGGGCAATGCGCCCCCCTTGTCGGTCAGCACGGCCAGGATCGTGATCGGCACGCCCGGGCAAAAGCGTTCCCGCGCCGACATCTCGTTCTGCCCCGTGCCCATGCGCACCTGGGACAGTTGCAGGTCCAGCCGCACACGGTTCCGCAGGCGTCCCGCCAGGCCGACGAAGTAGGCCGCATCGCCGAGCGTCTCCAGGCTCACCTGATACACGCCCGCCGGCATCTCGTTCCGGAAGTGGAAGGTCATATGGTGGTCGTCGGTGTAGATCACCGCGTCCGACGCGTCGATCTCGTGTCCGGTCGGATCGAACACATGCACCAACGGAGGCTTGCCGGTGTCCTGCCAGAAGACGTAGAGCAGCCCCTCCTCGACATCCTCCTCGGTCAGGTCGATGAACATGTCGGGCGTCGAGCCGGTGGTGCCGGTGGCGAAGAAGAGCCGGCCCAGTTCACGCGCCCGCTCCAGTTGCGTCATGTAACCCTCCGTCAGCCGCAGGTCGAGCGGGTCGGACAGGGTCAGCCCCGAGGTGAGCGGGGAGCGCAGGGCATCCCCGCTGTCCGACACGTCGATGTAGGTGTAGTCCCCGTCGGTTTCCGTGGCGATCTGTTGCATCAGGGCTTGGTCGGAGTCGGGTCCGAAGGCGATCGTGTTCACCACCACGTCGGAGTTCGTGATCGTGTTCTGCACGTGCAACCCGCCATAGACGCAGTGCGTGCCATCCCAGGCCGCGTCCTCGTTCTGCAATCCATCCGAGAGCAGCAGCACGAACTTGCCCGAGGCCGGGATGGGCAGCGGGGTGTCCTGGATCATCTTGTAGCCGAGGTACACCCCGTCCCCGATCGAGGTCATGTTCTGCGGCGTCACCCCGTCGATGGCGTTGCGGTAGTCGGTCCGCGCCGCCGCGTCGGCGGGGATCAGCACCGGGTTGACCAGGCTCACCGCGTCCTCGTCGCATTCGCCGCCGTTGCCGCTGAAGGTGGCGGCGCCGATGTAGTCGTTGGTGGAGACCGAGTCGATGTAGAGCTTGGCCGCGCGCCGGGCCGCCTCCAGTTTCGCGTCAGTCGGGTAACCCATGCTGCCGGAGTTGTCGATGACCACGCTGTGCAGCGCGACCCGCTCCCCGTATTCCACGGAGTTGGGGGAGAAAACCGAGGCCTGGCCGCACAGGCTGAGGCCGAGCGTATAAATGCCGTTGGGCCGGTCGGGCGCCTGCAGCAATAGCCAATACTCGCCGCCCACGTAGGAGGCCGAGAGCACCGGGGCGTCCAGGCCGTCCACGGTGGCCGTGAACTGGTCCGCGGAAAGACCCTTTACCGAACGACGTCCCACCCCGGCCGGGATCAGTTCCGGAATGCCCTCGACATACACGCGGGTCAGGAACACCTCGGGCCGGCCCGCCGCCCCCGCGTGCGCCGTTCGGGTGCTGTTGGGCCGGACGATCTCCGGGATCAGCGGGCCGGCTCCGAATTGGTAGTCATACATGGCGTCCTCCTTCAGGCCGGCCACCACCGCCACGACCTTGTTGATGGGATCGTCCGGGGGGCTGATGAAGATGCGGCCGTGATCCCGCCCCACGGTCTTGGAAAGCAGGATGGCGCGCTGGTCGGGCGTGACGCCCAGCAGCGACACGGCGACGTCCTCATTGGCCGTGCAGCGGAACCCGATCCCGGTGCACTCGTCGATCTCCTGCGTCAGTTCGTAATACTTGGCCGACCATGCCTTGGCCTCGATGCCGGTTCCGACAAAGGGCAGGGAGGTGCCGGTGCGCGCGCGCGTGACATCGTTGTAGGCGAGGGTGCCCCCGCTGGCGGGCGGCTCGTCCTGATAGACATAGCGCTGCGGCTGGGGCAGGGCGCCGGCGCGGAACTCGCGCGTGACGTTGCAGATGGTGTAGTCCTGCCAGAGGGACGCCATGTCCCGTCCGCCGGCCGAGCGGATGGCGCGGTCGGTCGTGGTCACCCCGTCCTTCGTGCCGCCCGAGATGTCCGAGGACATCTGGTCATAAAAAAGGCTGATGAAATCGATGCCGTATTCCGGCTCCGTCGTGGTGGTGCCGAGCTGTTCGCACAGGTAGCTCCACCAGAGGCACGCGCGGTAGGAAAGCTCGGTCAGCGACTCGTCCGTGCTGTTCATCGTGCCCTGCACCTCGTCCCAGAGGAAGAAGGGCAGGGTGATGTTGTCGTGGTCGGCGAAATGCCGGTCGTCCATGCATCGGGCCATCCCCTCCGAAATCCATGTGCCCAGGCCGTTGCAGTCCCCGCCGTCGCAGCGGTAGCGGTATTGCACGGCGTGAAACATCTCGTGCGCCATGCCTCCGCGATTGTCCACCTCCGGCCCGTCATTGACCTGCGCCGCATCCAGGAAGATGCAGTTGCCATCGAAGGACCCCCAATTGCGGGCGATGTCGTAGATCAGGACGTTGATGTTCGGACCGTCCCCGCTGAAGAGGTGGTTGCGGAAGCCGAAGGTCCCGATCTGCCGGTCATAGACCCGGTCGATGATGTTGGTGAAGGATTGGGCGATGGAGGTGGTGCAGTAGTCGCTGTCGGATGGGTCGTCATTGGTGTAATAGACCCGCCAGGTCTTGGGGCCCTTCATGATCTGAATCGGGCCGTCGTTGAGGCCCAGGCCGCTGACGCTGCATTGGGCCGACAGGGTCCGGGGCCAGGTGCAGAGGAGGAGAAGGAAGACCTGGAGACAGGCCGGAATGAAGTACAGTGGAGTTTTCATAATGGGAAGCCCGTGCCGCGGGCGGTTGCGAGTCTGGTTGCCAGGAGCCGTTCCAATCGGAATACGTCCGCGCCGGCGCCGGTCTTTCAGCAGGAGCCACCCTTTTTTGGAGAGCCTTCCCCGCCCCCACAAATGGAAGCGACACGTGTCGCTTGCATTTGTGGGGGCGGGGAGTGGGAACAGCGATCCGGGATGGGCGAGAGGGATGAGCGCAGGGGCCTTTCTCCGCGGAGAGGACGGGTCTCCCTCTCCCCGCGGGAGAGGGCAGGGGTGAGGGGCCTTCAAAGAGTACGGCCATTGTGCCGGTTCATGGGGAGCGGAGGGATGCGCTGAAAGGCCTACCCATTCGGCCCTTGAACCATGCGCCGTCCGGACCGGCCCGGAATGCGGGACGGAACTACAAACGTGACGGTCCCCGTTTGTAGTTCTGGCTTTAGCCAGTGCCCGGTCCATGGGGAGTGACAAGGAGTAGCCGCCGACGTCAGGAGGCGGAGCCTGTCGCAGCCATGCCGCCCCTGTGGTTCAAAATCACCTCCTGACGTCGGCTAAAACCACCTCCTGACGTCGGCGGCTACTCGATTGGCGATTGGGGTGGGCGACAAGCTTTCTTCCCAAATAGATCTCCCTCGCCTAGGATGAAAGCCATTCATGGCGGGCTCCGACTTTCATGTGCGGTTTCTGTGGCTGCCGCTGCTGGGCTTCTGGGCCGGCCTGGGTAATCTCGCCGCCTCGGCCGCCGGACCGCCCTCGCCGTGGTACCTCCAGCCTCTGGTCCGGCCGCCTGTGCCGACGGCGTTCACCGCGTCCACCGAGGGCACACCGATTGATGCCTTCGTCGCCCGCGAACTGCAACACCAGGACCTGTCCCCCTCGCCTCCCGCGTCGCGCCCGGCGCTGTTGCGTCGGCTCTGCTTCGACCTGACCGGGCTGCCCCCCACTCCCGAGGAGGTGCAGGCCTTCGTGAAGGACGCCGACACGGATGCCTGCGAGCGTGTCGTGGACCGATTGCTCTCCGCACCGCAGCACGGGGAACGGTGGGCGCGGCATTGGATGGACGTGGTCCACTTCGCAGAGACGCACGGGCATGACGAGGATGCCATTCGCGAACACGCCTGGCCTTACCGCGACTACCTGATCCAATCGTTCAACAGCGACAAACCCTACGTCCGCTTCGTCCAGGAACAGATCGCGGGCGACGTCCTGTTTCCAGGGGACCCGCAGGCGGTGGTGGCCACGGCCTTCCTGGCGGCGGGGCCATGGGACGCCAGTTCGCAGATGGGGATCCAGGATGACACGATCGACAAGAAGATCGCCCAGTACCTCGACCGGGACGACATGATCGACACCACGATGTCCACCTTTGTCAGTCTCACCGTCGCCTGCGCGCGCTGTCACGATCACAAGTTCGACCCCATCCCCCAGGAGGATTACTACGCGCTCCAGGCGGTGTTCGCCGGCGTGGACCGCGTGGATCGCAGTTACGATGCAGATCCGGAAACGCATCGGCGCCGCCAGGCGCTCCTGGCTCAGAAAGCGTGCTGGGACTCCGCATCCCTGTCGGCTGCCGAAGTCGAGAAGGTCGAGCGGCGGTCCGACTTCAGGACTTGGGAACGTCATCTCACCCGGCGCGACGGTCACTGGAAGGTGCTCGTGGCCGATGCGGTGCTGGCCGATGCCAGTGAACCACCCGGACGTGAACCGGATCAGTCGCTGTTGTATGGAGGCGCGCGTCCGGACAAGGACACCTATGTGATCCGCGGCACCACCGACCTGGCGCGAGTGACGGGCGTGCGCGTCGAGGTGCTGGCAGATGAGCGTCTTCCCCAGAAGGGGCCCGGCCGCCAGGACAACGGCAACCTGCACCTGACCGAGTTCGCCGTGCGCGCCGCCGCGGCGGGACAGGACGAAGGCTGGCATGCGCTTCGGTTGGACCGGGCCACGGCGGACTTCAACCAGGAGGGCTGGACCATCGCCATGGCCATCGATGGCGATCCCAAAACCGCCTGGGGCATCCATCCCCAAGTCGGCCAATCCCACCATGCCGTGTTCGGCATCGCCGAGCCCGAGACGCGTGACGGCGGCATGCGGTTGGAATGTCGCCTTGAACAGTGGCATGGCGGGGGCCACCTGATCGGGCGCCTGCGTCTTTCGGTCACGGATGTGGAGGCGCCCGAGGCCACTTCGCCGCTGCCTGCGGAGATCGCCGCCGCCGTGACCACCCCGCCCGAGCAACGGTCCGAGGCAGAACGTTCCCGGTTGGTCCGGCATTATTTGCGCGAACAGAATCGTCGCGACCTGGAGGCATTGCCTCCACCTGCCACCGTGTATGCCGTGGCCAGCGAGTTTTCACCGCAAGGCAACTTCAAACCCTCCCATCATCCACGCGAGGTGCACCTCCTCAACCGAGGTGACATCCACCGGCCTGGTCCTGAAGCGGTGCCGGGCGCGTTGCAGTGCGTGGCGGGTGCCCCCGCCAGGTTTGCGATCGAGGACACCGCCCCGGAAGGCGAACGACGAGCGGCGCTGGCCCGGTGGTTGACGCATCCGGACAATGGCCTGCTTTGGCGATCGATGGCCAATCGCGTTTGGCATTACCACTTCGGCCGCGGCCTGGTGGCCACGCCCAATGACTTCGGCGCCATGGGCGCCCAACCCTCGCATCCCGAGCTGCTCGACTGGCTGGCTTGCGAACTTCGCGACAGCGGCGGCTCGCTCAAACACCTGCACAAGCAAATCGTCATGAGCCGCACCTATCGCCAGTCGTCCGCCGACCGGACCGAGGCGTTGCAGAAGGATGCCGACAACCGGTGGCTGTGGCGCATGAACCTGCGCCGGCTCGATGCCGAATCCATCCGGGACGCCATGCTGCAGGTTAGCGGACGGCTCGATCCCGCCATGGGCGGACCATCCGCCCGCCAGTTCCTCCTCAGCAAAGGGGTCCATGTCACGCCCGTGCTGGACTATGAAGGGTTCGATCCCGATGACCCGGCCAACCTGCGTCGCAGCATCTACCGCTTTATCTTCCGCACCGTCCCCGATCCCTTCATGCACGCGCTGGGCTGCGCCGATGCCTCCCAGCTCACGCCTCGCCGTTCGGAATCCTTCACGGCCACGCAAGCCCTGGCCATGATGCATCACCGCACGGTCCTGCGGCTAAGCGAACATTGCGCCGTTCGTCTGCAACGGGAGGCGGATTCTCTGCCGGGGCAGGTGCAACGCATGTTTCTGCTCGCCTACGGTCGCCCGGCCGAGCCGGACGAAGTCACGCATGTCGCCGGGTATGCTGCGGCCCACGGTCTGGCCAATGCCTGCCGCATGATTTTCAACAGCAACGAGTTTGTCTTTGTGCCATGAAGGGTGACCGCCAAGGAGCGCGGCTCTCTGAGCCGCAGCGGTTCGACCGCCGCAGGGTGAAGGATCTTCCGCCACGCTTCGACGCCCACCCGCTGCGGCTCGGAGAGCCGCGCGCCCCGGGTTCGCGCCGCGATTTCCTGGCCCGCCTTGGCGGTGGCTTCGGCGCGTTGGCCCTGGCGCCTTTGATCGCGGAGGCCGCGGAGGGGGAAGGTGTGCTGTCGGAAGGCCCCCATCACCGGCCCCGCGCCCGCCAGGTCATCCATCTCTTCATGAATGGCGGCGTCAGCCAGATGGACACCTTTGATTTCAAGCCGCGCCTGGCGGAACTGGAAGGCCAGACCTTCGACCCGGGCGCCGGCCAGATGGTGGAGTCGGTGACCAGTTCGCCCGGGTTCAAGGTGTTGAAAAGTCCATTCGCCTTCCGGCAACACGGCCAGAGCGGACGCTGGGTCAGCGAAGTCTTTCCGCACATGGCCGGCGTGGTGGACGAGCTTGCCTTTGTCATGTCCATGACGTCCCCCACCAACGTGCATGGCCTGGGCAGCTACATGCAGAACACCGGGTTCACGCGGCCGGGATTTCCGTGCGTGGGCGCGTGGGTCAGCTATGCCCTGGGCCGGCTCAATGACAACCTCCCCACCTTTGTCGTGTTGCCGGATCCAAAGGGGCTTCCCTACAACAATCTGGGCAACTTCACCTCGGGCTTCCTGCCCACGCGTCACCAGGGCAACGTGATCCGCGCCGACTCCGACCAGCCCATCCGTTACCTGTTTCCGCCCGCGAATGCCGCACAGGTCACCCCGCAAAGCGAAAACGATGGGCGCGCCCTGATGCAGTGGCTGAACCGGCAGCATCAATCGCATTGGCCGGAGGACGACCGGCTGGAGGCGCGGTTGGAATCCTACGAGATGGCCGCGCGCATGCAGCTCCAGGCGCCCGAGCTGTTCGATCTCTCCGAGGAAAGCCCCGGCGTGAAGACGCTCTATGGGCTGGGGGAGGATCCGACGGACGACTTTGCCCGACGGTGTCTGTTGGCCCGGCGCATGGTGGAACGGGGCGTGCGCTTTGTGCAGGTCTGGAGCGGGCCGGGTGGGCCCAAGAACAATTGGGACAACCACGCCAACATCCACACCGAACTTCCCTTCATGGCCCGGCAGGTGGATCGCCCCATTGCCGCGCTGCTTCGAGACCTCAAGTCACGCGGACTTCTCGAGGACACCCTGGTCGTGTGGACCACCGAGTTCGGGCGCATGCCCTTCAGCCAGGGCCAGGCGGGCCGCGACCACAACGGCGGCACGTTCGTGACCTGGCTCGCCGGCGCCGGTGTCCGGCCCGGGGTGGCCATCGGTCAGAGCGATGAATGGGGATGGAAGGCGCTGGACCCGATCTGGTGCTACGACCTGCACGCCACCCTCCTCCACCTTCTCGGCATCGACCACGAACAGCTCACCGTCCGCCACAACGGCATCGACCGGCGCCTGACCGACGTGCATGGGCATCTGCTTCCCGGACTGCTGGCGTGATGCCACCTGGCATCTGCCAGGTGGAAATCCGAAGCGCGACGTTCGAAATCCGAAACAAATCCGAAGGGTCGAATGCTCAAATGAACGGTGCGCGGGCTTCGACGGTGAGCTCAGCCGAACCGCCTAACCCGTATTTCTCAGTGCGCCGTGGAAGCGCAGCAGTTTAGTGGGGAATGAATCCCCACCCGGCAACTTTCGCTCCGCCGGAAGCAGTCGGGACGAACGACACTGGTAACGGTGGCGGTCGAAGCTCCCGATGTCAAAGGGCTCGTTTAGCGAGTCAGCGAGCAACCAGGCCGTAATGTGAATGAACGTCGAGCAAGCCTCGAAAAGGGTGATGCGAACGCCGATCCGGTTGAGAAACGGAGAAGGCTGGCAG
>Ga0302046_10000022_pt1 | contig 149313 bp, 153 predicted proteins | sample RVTome_11_FD_200261 | JGI IMG/M metagenome (GOLD analysis project Ga0302046, IMG submission 200261) | Soil microbial communities from uranium-contaminated site in the Upper Colorado River Basin, Wyoming, United States - RVT147D111 (version 2) ... | reverse complement strand
TGGGCGACGAGCGCGGGGATCAGGTCGGTCATGCCGGCGTGGGCGGGCGTGACGCCCACCGCGGTGAGGCCCATGGCCACGCTCATGATGGTCAAGAGTTTCGCCGTTCGTACCATCGCTTCCTCCTCAGTTTCCTTGGTGCGTCCTGAAGGGCGGGATTGCCCTTGAGGTCCTGCTTGCTGCGACGTGCGATGTCTCAGACCATGAACCTCCCGACTCCCCTCGATCGATACGGTGTCTCCTTGGACGATAAACAGACCAAGGCGACGAATAGGCGAGGGAACCTACCGTGTTCCGGTGAGCGCGTCTAGTCCCGACGTTTCCTGTGGAGATATTCCCTGTGCTCGTATCTCATGTAGACGCGACAGCGGTGGGGCTCACATCATCCGCGCCATGTCTCTATCGGAGGAACCGGGCGATGCCCGGATCAGCAAGGATTTCGGCGCGCGCGTGCGGGCGCTCCGCGAAGCGACTGGCGTCTCGCAGGAGCGATTCGCGGAGGTGTGCGCCATGCACCGCACCTACTACGGCGCGATCGAGCGCGGCGCGCACAACGTCTCGCTGATCAACATTCACAAGATCGCGGCGGCGCTCGGCATGTCAATTGCGACGCTGTTCGAAGGTTTGCCGACGATCGACGTCCGCCCGCCCGATATTCGGGACCGCTTTCGCTCGAGCCCGCCCGAACAGAAAGGGCGAAAGAAGCGCTCGCCCGGCTAGGACTCGCCCGCTTCGAGCTCGTGGTCGACTTCGATCTGCAACTCGACCAGTGAGCGGTGCAGCTCCCGGCCGTCGATCCTGACGTGGGGAGCGTGATCGGCGCGCAGCGGGGAAACGCGGGGAATCGTGATGGCGTTGATCGCCGACGACAACGTCTCGTAATCGAAGGGCTTGCTGACGACGCTCGTCGGACGCAAGTCGAGCCGGCGGCACCGCTCGGCAGCTTCCTCGTCGCCGGTCACGACGACGACCGGCAGTCGCTTGGTCTCGCTCCCCGACCGAATCACGCGCAGCACCTGGTAGCCGTCCACGTCGCTCATCCGCAGATCGATGACCGCGCCGTCGAAGTGGTCGTGCTCGAGCAGCGAGATCGCATCCCGTCCGCGCGTCGCCTCGATCGGCTCGTGCCCCTGAAGTCGGAGCGCGGTCGAGACCAACTCGCGCGCGGAGGCCTCGTCTTCAAGAACCAGCACCCGCGCCATGGTCTCCTCCTCGATTGCGTGGGGCGCGGCGGTCCCCAAGCGGCTCCCTTATCGTCACGCCGTTCGGATGCCGCCACAATGGCCCGTCGGGGCTAACCCCTGGAGAACGGGAGCGAAACGCCTTACCTCTTCAAGCCAGCCGCCTCGCGGCGGGCGGCGTCCTCCAGCCGGTCGTCGAGGGGCGCCAGCGGCTCGCCGCCGGTGACGGGCGCGAGCGCGCGCGCGAGCAGGCGGTCGGCGAACGCGGGGTTCACCGGGAGCACCGGGCCGTGCAGGTAGGTGCCCACGATGCCGCCTTGCACGGCGCCCTCCCCGCCGTCGGTCCCGTTGTTGCCCTGACCGTGCGGGACGCGCGCCAGCGGCGTCGCGTCCGGCCCGAGCGTCGTGCGGCCGCCGTGGTTCTCGAAGCCGAACAGCTCGAAGCTCTCGCCGTCGAGCGTGCCGCGCGCGCGCACCCGGCCGATGATCCTGCCGGGCCCGGCGCCGGTCGTCACGTCGAGCAAGCCGAGGCCTTCGATGCTCGAGCCGTCGGCGGCGGTGTAGGAGTGCCCGAGGAGCTGGTAGCCGCCGCAGATCCCCAGGACGACCGCGTCGCGCTCGATTGCCTCGCGCAGCTCACCGGCGCGCCTTCGCATGTCGTCGCCCAGCACCTCCTGGATACGATCCGATCCGCCGCCGATCAGCACGACGCGCGCGGCCGGCGGCAGCGGTTCGTCGCGATGGACCTCGGCCACCTCGGCACCAAAGCCTCGCCACTCGGCTCGCTTGCGAAGGGTCACGACGTTGCCGCGGTCGCCGTACGTGCGGAGCAGGTCCGGGTACAGGTGCGCGATGACGAGGTCGGTCATGCGTCGACGACCGCCTTGCGCCGCCCGCCGGCGAGCGCGGCTCGCGCGTCGAGCATCGCCGTGTAGGTGGCGAGCACCGCGACCGTCGAGCCCGCGGGCGCCGCCGCGATCGCGGCGAGCACAGCCTGCTTCGCGTCCGTGCGCGCCGGCAACGGGGTGGCGCCCGCGTAGCGAAGGCGCACGGCGACGTCGGCCGCACGCCGGCCCGCCGGCACGACGGGCACGTCCATCCCGGCGAGTCGTTCGTAGTCCACGTCCCAGATCCAGGAGATGTCGCGCCCGTCGGCGACCTGGTCGTTGACGGCGACCACGACCGCGCCCACACCGGGGTCGCGAGCAAGCTCGCGGATCACCACGCTCGCCCCGGCCGGGTTCTTGGTCAACAGCATGCGCACCGTGCGGCCGCCCACGGTCAGCACCTCCGAGCGTCCGAAGCGCGCGCGGAACTTCTCCAGCGCGCGCGCGGCCGTTTCGACGGGCACCCCCACCGCACGCGTCCCGGCGATCGCGGCCGCCGCGTTGTAGACGTTGTGAATCCCGCCGATCGGAAGGCGGAAGCGAACCCCTCCGGTCTCCACGACCGTCGCCTCGAGCCCGTCCGAGGAGACCATGCGAAGCGCCAGCGACGGCTCGGCCGTGGCCCAGTCGCCGGCCGGACAGCGCGCGACGCCGAGGTGCGCGATCGTTCGCACCTCGAACACCAGCGAGCGCCCGCAGCGCGGGCACGTCTCCGGCTCGGCATCGGCGCGGTGCGTCGCCTCGTCGGCGCGGGAGGGCTCGGGCCGAACGCCGAAGCCCAGCGGCTCGCCCGGCAGCGCGTGCCAGAGCAAGGGGTCGTCGGCGTTGGCGACGACCGTCGCGCCCTCCTCGGCCGCGGCCCCGCGACTCAGGAGGCGCGCGACACTCTCCGCCTCGCCGAAGCGATCGAGCTGGTCCCGGAACACGTTCGTCAGCACGACCACGCGCGGGTTCAGGAGCGGCGCGACCTTGGGGAGCCAGGCCTCGTCCAACTCGAACACGCCCATGGTCGCGCCGCGGACGCGCAGCAGCGCGGTCGCGACCCCGTGCAGCAGGTTCGCGCCGGACTCGTTGCTGACGGTGCTCGCGCCGTGCTCGGCCAGGATGGCGCGGATCATCGCGGTCGTCGTCGTCTTGCCGTTCGTTCCCGACACGACGAGGACCCCGCCGGTCAGCCGCGCCGCGCGCCGCCGGACGAAGCCCGGGTCGAGCCGCTCGACGACGATCCCGGGAACGCTGCTTCCGCCTCCGACGCGCAGTCCGCGACTGAGCGAGCCGGCCCCACGCGCGGCCAGGACGGCGATCGACTCTCGGAGCCTCATCGGCGGCAAGGCTATCCGTGGAGCGGCCGGACCGATACGACCCGTGGTGGACTAATACGACCCGCAGTGGGCCACTGAGGTCCGAGCGCCTTCGACGGATGCTTAGTGGCCTAGCTCGGCCGGCATCACGACGAGGTCGACCAAGTCGCCCCGGCGTGCGACGCGCGCGGCGATCGGCCGGCCGACCGCTTCGCCGACCATCGCGCGCTGGACGTCCTCGACGCCGGATACCGCCACGCCGTCGAGGTCCAGCAGGACGTCGGCCGGCCTGATTCCGCCGAGCGCGGCCGGACTGTCGGGTACGACCTCCAGGATCTCCACGCCCTGCTCGCGACCGACCGCGCGGGCGACGCGCGGCGGAAGCGGCCGCGGTCCGCCGACGATGCCGAGGTACGCGCGGCGCACTCGCCCGTCGCGGATGAGCGCGCCGATGATCGAGCGCGTGGTGGCGTTGATCGGGACGGCGAGCCCGAGCCCCTGGCCCATGCCGGGGCCGACGACCGCGGTGTTGATTCCCACGACGCGACCGGACGCGTCGACCAGCGCGCCGCCCGAGTTGCCGGGGTGCAGCGCCGCGTCGGTCTGGATCACGTTCTCGATCACGCGCGAGACCTGGCCGGACATCGTCGTGAACGACCGCCCGAGCGCGCTCACGACGCCCGCCGTGACGGTCCCGCTGAACCCGAACGGGTTGCCGATCGCGACGACGAGCTGCCCGACGCGCAACGCCGACGCGTCGCCGAGCGTCGCGGCGTGAAAGTCCTCGCCGATCGCTCGCACCACGGCGAGGTCCGACAGCGGGTCGGCGCCGACGACGTCGACCGGGGTCTCGTGACCGTCGACGAACGTGGCCGAGCCGCCGTCGGTCTCGGCTACGACGTGCGCCGAGGTCAGGATGAAGCCGTCGGGCGAGATGACGACGCCGCTCCCGCCGCCTTCGGCCACGCCCCGGCGAACCCGGCGCGCGACGCGCAGGTTGGCCACCGACGGGGAAAGGGCGTCGGCGACCCGGGTCACGACGTGCGAGTACGCGTCGAGCGCGGCGGCCTCGCCCGCCTCGCCGCCGGCGACCGGGCCGGGCGCCTCCGGCGCGCCGTCCAGGATGGCGTCGATCGGGCGCAGATCCATGATCCTCCCGACGCCCCGAGCGACCCCCGTATTCCCACCACCGCCTTGCTACCCTGACCTCCGATGGCCTTCACGCCGCGCGACCTCGTCTACCGGGCCTACGAGCGCCGGCTCGACGCCGAGGTCAGGCGCGCGCCGCTCCCCGAGCACGTCGGCGTCATCCTCGACGGCAATCGCCGCTGGGCGAACGCGATGGGTTACGCCGACGCCGCCGAGGGCCATCGCCGGGGCGCCCGCAAGATCGACGAGCTGCTCGGCTGGTGCACGGACCTGTCGATCCCGGTCGTGACGCTCTGGCTGCTGTCCACCGAGAACCTCGACCGCGACCCGGAGGAGGTTCGCGCATTGCTGGAGGTGATCGAGGACAAGGTCACCGACCTCGCGCGGTCGCGTCGCTGGAACATCACGACGCTCGGCGCGCTGGAGCTGCTCCCCGAACGCACGCGCGCGGTGCTGCAGACGGCGGTCGAGGCGACCGCCGAGCGCGAAGGCGCCCATCTGAACGTCGCGGTGGGCTACGGCGGGCGGCAGGAGATCGCGGACGCGACGCGCCGGCTGCTGGAGGGGTACGCGGCCGACGGGCTCGACCTGGCCGAGGCGGCGAAGCGCGTTTCGCCCGAGGAGATCGCACGCCACCTCTACACGGCGGGCCTTCCCGACCCCGACCTGATCATTCGCACGAGCGGCGAGGTCCGGCTCAGCGGCTTCCTGCTCTGGCAGAGCGCGCACTCCGAGTACTACTTCTGCGACCCCTACTGGCCGGACTTCCGGCGCATCGACTTCCTGCGAGCCGTGCGCGCCTACCAGCAGCGGCACCGGCGTTTCGGCCGCTAGGACGGCCGGCCGGCAGGAACCCGACCACTCGGTGGCGAAACCGTCGACGACACCCACCACGTCGAAGAGAGGTTTCCGATGCGCTCCAAGACCCTGCTCGCGCTCGTCGCGACCGTTGCCCTCGTCGCTCCCGTCGCCGGCGCCGAACCCGCGCCCCCCGGCTCGCCCCAGGACCGCAGCGTCGAGCCGGTGATCCTGACCGGCGCCGAGTTCCCCGGCTGGTCGGCCGGCCCCGACCCGACCTTCCGCGAGCCGCAAGCGCCCGGCAACCCGGGCGCGACGGGCGGCGGCGCGCCCGCCGACCCGCTCGGCCAGAGCGACTGCAAGGAGGGAACGAGCGGCGACAACCTCGACGACCACAACTGCTACCAGTCCTCGCGCATCCCGCGGAACCCGGTCGCCGGCGCGCCGGTCGACCAGTTGCTCGGCTTCCGCTGGACCGAGGACGGGTTCGAGCAGATCCCGTTCCAGGTCGACGAGCGCTTCACCCGCTACCTGTCCAACAACGCGAGCGACTTCGCCGCCTACTCCGGCGTGGATCAGCACAACACCTACGCATTCGACCGCGAGGGCTTCCGCTTCATCGACGACGACGGCGTCGCGGTGTGCACGCCGATCCCGCGCGAGGATCCGGTCGGGTCGGGCCTGCGCCCGGCGACGACGCCCGATCCCGTCGCCGGTCTGGACGACGACGACGAGCTGGTGTTCATGTACCGCGACACCGGCCCGCAAGCCCCCGCCGGGCAGGTGGTGGACGGCGTGTCCGCGCTGTTCGAGGTCGCGGTCGCCGACCCGACGAACCCGGCCGCGATCGCCTTCGCCTACGTCGGCCTTGCCGACGAAGACGGCCCCGCGCCCGCGTACACCGCGGCCAACAGCCCCTACGTCCACTACGAGCGCGACGCCGACTCGGACCTGTTCGTCTACAGCCAGTCCTCCTACGAAGACTACGGGCGAGCGAAGAAGGGGACGTTCTGCGACCCGGTGACGGGCGAGCCGGTCGAGAACCCCGACGGCTCGCTCGCGATCGAGCAGCGCCGGCCGAAGGACACCGCGTGGATCACCACGCCCCGCTATGGCTTCCGCTACGAAGGCCGCTGGCTGATGACCGAGCTGAAGGTCTCCAATGACCCCGAGGGCGACTGGAACTACGGGCCCGACGTGATCGACCGCTGGAAGGCGCGGGCCTTCCAGCAGGACCCGTCCTCGGAGACGCCGTGCTGCGGCTACGAGGAAGAGGACACCAACTGGGGTGGCTCGTCGATCCTGATGGGCGAGCGCGCCGGCGCGGTCCGCATCATCCGCGAGACCTGGGGCGCCGACTCCTCGACCAACAACGCCCGCCGCGAGACGTTCTACCGCGACATGTTCACGTGGGGCGACGCGCTGCGCGTGCACGTGATCCCGCCGCTCGACGGCATCTACTCGCAGTGGGACTTCAACGCGGGCCGGATGACGAAGTACTACAACCCCGTCACCTCGAACGGTGTCGACGTCGACGGTCAGAACGACGAGGTGTTCGGCAACTGGGACGACCCGTGCAACCCCCAGTACGACGGGCGCGGATCGGATCTCGACAACACCTACCGGGAGACCTACAAGCAGACGCCGCTGTGCGACAGCTTCCCCTACCACCAGAGCATCGACCTGACCGACCCGACCTTCGCCGGACCGCAGGCGTTGCAGTGGGACCAGGTCTCCGGGCCGTGGGGATCGATCGTCGCGCGCACCGTCATCCGCGACCACACAGTGGGCGGCGACGCGCAGAGCCTGCTGGCCGTTCCCTACTACCGCGACGACTCGTGCTTCGACGACGGGACCGGGACCGACCCCGGCCCGCGCCGGCGCGAGCGCTCGAGCGAGGAGACGACGACCTACCGGCTCCCCGGCGGCACCGAGGACCTGGCCCGCACGTGCTGGTCGCCCGGTGACGGCCTTCCCGACACCGGCTTCACCGCCGGCGTGGACGAGCGGGGCCTCGGCGACGAGTTCGGCGACGAGCGCTACTTCCAGGGCTCGATCGGGACCTTCGGGCTGCACATCCTGGCGATCGCCGAGAGCGACAACGCGAACATGACCGTGCCCCTGACCGAGATCAACTCCGAGCAGCGCGTCACCGTGCTCCCCGGCGAGCAACCCAACGTCGGCGAACGCTACGGCCGCTTCCTGGAGTTCCCGCTCACCGCGGCCGCGCGGCCGTACGCGTAGACGTCAGACCCGGCCGAAGCGGCGGGCGCGACGCGCGTATTCGGCTGCCGCCTCTTTGAGGTGCGCGCCGTCGAAGTCGGGCCACAGGACGTCCAGGAACACAAGCTCGGCGTAGGAGGACTGCCAGAGCAGGTAGTTCGAGACGCGCTGCTCGCCGCCGGTGCGAAGGAACAGGTCGACGTCGGGAAGATCGGGGTCGTAGAGCGCGCGATGGATCGAGCGCTCGTCGATGCGCTTGGGATCGAGGCGCCCGGCCTTCGCGTCGGTCGCGAGGACGCGCGCGGCGTCGACCAGCTCGGCCCGGCCGCCGTAGTTGAAGGCGATCGTGAGGGTGAGGCCGGCGTTGCGCTTGGTCAGCTCGATCGTCTCGTCGATCGTGCGCGTGATGCGCTTGGGGACGCGCCAGTCGCGCCGGCCGATCCAGTTCATACGAATGCCGCGCGCGTGAAACTCGGCGCGGCGCTGCTCGACGAAGCGTTCGGTGTCGTTGAGCAGCCAGCGCACCTCGGCCTTCGGCCGCCGCCAGTTCTCGGTCGAGAACGCGTAGAGCGTCAGGTATTCGACGCCCAGGTCGGACGCCGCGTAGACGGCGCGCGGGATCGCCTCTTCGCCCGCGCGGTGACCCTTGTTGCGAGGGAGCCCGCGCGCCTTCGCCCAGCGGCCGTTGCCGTCCATCACGATCGCGACGTGTCGCGGGACGGCCGCGCGCGAGCTCATCGGGGCACGTGCGCCCAGGATCGCAGCGGCCTGTCCAAGTGGTACTCCAGGTACGCGCGCACGAGGTGGCCGGCCTGCTGGCGCGTCGCCTCCGGCGCGACGGTCGGGCGCTCGTCGAGCAGCCCGGTCAGGTAGGGAATCGTGTCCTCGGTGACGCGAACGGTCCCGCCGGACCGGCAGTCGTCGCAGACCATCCCGCCCTGCTGGATCGAGAAGCGCAGCGCGCCCGATCGCCCGCACTCCGCGCACGCGGTGAGCGAGGGCAGGAACCCGGCCTGCGCGGCGAGCCGAAGCAGGAACGAGTCCGCGATGAAGCCCGCGTCGCCCTCCGGCATGTCCAGCGCGCGCAACGCGTTCAGCACGAGCAGGAACAGCGCCGTGTTGCGCTCGCGCTCCTGGCTCACGCGGTCGGCCGCCTCCAGGATCATCTCGCCGGCGGCGAATCGCTCGTAGTCCTCCCGCAGCCGCCGGAACGGGGTGATGATGTCGGCCTGCGTCACGATGTCCAGCTCGCGCCCCTCATAGAGCAACAAGTCGACGTGCGTGAACGGCTCCAAACGCGCGCCGAAGCGAGACTTGGTCTTGCGGACCCCTTTGGCGACGGCGCGGACCGTCCCGCTGCCTTGCGAAAGGATGGTCACGATGCGGTCGGCTTCGCCCAGCCGCATCGTGCGCAGGACGATCCCCTGCTCCTTGTAGAGGGCCATGTGACCCCCATCGTAGAGCGGCGCGCGGCCCGAGAGCCCGAGGGCGGCGCTCCGCCCGGCACTGCCTACAGCCCGAGGGCGGCGCCCTCCGAGCGCGGGTCGGAGGCGGCCGTCCAACCCGGAGGGCGCCGCCCGATCATGTGGGCGTGCCCCAGCAGGGCGGAGTGCTCCGGCACCGCGTGCAGCACGTGTCCGTGCGAGCGCAGCTCGGCGAACCACGGCTCGCCGAACGGCTGCTCGGCGCTGACGTCGCCCGAGCCGGGGTCGATCACCCACCGCGGCGCGTCGATCGCGCGCCGCTCGTCCAGACCGTCGAGCACCACGCGCGTCAGGAGCTGGAGGTGCGTTTGGGCCTGCCCGTCGCCGCCCATGGTGCCGAACACCAGCGCGGGCTCGCCGTCGCGCAGCGCGAGCCCGGGGATGAGCGTGTGAAGCGGCCGCTTGCGCGGCCCGATCGCGTTGACGCTCGAGGGCTCGAGCGAGAAGAAGTTGCCGCGGTTGTGGAGGTTGACGCCCCAGCCCGGCACGGTGACGCCCGAGCCGGCGCCCATCCAGTTGGACTGGATCAGGCTGACGCACATGCCCGAGGCGTCCGCCGCGCACAGGTACGCCGTGCCTCCCGCCGCGGCGCGCGCGCGCCGGATCCGTGCGCGAGCCGGATCGATGCGCGCGCGCCGCTCCCCCACGTTCGCGTCGCCGAACAGCGCCTCCGCGCACTCGGTCATCGCGTCGGGATCGCCGATCGCTCGGTCGCGGTCGGCGAGCGCCAGGCGCATCGCCTCGATCAGCAGGTGGTGCCGATCGGGCCCGTCGGGCGGCAGGTCCAGCCCGTCCACGATCCGAAGCGCCTCCAGCGCGCACGCGCCCTGCGTGTTGGGCGGCAGCTCGAGCACCTCCAGGTCGCCGAAGCCGGCCCGGAGCGGCTCGACCCAGTCGCCGGCGTGCGAAGCGAGGTCGGCCTCCGTCATCAGTCCGTCGCGCGCGCGCAGCGTCGCGACGATCGCCTCGCCGATCGAGCCGCGGTAGAACGCGCCGGGTCCTTCGCTCGCCAGCGTCTCGATCGTGCGCGCGAGATCGAGCTGGCGCAGGATCGACCCGGCGCGCGCGCCGCCGTAGACGCGCACGAACTCCTCCTCGTCCGCAAAGCGCTCGCAGGAGCGCTCGAACGCGAAGGCCCCGCGGGCCGAGACCTCGAAGCCCTCGCGCGCGAACGCGAGCGCCGCCGTCGCAAGCTCGCCGAAGCTTCGCGAGCCGAAGCGTTCGAGCAGATCGAACCAGCCGCGCACCGCGCCGGGCACGGTGACGGTGTGCGCGCCCGCGAGCGGCATCGCGTCGCCGGCGCGCGCGCGAAACTCCTCCGGGGTGACGGCGGCGGGCGCGCGGCCCGACCCGTTGTAGCCGTGCGCGCGATCGGTCCAGACGATCGCGAAGAGGTCGCCGCCGAAGCCGCACAGGTACGGCGTCACCACGCCGAGCACGAGGTTGGCCGCGACGGCCGCGTCGAGCGCGTTGCCCCCGCCTGCGAGCACCGCGCGCCCGGTCTCGCTCGCCAGGTGGTGCGGCGTCGCGATCGCGGCGCGCATCGGCTCGGTCACAGCCCCGGCTGCGGGTTCAGGCAGAAGCCCGCGTTCGGCTCGCCCGCCCGGTAGAGCTGGTAGGCCTCGCCCGCCTCGCCCGACACGCTGCCGTCTTCGGAGCGCCCGGCGGCTCGCGTCACCGTCGAGGCGTCCACCGTGACGTAGTCGGTGATCGGGTCGACGCGCACGGCGACACGGTCGAGGTCGCGCGGCGCGGGCCCGGCGACGTAGCGCCCCCGCGCGTCCCACAGCGAGGTGTCCTCGGGCGCCACGAAAGCCCGTTCGGCCGGGCAAAACTGAAGCCGCTCGCGACCCGGCGCGGTGGAGCGCGCGAGGAAGCCGGTCAGGACGGCGCCCTCTCGAAGGATGAACGCGGGCTCGCCGCCGTAGGGCCAGTACGTGATGCCCTGCGCGAACTGGATGAGCGGGAGCGCCGGCGGTCCGGGCGGGAACGCAAGGCGCACGGTCCCGACCACCACGACACTCACGAGAAGCAGCGCGACGCGCGCGCGCACCTCAGTACCCCAACCGTTCCAGCGCGCGCGCGTCGCGCTGCCAGTCCTTCGCGACCTTGACCGTCAGGCGCAGGTACACCTTCGTGCCGAGGATCCATTCCAGCTCGTGGCGGGCGCGCGTCCCGATCTCCTTCAGCATCGCCCCCCGCTTGCCGATCACGATCCCCTTCTGCGAGTCCCGCTCGACGTAGATCGTCGCGTCGATCTCGGTGATCTCATCATCGCGGTCGGGGACGATCTCGGCGACGACCGCGATCGAGTGCGGCAGTTCCTGTCTCGTGAGCCGGAGCGCCTTTTCGCGCACGATCTCCCCGATCAGCACGTCCTGTGGCTGGTCGGTCGTGATCCCCTCGGGATAGAACCGCGGTCCCGGCTCCAGCACGGCGGTCAGCAGCGACTGCAGCTCGGGCACGTTGGCGCCCGTCCGAGCGGAGATCGGGACGATCTCGCGCCAGTCGCCCAGCGCGTCCGCCGCCTGCAACTGCGGCAGCAGCGTTACCTTCTTGACCGCGTCCACCTTGTTGACGACGCACACCGCCGGCGTGCCCGACTCCAAGACTCGCGCGGCGACGAACGCGTCCCCCGACCCCACCGGTTGCGTCGCGTCGAGCATGAACACGACCGCGTCGACCTCCCGCAGCGTCCGGCGCACGACGTCGTTGAGCCGCTCGCCGAGCAGCGTCTTGGGCTTGTGCAGCCCGGGCGTGTCGACGAAGACGATCTGCCAGTCGACTCCGGTCAGCACGCCGCGGATCGCGTTCCGAGTCGTCTGCGGCTGCCACGAGGTGATCGCCACCTTCCTGCCCATGAAGGCGTTCAGCAGCGTCGACTTCCCGACGTTCGGGCGCCCGACGAGCGAGACGAAGCCGGAGCGGAAGCTCTGCTCAGGCATCCTGCGCGGTGGCCTCGGGGAGCTTGGTGACCCGCACCTTCGCGATGCGGTGGCCCTGCACGCGGTCGGCGCGGAACCGCACGCCTTGGAAGTCGACCTCCTGACCCCGCTGGGGAACCTGGCCCAGCAGCCCCGCCAGCAGCCCGCCCACCGTGTCCCACTCCTCGTCGGGCAGATCGGTGTCGAGCAGCTCGCTCAGCTCGTCGATCGGGAAGCGGCCGGTGACGAGGAACGAGTGGTCGTCCACCGGCTGGACGGACGGCTCCTCCCGGTCGTACTCGTCGGCGATCTCGCCGACGATTTCCTCCAGCAAGTCCTCCATCGTGACCAGGCCGTCGATGTCGCCGTACTCGTCCACGACGATCGCCATGTGCATGGTCTTGGCCTGCATCTCCTTCAACAGCTCGGCCACCTTCTTGGACTCGGGCACGAACATCGGCTTGCGGCAGAGCTGCCGGAGCGTCGGCTTCGGCGTGCCGTTGCGCCGCCGGTGCAGCGTGCGCATCACGTCCTTGGCGTAGATGAGGCCGACGACCTCGTTGTGATCGTCGGCTGCGAACACGGGCATGCGCGAGAAGCCGTGCTCCAGCATGTGCGTCAGGACGTCGTCGAGCTTCTCGTCCACGGTCACGCCGACCATGTCCGGCCGGGGCACCTTCACTTCGCGCACGACCGTGTCCCCGAACTCGAAGATCGAGTGGATCATCTCCTTCTCGTCCTCCTCGATCTCGGCCTCTTCGGCGGCGACCTCAGCCATCGCCCGTATCTCGCCTTCGGTGACGAAGGGGCCGGTTTTCAGGCCCTTGCCGGGCGTGACGACGTTCGCCACGCCCACGAGCAGGCGGGTGAACCCGGTGACGCCCGGGACGCGAAGGATCGCGGCGACGACCGGCGCCAGACGGAGCGCGACGGTCTCGGCGTGCTGGATGGCGAAGGTCTTCGGCGCCGCTTCGGCGAGCACGAAAACCAGCAACGTCATGCCGAACGTCGAAACGAGCCACCCCCACGACGCGTCCTTGACGATCTTGTCCACGAACAGCGTCGCCAGCGACGCGCCGCCGAGTTGCACGACCAGCACGAGGAGCAGGATCACGTTCAGGAATCGCGGCGGGTCTTGCAGCAGGTGTTCGAGCCGCACGGCGCCGCGCCGTCCCTCTTCGACCATGTGGAGCACTTTGATTCGACTCACCTTGGTCAGGGACGTCTCGGCGAGGGACAGGAGCGCGGCGACGACGATCGACAGCGCGACGCCGATGCCAAGAGCCGTGGTCGCGCTCATGACGCCGGTCTCAGCCTCGACAGGATGCGCCGCTCCGCGCGGGCCATCGCCAGCTCCGAGGCCGCGTCGCGATGGTCGTTGCCGACGAGGTGCAAGACAGCATGGACCACGAGGTGGCGAAGCTCCGATCGCAGCGACCGGCCGAGCGCCCGCGCCTGCCGCTCGGCAACGGCCGGACACACCACGACGTCGCCCAGCATCAGCGGCCCGGGGCCGGGGTCGGCGAGATCATCGATCGGGAACGATAGAACATCGGTGGGCTCGTCGATCCCCAGCGCGTCCCGTTTGAGGCGTGCGATCTCGTCGGGATCGACGAGCGCGATGGACACGATCGCTTCGGCGGGGATCGAGAGCGCGGCCATCGCGGTGCGCGCGGTCAGGACCAGGTCCTGCCCGTCGACCGGGACGCTCTGCCGGTCCTCCACCGCGACGGCGGGAGACCGGCCTCCAGGATCCTCAGGGTCTTGGCTCATCGTCCGTCATCGAATCGCCGGTACGCCTCGACGATCTCCTGCACGATCTTGTGCCGCACGACGTCCTTGGAATCCAGGAACACGAACCGCACGCCGTCGATGTCGGTGAGGATCTCGCGCGCGGCGTTCAAGCCGGAGAACTGCCCGCTCGGCAGGTCGACCTGCGTGACGTCGCCGGTCACGACCACCGTCGAGCCGAACCCGAGCCGGGTGAGGAACATCTTCATCTGCTCGGGCGTGGTGTTCTGCGCCTCGTCCAGGATGATGAAGGCGTCGTTGAGCGTCCGGCCGCGCATGTAGGCAAGGGGCGACAGCTCGATCGTGCCGCGCTGGACGAGGCTCGCCATCTTCTCGGCGTCCATCATGTCCATCAGCGCGTCGTAGAGCGGGCGCATGTAGGGATCGATCTTCTCGTAGAGCGTCCCGGGCAGGAAGCCGAGCCGCTCGCCGGCCTCGACCGCCGGCCTGGTCAGGATCACGCGGGTCACCTGCTTAGCGGTCAGCGCGCGCACCGCCATCGCGACCGCCAGGTAGGTCTTGCCCGTGCCCGCGGGTCCGATGCCGAAGGTGATCGTGTTGGAGCGGATCGCGTCGACGTAATGCTTCTGCCCCGCCGTCTTCGGGCGCACGGCCTTGCCGCGATGAACGAGCGCCGCATCGGAGAACACCTCGGTCGGGCGTGCTTCGCCCGTCTTGACCATGTCGATCGAGCGCTCGAGCGCTTCCGCGGTGAGCGCCTGTTCGGCCTCCAGCAGCTCGATCATCTCCTCGAACAGGAAGGCGACCCGATTGGCTTCCTGCGGCTCGCCGTGGATGCGGATCTCGTTCCCGCGGACCAGGATCTGCGTGGCGAAGGACGATTCGATGAGCTTCAGCAACTCGTCCCGCTGCCCCAGGAGGCTCACCATCGCATGGTGCCCCGGAACGAGGATCTTCACTTCGGTCGAGCCGGATGCCACGTGGTTGGTCGACCCTGCCTCCGCGCGCCGTCGGCGCCGCACCGTGGCTCCTCGATCGGGAGCCGCTCGGCCGTCGATTATATCGCCGTCGATCATCTGGAAGGTATCGTCCACCCCGCGTCAGCCGGTCGCGGCGATTCGTCCGAGCGGCGCGCCGCCGAGCAGGTGAAGGTGCAGGTGGAAGACGGCCTGGCCCGAGTCGGGCCCGACGTTGAACACCAGGCGGTATCCGCTCCGGTCGATACCCTCGGTCGCCGCGATCCCTTGCGCGGTCGTGACAAGCTCCGCGAGCATCGCGCCGTGCGCCTCGGTGACCTCGTCAATGCCGGCGACGTGCTCCTTGGGCACGATCAGCACGTGGACCGGCGCCGCGGGCGCGACGTCCCGGAAGGCGTAGACGCGGCCGGCATCGAGCACGGTCGTGCTCGGGACGTCACCGGCGACGATCGAACAGAACAGGCAGTCGGTCATGCGGATGCGCGCTCAGCCTACGCGCGCGACGCGGACTCCCAAGTCGTCGAGGCGAGTGGTGAAGCCTTCGGGCGTCGTTTCGAACACCGCCGCGAGCGTGCGCACGTCGTCGCCGCGCACGGTCAGGATCTTGCCGTTGAAGTCGCCGCGCGCCATCTGGATCATCCCAACGTAGCGATCGAGGATGCGCAGCTCCGGCGAGTCGACCTCGCGCAGCTTGGTCAAGTCGATGCAGACGCTGCGGTCCGCCGCCGGGCGCTGGGCGGCGGCGCCGTCGATCTGCCGCGCGGTCGCCGGCAGGAGCTGATCGACCGGCACGCCGTAGAACGCGGCGAGTCGCTGCAGCCTCGGCACCGAGATGCTGCGCTCCCCCCGCTCGTAGGCGCCGAGTACCGAAGCCTTGAATTCCTTCCCGGACGATTCTTCGACGTCGTGGAGCGACAGCCCCTTCTGCAGCCTGATGCTGCGAAGGCGGTCACCCACCTGCTTGGCGTATTCCGAGTTCAAGGTTCTTGCTCCTCCCGAGTACGCAGGCGAACGTGATCCGAGAACGAGGACGCACCCTGCGTGGTTGGCCCGGGCCTATTTTCGCCCAATTTAGGGGCCGATGGCAAGAGCACGGAACACTTTCCGTGACTTGAGTCGCCCACGAATTGGCCGGCGATCCCCTAGCCGAGCCGCCCAATTCGAGCCATGACCAGGGCGGATGCCACGATGGCGGCCGTCTCGGCTCGCAGGATTGCAGCCCCCAGCCCGACCGAGACGCCACCGACGGCGGTCAGCCGCTCGACCTCCTCGGCGGTGAGCCCACCCTCGGGACCGATCACGATCCCGATGTCGGACCCCTCCAGTCGCACCGTTCTCAGGGGCACCTCGGCTCCCTCGTGGAACACCAGCATCAGTCCCGCCGCCTCGACGCCGTCGACCGGGTCCACGACGTCCGGAAGCCACGCCCGCTTGGATTGCTTGGACGCCTCGCGCGCGACGGCTCGCAGCCGTTCGCCGTGGCGCGAGCGCTTGGCGGCGTCCCATCGCACGACCGTGCGCTCGGCGAACCAGGGCACGATCCGATCGACCCCGATCTCGGTCAGCTTCTGCACGACCAGCTCCAGCTTGCCCGAGGCGGGCACGGCCGGATGGACGACGACCCGCGGGACGGGAGCCGGCACGGTCGCGCGCGAGCGCACTTGGATCGCCACGGTCGAGCGCGGCTCGCCCGAGACGACTCCCTCGACGACCGAGCCGCGTCCGTCGGTCACCGTGACGGTCTCGCCGGCGCGCACGCGGAGCGCGCGTGCGGCGTGGCGCGCTTCCTGTCCGGTCAGCGTGATCGTGTCTCCCTCGACGCTCGGCGCGAGGAAGTGGTGCGCGGTCACTGGCCGCGGAAGGTTTCGCGGATGCGCCGGAAGATGCCCGGCTGCTCCCCGCCCACGACTTCGCCCCGCACCTCGGCGAGCCGCTCGAAAAGCGCCCGTTCCTCCTCACCGAGGCGCGTGGGAACCTCCACGCTGACGTGGACGAGCAGGTCCCCGCGGCCGCGGCCCTCGAGGCTCGGCATGCCTTCGCCGCGCAGCCGGATCACCGTACCGTGCTGGGTCCCGGGGTCGACGCGCAGCGTGCGCTCGCCGTCGAGCGTGGCGACCGGGAGCTCGGCGCCGAGCACGGCTTGCGTCAGCGGGACGGGAAGCTCGCAGACAAGATCGTCGCCCTGACGCGTGAACACGTCGTGCGGCTCGATCGCGATCGTGAGGTAGAGGTCGCCGCTCGCGCCGCCGCGAACGCCGGCTTCGCCCTGCCCGCGCAGCCGAAGCGTCATGCCGTCGGCGACGCCGGCCGGGACGTCGACGGTGACGGATCGCTGCCGTCTCGTTCGGCCCGCGCCGCCGCACGTCGTGCACGGGCTCGACGGCGCCTCCCCGGCGCCGTCGCACACCGCGCACGGTCGCGAGGTCACCACCGTGCCCAGGATCGTCTGGCGCGTCGCGCGGATCTCACCCTGTCCGGCGCAGGGCGCGCACGTCGCGCGAAGCGTGCCCGGCTCGCAGCCGTCGCCCGCGCAGCGTTCGCACGGCTGCAAGGAGACCAGATCGAGGTCGAGCTTCTTGCCGCCGAACGCTTCCTCCAGCGTGAGCTGCGCGCGCACCCCGACGTCGTCGCCTCCGACCGCCGACGTCCGGCGCCGCGTTCGCGTCCTGCCGAAGGGCGAGCCACCGAAGAACGCGTCCATGATGTCGCCGAGGTCGCCGAAGCCGCCCATGTTCGCCACGCGCGGGTCGGCGTCGCCGTAGGTGTCGTAGCGCCGGCGAGCGTCCGGGTCGGAGAGCACGCGATAGGCCTCCGAGACCTGCTTGAAACGCTCCTCGGCGCGCGGGTCTTCCGGGTTGGCGTCCGGGTGCGACTGCCGGGCGAGCGTTCGGTAGGCCCGCTTGATGTCGTCCGCGCCCGCGTCGCGCGGCACCCCCAGGATCGCGTAGTAGTCGGCCACGGTCTACTGACCGAGCGCTTCCTCGAGCATTCGCGCCATCGAATGCGCCGTCGAGATCACGCGCTCGTATCGCATGCGCATCGGCCCGATGATGCCGATCGACCCGGCCGTGCCGCCGCCGCCGAACGGCGCGACGATCACGCTCATCGAGCGCAGCCCCGCGTTCTCCAGCTCGGACCCGATCCGAACGCTGACCGAGTCCTGCAGGGCCGAGGTCAGCAGCTCCAGCACCGACGTTTGCCGCTCGAGCAGCTCGTACACGCTCCGCAGCTCGTCGCGCTCCAGGTCGCCCTCACCGGCCAGGTTCGCGGCCCCGCCGACGAAGACGTGCTGCTGCGAGTCCAGCAGCCCGTTCAAGCAGTCGGCGATCCCCAAGGTCAGCGCGTCGAGCGGCGGCGCCTGCTCGTCCGCGCGCCGGTCCAGCTCGCGGATCGCGCCCTCCAGCTCCCGGCCGTGCAGGTCGGCGTTGAGCGTCTCGCACGCCAGGTCCACCGAGGCTGGGTCGATGTCCCGGTCGAGCGGGATCGTGCGCTGCTCGACCCGGCCGTTCTCCGCGATCGCGACGGCCATCACGGCGCGGGACCCCATCGGGATCAGCTCGATCCGTCGCAACGTGGACGATCGCGCGCGCCGGGCGAGCACCGCGGCCGCGTGGTGCGTGTGGCGGCTGACCGCCTCGCCCGCGCGGCGCAGCAGCTCCTCCAGGTCGACGCTGTCGTCGCCGAGGTCCTCGGCGAGCGCGCGCTCGAGCCCTTCGCCGAGCCGGCGCGGCGCGCGCAGGAGGTCGACCACGTAGCGGTAGGCGATGTCCGTGGGCACGCGGCCGGCGCTCGTGTGGGGCTGAACGAGGTAGCCGAGGTCTTCGAGCCGCGCCATCTCGTTGCGCACCGTGGCCGCGGACACGCGCAGGTTCGACAGCTCGACGACGTGCTTGGACCCCACGGGCTCGCCGCTGCGGGTGTACTCCCTGACCACCACGCGCAGGATCGCGCCCTGCCGCTGGGTCAGCCTCTCTGCCATGGGCGAAGGCTAGCACTCGCCCTATGTGAGTGCTAAGCACCGACGGTAGCTGCGATCAGCTCGCCCGTCACGACGTTCTCCAGCAGCTTGCCGCGCGTGGTCAGCGTGGCTCGGCTGCCGTCGAGGGCGAGCAGGCCCCGGCCGGCCAGGCGCTGCAGGACGGGCGTGACGTCGCGGTCGAGCCGCGCCGACAGCTCGGCGACGTCGATCGGGTCGAGCAGCCGGAGCCGCAGCGCCGCCCACTCCTCGGCCCGGGCGCGCGGTGCGAGGTGCTCCTCGCCCGCGCGGGCGCGCGCCGGGTCGCGCAGGTACGCCGGGAGCGACCGGACGTTCCACCACCGGTGGCCCGCGCGGTGCGAGTGCGCCCCGATGCCGAGCCCGAGGTAGTCGTCCTGGCGCCAGGCGCTGAGGTTGTGGCGGCACCGACGGCCGGGCAGCGACCAGTTCGAGATCTCGTACTGCTCGAAGCCCGCCTCGCCGAGCACGTCGATCGCGCGCTCGTAGCGATCCGCCAGCGCGTCCTCGTCGGGCGCCGGCATCCGGTCCGCCGCGACCGCTGCCCCGAACGCGGTGCGCTCCTCGATCGTGAGCGCGTAGCACGACACGTGGGTCGGGCGCAGCGCCACGGCCTCGCGCAGGGACGCCGTCCAGTCCTTGGCGGTCTCGCTCGGCCCCCCGTAGATCAGGTCGAGGTTTACGTCCTCGATCCCGGCCGAGCGCACGGCCTCCACCGCGGGCGCGATCGCCGCCGCGCGATGCGTGCGCCCGAGCCCGCGCAGCACGTGGTCGCCGAAGCTCTGCGCGCCGACCGAGACCCTGGTGACGCCCGCCGCCGCCCACGCGCGCGCGCGGCCGGGCGCGACCGATTCGGGATTGGCTTCGAGGCTCACCTCGGCCGCGCCGCCGGGGATCAGGCGAGCGAGCAGCGCGGGCGCGACGAAGCTCGGCGTGCCGCCGCCGAGGAAGACCGTTTCGTAGGTCGCCGTCCAGCGGAGCGCGTCGTGCTCGGCGAGCAGCGCCTCGACGTAGCGCTCGTGCTCGGGCTCGCGCCCGACCACGACCGCGAAGTCGCAGTAGGGACACAGCGCCGAGCAGAACGGCAGGTGGATGTAGAGCCCGGTCACGCGCCTACCGTACGCTGCCGCTGCGGAACGAGTGAAGGAGCGGGCGATGAGGGTCGCGATCGGCGGCTCGACCGGCTTTCTCGGCCGGCACCTGGCCGAGCGGCTGCGCGCGCGCGGCGACGAGGTGATCCCGCTCGTGCGCCCGTCGACGCGCGCGAGCGGCGTCGCCTGGGACCCCGTCGCCGGCACGCTCGACACCGCGGCGCTCGCCGGGGTCGACGCAGTCGTCAACCTCGCCGGGCACCCCGTCGGGCGCCGCTGGACGCGCGGCCAACGCGCGCGCATCTGGACGAGCCGCGTGGACGCGACCCGCGCGCTGTGCGCGTCCCTCGCCGCCATGCCGTCGCCGCCGGAGTTCGTGATCGGCGCCTCGGCGATCGGCTACTACGGCGAGCGCGGCACGACGATCCTGGACGAGTCGTCGCCGCCGGGATCGGGCTTCCTCGCCGGGGTGTGCCGGGCATGGGAAGCGGCGAACGCCCCCGCGCGCGCGGCCGGCATCGCGGTCGCCACCATCCGCACCGGGATCGTGCTCGGGCTCGGCGGCGACTTGATGAAGCGGCTCCTGCCGATCTTCAAGCTCGGACTGGGCGGGCGGCTCGGCTCGGGCATGCACTACCAGTCCTGGATCAGCCTCGAGGACCACATGCGCGCGCTGTTGTTCCTGCTGGACGAGCGGCGCGCCGGCGCGTTCAACCTCACCGGCCCCGACCCGGTCACGAACGCCGAGTTCACGCGCGCGCTCGCCGCGGTCCTGCGCCGCCCCGCCTTCCTGGCCGTCCCGGCGGTCGCGTTGCGCATCGTGCTCGGCAACGGCTTCGCGCGCGAGGTGACCTCCAGTCAGCGCGTGATGCCGCGCGCGCTGCTCGACGCCGGCTTCACCTTCGCGCACACCGAGGTCGGCGACGCCCTGCGCTGGGCCCTGTCCTAGTCTTCCGAGCCGACCTGGAGCGCCGCGATGAAAGCCTCCTGCGGAACCTCGACCGCGCCGATCTGCTTCATCCGCTTCTTGCCCTCCTTCTGCTTCTCCAGGAGTTTGCGCTTGCGCGTGATGTCGCCGCCGTAGCACTTGGCGATCACGTCCTTGCGTTTGGCCTTGATCGTCTCGCGCGCGATGATGCGCGAGCCGATCGCCGCCTGGACGGGCACGTCGAACATCTGCCGCGGGATCAGCTCGCGCAGCTTCGCCGTCATCGCGCGGCCGTAGACCTGCGCGCGCTCGCGGTGCACGATCGCGCTGAAGGCGTCGACCGGCTCGCCGTTCAGCATGATGTCGACCTTGACGAGCTGTGCGGGCTGGTAGCCGACCGGCTCGTAGTCCAGGGACGCGTAGCCGCGCGAGCGCGACTTCAACTGGTCGAAGAAGTCGAAGATGATCTCCGCGAGCGGCATGCGGTAGCGCAGCTCGACCCGCTCCTCGCCGATGTAGTGCATGCCGTCGAGCACGCCGCGCCGGCCCTGACACAGCTCCATCAGCGCGCCCACGTACTCCCTCGGCGTGAGCATCAGGACCGCGACTTGCGGCTCCTCGACGCTCGCGATGCGCGCCGCGTCCGGCATCTCCGAGGGGTTGTGCACGATCTCCTCGGACCCGTCGGTGAGGTGGACGCGGTAGGCGACGTTGGGAGCCGTGGTGACGAGCGTCAGGTCAAACTCGCGCTCGAGCCGCTCGCGCGTGATCTCCATGTGCAGCAGGCCCAGGAAGCCGACGCGGAACCCGAAGCCGAGCGCGCGCGAGGTCTCGGGCTCGAAGGTCAGCGCGGCGTCGTTCAACTGGAGCTTCTCGAGCGCCTCCCGCAGCGCCGGGTACTCGTCGCCGCTCACCGGGAACAAGCCCGCGAAGACCATCGGGCGCGGCTCGCGATAGCCGTGGAGCGGCTCGGACGCCGGGCGTCCGGCGTCGGTGACGGTATCGCCGACCTTCGCCTCCCCGATCTCCTTGATGCCGCTGATGAGGTAGCCGACCTCGCCGGCGCCGAGCTGCCCCACGGGCGTGGCCGCGGGCGCGAGCACGCCGACCTCTTCCACGTCGTGCTGCGCGCCGGTCGCCATCATCGCGACGCGCCCGCGCGTCTGAAGCGCGCCGTCCACGACGCGGACGTAGGTCACGACGCCGCGATAGGCGTCGTAGGCGGAGTCGAAGATGAGCGCCCGCGCCGGCGCCGCCGGGTCGCCCGCCGGCGCCGGGACGCGCGCGACGACCGCCTCCAGCAGCTCGTCCACGCCCTCGCCCGTCTTGCCACTGACGAACAGGATCTCGTCGTCGCTGCTGCCGAGCACGCGCTGGATCTCCTGCGCGACGCGTTCGGGCTGGGCGCTCGGCAAGTCGATCTTGTTCACGACCGGGATGACTTCCAGGTCCGCCTCGATCGCCAGGTGCAGGTTGGCGAGCGTCTGCGCCTCGATACCCTGGCTCGCGTCGACCAGCAGCACGGCGCCCTCGCAGGCGGCCAGCGCGCGCGAGACCTCGTAGGTGAAGTCGACGTGGCCGGGGGTGTCGATCAGGTTGACGACGTAGTCGAGACCGTCCTTCGCCTTATACGCGAGCCGGACGGCGGCGGCCTTGATCGTGATGCCCCGCTCGCGCTCCAGGTCCATCTTGTCCAGGAACTGGTCGCGCATCTCCCGGTCGGAGACCGCGCCGCACCGGACGAGGATCCGGTCGGCCAGCGTGGACTTCCCGTGGTCGATGTGGGCGCAGACGACGATGTTTCGAATGGCGCGGGGGTCGGTCACGGCGTCAATCTACCTGCGGCGCAGTACCGGCGGGCGCGTTCGCCCGGGAGAGCGCGTGCTGATACCATCTGCCGCTGCTCATGGCGAACATCAAGTCCCAGAAGAAGCGCATCCTGACCAACGAGGTGGCCAGGCAGCGCAACCAGGCCATCCGCTCGCGCCTGAAGTCCCACCGCCGCGTCTTCGCTGAGGCGCTCGAATCCGGCGACAAGGCCGCGGCCGAGGCGGCGCTGCGCCGGGCCCTGCGCGCCTACGACACGGCCGTGTCGGCGGGCGTGCTCCACCGGAACAACGCGGCCAACCACAAGGCGAAGCTCCAGCGGCAGTTCAACGCCGCGTAGCGCTCGCCTCTCTCCCACCACCAAGCTCCAGCACGAGCAGCTCAACCACGAGCCGGTCGGGAAGCTCGTTGCCCCTGGCGCCGCCCTTGAGGGTGTCGTCGGCTCGGGCGAGCAGCTCGAACCCGCGCCGGACGTCCTCGGCGTCGAAGGCGCGCGCGTGCTTGCGCGCGCGGTTGAGGTATCCGACGCTCAGCCCAAGCTCCTTGGCCAGCGCTGCCGGCGGAGCGCCCGGCGTCTCGCGCACCGCGGCGAGCGCGCGGAACTGGTTCGCCAGCGTCGTCGTGAGCACGAGCGGGTGGGTGGCGCCGCTCGCCAAGAGCGCGTTGAGCCGGCGCAGCGCCGGTCCTGTGTCCCGCGCGAGCACCGACTCCAGGAACGAATAGAGCTGCGTGTCGTGCCCGCGGAACAGGCGCGTGACGTCGGCGACCCCGATCGCGCCGTTCGTCGACGTCGCGAGCTGTTCGGCTCGGCCGGCGAGGTCGCGCAGATCGGTGCCGACCGCCTCCACCAGCGCCGCCGCCGCATCGCGCTTGATGACCCGGCCGCCGGCCTTCAGGTAGCGCACGACCCACTCCGGCGTCTCCCACGGCTTCGGCGCCGCGACCTCGACGACGTCGGCGAGGCGCCCGAGCGCCTTCTTCAGCTTCGCGGACGCGCCGCAGACCAAGACGGCGGCGATGCCCTCGGGCGGGCGCTCGGCCCACGCGACGAGCCGGTCGGCTTCCCGTTCCAGCGCCGCCGCCTTCCCCCGCACGATCACCAGCCGGCCGTCGCCGAACATGGCGGGCGTGTCGAGCGCGTAGAACACCGCCTGGGCGTCCTCGGGGTCGGCCTCTTCGACGCCGAAGCCCTTCTTCTCCCATGCGGCCCGGACGCGCGTCACCTCGACGGAGGCGAGGAACTCGTCGCCGACGATCAGGGTGAGCTGCTTCACACGGCGGTCATACCACGTTCAGCACGACGATCGCGCTCACGCCCGCGTTGAGGATGACGCGGGCCTTGGTGGCGCCCGAAGGAACCTTGCCGTGCTCGAACGTACCGCCGGCATGGCAGCGCAGCAGCGTCGATCCCTTCAGCCAGCACACGTCCACGTCGAACCGCACCTGCCGGGCGACGACGGGGTAGCCGACCTGCTCCGCCAGCGCCCCGGCATCGCTGCCGGTGAGCGAGGAGGGAGGTTCCACCGTCGCGGACGCCGTGAAGGCGCGGCCACGGCAGGCTTTGGGCACGGTGTAGGTCTTGGCGACGAAGGACGTCTGCTGCGGGCGCTGTTCCTGCGGGAACTGCTTGCGCACCAGCTCGGCTTCGCCCTCCGGGTCGGCGCCGCCGGCGCCGGCCGTGAACACCCCGGTCTTGTACGTGCAACCCGCGAGGAACCGCTGTTGCGATCCCGCGATGTTCCAGTGGTCGTAGAGGAAGTTCGACTTCCCCGGCTTCGGGTGGAAGTAGTCGTTGTGCCGGCAGTCGAAGTGTGTCGTGGAGCAGACGTTGGCCTTGAACCCGTCCGAGTACGGACCGTGGTCGTCGTAGCACATCACGTCCGAGCCGTCGTTGCAGTGACCCGCGCCCGAGCTGTTCGGAGCGTCGCGCACGACCGCCCCCAAGTTGTGCCCCAGCTCGTGGAGCATCACGCCGGCGGCGCCGCCTTCGGGGATCCCCCACGTCACCGACCAGTCCGGACCGATGTTGTTCGCGTTGCCCGGCCCGGACGAGCTGTCCCCCATGTCCAGCGTCCCCGTCCCGCCGGGGGCGCCGGGGAACCGGCCGTCGAAGTAGACCGCGTACTTCGCCATCACGCTGTTGTAGCCCATCTCGAACAGCTCGTTGGTCACGCTGGAGAAGCTCGTTTGCTCGAGCGGCGTCTGCAGCGTGACGCGATCGACCAGGATGTCTTTCCCCGAGCACAGCACGCGCAGATCGAGCGAACGCTTGAACTCCTTCGCCTCCTGATGGACGAAGGAGTTCATTCGCTCGACCTCGCGACGGATCATGTAGAGGCGCTTGGCGAAGTTGTCGGGCACGTCGGGGGCTCGCGCGTAGATCACGTGGACGTGGAACTCGGTCGCGGCGCTCTTGATGCACGCGGGCTTGCGCATCCCGTCGCCCCCCACGTCGGCGCGCCGGTCCGAGGGCACCGGGTCGCCGCCGTGGGTGAACACCGCGTCGTCGCCGACCGAGACAAGGAAGCCGCCGGGCACCGGACAGGCCGAGCCGATCGCCGGGACCCACTGCGGACGGTCGCAGCCGGCGCGATCCGGCGGGCGAGGCGCGCCCGCGGCCGCCGGCGCGGCAAGCGTCGCGAGCGACAGCGCCGCGGCGAGGATCGCGGTTCGAGCGTTCGCCGCCGCGGGCCTGCTCACGGCATCAGGTGATCGAGAACACCCAGATGGCGTCGACGCCCTGGTTGAGCGTGATCGTGGCTTTGGTGGCGTCGGCGGGGACGGTGCCCGTCTCTTCGTCCTCACTCTGGAAGCACTTCAGCTTCTTCGAGTTCTTGTAGAAGCACACGTTGACGTCCGCGGGCGCGCGCTGGTTGACGAACCCGTTCTCGGGGCGGCCGCCGTTGAACTGCGTGCCGGGATGAAGCCCCATGACCTGGTCGGACTGCGGCGGCAACGGCGAGTGGAAGGCGCTGAGGGCGAACTTGCTCCCCCGGCAGGACGTGGGGATCGAGACGGTCTTGGTCGCCGCGCCCCAGCCTGGGGCGTTCGAACCCGCGACGTCCGCGTTCTGTCCCTGCGCCGCGAGGCTCATCACGCCCGTCTTGTAGCTGCACCACGCGAGGTACCGGTTCAGCGGCGAGGCGAGGTTCCAGTGGTCCCACAGGTAGTTGCTCTTCTTCGGCAGCGGGTTGAAGTAGTCGTTGTGCTTGCAGTCGTAGTGCGGCTCCGAGCACACGTTGATCTTGAACGAGGCCTTGTCCCCGCGCGGTCCGCCGTCCGGGTAGCACATGACGTCGGAGTCGTCGATGCAGTGCCCGGCGAGCGTCGAGTTCGGCGCGGAGTTCTGGACCGCACCCAGGTTGTGCGAGCCCTCGTGCATGATGACCGAGGCGCCGCTCGCACCGGTCAGGTTGTAGTCGATGTGGTAGTGCGGACCGTAGTTCGCGGAGTTGTCGGCGCTCAGCTCGTCGTCGGAGATGACGCCCGCCACGCCCGCGGCCCCGCCCTGCTCGGGCACCCTGTCCACCCACGCCCAGTACTTCGCCATCGGGTTGGCGTATCCCGCGCGACGGATCGCAAGCATGGCGCTGAAATAGTCGAGCTGGTTTGCCGGCAGTGGAACCTCAACCTTGAGGATCGACACCTCACCGCCCGAGCACGCCATCCGGTACAACGCCGTGCGGTCGAACTCCCGCGCCTCGGAGTACAGGAACCCGTTCACCATCCGGATCATCTTTTGGATCTCGGGAACCATCTGGCTGTAGCGGTCGGGCCGGTCCGACGGCTTCACGTACAGCATCTGGATGTGGGGCTCGGTCTGCCGGTTCTTGATGCACGAGGGGTTCCGCTGCTTCACCGAGCCGAAGACCCACGCGTCGTGGATCTCCGTGACCAAGTCCGGCCCGTGCGTCTCGGACACGTACCCGTCCGGCAGCGTGACCCGATACAGCCCGTTGGCTTGCAGGCACGCGGGACCGACCGCGGGCACGTAGATCTCGGGGCCGCAATCGGGCGCCGGTTCCCGGATGGCGCCGACGGGCAGCACGGTCCCGGCCAGCCCGACGGCTGCCACCGCGACCAAGCCGACGAGGCCGGCTCGCCTGGAAACACCCTTCATCATCCGAGGAGTCCGCATCGCCTCATGGGTTCGATGCGGCCTCAGCGATTCCCTCCCGTACGAAGCGGGCTGATAGCCCATTTCCGCTCGTCAGCGATGGTAACAGCTACCCGACATGCCTCCCAAACGCGGCGTCTTCGGGCACGAGAACGGACATCCTTCGTGAATCAGGAGGCGGCGGCTCAGGCGGCACGTTCGCCGTAAGCCTGCCAGGCTCCGCCGGTGCCGAGCCTGACCGTGACGGTGCCCGCGAGGTCGGTGCGCAGCACCTCCATCGAGGACAGGGCCTCCAGCGTCGCCGGAGCCGGGTGGCCGAAGCTGTTCGGTCCGACGGGGATGAGGGCAAGCGCCGCGCCGGTGCTCGCGTAGAACGCCGGCAGCATCCGCGCCGAGCCGTGGTGCGACACTTTGAGAACGTCGGCGCGCAGCGCCGCCGGGCGCGCGAGCAGCTCGGCCTGCGCCGCCTCCTCGGTCTCGCCGGCGTAGAGCATCGAGGCCTCGCCGTAGGCGATCCGCATGACGACGGAGTTGTTGTTGACGTCCGAGGGGGTCCCGGCCATCTGCCGGAGCGGCGGCCACAGAACCTCGACACGCGCCTCGCCGAGGGCGAACGTCGTGCCCGCTCGCGCGCGTTCGCGCGGCACGCCGGCAGCGTCGAGGCCGTCGACGAGCGCGCGGTAGGAGGCGAGGTCGTCCTCGATGAACGGGTCGAGCGCCCGGCCGATCGGGATGCGCCCCGGCAGCGCGGTCAATCCTGCGACGTGGTCCTCGTGTGGGTGCGAGATCACCATCACGTCGAGCCGTTCGATCCCCGCTTCACGGAGGTGGCGCACCAGCGCATCGGGATCGGGCCCGCCGTCGACGAGCATCGCGTGGCCGCCCGCTCGAACGACGATCGCCTCGCCCTGACCGACGTCGAGCATCGTGACGACGAGCCCGCCGTCGGGCGGAGGCCCGGTGACGTGCAGCACCGCCGCGCCCGCCACGAAGAGCAGAACACCGACGAGGACGGTCCTTGCGCCGCGCGTCGCGCGCGCCGGCATCACCACCACGACCGCCACGACGCCGAGCGCGAGCGCCGTCGCGACCCCGCCCGCGCCGTCCGGCGTGCGAACCGCCGCGAGCGGCAGGTGCGCGAGCGCGCTTGCCGCCCGCTGCATCCACCACAGGAACGGCACCGCGCCCCACGCGATCGAGCCGAGCGGCGCCCACGCCGCGCCGAGGACGCCGGCAACCATGCCAAGGATGGTCGCCGGCGCCACGACCGGCGCCACGACCAGGTTGGCGGCCAGGCCGATCAGCGAGACCTGGTGGAACCGCAGCGCGATCAACGGCCCGACCGCGAGCTGCGCGCCCAGCGTCACCGCCGCAACCGCGGCAATGCGCCCGGGCGGCAGCCGTGCCGCGACGCGCGGGCCGATCACCAGGATGCCGAGCGTCGCGACCGCCGAGAGCTGGAACCCGGCCGAGTAGACCAGGAACGGGTCGTGGCACAGGAGGGTGAGGCACGCGAGGCCGAGCGCGTTCAGCGCTTGGGCTCGCGTGCCGGTCAGCAGCGCGGCCAGGCCCACCACCGCCATGACGCCCGCGCGCATGACGCTCGGCTCGAACCGCGTGACCGCCACGAACGCGAGCACCGTCAGGCCCAAACAGGCAATGCTCACCCGGCGCCCCGCGCGCAGCAGTCGCACGAGCAGCGCGACGACGGCGAGCACCATCGCGACGTTCGCCCCGCTCACCGCCACCAGGTGCAGAAGTCCCGTCGTACGGAAGTCCACCTCGACCGCAGGGTCCAGCAGGGTCACGTCGCCGATCGTGACGCCGAGCAGCAGCCCGCGGTGGCGCTCGGGAATGCGAGCCGCGGCGTCGCGAATCGCCGCGCGGCCCGCGTCGGCGACGCGAGTCAGGGGATCGCCCGCGCGCCCGACGATCGTCACGGCGTCCGGCTCGGCGAAGGCGCGCGCCGCCACGCCTCGGTGACGGAGCCGCGCCGCGGACGCCAGGATCGCCGCGTCCGCCCCGGGCATCGCGAGCGGACGGAGCGCCGCGTCGACGCGGACGAGCGCCCCGGCCTCCAGCCGCTCGCCGGGCGGGGGCCGGATCGTGAGCAGCACGCGCTCGTGGACGCGCACCGGCTCGCCGTCGATCTCGGCGGCGCCGACGGCGAGGATCGCGCGCGCCTCACCGGCGCCGTCGGTCGCGTCGGTCAGCACGCGACCGTGCATCAGGGCCCGGGCGCCGGTGGCGCCGCCCCGGGCGAGCGCCGCGTCCTCCAGCGCGGCGAGCTTCAGGCCCGCGAGCGCGATGCCGATCGCCACGCCGAGCACGAGCGCCGCCGCGGGCGCTCGCACGGAGAGGAACAGGATCAGCACGCCGCTCGACAGCGCGAGACACGCGACCGGCGAAGGCCGGAGCGCCTCGCCGGCCACGACGCCGGCCGCGACCGCCGCCGCGAGGGCGATCGAGCGCGGCATCACACCGTCACCAGCGGCTCGAGCGAGGCGAAGGTCTTGTCGCCGATCCCGCTGACGTTCTTGAGATCCTCGACGCTGCGGAAGCCGCCGTGCTGCTCGCGATAGTCCATGATCCGCTGCGCCAGGACCGGACCGATTCCGGGCAACGACTCGAGGTCGGCCTGGGAAGCGGTGTTGATGTTGACCAGGCCCGGCTCGTCCGCCCCGGCCGGCGCGCTTCCCCTGCTCTTGGCCGGGATGACGACCTGCTCGCCGTCGGCGAGCGGGCGCGCGAGGTTGATCGCGCCGCGATCGGCTCCCTTCACGAAGCCGCCCGCTGCGCGCACCGCGTCGATCACCCGGTCGCCCTCGAGCAGCTCGTAGACGCCGGGCCGCTTCACCTCGCCGACGACGTGAACGACGATGGGCAGGCCGGCCGCGGCCGGTTCGGACGACGACGCCGCCGCCGGGGTGAGCGCCGCGCTGCTCGCCACCGGTCGCGCCCGCACGTAGGCGAGCACCGCGCCCGTAACGACCAGCGCGGCCAGCAGGCCGAGCACCACCACCTCGCGCGGGCTGAAGCGGAGCGCGTCGAGCAGCCGCGCGCGCAGCAAGCCGAGCACCGTCGGTTGGGGCTCGGCGGACGAGGGCGGAGCGGAGTTGCTCGCGTCGTTCTCCATCGCGCGAACGGCTGGCGGGAAGGCGGGGGTAACGGTGACACCCGCCCGGGGGCGGGTCACGGATGGGCGGAGCGCGCCGAAGCGCTACTTCACGACGAAGTTGACGAGCTTCGGAGGCCGGATGATCGTCTTGACGATCTCCTTGCCGTCGACGTGACGCCGCACGTTGTCCGAGGCCAGCGCGCGCTCGCGCATCTCGTCCTCGCCGATGCCGGCCGGCACCTCGATCGTGTCGCGCACCTTGCCCAGGACTTGCACGACCATGGTGACCGTCTCGACCGTCAGCAGAGCCGGGTCGGCGTCCGGCCAGGGCGCGCGCAGCAGCGGGGTCGCATTGCCCCAGCGGTGCCACAGCTCCTCGGTCACGAACGGCGCGAAGGGCGAGAGCAGCTTCACCAGCGCCACCACGGCCTCGCACACGTCGGCCTCGGCGGCGTCCTTCCGGTCGGCGATCTCGTTGGACAGCGTCATCATCTTCGCGATGGCCGTGTTGAAGCGGAAGCGCTCGACATCGCCGGTCACGCCCTCGATCGCGCGGTGGGTCGCGCGCCGCAGCGGCGAGTCGCCCGCGGGTTGCGGGCCCGCCGCGATCGACTCGGCATGGGCGACGCCCAGCCGCCACACGCGCGAGATCCACCGGTAGACGCCCTGCGGGTTGACGTCGGCCCAGTCCACGTCGGCCTCGAACGGCCCGGCGAACATCATCGTGACGCGGGCAGTGTCCGCCCCGTAGTCGTCGATGATCGCCGAAGGCCGCACCAGGTTCCCGCGCGTCTTGGACATCTTCGAGCCGTCCATGACCACGTCGCCCTGGTTCACCAGGTTGGGATAGGGCTCGGCGAAGGGCACCAGGCCCAGGTCGTGGCAGACCTTGGTGAAGAAGCGCGAGTAGATCAGGTGGCCGGTCGCGTGCGTGATTCCCCCCACGTACTGGTCCACCGGCATCCAGCGGGCGACCGATTCGGTGTCGAAGGCGGCGTCCTGGCTCGGCCCCGCGTAGCGGAAGAAGTACCACGACGAGTCGATGAACGTGTCGAGCGTGTCGGTCTCGCGCTTCGCGTCGCCGCCGCAGCTCGGACACGGCACGTTCACCCAGCCCTCGATCTTGGCCAACGGCGACTGCCCGGTGCCGGTCGGCAGCCAGTCGGTCAGCTCCGGCAGCTCGACCGGGAGCTGGTCCTCGGGGACCGAAACCTCGCCGCAACGCGGACAGTGCACGATCGGGATCGGGCAGCCCCACGCGCGCTGGCGCGAGACGTTCCAGTCGCGCAGGCGGTAGCGCACGCGGCCGGTCCCCAGCCCTTCGGCCTCCAGCCACTTCACGACGGCGGCGATCCCGCCCGGCGTCGCGGTGCCGTCGAAGTCGCCCGAGTTCGCCATCAGTCCTTCGCCTTCGTAGGCGGCTTCCATCGTGTCGGCGTCGAGGCGCGCGTCGTCGGGTTGGATGACCACGCGCACGGGCAGCCCTTCCTGGCGAGCGAACTCGAAGTCGCGCTGGTCGTGCGCGGGGACGGCCATGATCGCGCCGGTCCCGTACTCCATCAGCACGTAGTCGGCCAGCCAGATCGGGATGTGCTCGCCGTTGACGGGGTTGATCGCGTGCGAGCCGGTGAAGATGCCCTCGCGCGCGTGCCCGGCCGCGGTGCGCTCGATCTCGGTCTTCGAGCGCACGCGGTCCACGAACGACCGGAACTCGTCGCGCCGGATCGGCGCCGTCAGCCGCTCGGCGAACGGGTGCTCCGGCGCGAGCACCATGAAAGTCGCGCCCCACAGCGTGTCCGGCCGCGTGGTGTAGATCGTCAGCTCGTCGCCGGTCTCGGCGATCGTGAAGGTCACGTCGGCGCCCTGCGAGCGCCCGATCCAGTTGCGCTGGATCGTCAGCAGCCGCTCGCTCCAGCCGGTGAGCCGCTCCATGTCGTCCAGCAGCCGCTGCGCGTACTCCGACTCGCGGAAGAACCACTGCACCAGGTCGCGCTTGGTGACGGGCGTGTCGCATCGCTCGCACAGCCCGCCGATCACCTGCTCGTTGGCCAGCACGGTCTTGTCCTTCGGGCACCAGTTCGTCGGCGAGGACTTCCGGTAGACCAGGCCGGCCTCGCGGAACTTCAGGAACAGCCACTGCGTCCAGCGGTAGTACTCGGGGTCGCACGTGTGGAAGCGGCGAGTCCAGTCGAACGAGAATCCCACGCGCTTGAACGACTCCGCCTGCTGCTCGATGTTGGCGTAGGTCCACGTGCGCGGGTTGATGCCGCGCTTGATGGCCGCGTTCTCCGCGTTCAGGCCGAAGGCGTCCCAGCCCATCGGGTGCAGGACGTTGAAGCCGCGCATCCACTTGTAGCGCGCGACGATGTCGCCGCCCGTGTAGGCCTCCAGGTGCCCCATGTGCAGGTCGCCGGAGGGGTACGGGAACATGTCGAGCATGTAGAACTTCGGCTTGGCGCTCGTGGCCGGGTCCTCGGCCGTGAACAGCCCGTCGGCGACCCAGCGCTCGGCCCACGCGGGCTCGATCGCGTGCGGATCGTAGGCGTCCTGGCTCATGGTGCGCGTCAGTCTATCGAGGCGCGGATCGAGCTTCGCGCGGGTTTCGCCTCGTCAGGCCGCCCAGGCGGCGAGGAACGCGAGCGCGACCGTCGCGGCGTTGTCGGCGGCGAGCTGGCGGTAGTAGAAGAACTGGAACGGGAAGCCCGGCAGCCCGAGTGGGTCGCCGCCGCCGTCCGAAGCCGCACGGAACGCGATGAAGGGCACGCCCTTCTCCTCCGCGACCTTGGCGACCGCGGCAGTCTCCATGTCGAGCGCCACGTAGTCGCCCGGGGGCGGGGCCGAGGCGCCGAAGTAGTTGAAGAAGAAGTTCGGATCCACGAACGGCACGGCATGCTCGACGGTTCGCCGAGCCTCCGGCGCCCCGGTCGTCAGGGGAACGCGGCAGGGATGGCAGCCGAAGACGTCGCCGCCGCCGGGGAAGCACGGCAGCGTGCGCCCCTCGAAGCCGTCCGAGCTGGCGCCGTGCGCGCCCATGCGGATCCGCGGCTCCTCGGTGACGGTGACGGTCGTGACCGCGCGCGGGTCCGCGCCGACGCACGCGGGATCGCCCGCCGGCACGTCGCTCGCGAGCAGGACCGAGCCGCTCGACGCGACCGCCTCCGCCGTCGCGTACATCGCCGGGTCGACGGCGAAGTGGTGAACGCCGTCCAGCGTCCAGCCCTCCGGCACCATCACGTCGCCGATGTTGGGCCCTCCCGAGACGCCGGAAAACACGATCCCTTGGATGGTCGTGGCGTCCGCGCAGGAGAAGTGCTCGAGCGCGAGCCGGGTCGTTCTGTCCGCGTTCACCAGCCCGATCCCGGTCAACGCGAGCACGACGTCGTTGTCTTCGAGCGTCCCGACGTAGAAGGTGCCGGCGCCGGACGAGCCGTCGACGGCCTCGACGCGCTCGACGCTCGCCGCGCCGAGAAGCATGTCGATCTCTCCCGGAAAGGCCGACAGCACGAGCAGGCGGGGCGTGCAGTCGGGCTCCGCGGGCGCGAGGCTGGGCGCGCCGGCCACCGCCAGCGCGACCGCGATCAGAGCCGTTGCGCGCCTCACCAGAGCGGGGTTCGCCGCGCGCACGCCTGCATCCTGCCTGGCGGAGATGCCGGTCGCGGGCGCGGGCGCCGCTGCTAGAATCCCGCGAACGCGGGGCTGTAGCTCAGTTGGTAGAGCGCCACGATGGCATCGTGGAAGTCAGGGGTTCGAATCCCCTCAGCTCCACTTGAGGTTCCTTAATAGAACCCTTCGACGGATGCTGTCGAAGGGTTCTTTGTATTCAACGCTGACGACCTGCCGGCCCTTGACGTAGACGGCCTTGAAGATCGCCTGGTTCCACTTCCTGCGGTCCTGCTCGTCCGCTCGCTTGTACGAGCGGTGGCAGTTGGCGATGAGCTCCAGGCACTTGTTGATGAGGTCGCGGGCCGCTTCGAGCTTGATCCCTGCGAGCGCGAGCTGGCTCTCGGCTTGGCTGACTTCGCTGTCGATGCGCTCCTGCTCTTGCTTGAACATCTCCAACGGGAGGGCATCGGCGTAGTAGGCCTTGAGGAGCCGGTCGCGTTCGTTGGCGAGTTTGGCGAGGCGGCAACTTGCGAGCTGTGTGGCTCGCGTGCGGTCTCGCTCGCGCGTGGCGGCTTCCTGTTTGAGGTCCCGCTCGATATCGTCGCGTACCTCTTGGGGCAGTCGGATCTGTCGGTAAAGCTCCTCGATCTGCCGCTCGATGGGGCCTGCCGGCGCGTATAGCTCTCGGCATTCGGTCCTTCGCTGATGTGACCCCAGGCAGAAGAAGTACTCGAAACGCCCTTGCTTCTTGATGAGACTCGACATCCGGGCGCCGCAGTTTCCGCAGAACAGGGTTCCGCGCAGGTAGTGCCCGCGCTGGCGTCTGCGATCCCCAGCTAGGTCGTGCGCTCGGAACACCTCTTGAACCTTGTCGAAGAGTTCGCGGCTCACGATCGGCTCATGCCGTCCTTCGTACTCGACGCCTTTGAAGACGACCTTTCCGATGTAGGCCTTGTTCTTGAGCAGCTCGGCGAACTTTGAGCGCGACAGCGGCTTGCCCGCTCGGTTCGGTACCAACCAAACGTCGGCATGAGTAAGCTGGAGAAGATCAACACCGAGAAGCTTGGCGAGCTCATCCCACGGGTTACATCCGTCTTCGAGGAAGCGTGCCGCTTCATCGAGGGACACTCCCAGCCCTTGCCCACCCTGGGTGTCAGCCCGACGCTCGCCGGGCTGGAAGACCATTGGAAGGAACTTCAAGAATGCAAGCGGATCAACGACGGTAAGGAGCCGACAACCTGACTCTGGGTAAGCGAGAAGCAGCGTGAAGCCAACTTTCGATCGCCTGTGATGCCAGTCTGGTTACTGATAGTCCGCAACGGAAGCGTCGTCGTCAGCCCTCATCCAGTCACCTACGCGGGCGCGACTTGGTAGGCGGGACTCACCCACCGGTTCGCCTCGGCGGTAGGCGTTCAGGTCATCCACCACGACTTTGAACGCGTCGACAAGCCGGGGGATCGCTGGGCCGCTGAGTGGCTTCGGCTGCCCAAAGCGGTCCTTGTCCGTTTCCTTCTGAAGCTCGTACACCTCGGCAAGGGCAGCGTTCACGATATCGACGCGTTCTCGCAAGCTGGGTTCCGCAACTACATCCCGATTGATCGCGATCGCGGACTGGAGGGCGAGATAGAGTTCGCGGTAGTCCCAGTTGCTTCTCTCGATGAGGCGCTGAGCCGACACGAGGGCTTCGACGAGACGACCCGCTGCTTCCCTGGACAGGCTTCGCTCTCTGAACCGCCGCTCCTTGTCCATCTCGTCAGCCATCCGTTTGGTCTGCCCGGCGTAATGTCGAGTGACCAAGACGAGGGCTAGCGTTACAAGAAAGGCTGCGATAGAAGCAGCCGCTTGGATCCAGTCTGGGACGCCCGACGTGATCTCGACGACGACGTTCGCCGGGCTGGGGGTTACTCCGGCAGTCGGCGTCGGGCTTGGAGTCATCATCATGCGCGGATTGTAGAGGCACTACACCGAGCTTGAGGCCCCCGGTCTCGGGCATCGGCTCTTTGACCCTGCCCACTTGGAGGGCTACCGTTCTGTCGGACATGGGATGGCTGGCTAAGACTCGATCTCGAGTCGTTCGCTGGGTGCGAAGGACGATCGACTCCGGCAGGCGTTTCGGTTTCCATGTGCTCGATGGGCCGACATGGATGTCTGCGCTGGCCACCTTCATCGTCTTCCAGGCTTGGCGACGTCAGGATGCGATCCAGCTCTGGACCCTCGCCGGTCTTGCGTTCATCGGTTTGAGGGTGTGGGACAGACGACTGAGGGCCGGCGAAGAGAAGCCGGCCCGAATCACAGAACTTGAGAACACCCTCCGCACCCTGCTGTTCCCTGTCCGACTGTTGGTGAAGCTCACGGGCATCCTGATCGGTATCGCGATGGCAGGGGCCGCATGGATCGCCTTCTTGGGGGGCGCAGCCTGGATCGTGGAGCAAGGACAGCACCAGGATTCAGGGCTGCTCAAGGCTCTCGGCTGGACGCTCTTCGGCATCGGCGTCCTTCCCGTCATAGGCCTTGTGTTAGCCGGGTGGATAAGCGACTGGGAAACTGGCGATGGTGGCTACTCGTCTCGGAGACCCGAACCCGAACCCGAGCTCTCATGGTGGCCGAAACGCGAGGATGGGTCGGAGGACGCCACACGGCCTCCCAGGAGAAGTGGTAGACCCGATCACGTGAGCAAATCCCAAACGTCTGCGTATCCCCTCGGCTTCGGTCCGATGCTCTACAAGACTGAGATAGAAGAAGATGGGGCCACGTATACAGGCCATGGATGGACAAGGAAGGAAGCGAACCAAGAGGCGAGCGGGAAGTATGGGCGCGGACAGAGAGATAGGCGATGAGCAGCCGGAGTATTCAGGTACCTCAGCACACACCTGGAGAAGCCACCAAGGGAAGGCGCCTCGCAATCTGCTTGATCCAGAGTTATCAACGACGCCTCGCGCCCAGGCTGCCTACAACGTGCGTGTACGAGCCGACGTGCTCGCAGTACATGGTCCTTTCCATTGAGAAGCACGGAGCGTTGAGGGGGCTGTGGTCAGGGGTGCGCAGGATCGCACGCTGTCGCCCCGGTCGTGGTGGATACGACTATCCGTGAGGGGGAGTTATGGCCTACCAGTTGCTACCTGTAGCGAGCGAGTTTCGCCCCAAGGACTTGGAGCGCCTCGCTGCTCAGCTCGATCAACTTCAAAGCGAAGGCTGGGAGCTCGTCTTCGTGTTCCCAGTGACGACCAAGACCTGCCTGTTCTTCACGAATCAAACCAATCTCATGGTCCTCCGAAGGGACTGACACCGCGTTGGATCGGGTCCGGGAACTCCGCTATGGCTTGCGATGGCTGGAGTCTCGTCACTCCGTGACCATCGCAGAAGATGCCCCCGCACTGGAGGGCAAGCTCGGGGACTTCAACGTGCGCTTAGAGGGGACAACGCTCTCAGCCACGCCTCTCGTGGACTTTTCGAGTGAAGAGACCGCTCGCGCGGCGATGGAGCCGTTGCTAGCGGACTGGGAGGTGGAGTGGGATCTCCGTCACGGGCTTGGGATGGCATTCTCCTTCGAGAGCTGTTCGTTGGAACCGGTGGGCGGTTCTGGTGGGAAGAACTTTAAGGTCCACGTCGCAGGTACGGTGAACGTTTCAGCATCCATGTCGGTTTCGAGGAGCGACTTTCCTCCCCTTCCCTCGGCGCTCAAGAGCACGCCTCTCATCCGCGAGCTTCGTGCAAGGCTGCACGATGTTAGAGACGAGCGTGAGCGCCTTCTCGTTGGCGCTCAGTGGATCCTGACCAGGCTCGAAGGACACTATGGAGGGCGTGCAGCAGCGGCTAAAGCGTTGTCCGTGTCAGGCAAGGCGCTTGATGAGCTGGGGCGGCAGTGCGACCGCAACGATCCGGAGATTGGCCGGAAGGCCCGCAGGCCACCAGACCCGCTTTCCCCTGAGGAGAAGGGCTGGGTGCTCTATGCGGTGATAGCTCTGGTGATTCGTGCGGCTGAAGTGGAGGCAGGGCTGCAGCAACTTGGTACGTTGACCAAAGACACGCTGCACCTGTACACGGGAACGAGAGCGCCATGAGCCAGATGCACTGTACCGATTGCGAGGCCACGATTGACGTCGCACACGCGGGCGATCCTTGTCCCACCTGTGGGAGCATCGACCGGTCCATCCTCGGATCCGACTCCGGTCGTGGCCGGGAGTTCGCGATCTCCAAGCAGGGAACGCCGCCCCTCGGAGAACCGCTTACGAACAAGTGGGTAAGGCGCGAGGTCCGAGCTGGCGAACCCGGACAGCGCGACGGCACCCGGCGTGAGCTATACAGGGAGATTGATCGAGACCGAGACCTCTACCGCGAGAGGGTCGTGAATCTGGAGTCGGGGGAGGTTGAGCGCGACGTGGAAGAGCCGCTGACCGAGCACCGCCAGAGAGAACGCCAATCTCGCTCCAAGGGAGGCAGCGCAACCGGTAGCAATGGAGAATAGCCCGGCAATCGTCAGTTAAGCCGGCCAACCCCGACGTCATCAATCTTGAGTTTAGACGATTCGCTTGCTTCGTGGGACGAGGTTGCCCCACAGTTTCACCACGCTCTCCTTGTCGGGAACGGAGCGAGTATTGCTGTTTCTGCGTCGTTCGCATATCCCTCACTGCTCGAGATCGCGAGCAGTTCGCTTGTAGCCAATCGGCTGTCGCCTGACGAGCGAGCGGTCTTCGAATCGACGAACGACACCAACTTCGAACGTGTACTTGGCGAGCTCGCTACGGCGGCTGTGCTAGCGGAACAGGTTGGACTGGATGCAACTCCTCTCCGTGAACGTTATGCTCGCATCAGGCGAGCGCTGATTGAGGCCGTCCATGCAGTCCATCCTCGGCATGGCGACTTGCCAGAGGAGCGTTTCGAACGCGTCCAGGAATCGCTTCTCCACTTCAGTGAAGTGTTCACTACGAATTACGACCTGCAACTTTATTGGGCGATCACAAGCACGAAGCGTATGGACGACTTCCGTGACTTCTTCTGGAATCCTGGGCTGGCGTTCGATCTAACGAATACGTGGACTCCGGAGGACAAAGTCCGCGTGTTCTATCTCCATGGCGCGCTCCACCTCTTTCACCTGCCGAATGGAACGACCGTCAAGGCCACAGGGGGCGACGACAACCCGTGGAGTCCCTACGTGCCGTTGCTTGATCTCACCTTTGAATACAAGGAGGCCCGCTACCCTCTCTTTGTCAGTGAGGGCTCCACGGAGCAGAAGATGGCGGCCATCACTTCCAACGCCTATCTCGGGTTCGCATACGAGACGTGGAACCGGATGTGCTGGGACTGGTCCAGCACACTTGTCATCTTCGGACACGGATGCGGCGCGCAAGACGAACACATATGCGCACCGATCAAGGCACGAGTTGCGAAGTCTCAGGAGAGGGATCTCTCGGTGCCGAAGATTGCCGTTTCGATTGCTCCCCGCGACAGTGACCATGTCATTGCTCGGAAGCTCCATTATCGCGAGAAGTTTCACGAAGATATCGTCTTTTTCGATGCGAGGACGCACCCGCTTGGGCAACCCACCGACCCACCATCACCATGATTCCAGGGCCAGGCGCTGCTCCGTTTCCAGGATCGATAAACCTACCTCGTCGTGGGCGGCGTTTGCGCAGGGAGTTCCCGCTAGCCGGAGAGCATCTTGAGCTGATTTAGCTGAGCTAGGCACTCGACTGCGATCTCCAGCAGTTCAGGAAGCTGTTCTCGCCGCCTGGAAGGAGTTCTACTACTGTCCCCTCACCTCCACTTGACCCTCCGGTAACCACCGGTAACCGAACCCTTCTGGGACCTGCGCGGTCGACCCCATTGACGCCTCTTCGATCTGGCCCTAGCATGGTCCTGTAATAAGGCTTGTTACAGAAGGGCGGATGGATGCGTCCAAGTCAAACGGTCACGGTTTCTCTTCCGCCCGAGCTCGCTCGTGAGGTTGATCGGGTCGCGCGCAAGGAGGGCCGAAGCCGAAGCGAGATGTTCCGGGAGGCTCTACGGCAGTACCTTGCTCGGCGTGACCGCTGGGATCGGATCTTCGCGGTGGGTGAGCAGGCAGCGCAACGTCTCGGCGTTACCGAGCAGGACGTGACCGCTGCGGTCAAGGCTCGGCGGAAGGCGCGGACCCGCAAGGCTCGCCGCTAGTGCGGGTACTCCTCGACACGAACGTCCTGCTCTCGGCCATCTTGTTCGGCGGGATCCCTCGAAGGCTGCTCGAGGCAGCGATCGACGGCCGGCTGCGCCTGGTGACAAGCCGGCATCTCATGGAGGAATTCGAGGAGATCCTGGAGGACAGGTTCGACTTCTCGAAGGCGGCCGCCGTCGAGACGAGATCCGAACTCGAGGTGCTGGCGGAGCTGGTGGAACCGCTCGAGGTCCGGCAGGTATGCAGGGATCCGGATGACGACCACGTCTTGGCGGCAGCCGTAGCGGGCCAAGCCGAGGCGATCATCACCGGCGACCGTGATCTCCTGGCGTTGGAGTGGCACGAGGAAGTCGAGATCCTGACGCCGGCATCGTTCGATCTCCGGTTGCGGGATCTCGATAAGTAGCCTCAAGGCTCGACCGAAAGCGGCGTCGATGGAGCCAGGGCGCGGTTCGCGCACCGTTCTGTTGAGACCACCACGCTCGCTCCGACCAACGGCTGCTATTCGGCCGTGCCGAGTTTGGCCGGCCGGATGACCCGCACGTCCTTCATCGGAAAGTCGGTCACGTTGTCGGTCACGAGCACCGCGCCGTGTGCCCTGGCTGTTCCGGCGATGAGAGCATCAGCCAGATGAACGGTCTTTCCCTTCTTCGCCCAGTCGGACTGATACCGGCCGGCTTTCTCCGCGGCCTCCCTCGTCGTGGTGAGAAACTCCATCCGATCGAGCAGCGCTTCGGCAGCTCGACGTTCTGACGGCCGCAACCCACGCTCGATCTCGGCGATGTTGACGCAAGAGACGCACAGGGAGTCGCCGTGTTGAAGCAGCGCCAGAAGACTGTGCGCGACCGACTCGTCCCCCCGAAGGTGGGCTATCAGAACGGTAGTGTCCAGGAGATAGCGGCTCATCCACTCCGTCCGGATCTGCGCCCCTCCCGAACCCACCTGGCGGCCGTCTGCCGATCCTTCCAATGCGTGTAGCGCTTGCCGCTCGTCAAGCCTCTGGTCGCATGGAGTGATTCCTCCAGCTCCAAGCGCGAGAGCTTTTCGCGAGCGGCCTCCTCTAGGAATCTGCTGCGGCCCCGTTCGCCGACCTTCTCGTCGATCGCCGCGAGCAGGTCGTCTGCCATCACCACATGGGTTCTCGCCACCGCCGCTCTTCTCCCTCAATAAATCCCACTGGATGTCCCACTCTATCCATCGGCGGTCGATCAATCAAGAGGAGATGGGGAGGAAGCAGAATCCTTCCGGAGTGCAGCGAGGCCGAAGCGGTGAGCGGGGCGCGTTGACCTGCGTCTGCGCGGGTCTCGGAAGGAGTTGGACCGGCGCCGTCGAACCGAGGGTTCTGGGACCGGGCTCTGCCGGTACCCGACGGGCCCGCGACGGCACGAACCCACGACGAGGAAGGCGGCGACGGGATGTTGGACGGCATGCAGGAAACGAAGCGCTCCGGGCACACCCATCGCGTACGCGCCCTCGTCGTGACGGCATGTCTGGCAATCGGCTCGCTGGCGACCGCCGGGAGCCGGGCCTCGGCCACGGACTTCACCGCCTCGGGAAGCGCAGAGCAGGTCTACGTCCTCGGCGCGGCGCCCGGCGTGGAGATGTCGCTGCTCACGCCCGAGGGCGCCGTTCTGTACACGCAGACCGCGAACGCGAACGGGGGGCTGCTGTTCCGCGACGTCCCGCCGGGCGAGGGATACCGTGTCGAGTCCGACGGGACCCTGTCGAACCCGCTCACCGTGCACGGCGACGACGCAGCGCCGTGGGATCCGAGCATCTACCAGCAGCCCATCCCTGCCAGCGGGTACGGCTACCTCACGACCCGCGACGGGACGCAGCTCGCCTACACCGTCCACCCGCCGACCAGCCCGGCAGGTCAGCCGGGGCTGCCGCACGGCACCGACGTGCCCGACGGCCCCGCCGGCGTGGACTACCTCCCGCCCTACCCCACGCTGATCGAGTATTCCGGATACGGCTACGCCAACCCAGCCGGGCCCCAGAGCGGGATCGCCGTCCTTGCGAACCTCATGGGCTTTGCCGTCGTCGACGTGAACATGCGCGGGACGGGTTGCTCGGGCGGCGCCTTCGACTTCTTCGAGCCGCTGCAGAGCCTGGACGGCTACGACGTCGTGGAGACGATCGCCAACCAGCCGTGGGTGCTCGGCAACCGCGTCGGGATGCTCGGCATCTCCTACGGCGGGATCAGCCAACTGTTCACCGCGCAGCTTCAACCGCCTCACCTGGCGGCGATCACGCCGCTGTCGGTCATCGACGCGACCGCGACGACGCTGTACCCGGGCGGCATCCTCAACACGGGCTTCGCCGTCGCCTGGGCCGCAGAGCGCCAGAGCCAGGCTCGCCCGGCGCCGGACGGACAGGGCTGGGCGAACCAGCGGATCGAAGAAGGCGACGAGACGTGCGCCGCCAATCAGGCGCTCCACGGCGAGGCGGCCGACCTGATGCAGAAGATCACCGACAACAGCCACTACGTCCCGGCGGTCGCCGACCCGCTCGACCCGGTGACGTTCGTTCACAAGATCAACGTGCCGACGTTCATGGTCTGCCAGTGGCAGGACGAGCAGACCGGCGGGCACTGCCCGGAGCTGGCCAAGAACTTCACCGGCACGGACAAGAAGTGGTTCACCTTCACGAACGGCGCCCATATCGACTCGCTGGATCCCGAGACCTACAACCGCTGGTACGACTTCCTGCAGTTGTACGTCGCCCGCCAGGCGCCGATCGTCAACCAGGCGCTCAGCCGCGCGGCCGCGCCGGTCATCTACCAGGAGGCGATGGGCCTTCCCGACGACCACGTCGTCACCCTGCCGCTCGATCCCATCCAGCAAATCCCCACCTACGACGCGGCTCTCGCAGCCTTCGAAGCGCAGCCGCCGATCCGCGTGCTGTTCGACAACGGCGCCGGCACCTCGCCGACCGGGGACCAAACCCCGGGCGACCCGTACGCGGCGTTCGCGCGCGATTTCTCCTCCTTCCCGATTCCCGGCACGGCCGCGCAAACCTGGTACTTCGGCCCGGAGGGCGCCCTCTCGGACCAGTTGCCGCCGGACGCGGGCATCGACCAGTACACGTCCGACGTGAGCGCGCTGCCCCTGACGAACTTCACCGGAGGCACCGGCGGCGGCGGCCTGTGGGGCAACGCGTCCCAGTGGATCTGGGATTGGCAGCAGAACCCGGCCGGGAAGGCTCTGTCCTACGTCTCGTCACCGCTCGCCGCGGACACGACGGTCATCGGCGCCGGAGCCGTCTACGCCTGGGTGCGCTCGTCGACCCCCGACGTGGACCTTCAAGCCACGATCAGCGAGGTTCGTCCGGACGGCAACGAGACGTTCGTTCAGAACGGCTACATGCGCGCCAGCGAACGCAAGCTCTCCACCGACGCCGGCAACCTGTTCAAGACGCCCAGCACGCTGCTCAACCCGATCCCGAGCTTCCTGGAGGCGGACGCGTCCCCCATGCCGAGCGGCGAGTTCGTCAAGGTCGCGATCCCGCTCTACTACCAGGGACATGTCTATCGAGCGGGCTCGCGCATCCGCGTGACCATCGCGGCGCCGAACGGCGCGCAGCCCGTGTGGTCGTTCGGCGAGACGGTGCCGGCCGGCACGGCGGAGGTGTCGATCGCGTTCTCTCCGACGCAACCCTCGAAGCTCGTGCTCCCGGTGGTGCCGGGGTTCCGGGCCCCGACGCCGTTGCCGCCGTGCCCGAGCTTGCGGAACCAGCCATGCAGGCCCTATCAAGCGATCGTCAACGGCTCGGCATCGCAATAGCCACCGCTTCTCGACCGTTCGCACGGCCGACCTGATCGTCGTGGTCGAAGGCGGGCACGTCCGCGAGGTCGGGACGCACGCGGAACTGATGGCGCGCCGGGGCCTGTACGCCGAGCTGTTCGCGCTCCAAGCCTCGGCGTATCGATAGACGAGTGACTAGGGCCGATTAGTCCAACGCCTCGGGCCCGTTGGGGTCAATGCGAGCGGGGAATGCGGCCAATTGGAACGGTTGACCCCGATTGAACGACGTGCCTACCCTCGCCTCGACGAAGGGTTCCCGAGGCCCGAACGAGGTGCCGTCGAGCCGCTCGAACGCTCCGTGCGCCGAGCATCGCGTAGCGAAAGGAGCTGGCCGCCATGCAACCCACTTCTCGAACCGGTCTTCGTCTTGCGTTCGTCACCGGCCTGCTCCTCGCGTTTCTTTCCGTTGGGACGCCGGGCGTTCACGGCGGCACGTTCCCCGGCGTCAACGGACTCCTGGCGTTCAGCAGCGACCGGGCGAGCGCGGGCAGCGCCGAGGTCTACACCATGAACGCGGACGGGACGGGCGTCACCCAACTGACCGACGCCGCGGGTCAGAGCCGGTACCCGTCGTGGTCACCCGACGGGACGCGGATCGTGTTCGGCAGCTCACGAGACGGCAACTGGGAGATCTACGTCATGAACGCGGACGGCAGCGGCCAGACGCGGCTCACATTCGACGCCGCGGAGGACGCCTCACCGTCCTGGTCGCACGACGGGACGAAGATTGCGTTCGTCAGCTACCGAACCACGGCAGGCAATCCGACCGGCGACTCGGAGATCTTCGTGATGAACGCGGACGGCAGCGGCCTGACACAGCTCACGGACAACCTGGTTGCGGACGCCGGCCCTTCCTGGTCTCCGAACGGGAATCGGATCGCGTTCGATCGCGACGCGGCAGGCCCTTCGGAGATCTGGGTCATGAAGCCCGACGGAAGCGCGCAAACCCAGCTCACGTTCAACGCCGGCACCCAGGACGTCCAGGCCTCGTGGTCTCCCGATGGAGGCATGATCGTGTGGACTCGCGATTTCGGGGGCTGCAGCAGCGCCGACGTGCAGCGGATGGACGCCGACGGCACCGACCAAGCTCCCTTCATCTGCCGCGGCGGCCACGATTCGGACGGGTCCTATGGACCCGACGGCACGAGGGTAGCGTTCGTCGGTTTCGACGGCGATCACGAGGTGTACATCAGGGACGCGGACGGCTTGTCCAACGAGACGAAGCTGACCGACAACTCGGCATTCGACGGGGACGTCGACTGGCAGCCGCTGTCGAACTACGACTTCGTCGGCTTCTTTGCGCCCATCAACGGTCTCCCCACACTGAATCGCGTCAAGGCGGGCGCGGCGGTTCCCGTGAAGTTCAGCCTGAACGGCGACTACGGGCTCGACATCTTCACGGCCGGCTACCCGAAGTCATTGGCCATCGCCTGTGATTCGGGCGGTTCGGTGGACGGGATCGAAGACACGGTGACGGCGGGATCGAGCGGCCTGTCCTACGACACGGCGTCGGACACCTACACCTACGTATGGAAGACGTCCAAGGGTTGGAAGGGCACCTGCCGGCAGCTAAACGTCAAACTCGACGACGGAACCTCGTACTACGCGAACTTCATGTTCACGTAGGGTCAGCCTTCGACATGGGCGGTCATCTTCGTCGCCCAGGCGCGCCAGCCGTCGGGCAGGGCTTCGGCGGCGAGCAGCTCGGCGGCGCGATCGTGCGCGTGGTGATAGACGTGCCCGATCAACGAGATCGAGACGTCGTGGTCGGGACGCTCGACGACCTCGATCGCGTCGCCGGCGCCCAGCTCGCCCTCTTCCGGGATCGCGAAGTAGGCGCCCCACCGCGCGGCTCGCGCGAAGGCGCGCGGGAACGACGGGTCTTCCATCCGGATGCCGAGCTTGAAGCACGGCATCCGCGGCTGCGTGACTTGAACGAGCACGGAGCCGATGCGCCACGTTTCGCCGACCAGCGCCTCGTTGACCGCCTGGTCGTCCCCGTCGACGTTGAAATCCCGAACGCTGCGCCGGCCCCCTATGCGTCGCCGTCCTGCGCGCGGGGGGCGCCGAGGCTCGTGAGCGCCTTGGTCAGGCCCGTCGCGACCGGCTTCCCGCGGGTCAGGCGCACCAGCCCGACGATCATCTTCCCCTTGAACCCGACGCCCGTCCGGCTCCACGAGACGTGGACCCGGCTTCCGGCGTCGCTCGGCTCGACCCGTGCCGACACGAAGCTGCCGGGCGTGCAGAAGTTGGACTCGCGAACCGTCCACGTGACCGTCCCCGGCGTCGACCAGTCGTACTCCTCGATCGCCCAGAGCCGCGGGCTGCGCTGGCCCTCGCGCACGATCGCGTGCGGCCCGGAGATCGAGTCCACGCGATAGACCTTCGGATCCAGGTCGGGCCAGATCTCGGGACGACGCTCGGTGAAGTCCGTGAGCGCCCCGATGACGGTCTCGGCCGGGACCGGCACGTCGATGTCGAACGCGATCTTCGTCATCGTCGTCACGCCCTCTCGTCAAGCGTGACCTCGTACCGCTCGACCCCGACGATCTCGTCGCCGGCGTCATCGGCCACGCCGCTGCGGATGGCGTTCGCCTTCTCCTCGCTGGCCCGCAGCGCACCCTCGGTCTGCCAGAGCGTGATGCCCATCGACTTCCCGGTGGTGTCGTCGGCCAGGATCAGGAAGCCGGCGAAGCCCTCCATCTCGCGCGCCACCGGAAGGACCTTCTCCCGTGCGATCCGGGTCGACTCCTTGGCCTCCCCCGGGTTCCCCTTGAAGATGCTCACGCGTGCGAACATCCCTATCACCTCCTCGATTCGTCAGGCTACGGGTGACCCCGTGCCCGGGGCATCGGTAGAACTACCTATTCTCGACTCAAGGAGCAGATCGTTCTCCATCGCGAACAGGGCGGCGGAGGCGCGCGTCGAAGCCCCGATCTTGGTGTAGACGTGCTGGACGTGCTGGACGTGGTGCTCGGCGGTGCGCGAGGAGATCGACAGCCGGCGCGCGATCTGCCGGTTGGTCAGCCCTCGGGCGAGCAGCCGCACCACCTCGACTTCGCGATTGCTGAGGCCGGCGGGCCTGGCGGCTCGGACGGCGAGGTCCGCGTGGCCGGCGGCCTCCACGACGGCGCGAACGCAATCGGGCTCCAGCAGGCCGGCGGCGGCGTCCGCCTTGATCGCGTCGGCTGCTTGCTCGGCCGTTCGAGCCGGGCGGTGCGGGCGCTCCTGGGTCATGGCCTGGTAGGCGTCGGCCGCGGCGAGCAGCTTCGCCGCCGCGGGGATCTCGGCGCCGGACGCGCCGTGGTGATAGCCGGTGCCGTCCTGGCGCTCGTGGTGCATGCCGGCGATTCGCGCGAGCGGCGCGAGCGCCGAGGACCGGGCCAGGATGCGCTCGGAGTGGTAGGGGTGCAGTCGAACCGATTCCCACTCGGCTGTCGTGAGCGGGCCCGCCTTGTCCCAGATCCCGTTGCCGACGCCCGTTCGGCCCAGGTCGTGGACGAGCGCCGCTCGCCGCACGCTCACGGCGTCCGCGAGCCCGAGGCCGCGCGCGGCTCGTTCCGCGACCTCCGCCACGCCGGAGGAGTGACCCAGCGTGTAGGGCGACTTCAAGTCGACCATGTCGGCGAACGTTCGAAGGACGCGATCGAGGTCCGCCTCGCCGATGGTGCGGGCGGGCGACGGCTCGGCGTCCACGACCGCGGTCCAGGGATCGCCGGCCGCGATCTCGGCAAGGAGGCCCGGCCCACGCGTCCGGAACCGTGATCTGCTCGTCGCCCTTCTTGCCGGATCGAAGCGCACGGGCGAGGTAGCGCGGACGACTGAGCCCCGTGCCCGTTCCGGTCGCAAGCAACAGCGCCATCGTCTCGCGAGCATCGCCGAAGTCGGTTCGCTCCGCGGAGGGCCGGAAGGTCTGCTCGTCGACGAACAGATAGGCCTCTTCATGCGCGGTCGCCGTACACCCGAGGTGGCGAAGGAGCGTCGTCAAGTACACGTTCCCGGACCTCTTCCTCGGGCAGGTCCATCCCCCGCGCGAGGCCCGTCGCCAGCAGGCACGAACGGATCGCCTTCTCCGGCGCCTGGCCCATGCCCAGGTCGGTGGCGACGGATATCGCCGCCAGCAGGTCGATGAGCCGAAGGTCCGTCATGCCGAGCTCCCCCAGATCGAGGCTCCAAGCATGCCAGGCCGCGCGGCCGGAGCCGGGCTGGCTCGCTGAGCCGAGCGGCTAGCGGGCGAGGTGCTCGCGCAGGGCGCGCCGGCCGACGACCGCCGCGAGCGAGATCATCGCGGCGAGGTTCGCCAGCCCGGCGAGACCGACCGGCAGGCCGCCGCCGGGTGCCAGGGGGCGGGGCGCCCCGACGATCGCCGGGCGGAAGCCGCCGAGCACGGAGGCGGGGTCGGCTTCGTGCGGCGGCTCGGCGAGCACGACGGTCCGGGGCACCGCCGGGAGCCGCGCCGGGAGCTTCGGAGCCCGCGCCGCGCCGGCCGGGACGACGACGAGCGCGTTGGCGACGGGCCGCTCGACGTTGCGCGCGTGCACGCCCGCGCCGACCGACTGCACGATGCGCGAGCCGCGCGCGCTCGGCAGCAGCCGGTCGCTCGGCCTGTTCACGACGTCGCCGCCGACGACGAAGGTCGTCGAGCCGCCGCCGTCCAAGTTGAGCGCGTCCGTCGCACCGAGCTCGATCATCACGTTGGCCGCCTGCACCAGCGTTGCGCCCGCGCTGTAGCCGGGCTGGCGTCCGTCGATCGCGACCAGGAGGATCTCGCCGGCGTCGTTCCAGCCGACGATCGTGCGCGGGTGCCGCGACCGCACGAACGAGCCGCCGTCGTCCTCGACGACGCGCCGGCCGTCGCGCACCAGCACCGGCACGCCCCCGATCGCGGTCGTGACCTCCGGCGTGGTCTCCACGCGCAGCAGCATCTCGCGACCGGCGTCGCCGGCCTGCATCGCGCGCCAGAGCGCGCGCAGCGCCCGGGCCGCCTTGCCGTTGCCCGACAGCACCGCCCCCACAGCCGGGATTCGCGCGTTGCCGATCCCGGAGGCGAACGAGCGCGCGCGCACGAGGACCGTTTGCCCGAGCAGGAGCCTTCCGCCCCGGGGCGTCACGAACCGAAGGGACAGCTCGGCGCCGTGCCGGTTGGTCGCGGTCCGGTTCCCGAAGGCGCGGGTGTAGAGCACCAGGCCGTTCCTGCCGCGTTCGCGGTTCACCGCGCGGAGGCGCAGCCGGTCGAGGTCCGTCGTGACGATCGAGCCGTACCAGTCGAGCGCCCCCGCCCGCACGGCGCCGTCGCGACCCACCATGAGCTGCCGGTGCGAGCGAGCGGGCGATCGGATCATCTCGCCGCCGGACACCACGGCCCCCACCGGCGCGTTGCCGCGGAAGAAGTCCCCGTTGATCGCCGCGATGCACCCGACGCGCGCGCACATCGCGCTCGGGCGTTCCAGGTGCGCGCCGTCGACGGCGTCGGCGGCGCTGACCGTTCGAAGCTCGGCTTGGGCTTCCGGCGAGATGCGCGCGACGTTGACGCTGAGGTCGGGGTCAGCGGCCGTGAGGTGCTCGTGAACGACGCCGGTGGCGAGGCGAGCCCGGCGATCCCTGGCCAGGTCGCGCGCGCCGGCCGCGTGGCCGGGACTGAGCGGCGCGACGGCGGCCGCGAGCGCGGCCGCTAGGACGATGGCACGACGTAGACGCATGACCTCTGCTTCGATCTCGTGGGCTCCCCACCGGACTAACGACCTCGTCCGGCCGGAGAAACGCTGTGAGAGGGCGTCCGCGTTGCGGACGCGTAACGATCGCCGCCGGCCCGGGCAATCCGCGGCAAGCCGATAGAACCGGCAAAACCAGGACATCCGAACCGCAAAACAGGAGATCCGGCCGCCGGGGAAGAACTGCTCGGAAGCGGCGGAAGAAGTCGTTCCGAACAGAACGGGAGGGACGTGAACCGCAGGATCGCGGTCCTGGTGGTCGCCTCGGCGCTCGCCGTCCCCGGCGTCGTGAGCGCGAAAGTGGACGCGACGTGCCCGCCGATCAACGCGACGACCGCGGTGGCCGGGGTGGTCCAGGACGCCTTCGGCACACCCGTCCCCGGCCTGACGGTGAGGCCGCACGTGGTCAACAACCCCGCGACGCTCGCCGACTTCGACGTCACCGACGCGCAGGGCCGCTACCGCATCTGCATCGGCGAGGAGAGCGGCCAGGGTCACAACGCCTACGACATCTACGTCCGCGACGAGAACGACGAGCCGCTCTTCGCCACGGTCAACCAGCCCTACACGACCGTGACCAACATGGGCGACGCGGACTTCACGCCCGCGACGGGGCTGCCCGTCCTGTACACCACGAACCTCAGCATCGTTCCCCAGGACATCTCGACCGCGACGAGCGGCCGCTTGGTCGAGTTCGTGGTCCGCTCGAAGGCGCCGGCCTCGACGACGATGGAGCTGACGCTCGAGCACCTTCCCGCGGGCCCGCCGATCGACATGCCCGCCGACGGGACCGAAGGGGGCGGGCCGCTCGCCGGAGGCTGGAACCGCTGGAAGCACAGCGTTTGGTTCGCCGAGGACACGGGCGAGCGGCAGTGGTGGGCCGACCTCGTCGGCAAGGCCGGCTCGCTGCCGATCACCCAGGCCGACCGCGTGCCCTACGTCGTGGACAACACGCCGCCGCTGATCAACAACGGCTCGACGCCGCTGACGTGCGACCCCGGAGTCGTGGCGAACCCCCTCTCGCCGCCGGAGACGACGAACCCGCAACCGGTCGTCACCCAAGGCGCGTGCGACAAGTTCGTGAACAACGCACGATCCGGACTCAACCCGTTCTCGCTGACCGGCAAGATCTGCCCGACGAGCAACCTGTCGAACCCCGCCTGCGAGGCCATCCACCCCGTGCTCGACGAGCAGGCGATCACCTGGCTCCCGCCGGCGCCGCTCGCGCTGGGCGACCACTACCTCGGCTGGACGATCCGCGACTACGCGGGCAACCAGGTCTCCTCGCCGGTCGGCAAGCTCCTTCGCATCACCGACTCGGGCGGGCAAACGCCGGTGATCAACGGCCTGCAGCCGGGGAACCTCGGCCAGGGTCAGACGCTCGGCGTCGTGATCGGCGCGACGCCGACGACGCCCTCGTCGGCGCCCTACATCGGGTTCAAGGTGACCGACGCCGACGGCTACCGCGACATCGCGCCCGGCTCGGTCACGTTGCGGGTCTACTACCAGGACGAGAACGCGCTCGTGTACGTCTACGACCCGGCGATGGGGCCGTTCGAATACGACCCGGTCACCAAGCGCGGCGGCGCCGACTTCGACCTCACGACCGGCGTGCTTCGGGCGTCCTACCGGCCGCAGGGAGCGCCGCCGGGGCGCTACCTGGCCTCCGCCTCGGCCACGGACCACGGCGGCAACTCCGTCACGATGTCCTGGCACTGGCTCCTGGTCGCCGCGGTCTAGCGAACCGGCCCGGGCTCCAAGGGGAACGGCGCGGTGGCCGTTACCCTTGGCTCATGGCCACCTACGGCGAGCACATGCTGGCCCAGGCTGAGCGCCGCGGGCGCGCGCGCAGCGCGCGGCGGCGGCGCGTCCGGTTGCTGTGGCCGTCGCTCGCGATGATCTTCTGGTCGCTGGCCGACCTGCTCGCCGCGCGGCACGAGCGCACGCTCGGCGCGGGCGTGGGGCCAGCCGGCCAGCTCGTCGACCATGTGCAACCGATCGCATGGACGGTCCTGCTCGTCGCCGTGCCGCTCGTCGCGTCGTTGAAACCCCAGCCGGTCAAGGCGGGCGCGCTGCTCGCGCTGCTGGCGGGTCCGGTGTTCGGCACCGCCATCTTCGGCACGGGCGGCTGGCGATGGTGGCAGGCGACGATCGTGGGCGCGGCGTGCCTGTTGATCCTCGCCGCGTCGAATCCCTCCCCGCAGCCGTCGCCCGCCGGCTGACTCAGTCGGCGTTCGCCGCGGTCCGGCCCTGCGGCTCGGCGTGTCCGGCGGCAGGCTCCCACGCCACGACCGGCGCGTCGCGCCAGAGCCGCTCCAGCTCGTAGTACGCGCGCTCTTCCTCGGTGAAGACGTGCACCACGACGTCGATGTAGTCCAGCAACAGCCAGCGGTTGTGCTGCACGCCTTCCCGGCGAGCCGGACGCTCGTCCTTCGCGCGCAGCGCCTCCTCTACCGCTTCGCCGATCGCCCGCACCTGCCGGTCGGTGCGGCCGGAGGCGATGACGAAGAAGTCCGTGACGGCGGTCAGGTCGCCGACTTCCAGGACCAGGATGTCGATGCCGTTCTTCTCGGCGGCCGCTCGGGCCGCGCGCACCGCGAGGGCTCGCGCTCGTGTGCGGTTCGCTCTGGTCAGCTCTGCATCTCCGTGAAGTCTTTGCCGACCACGATGGTAGCGTCTACCACCGTCTGGGCGCGCGTGCCTATTTCCACCCGGCCGAACCCGATCAGGTCGCGAATGCGCCTGGCGAGCGCCAGGTACGTCTCGTCGTCGCCGTAGACGACGATCCGCGTCGTCTGGTGATCGAAGGACACGGTGTTGCCGGTGACGACGATGTGGAAGCCGGCCGGCACCAACTCCTGCGCGAGGGCGCTCCCCGTGCCCGGCCGTCCGTTGCCGTTGCGAAGGTCGATTCGCGGACGCTCGTCCGTCGCGCCGACGCCGGGGAGCAGCGACCCCGCGTAGAGCGCGCCGACGACGTCTCGGATCGCCTCGTGGTCGGGCTCGAACACGTTGGGCACGCCGGTGCTCGATCCCCGCACGGGCAGCACGTCGAATCGCAGCGCGGACGGGTCCACCCGATCCAGCGCGCTCAGGAACTCGCCCATCCACATCGCGCCCGAGCCGGCAAGGTCGGTCGCGCCCGCGATCGCCTCGTCGCGGTCCGGCGCCTCCATCATCGTCGCGAGCAGCCCCTCCCAGAGCTGCTGCACGCGCACGAACCGGTCGAGGTCGCTCTCGTCCCCGGCGCGGTAGGTCAGGAAGGTGCCGGCCTCCGCGCCGTCAAGGACCTGGTCGCCGAGCGGGAACACCAGCTCGCGCGCGCCGGTTTCGGTCGTCTCGTACAGCTCGGTCGTGACGCTCACGGGCACGCCGCCGAGCGCGTCGACCATCTGCGCGACGGCGACGTCGGTCAGCGCGACGGTTCGGTCGACGTCGATGCCGAGCAGGTTCTCGATGGTGATCTCCTGGAGCGTCTCCCGCCCGAACACCAGCGCCTTGCCCACCTGCTCGACGCTGCTCTCGCCGGGGATCGTCCCGAAGACCCCCGAAGGGATGAACAGACCGGTGGCCTCGCCCGTCGAGCCGTCGACGGCGAACAGGGTCAGCACGTCGGCGCGCTGCGACGGGTCGTCCACGACGGTCGTCGCCACGAGGATCGTGAACTGCTCGCTACTCGCCGCGACGGAACCCGCGACCGGAGCGGGCTTCGGCCGGGATGCCACGAAGGCCGCGGCGCCGGCCGCGGCGGCGATCAACACCGCGACGAGGAGCACGCGCAGCACGATGCGCCGCCGCCGCTTGGACCGGCGCGCGCGCGTTCGCGTGGGCGTGCGAACCATGAGATCGCTCACCGGTAGAGCCCCGCCTTGCGGATGTACGCCGCGACGCCGGGCGGCACGAGGTAGGTCAGCGGGCGCCCTTCGCGCGCGCGCCTTCGCACGTCGGTCGAGGAGATCGACAGCGCCGGGATCTCCATGACGGAGACTCGGTCCTCCAGGTCCTCGGGCAGCTCCTTCTCCAGCCGGTCGAGGTCGTAGCCCGGACGCGTGGCGGCGATGAACCGGGTTTCCCGCAAGATCGCCGCGGGGTCCTTCCACGTGAGTATCTGCAAGATCGCGTCCGCTCCGGTGATGAAGAGGAACTCGGCGTCCGGCTCCTCGTCGCGCAGCAACCGCATCGTGTCGAGCGTGTAGGTCGGGCCCTCGCGATCCAGCTCGATGCGCGAGACCCGGAAGGAAGGATCCGACGCGGTCGCGATGACGGTCATGAGGTAGCGGTCCTCGGCCGGAGCGACGTCGGCGCGGTCCTTCTGCCACGGCCGGCCGGCCGGAACGAACACGATCTCGTCGAGGTCGAACGCGTGACGCGCTTCGTCGGCCGTCACCAGGTGCCCGGTGTGGATCGGGTTGAACGTCCCGCCCATGACGCCGATGCGTCGCCCGGTTGGACTCATCGATCGGATCGTAGCAGCGGGTCCCGCCAACCTCGTGGACGTTCGCGCCGCCGCCGCGCTCAGGTGACGGTCACGGTCCCGGACATGCCGACGCCGCCCTTGGTGCCGTGCACTGCGCAGTAGTAGCGGACGGTGCCGGGCTCGTCGAACGTGCGCGTGAACGTCCCGGATCCTTCCGGGTCGCCGCTGGAGAACGAGCCGTCGTCGGCGACGACATTGTGGCCCGGCTCGACGTTGGACCACGTCCAGGTGACCGTTCCGCCGGCGCTCACGGCGACGTGCTGCGGCGAGAACAGGTTCGATCCGGTGGCGGTCACCTCCGCCGTCGCGACCGGCGACGGCGAGCCTTCGATCGCGCCGCCGTCCCCCACGCACGCCGACCCGCCGACCGTCAGCCCCAGGACGAGCAGCGCGCCGCCGAGCCGCACGTGCCGCTACTCCACCGTCACGATGCCGAACATGCCGACGCCACCCTTGGTGCCGTGGACCTCGCAGAAGTATTGGTATTCCCCCGGCTCGTCGAACGTGAAGGTGAACGTGTCCTCGGTGACGTCGTCGCCCGAGTCGAACAGGTCGTCGTCGGAAATGACGTTGTGTGGGATGCTGCCCGACCACGCCCAGCTCACCTCGGTCCCCGGCGCGACGCTGATGTGCAGCGGCACGAACGCGACGCCGTCGACGCCCACTTCGCTGGTCGCGACGACGTCGCCCTCCCCGCCGGTCTCGGACTCGCTCGGCGTCGGCGTGGGCGGGAACCCCGTGTCCTTGCCGCCGGAGCACGCAACCGCCAGCAGGGTCAGGATCAGCACGTGCAGGATTTGTGTTCCGACGCGTCGCATCGAATCTCCTTTGAAGACGAAGTGGCCCGCGGCAATCGCCGCGAAGCTCTTCCTAGCAACCGCCCTGAACGCGTGCAAATCGCGGCGAAATGCCTGCGGTCCGGCTGCGACGCCCGGTGCTAGCCTGCGATCAGCCATGGGTGAGCGGGACCGGGAGCTGCGCGAAGCAACCGAGCAGTCGCGCCTGATGCTCGACCTGGTCCTCGGCCGCGAGGATCCCGATCCCGATGCGCTCACCCTGCACACGGTGCGAGACTTCGACCGGCACTTCACGCCCGGGTTGGTCGCCTACCGCAAGTCCGTCACCGAAGCCGGCGACTTCGCCGCGCTCGAGTGGCGCGGCAGCGGCTCGATCGTGCAGGACGTGCGCGGCCGTGAATGGATCGACCTCCTGGGCGGGTTCGGGATCTACGACCTCGGCATCCGCCACCCGGAGGTGCTGGACGCCGTGCGCGCGCAGCTCGACCGGAACCCGATGCCGACGCAGGAGCTGCTCGACCCGTTCAAGGGGATGCTGTGCCGGCTCCTCGCCTCGATCGCGCCCGGGCCCTCGACCAACGCGTTCATCTGCAACTCGGGCACCGAGGCCGTCGAAGGCGCGATGAAGATCGCGCGCGTAGCCAGCGGACGCCCCGGGTTCGTGTGCGCCGAGGGGGCCTTCCACGGCAAGACGCTCGGGGCGCTTTCGCTGATGGGCAAGGCCGCGTTTCGCGAGCCCGTGGAGCCGCTGCTCGGGCCGGTCTGGCGCGCACCCTTCGGCGACGCCGCCGCGTTCGAGCGCCTGATCGCCGCCCACGGCGCCGAGCTGGCGGCCGTCGTGCTCGAGCCGATCCAGGGCGAGGCCGGCGCGGTCGTGCCGCCCGACGACTTCCTCCCGCGCGTGCGCGCGGCCTGCGACGCCGCCGGTGTCCTGCTGATCGCCGACGAGGTCCAGACCGGGCTCGGGCGCACGGGCGAGCTGTGGGCCTCGGATCATTGGGGCCTCGAGCCCGACATCGTGTGCGTCGCCAAGTCGCTCGGCGGGGGCGTGATGCCGGTCGGCGCGATTGTCGGCCGGGCCGAGGTGTGGAAGTCGCTGGAGCCGAACCCGTTCCTGCACACCTCGACCTTCGGCGGCAGTCCGCTCGCGTGCGCCGCCTCGATCGCATCGGTCCACGTGATCCTGCGCGACCGGCTGTGGGAGGCGGCCGCGCGCAAGGGCGCGTGGCTGATGGAGCGTCTCGAGGAGCTGCGGAGCCGCTTCCCCGCGACCCTCGCGGGCCTGCGCGGCCGCGGCTTGCTGATCGGGATGGTCTTCCCCGATCACGAGACCGGCTACCGCGTGGCGGCCGAGCTCTTCCGTCGCGGCATCCTCGTCGCGGGCACGCAAGTGTCGGCGACCACGATCCGCATCGAGCCGGCGCTCACGATCGAGCAGTCGCTGCTCGACGAGGTGATCGCGCGCCTGGAGGACGTGCTGGCCGGGATCGCGGCCGCTTAGGACGCCGGGCGGCGCGGCGGTCGCGAGTACCGGTCGGGTACGCGCTCGGCGCCTGCGAGCGCGGCAACGGCGTCCAGCACCTCGTCGGTGAAGCGCCGGTAGGCGGCGGGCTCGTCCTCACCGTCGCGGATCGCGAACAGCATCGGTGCGCCGAAGCGCACCGTGCACGCGGTCGGCCTCGCGAGCCGGCTCCCCTTGTTGTGCGCGCCGCGCGATCCGAACACGGCGGTCGGGATCACCGGCGCGCCCGACCGCTGCGCCACGCGAGCGACGCCCGTGTAGCCGCGGTACACGCGACCGTCCGGACTGCGCGTGCCCTCGGGGAAGATGCCGAAGAGCTTGCCCTCCTTCAGCGCGCGCGCGGCCGCCTCGATCGACTCTTCCTGCGGCGCCTCGCGGTCGACGGGGATCACGCCGGCGCCGCGGAAGAACCATGCGACGCGCTTGGTCTTGACCAGCTCGACCTTTGCGAGCCAGCAGACCTGCCGCCAGAAGCACATGCACACCAGCACCGGGTCGATCGCGGCGACGTGGTTGCTCGCCAGGATCGCGCCGCCGTGCGCCGGCACGTTGCGGCGATCGCTCGCGCGGACCCACCAGTAGAGCTTGATGAGCAAGCCGATCGTGAACCACATGAAGCGATAGATCATGCGGCGCGAGCGTACCGTCCTCGCCGTCCGGCCGTCTCGCCGCGGAGGCCCTCGGCTAGACTCACCCGTCGATGGACGTCCTGGTGATCGTCGGCGGCGAGAGCGCGCCCGAACGATTGCTCTCGCGGGCCACGCACGTCGTTCGGCTCGAAGCCGGCCCCGTCCCCCCGGCCGTCGTCGCCGACTTGCGGTCGCGCATTCCCCGCGAGGTCGGCGTGACCGGACCGCCCGCGGCCGTGACGGGCATCGCCGAGACGCTCCACCGCGACGGCTTCCCGGTCACCGTCTACGCGACGGACACCTCCTCGTTGCAGCCGCTCGCTTCCAGTGGGATCGGCGTCCGCCTGCTCGGCGACGCGGGCCCGGCGATGGAGGTCGCGGACTCGCTGCTCGACCTGATGGGCAACACGCCGCTCGTGCGGCTCGACCGCATCGGGCGCGAGCTGGAGTGCCACCTGATCGGCAAGCTCGAGCTGCTCAACCCCGGCGGCAGCGTCAAGGACCGCATCGGGGTCACGATGATCGAGGCCGCCGAGCAGGCGGGCCTGCTGAAGCCCGGCGGCACGATCGTCGAGCCGACCTCGGGCAACACCGGCGTCGGGCTCGCGATCGCGGCGGCGCGCAAGCGATACCGCTGCGTCTTCGTCATGCCCGACAAGATCAGCGCGGAGAAGATCAACTTGCTGCGGGCCTACGGGTGCGAGGTCGTCGTCTGCCCGACGACGGTGCCGCCCGAGCACCCCGACTCTTACTACAGCGTCGCGAACCGGCTCACGAAGGAGATCCCCGGGGCGTTCCAGCCCAACCAGTACGCCAACCGCGCCAACCCCGACGCCCACTACCGCACGACCGGCCCGGAGATCTGGCGGCAGACGGCCGGGCGCATTACCCACTTCGTGGCCAGCATCGGCACCGGCGGCACGATCAGCGGCACCGGCCGCTACCTGAAGGAGCAGAACCCGGACGTCCAGGTGGTGGGCGCCGACCCGGAAGGCTCGGTGTACTCGGGCGGCAGCGGCAGGCCCTACCTTGTCGAGGGAATCGGCGAGGACTTCTGGCCCGAGACCTACGACAAGACGATCCCCGACCGGGTCGTGATGGTCACCGATCGAGACTCCTTCCTGACCGCGCGACGGATCACGCGCGAGGAGGGCATCTTCGTCGGCGGCTCGGCCGGGACCGCGGTGCACGCGGCCCTGGAGGTCGGACGCGACCTCGGCCCCGAAGCCGTCGTCGTCGTGATCATCCCCGACTCCGGACGCGGCTACGTGTCGAAGTTCTACAACGACCAGTGGATGGCGAGCTACGGGTTCCTGCGCGCGAGCGGCGAGGCGATCTCGGACTTGCTGCAGCGAAAGGGCGGCCGGTTGCCGGCGCTCGTCCACGTCCATCCCGACGAGACCGTGCGCCAGGCGATCGAGCTGATGCGCGAGTACGACGTGTCGCAGCTCCCCGTCGTGAAGGCCGAGCCTCCGCTGGCGTACGCGGAGGTCGCCGGCTCGGTACGCGAGCGCGCGCTGCTGGAGGCGGTGTTCCAAGACGCGTCGGTCCTGGAGAAGCACGTCGCCGAGGTGATGGCGCCGCCGCTGCCGACGGCCGGGGCGGGCGAGCCGATCGACGACGCGGTCGAGGCGCTCGAGCGGGGACCGGCGGTGCTCGTCGTCGACGCAGGGCACCCGGTCGGGATCCTGACGCGCTCGGACGTGCTGGACTACCTGTCGCACCGGGGCGCGCGGTGAGCGGCTTCGAGACCAGGGCCATCCACGAAGGGCAGGAGCCGGACCCGTCGACCGGCGCCATCGTCACGCCGATCTACCAAACCTCCACCTACGTCCAGGAGGCGGTCGGTCGACACAAGGGCTACGAGTACTCGCGCACCGGCAACCCCACGCGCACCGCACTTCAGCAATGCGTCGCATCGCTGGAAGGAGCCGCGCACGGGATCGCGTTCGCGAGCGGGCTCGCAGCGACCGACGCCGTCCTCCGCCTGTTCTCCCCCGGCGACCACGTCCTCATCCCGAGCGACGCCTACGGCGGCACGTACCGGCTCGTCGCGCGCGTCTTCGGACCGGCGGGCTGGTCGTTCACGGCGGCCGACATGACCGATCTCGCCGCGCTCGGCGACGCGTGGCGCGAGGAGACTCGGCTCGTGTGGATCGAGTCGCCGACGAACCCCCTGCTGACGGTGGTCGACGTCGCAGCGATCACGGCGTTCGCGCACGAGCGCGGCGCGCTGGTCGCCGTGGACAACACCTTCGCCACGCCCTACCTCCAGCAGCCGATGACGCTCGGCGCCGACGTGGTCGTCCACTCGTCGACGAAATACCTGGGCGGGCACTCCGACGTCGTCGGCGGGCTCGTCGCGACGGACGACGCCGCGCGCGCCGAGCGTCTGGCGTTCCTGCAGAACGCCGTGGGCGCCGTGCCGGGCCCCTTCGACTGCTGGCTCGTGCTGCGCGGCGTGAAGACGCTCGCCGTGCGAATGGATCGTCATTGCCGGAACGCGCGCGCGATCGCCGAGGTCCTGCGCGAGCACCCGGCGGTCGAGCGCGTGCTCTACCCCGGCCTCCCGGACCACCCCGGGCACGCGATCGCGGCCCGGCAGATGCGCGACTTCGGCGGGATGGTGAGCTTCACCGCGCGCGGAGGCAAGGACGCGGCGCTCGAGGTCGTGGCCAAGACACGCGTGTTCTCGCTCGCCGAGTCGCTCGGCGCGGTCGAGTCCCTGATCGAATACCCGGCCGCGATGACGCACGCCTCGGTCGCCGACTCGCCCCTTGAAGTAGATCCCGCGCTCGTCCGGCTGAGCGTGGGCATCGAAAGCGAGCAGGACCTCGTCGAGGACCTCACCCAGGCCCTCGACTCGATCCGCTAGACACTACTATTGGGTGCGCCACACCACTATTGGGTGTAGGCTGCCGTTCATGGCGAAGGTCATCCAGGTTCGGCAGGTGCCGGACCGAGTCCACAGAACCCTGCGAACGCGGGCGGCGGCGGCCGGCGTGTCGCTTTCTGAGTACGTGCTTCGCGAGCTGATCCATGTCGCCGACCGGCCGCCGGTCGCCGACGTCCTGGCTCGCGCGGGCGCCCGCTCGGGAGGAGTTTCCGAGGTCGACGTCGTCCGAGCCGTGCGAAGCGGCCGCGAGCGCCGCTAGGTGCTCGTCGTCGACACGTCGGCCGTGCTCCACGCGCTCGTCGCCCGCCCGGCCGATCCGGACCTCGTCACGCGGTTGACCGAGGATGACGATTGGCACGCGCCCCACGCGATCGACGTCGAGATCCTTCACGCTCTTCGAGGCTTGGTCCTCGGCTCGAAGATCGGCGCCGGTCGCGCCGGCGAGGCGCTGACGGACTTCGCGGACTTGCGCATCCGGAGATATCCCCACGCTCCGCTCGTCGAGCGCGCCTGGGAGCTTCGCTCGAACCTCACGGCCTACGACGCCGTCTTCATGGCGCTGAGCGAAATGCTGGACGCCCCTCTCGTGACCTGCGACAGCGCGATGGGCAAGGCGAAGACGCAGGCCGTCGTCGAGGTCTACGGAACGGGACGAGCGAGACGACGCGGCCGGTGACCCGATCCAGGTCTGCCCGTTCGTACATGCCCGATCCGGCTCGCGCCGTGCATTCTTCCTTCAGCCATCGAAGACCCCACCCAGGATCGACCCCCGGCCTCCCGGGGGTCGATCCCTTTTCGCGCCGGCGCGAAGGTACGGCCGGGCAGGGTCCGGCTCGGACCAAAGAGTGCCGGGTTCTCGTCAGACGACGCGGGCGATGAAGTCTTCGAGCTGGCGGAGGTTGCGGACCTCGATCATGCCGTCGGCGTAGCGGGCGTACTCGGTCGTCACGGAGTCGCCGGTGTCCCAGTACATCGCCGGCTCGGGGTTCAGCCAGTAAACACGCTTGGCCTTCTTGCGCATTTCACGCACGATCCAGCTCGAGGTGTCGCGATAGTTGTTGCGCGCGTCGCCCAGGATCAGCACGCTCGCGCGGGGGCTGAGGTCGGCGCCGGCTCGTTCCCAGAACTTCGAAAGCGAGTTGCCGTAGTCGGAGTGCCCGTCGAGCCATACCACGTCGGCCTCGGTGTTCATGCGGTCGACCGCGTGCAGAAAGTCCTCGCTGTCGAACAGGTGCGTCACCTCGTCGAGCGTGTCGACGAAGACGAACGAGCGCACGCGCGAGAACTGCGCTTGGAAGGCGTGGACGAACATCAGCGTGAAGCGCGCGAAGGCCGCCACCGATCCCGAGATGTCGCAGATCAGGAACAGCTCCGGCTTGTGCACGCTGCGGTGACGGAAACGCGTGTCGAAGGGCACCCCACCGGTCGACAGCGAGGCGCGCACGGTCTTGCGAACGTCGAGCCGCCCGCGCTTGGCGTGCCGGCGCTTCATCGCCAGGCGCGTCGCGAGCCGCCGCGCGAGCGGCCCGATGGCCCGGCGCAGCGCGAGGATCTCGTCGCGCGTCGCGCGCACGAAGTCCAGATCTTCCGGCAGCGGGCGAACCGCGTGCTTGGCGACCTGTTCGGGTCCCTTGTGCTCGGCGAGCTTGCGGCGCACCTCGGCCTGCACTTCCTGGCGGAACTTGCGAAGTCGCTGCTCGAACTCGTCGCGCCAGAGCCGCTCCTCCAGCGGCGACAGCTCGTCGCGCATCTCGCGCATGAGCCGCTCGAGCAACTGGTCCAGGTCAACGGCCCGGAAGACCCGGTACTCGAAGTACGGGCTGCCGGCGCGCTCGGTCTCGACGCGCCCGAAGGCCTGCACGGCCCGGCGCGCCAGCTCGCGAATCGCCGCCGCGTCGCCCGACAGGAGCGCCCGGAACAGCTCGTCCAGGTAGGCGTCGGGATCGACCTCGGCGTCCCCCTCGGCCGCGCGGGCGCCGGCATCCGGCGCGCGACCCGTCCCGAAGTACAGGTCGAACATCGTGTCGAACGCCTCGCGGTGCGCTTGGCTCTTGACCATCGTCGCGGCGAGCGCCGACCGGAACGCTTCTTTGTCCTCGGCCGGGACGTGCCGGAGCGCGCGCATCGCATCCAGGTCGTCGCTGATCGCCACCGGCACGCCGGCGTCCCGAAGCGCCCGGGCGAACGCTAGGAACCGATCGAGCATCAGTTCAGCCCCGGTTTGGGCGGGACTTTGAGGTGGGCTGCGACCTTTTCGATGTCGGTCTGGTACTTCAGCAGCGCGCTCATGGAAGCGCGGGCGACGTTGGGATCCAGCTCCGTGATGCCGAGGTGCAGCAGCGTGCGCGCCCAGTCCAGGGTCTCGGCGATGCTCGGCGCCTTCTTCAGCTCGAGCTGGCGGATGCTTCGCACGAGCCGCACGATCTGGTCGGCGAGGATCTCGGGGATCTCCGGGACGCGCGCCAGCACGATCGCCTTTTCGCGCTCGACGTCTGGGTAGTCGAGGAACAGGTACAGGCAGCGGCGCTTCAACGCCTCGGACAGCTCCCGCGAGTTGTTGGACGTCAGGAACACCCAGGGGATCCGCTTCGCCGCGACGGTCCCCATCTCCGGGATCGAAACTTGGAAGTCGCTCAGCAGCTCCAGCAGCAGGCCCTCGAACTCAAAGTCGACCTTGTCGATCTCGTCGATCAGCAGCACGACCTGGTCGTCGGCGCGGATCGCTTCGAGCAGCGGGCGCTCCAGCAGGAAGTCCTCCGTGAAGATGTTGGTCTCGACGTCCTCCCAGGACAGCTCGCGGCCCTGCTCGGCCTGGATGCGAAGGAGCTGCTTCTTGTAGTTCCACTCGTAGAGCGCCTTGGCTTCGTCCAGGCCCTCGTAGCACTGCAGCCGGATCAAGCGCGCGCCGAGGCTGGCGGCGACCGACTTGGCAAGCTCGGTCTTGCCCGTGCCCGCCGGCCCTTCGACGAGGACGGGCTTGCCGAGCCGCTCGGCGAGGAAGACCACGGTCGCGATCGACTCGTCGGCGAGGTAGCCCGCGCCTTCGAGCCGCTCGACCACCTTCGGCAGCGATTCGTACCCGATGCTCATGTCCGTATCTGTCCTTCCCCGGTGACGACGTACTTCGTCGAGGTCATCTCGCGCAGACCCATGGGTCCGCGCGCGTGCAGCTTCTGGTTGCTGATGCCGATCTCGGCGCCGAAGCCGAACTCCCCGCCGTCGGCGAAGCGGGTAGAGGCGTTGACCATCACGCACGCGGAGTCGCACCCGGCCGCGAACCGGCTCGCCGCGTCCTCGTCCTCGGTCACGATCGCCTCGGTGTGGTGCGAGCCGTAGGCGTTCGTGTGCGCGATCGCCTCCTCGACCGAGTCCACGACCTTCACGGCGAGGATGAGGTCGAGGTACTCGGCGAACCAATCGTCCTCAGTCGCCTCGCGCATCTCCGGGACGAGGGCGCGCGCGGGGGCGTCGCCTCGAAGCTCGACGCCGGCATCGTGGAGCGCGCGCCCGGCCCGCGGCAGGAAGTCGCCGGCGACGGCTCGGTGCACGAGCAGCGTCTCGGCCGCGTTGCACACGCTCGGGCGCTGCACCTTCGCGTTGAGCACGATCGGCAAGGCCTTGTCCAGGTCTGCCGCCGCGTCGACGTAGACGTGGCAGGTGCCCGAGCCGGTCTCCAGCACCGGCACGATCGACTCCTCGACCACGGTCTTGATCAGGCCCGCTCCCCCGCGCGGGATGAGCACGTCCACGAACTCCCGCGCGCGCATGAGGTCCTTCGCGCCCTCGCGCGAGGTGTCCTCGACGAGCTGGATCGCGTCGGCCGGCAGTCCGGCCGACGCTCCCGCTTCGGACAGGATCCTCACGAGCAGCGCGTTGGTCGCCAGCGCGCTCGCCGAGCCGCGCAGGATGCACGCGTTGCCGCTCTTCAGGCAGAGCGTCGCGGCGTCGACGGTCACGTTCGGGCGAGCCTCGTAGATGATGCCGATCACCCCGAGCGGCACGCGCACCTTCCGGATGCGCAGGCCGTTCGGCCGCGTCCACTCCTCGATCGTCTCCCCGATCGGGTCGGGCAGACCGATGAGCGAGCGGACGGCGGCGGCGATCCCGGCGATCCGCTCGGTGGTCAGGGTGAGCCGGTCCACGATCGCGTCCGGCGTTTGGTCGGCGCGCGCGCGCGTTACGTCCTGCGCGTTCGCCTCGACGATCTCGCGCGCGCGCGCCTCCAGCGCGCCGGCCATCGCCGCCAGGCCCGCGTTCTTCACCTCGGCAGGCGTGGCCGCCAAGGCCGCCGCCGCCGCCTTGGCGCGCGGGCCGATCTCGCTCAGCGCGCTCATTGGAGACCCCAGGGTACCGGGCGCGCTACAGGATCACGAGCGAGTCCCGGTGGATCACCTCGCGGCCGCCGTCGCGGATGCTCGCCCCGATGGGCATGTCGGCGGCCGCGTAGTTGACGATGCCCTTGGCGAAGACCGCCCCGGCCGGGTCGGCGACTTCGACGGCGTCGCCCGCCTCGAAGGCGCCGGCCACCGCGGTCACGCCCGCCGGCAGCAGGCTCTTGCCGCCCTCGACGAGCGCCCGGCGCGCCCCGTCGTCGACGGTGACCGTGCCGCGGGGTACGAGGCTGAACTCGATCCAGAGCTTGCGCGAGCGCCCGCGGGCGCGGCGCGGCTCGAACGACGAGCCGACCTCCTCCCCGGCGACGATCCGCTCGACGACGCGCGGCTCGCGCCCGTGCGCGATCACCACGCGCGTCCCGGCCGCCGTCGCGGTCCGCACCGCCTCGACCTTCGAGGCCATGCCGCCCGAGCCGAGCGCGGACCCGCGCCGGCCCGCTCGCATCCGCTCGAGCCCGGCGAGGTCGGTGATGCGGTGGACCGGCTCGCGCGCGCGCTTGGGATCGGCGGAGTAGACGCCGTCGATGTCGCTCAGGATGACGAGCAGATCGGCGTGCGCCATGATCGCCACGAGCGCCGCCAGCGCGTCGTTGTCGCCGAAGCGGATCTCGTCGACGGCCGTCGTGTCGTTCTCGTTCACGATCGGGACGACGCCCATCTTCAGCAGTCGCTCCAGCGCGTGGTGGGCGTTCAGATACGAGCGGCGCCGCACGACGTCGTCGCGCGTGAGCAGCATCTGGCCGACCGGGACCTTCCGGCGTGCGAAGGCACGCTGGTAGGCGTGCATGAGGATGCCCTGGCCGACGCTCGCCGCGGCCTGCAAGCCCGGGATGTCGCCCGGACGCCGCTTCAGGCCGAGCGGCTCGAGCCCCGCGGCGATCGCGCCCGAGGACACCAGCACCGGCGCCGCGCCCGCGCGCCGCACCGCCGCGAGTTGGCCGGCGAGCGCGCGCACCTGCCCGTCGTCGAGCGTCCCGTCCGCGGCCGTGATCGTGGACGAGCCGACCTTGACGACGATCCGCTTGGTGGCGTGCCGGTTCAAGACGTGCCGACTCATGAGCTGCGTGCGCTCCGGTCCGGGTCGTCGGGCGTGAACTCGAAGGCGACCTCGCCGATGCGCACCTCGTCGCCGGCCTTCGCGCCGGCGCGGGCCAGCGCCTCCTCCACCCCGATCGACACCAGTGCTTCCTGCACGTAGACGAGCGCGTCCGGGTGGGAGACGTCGAAGCGCTCCAGGAGCCGCTCCGCCCGCGCGTGGCGCACGCGCCACGCCTCCTCCTCGCGCTCGACGAGGACCTCGTGCCCTTCCGGCCGCAGGCGGATCAAGCGGTGCGACGGCCGGGGGGGCGTGCGCGCGTCTGCCTCGGCGACCGCGCGGGCGAGCGCGTCGTGCAGGTCCTCCACGCCCGCGCCCGTGACCGCCGAGGTCGCGACGAAGGTGAAGCCGGCCGCGCCGGCCGCCGATCGCGCGTCGGCCACCGCGCCGTCTCCGAGGTCCACCTTGTTCCCGGCAACCACGCCCACGCGCTCGTCGAAGCTCGCAAGGTGCGCGCGCAGCTCGGCCCGCAACGCCTCCAGAGCCGCGCGCGGGGGCTCGGCCGACAGGTCCAGCACGAAGCAGAGCGCGCGGCAGCGCTCGAGGTGGCGCAGGAACGAGAGACCGAGCCCCTTGCCCTGCGACGCGCCCTCGATCAGGCCGGGGACGTCGGCGATCACGAATCGCCGGTCGCCCGCGTCGGCGACGCCGAGGTTGGGCGTCAACGTCGTGAAGGGATAGGCGGCAACCTTCGGGCGAGCGGCGGACAGGCGCGCGATCAACGAGGACTTCCCGGCGTTGGGGAAGCCGACCAGCCCGACGTCGGCCAGGACCTTCAGCTCGAGCCGCAGGCGCCGGCGCTCGCCGCGTTCGCCGCGTTCGGCAAAGCTCGGCGCGCGCCGCTTGGCCGTGACGAAGGCGGCGTTGCCACGGCCGCCGCGACCCCCGCGCGCCGCGACGAACTCGGCGCCGTCGCCGACGAGGTCGGCGATCGCGACGCCCTCCTCGTCGTGCACGACGGTGCCGTCGGGAACCGCCAGCACGACGTCCGGCGCCGCGGCGCCCTGGCGCGTGTTGCCCGACCCGCTCCCGCCCTTCTGCGCGCGCAGGTGCGGGGCGCGGGCCGCCTCCGCCAGCGTGGAGACGTTGTGGTCGACCCGTAGGATCACGCTCCCGCCCGCGCCGCCGGTTCCCCCGTCCGGCGGGCCCTTCGGCCGGTACTTCTCGCGGCGGAAGGACACCGATCCGTGACCGCCGTCGCCGGCCGCCACCTCGATGCGCGCCTCGTCGACGAACCCGGGGTCCATGCCGCGCACATTAGCAACGCCCGCCTTTGCCCCCGGCCTCGTCGCGGCGGTACAAGAGGGGGATGAACGGGATGCAACCCGCCGACGTCTACCGCCTGACCTCCGTCTCGGACCCTCGCGTCTCTCCCGACGGCCGCCGCGCCGCCTACGTCGTGACCACGATCGACGAAGAGGCCAACGACTACCGCAGCGCGATCTGGGTCGTGCCGCTCGACGGCTCGGCCGAGCCCCGCCGATTCACCTCCGGCATCGCGCGCGACGCCTCGCCCCGCTGGTCGCCCGACGGGTCGCGAATCGCCTTCGTCAGCTCGCGGGCGAAGCCGGGTGAGGACCCGAAGAAGGCGCAGGGACAGCTCTACGTCATGCCGGCCGACGGGGGCGAGCCCCTGCGCCTGACCGATCTCAAGGAAGCCGTGAGCGCGCCGGCCTGGTCGCCCGACGGGACGCGGATCGCGTTCACCTCGCGCGTGCGCGACGCCGCTTACGACGAGGAGGACGAGCGCAAGCGGCCCCCGCGCCGCGTGACCCGGCTGGCCTTCCGTCTCGACGACGTGGGCTGGATCGGCGACCGTCGCCAGCACGTCTTCGTCGTGCCGGCCGACGGCTCGGGCGAGCCGTCGCAGGTCACCGACGGCGACTTCGACGACTCCTCTCCGTCCTGGTCGCCCGACGGGACGCGGATCGCGTTCTCGTCCGGGCGGGGCGAGAACTGGGACATCACGTTCGCGACGGACCTGTTCGTCGTGAACGCCGACGGCGGCGAGCCCGACCTGCTCACGACCGGCGACGGGTTCAGCGCCGCGCCGTCCTGGTCGCCCGACGGGATGCGGATCGCCTACCAGTTCACCCCGGGCGTCCGCGACTGGCCGCGGCACGCGCAGATCGCGGTCATGGACCTGGCAACCCGAGACCGGCGCATCCTGACCGCCAGCCTCGACCGCAACTGCGCGCCCTACCCGCCGATGCGCGAGCCGATCTGGTCCTCCGACCACCTGCTCTTCGCGACCGAGGACGCGGGGGCGAACCCGCTCTACCTGGTGCCGGCCGACGGAAGCGACAAGCCGCAGACCGTGGTGACCGGGCAGGCGCTGGGCGGCTACGACATGGTCGCCGGGCAGGGCGTCCACGTCGCCACGACGCCGGCGACGCTCCCCGAGCTGTTCCACGGCGAGTCCCGCCTCACCTCGCACGGCGCCGCCTTCGCGCAGGCGCGTTCGCTCGCGTCGCCCGAGCGGTTCACCGCCACCTCGGCCGACGGCACCGAGGTGGACGCGTGGATCATGCGCCCGCCCGGATTCACCGGCGGCACGCGGTACCCCGTGCTGCTCAGCGTCCACGGCGGGCCGTTCACGCAGTACGGCGAGCGCTTTCACGACGAGTTCCAGGTCTACGCCGGGGCCGGCTACGTCGTGCTGTACGCGAACCCGCGCGGCTCGTCCGGCTACTCCGAGGAATGGGGCCGGGCGATCCGCGGCCCGAGCAACGGCGCGGGGCCGGGCATGGGGACCGTGGACTACGAGGACGTCATGGCGGTCGTGGACGAGGCGCTCGCGCGCTACGAGTTCTGCGACCCCGACCGGCTCGGCGTCATCGGCGGCTCCTACGGCGGCTTCATGGCCACCTGGATCGCCGCTCACACCACCCGGTTCAAGGCGGCGATCTCCGAGCGGGCGGTGAACTCCTGGACCAGCATGTGGGGGTCGAGCGACAGCGGCTGGGCGTTCGAGGCGGAGGTGGGCGCGAACATCATGGACGACCCCGCCGCCTGGCGGGCGATCTCGCCGCTCGAGCACGCGCAGAACATCGCCACGCCGCTGCTCATCATCCATTCGGAGAACGACCTGCGGTGCAACGCCGAGCAGGCGGACCAGCTTTTCACCACGCTGCGCTACCTCGGGCGCGAGGTGGAGATGGTGCGCTTCCCCGCCGAAGGCCACGAGCTGAGCCGCAGCGGCTCGCCCGTGCACCGCGTCCAGCGCTTCGAGATCGTCCTGGAGTGGTTCGCGCGCCACCTCAGCTAGGCGAGATCGCGCAGTCCTCCAGCGGTTCGGCGCCGGTGCGCACGCGCGTCACGACGTCGCCGCTCGGGATGCGCAGCAGCACGGCGTCGCGCACGTCGTAGACCATGATCCGGTCCTCTGCTTCGCCGAGGTAGACCAGACACTCGGACGCGAAGGCCGCTTCGGTCGAGCCGTCCGGCGCCACGACCTCGACCGGCTCCGCGCGCACCTGGAGCATCGGCAGCGGCCCGACGGTGCCGGAGGTTACGTGGATCGGCTCGCCGCGGATCGTCAGACCGTCGGCAAGCTCGATCGCGCGCAGCGGCAAGATCGCGAAGGCGAGCACGCTGCCGACGACGAGCGAGAACACGGCGATCGGCCTGATCGACTTGGTCAGCTCCTGGCGGACCGTCGTGCGACGCCCTTCGGTTGCGATCCGCGCGCTCATCTCGAACAGCGACTTGCCCAGGCGCGTCTTGCCGAGCCACTGCTGCTCGAACTGGGATCGAGCCCGTTCGAGGTCGGCCTGTTCGATACGCAGCGACCGCATCATCGAGCGCAACGACGTGGAGATCGACATGGGGAGAAATACGACGTAGACCCACACGACGGCGAACACGAGCAAGGAAATGAATGCCACCAGCACGATCGGCCCGGCGGCCGCCTGCGCGAGGATCTCCGCCTTGCCGAGCCCGACCTCCTCCGGGACCAAACCGAAGCGCGAGTAGAAGCTGACGTAGACCATGCGCAGGGCCGCGTAGAACACCACCGAGAGCCCGGCGAGGAGCGCCGTGTACTCCTTGACCCTGGCGACGAGTCCGGGGGGCGCGGGCGGGTCGGTCACCTGCGCGCGCGGGTCGCTACGCCGTCGGGATGACGTCGACGATGCGGCGGTTGCGGCGCTGGTGGTATCGGACCGTGCCCGGCGAGACGGCGAAGAGCGTGTCGTCCCTGCCGCGCTTGACGTTCTGGCCGGGATGAACCTTTGTGCCCCGCTGGCGCACGAGGATGGACCCGGGCGTGACCGTCTGCCCGGCGTAGACCTTCACGCCCAGGTACTTGGGGTTGGAGTCGCGCCCGTTGCGCGTGGACCCGAGGCCCTTCTTGGAAGCCATGGCGCAACGAGGATACCAGAACCGTCAGGACGTAGCGGTCGTCTTCTTCGTCGTCTTCTTCGCCCCGGCTTTGGCGGTCGTCTTCTTGGCGGCAGGCTTCTTGGCGGTCGTCTTCTTGGCGGCAGGCTTCTTGGCGGCGGGCTTCTCGGCGGCCGGCTTCTTCGCGGCCGTCTTCTTGGCCGGCGCGGCCTTCTCCTCGGCCGCAGGCGCCGGAGCCGGCTCCTCCGGAGCCTTCTCCACCTTCCCGCCGAACCGGATCTCGGCGATCTCGACCAGCGTGAGCGGCTGGCGATGGCCGGTGTGCCGCCGGTACCCGGTCTTGTTGCGGTAGTTGAAGACGTCGACCTTGTCGCCCTTCAGGTGGTCCAGGATCGTGCCGACCACGGTCGCCTCGCCCTCGGCGAGCGCCTTCTTGTCGCTCACGACCTGCTCGCCGGTCGATACCAGGAGCGGCGTGAACGTGATCTCCGACCCGACCTCTTCCTTGCGCCGGTCGATCGTGATCTGCTCGCCGGGGCTCACCTTCTCTTGATGACCGCCGGCCCGGATGATCGCGTACATTCCTCGCTCCCTTAGTCGATGTCGTGGGTCATGACGATACCGCGCCCCTCGCAGTTGGGGCACGGTTCGCTGAACGCGTCGAGCAGCCCTTCCGAGACCTTCTTCCGCGTCATCTCGACCAGGCCCAGGTTCGAGACCTCGAACACCTGGCTGCGGGTCTTGTCCCGGGACAGCGCCCGCTTCAGCGAGCGCAGCAGCTCCTTCTGGTGGTTGGTGTCGATCATGTCGATGAAGTCGATGACGATGATGCCGCCGATGTCGCGCAGGCGAAGCTGCCGGGCCACCTCGTCGGCCGCCTCCAGGTTGTTCTGGAACACGGTCTCCTCGAGGTTCGTGCCCTTGCCGGTGAACTTGCCGGTGTTGACGTCGATGACCGTCAAGGCCTCCGTGCGCTCGATGATGATCGAGCCGCCGCTGGGCAACCACACCTTGCGTTCGAGCGCCTTGTGGAGCTGCTCGGTCACGCGGTGCTCCTCGAAGATCGGCAGCGCGCCCTCGTGCAGCTCGACCTTGTCGATCAGCTCGGGCGCGGTCTCCTTCAGGTAGCCGCGGATGTCCTCGTAGACCCGCCGGGCGTCGACGATCACCTTGCCGAACCCGCCGGAGAAGATGTCGCGGACGACCTTCATCGTCAGCTCCGGCTCTTCGTAGAGCGGGTGCGGGGCCTTCGCCTTCTTCGCCGTCTTGCGGGTCTCCTCCCAGATCTTCAGCAGGTTGTTGAGGTCGCGTTCGAGCGCCTCCTTCGACGCGCCGTCGGCGGCGGTGCGGATGATCACGCCGTGGCCGGCCGGGCGAATGTCGCGAAGGATCTGGCGGAGCCGTGCGCGCTCGTTCTCCGCGAGCCGCCGCGAGATCCCGGTCAGGTCCTGCTCGGGCGCCAGGACCAGGAAGCGGCCGGCGATCGAGAGCTGCGTCGTGAGGCGCGCGCCCTTGCTGCCGATCGGGTCCTTCGTCACCTGGACCATGAGGGACTGCCCCTGCTTCAGCACGTGCTCGATGCGGTGCGAGCGGTCGCCTTCCAGGTCCTCCGGCGAGTAGTTGACCTCGCCGGCGTAGAGCACGCCGTTGCGGCCACGACCGAAGTCGATGAACGCCGCCTCCATGCCCGGCAGGACGTTCTGAACGCGCCCGAGGTAGATGTTGCCGGCCATGGACGTGCGCTGGCCGGCGCGCGCCACGAAGTGCTCGATCAGATCGCCCTCTTCCATCACCGCGATCTGCGTGCGGTCCTCGTGGCTGTGGACGAGCATCACCTTCTCGCCGCCGCGGAGCGCAGCCGCCTCTTCCTCGGTCAGCCGCTTGCGCGGGCGCCGGCCCCGCTGCTGGCTGCGCAGTTGCCGGGCCGCCAGCCTGGTCGAGGCGGGCGCGGCGCGGCCGGTCTTCTTCGCCGGCTTCTCAGCTTTGTCGGGAGGCGCCGCTTCGCCGTCGGCGGCGGGCTTCGCGGCTCCGCCGCTTCGGCTCCTGCCGCGTCCGCCGCGCGAGCCGCGCCGCTTCCGCGCTGCGGCCGGCTTTGCCTCGCCGTTCGCCGCTGCTTCGGTCGCGGCTCCTTCGGTCGCGGCGGCTTGGGCCGGCGGCGCCCCGTCTTCTGCGGGCGCGCTCGCCTTCGAGGCGCCGGCCGGCGTGGTGCGCGCGCGCGGCGTCGCGCTCCGCGAACGGCTCGGCGACGGCGAGCGTGCGGCCGTGGTCTTCTTCGCGGCCGGCTCGGCCTCCGTACCGGACTCGCTCGCCGGGGTTGCGGTCGTGGTGCCGGGCTTGCGGTGCCGCCGCCCGCCGCGCTTGCCGCGCCGCCGGCGCGGGCGCGGCGTCCCGTCGGCCGCGGATTCGCCGGCCGCGGATTCGCCGGCCGCCGGCCCCTGCCCACTGGGCGCCCGCGGCGCACCGGGCGCCCGCGGGGGGTTGGGCGCCGCTTGCGGCGTGCTCTCGCCCTGATCGGGATCCTTCGGTTTCGCGCTGGATCGAGTCTCCTGCGCGCCGTCTTTGCTTTCTTCGCTCACGTCGTTCCTTTCCCGCGCCTCATACGAACCGGCGCATGTGTACGTTGAGGAGGATCCCCGTCGCTGCGTACGTCGTCACCAGCGACGAGCCGCCGAAGGAGACGAACGGCAGCGGGATCCCCGTGATCGGCGACACGCCGATCGTCATGCCGATGTTGATGAACATCTGGAACGCGATCATCGCCACCACGCCGGAGGCGAGCAGCGTTCCGAACAGGTCCTTGCTGAGCACCGCGATCCGGACCGCGCGCCATAGGAAGACGGCGAACAGACCGAGCAGCAGCGTGGCGCCGACGAACCCCAGCTCCTCGCCGACGGCGACGAAGATGAAGTCCGTGTGCACCTCGGGGACGAAGTCCAGGTTGGTCTGCGTCCCCGCGAACAGCCCCGTGCCGGTCATCCCTCCCGAGCCGACGCCGATGCGGGCTTGGTTGAGGTTGTAGCCGGTGCGATCCAGGTCCTGGCCGGGATCCAGGAACGCCGTCAGGCGGGCCACCTGGTACTCCTGCAGCAGGCCGAGGTTCAGGACGGCCACGGTTCCCGCGACGCCCAGCGCGAGCATCACGACCAGCACCCGCAGCCTCGTGCCGGCCACGACGAGCGCCGCGACGGCCACGACGATCAGGACCAGCAGCGTCCCCAAGTCCGGCTGGACGTAGATGAGCGCCGCCGGCGCGCCGGCGATCGCCACCGTCTTGAGCGCGTCGATCCACGTCGGCTCGCTCCGTCGCTCGGACAGCACCAGGGCGAGCACGGCGATCACACCCAGCTTCATGAACTCCGCCGGCTGCATCTGGAAGAAGCCGAAGCTGATCCACCGCTGGGCACCCGCAACGCGAGACCCGATCCCGGGAACCAGGACCAGCCCGAGCGTCGCCAAGCCTCCGACGTAGAGCAGCGGTCCCCACGCCTTCAGCCGCCGGTAGCTGAAGGTCGCCGCGACGACCATCACGCCGAACCCCACCGCGCTGAAGACGAGCTGCCGCTGGAACAGGAAGTCCTCCGGCAGACCCTGGTCGCGAAGGCGCGCCGAGGACGCGGACCACACCATGACGCTGCCGAACGCGGTCAGGAGGAAGGCCGTCGCCAGCAGGATCGGGTCGAGGTGCCGGATGGGCGCCTTGGACGACAGGTACGTCCCGACGCGCTCGCGCCCGATTCGATCGACCCGTCCGGCCGCGCCCTCGAGCATCAGTCACTCACCGCCGTCCCGTAGACGATCGGCAGGGGCGGGCGACCGAACAGCTCGTCCATGATCCGGCGGACGACCGGCCCGGCGACCTGGCTTCCGAACCCGCCCTCCTCCACCATCGCGACGACCGCGTACTTGGGCCGGTTCAGCGGCGCGTACGAGGCGAACCAGGAGAAGGGCTGGCGCCCGACGATCTCCGCCGAGCCGGTCTTGGCCGCGACGGGGATCCGGGAGAACGGCCAGCCGCGATAGGGGTACAAGCCGGTCCCCCGCTCCGCGACGGCGCCCAGCGCGCGGTTCACGTAGGACACCGCGCTCGCGTCGGCCTTGATCCTGCCCTTCGGGGCGGGCTCGATCTTCTTGACCCGCTTCCCGCCCGGCTCCGCGATCTCCGCGACCACGTGCGGGGTCACGACCGTCCCGCCGTTGGCGACGGCGGCATAGGCCACCGCCATCTGCAGCGGGCTCGCCTCCACCTCGCCCTGGCCGATCGACATGTTCACCGCGTCGCCGCCTCGCCAGCGCCACCCGTCGTTGCACAGGTCGACGAAGAGCGGGTCTTGTGTTCGCCTGGCCGTGTCGCAGTACTCGTCCTCGTTGGCCTCCCACGTCGAGCGCTTCGAGGCCCGGTCGGGAATGCGGCCGGGACTCTCGGCCGGCAAGTCGATGCCGGTCGGCGACCCGAGCCCGAACCGCCGCGCCCAGTCCTGCATGGTCTCGTAGACCTGCTTGCCCGCGCTCGCCTGCGCCTCCTCGCGCAGCCACCAGTCGCGCGCGAGGGTGTAGTAAACGGTGTCGCACGACTCGACGAGCGACTGCTCGAGCGTGATCGAGGCGTCGCGCGGCTGCCAGTTGCGGAAGATCCGGTCGCCGAACTCGAACTCGGTCTTGCACGGGAAGAGCCGGCCTGGCGAGGCGTCCCCCTGCTCGAGCGCCGCCGTGGCAAGGACCGGCTTGAACGTCGAGCCCGGCGGGTAGGTCGCCTGGATCGTGCGGTTCAACAACGGGTTGTCGGCGCCGGGGTCGTTCAGGCGCTCCCAGTAGCCGGCGTCGACCCCGCCGACGAAGCGCCGCAGGTCGAAGGTGGGGAAGCTCGCCATCGCGATCACGTCGCCGGTTTCCACGTCGATCACGACGGCCGCGCCGGCCGGCGCGCGGAAGCGCGCGCCCGTCGCGTGGAACGTCTGCGTGCGCGCGCTGGCGATGCCCTGCGCGAGCGCCTGCTCGGCAACGCGCTGCACGTCGAGGTCGATCGTGAGCCGCACGTCCGCCCCCGGGACCGTCTGCCTCCCGCCGAGACGCCGCAACACGGTCCCGGTCGCGTCGACCTCAAGTTTGTCCAAGCCGGGCTGGCCGCGCAGGAACCGCTCGTAGACCGACTCGACGCCGGTCTTGCCGATCGAGTCCCCGAGCCGGTAGCGCTCGCCGAGGCGGTCGAGGTCGGCTTCGCTCGTCTCGGCGACGTAGCCCAGGATGTGCGAGGCGAGCCGCCCGTGCGGGTAGCGCCGGACCGGGATCGAGACGCTCTCCACGCCCTGGAAGTCGGTGTGCGCGCGCTCGCGCACGGCGAACACGACGTCGAGCGGCACGTCGTCTGCGATCACGACCGGCTTGTAGGGAGATGTCCGCACGTCCGCGAGGCGCTCGTCGATGAACTTCACCGTGACGCCGAGCAGCTTCGCCAGCCGCTCCTTCACCGCTCGCGCGTCGCGCCGGTCGTCGGGCAGGTCGTCGGCGCGGATCCCGATCGCGAGCGCCGTGCGGTTGCGCACCAGCACCCGCCCCTTTCGGTCGAGGATCCGTCCGCGCGGCGCCTCGACCGACACGATGCGCACGCTGTTGTTGCGCGCCGCCGCGGCGAACTCCTGGCCTGCGAGCACCTGCAGGAACCACAGCCGCGTCAAAAGGACGGCGAAGAGCATCGCGATCACGAGCGAGACCGCGATCATGCGGAGCCGGATGCGATCGTCGATCCCGCTCACGACGGCAGCACCTCCTCCGACCGCGGTCCCAGCTTGCCCCCGACCGTTCGAAGCACCGGGTACAGGAAGGGCGTCAACAGGGCGTTGTAGACCGACGCGAGCGCCGCATGGCGCAAGATGCGCACCATCGGCAACGAAGTCTGGCCGAGCAGAATGCTGAAGCCCCCGTAGAACAGGACCGCGAAGAACGTCGCCGCGGTCACCATCGCGATCGGCATCCACGCCGTCGGGGTCTGGAACAGCACGCGCATCCGCCCGACGACGTAGCCCGTGAGCGTCAGCGTCAACGCGCCGACGCCCCGCGGCAAACCAAGGATCAGGTCCGAGGCGAGGCCCGCGACGAAGCCGGCCATCGCCCCCGTCGAGGGTCCCTGCGTCAGCGCGACCCCGACCGTGATCAGCACCATCAGCTCCGACTTGGTCCCCGTCAGCGTCAGCTCGCCGAAGACCGACGTCTCCAGGGCGAGCCCGGTGATCACCAGCATCGCCAGCAGCACGACCCGCTTGATCATCGGCCGGCCTCCGCGTCGCGCTTCTCGCCGACGACCAGCAGCACGTAGTCCAGGCGCGAGAAGTCGACGACCGGCTCGACCGTCACCACGCGCGACAGGTTCGACCCGGCGGGCGGCGCGTCGGTCACGGTGCCGATCACGATCCCGGACGGGTACAAGCCCCGGTCGTAGCCGCTCGTGACGACCCGGTCGCCGGGCGAGACCGCGGTCAAGGGATCGAGCAGCTCGAACCGGAGCCGCCCGGTCCCGGCGCCGTCCACCACGCCCGCCTTTCCGTTGGTCGCGAGCCGCGCCGCCACGGCGCTCGAGCGGTCGGTGATCAGCAGGACGCGGGCCGAGTCGCGGCTGACGCTCACGACGCGCCCGACGAGGCCCTCGCCGGCCACGACCGGCATGTCCACCGCGACGCCCGCGGCGCTCCCCCCGCCGATGATGATCGAGCGCTCGAAGTTGGACTGGCTGACCCCGATCACCTGGACGGCCTTGGTCTTGAAGTTGTTGCGTTGCGCCAGGGCGAGCAGTTGCCGCAAGCTCTCGTTCTCCCGCGTCACGTCCTCGACCTGCTGCAGCTCTGCCTGCAAGTTCGCGTTGGCGCGCTCGAGGTCGATGATGCGCTGCTGGAGCGAGGGCACCCGGGTGAACCCCGCGAAGAACGACCCGACCGGACGGAACACCGTGACCAGCCCGCGCTGCACCGGCGCCAGGACGGTCATCACCCCCCGGCCGATCTTGTCGAGCGGCCCGTCGTTGCCGCCGGCTCGAAAGTCGAGCGTGATGATGGTGATGGACGCCAGGACGAGCGCGGCCAGCAGCAGCCTGCGCCGCCTGGTGCGATCGAACATTCTGATCATCGCCCGGGCCGGCCCGAAGGCCGTCCCTCAAAACCTCCTTCCCGGAAGGCCGCGCGTTGCGCGATCCTTCCGTCGGGCCTCCCGCGCGCCGCCTTCAGCGCGCGCGGTCCGCCCGAAGTCTCACGGGCGCGAGCAGCAAGCTGCCGCCGCGCTCAATGGTGGCGCGACGACGAGATCAGTACCCGTCGCAGCGCCTCGAACTCTTCCAAGCACTTCCCCGACCCGACCGCGACGCAGGACAGGGGCGCTTCGGTGATGTGCACCGGCATCCCCGTCTCGTGCTTCAGCCGCTCGTCGAGCCCCGCGAGCAGCGCCCCGCCGCCGGTCAGGACGATGCCCTTGTCCATGATGTCGGCCGCAAGCTCCGGCGGCGTCTTGTCGAGCGTGTTGCGGACCGCGTCGATGATCTGGTTCACCGGCTCCTCGATCGCGCGACGGATCTCGCCCGCGCTCACGATGATCGTCTTGGGGAGCCCGGTGACCAGGTCGCGCCCGCGGATCTCGGCGTTTGGCTCGTCCGGCACCGGGAAGGCCGAGCCGACCTGCATCTTGATCTCCTCCGCGGTGCGCTCGCCCAGCATCAGCGAGTACTCCTTCTTGATGTACTGCACGATGGAGTCGTCCAGCTCGTCCCCGGCGACGCGCACGCTCGCGCTGGTGACGACGCCGCCGAGCGAGATGACCGCGACCTCGGTCGTCCCGCCGCCGATGTCGACGATCATGTTGCCCGTCGGCTCGTGGATCGGCAGCCCCGCGCCGATCGCGGCCGCCATCGGCTCCTCGATGATGTGCGCGCTGCGGCCGCCCGCCGCGTAGACCGCCTCCTCCACCGCGCGCTGCTCGACCGATGTGATCCCGCTCGGCACGCAGATGATGACGCGGGGCTTGGCGAGCGTCCGGCGGCGGTGCACCTTCTGGATGAAGAAGCGGAGCATCTTCTCGGTCACGTCGAAGTCGGCGATGACCCCGTCCTTCAGCGGCCGGATGGCCTGGATGTGGCTCGGCGTGCGCCCGATCATGCGCTTTGCCTCGGCCCCGACCGCCAGGATCGCCCCGTTCTTGGTGTTGAGCGCCACGACGGAGGGCTCGTTCAGGGCGATTCCCTTCCCCCGCACGTAGACGAGCGTGTTCGCGGTTCCGAGATCGACCGCAATGTCGCGACCGATGAACTGGAACGAACGCGTACGCATGGGAAAGGTTTCCACTCCCTCAGGGGCCGGCGCCGGGCGGCGGGCTTCGCGCGATTCTAGCAGCGAGGCTTCCTGCCGACGAAACGTGACGGTACACTACGGCCTCCGACGACGGGGGTGTACCTGGTGGGGTCTCGTCGCCGCCTTGCGGCGTGCATGATAGTCGCGCTGAGCGCAACCATTCCGGCGCGCGCGAGCACCATCTTCCCTGCTCAGGAGCAGTCCGCGACCCGTCGCGTCGAGGAGAAGACCGCCAACCTTGACGTCGCCCGGCGCGTCGCCGACCTGCTGCGCGACGCGGGCGTGTGGGTGCGGCTCACCCGGACGACCGACCGGACGGTCGACCTGGCCGGCCGCACCGGCCTGGCGAACCGGCTGTCGGTCGACGCGTTCGTTTCCATCCACAACAACGCCTCGGCGCCCTCGGTCAGCGGCGCGATCGTCTTCCGCTCGATCCGCAAGGACGGCTCGCGGGCCCTTGGCGAGCGGGTCCGGCGAGCCTTCCGCGACGAGTTCGGGCGCGAACGCCGGGCCGACAACGTCACGCGCCGTGGCTGTTGCGGTGACTACTACTTCCAGCTCCGCGAGACGCGCATGCCGGCGGTGCTCGTCGAAGGCGCGTTCGTCTCCAACCCGGACGAGGGACGGCGGCTCGGATCCGATCCGAGCTTCCGCCAGCAGATCGCGCGCGCCGTCGCGAACGGGATTCTGCGCTACCAGCGGACGCTGGCGACGGCGCGCGCTCCCCGGCGCGACCCCGGGACGGTCGTGACCGGGCCGCTGCCACCGGCGACCGGAGTCTCGGCGCGGGCGCTCGGCGCCACGCGCGTGAAGGTCCGCTGGACCGCCGATGCGCTCCTGCCGCAGACCTACCGCGTCTATCGCGACGGCGTGCTGCTCGGGCAACGCACGCTGGAGCCGGGCGCGCGCGGACGATTCCTCGATCGCTGGGCGGCGCCCGGGCAGACCTACACCTACGAGGTGCGAGCCGCGCGCCCGTCCGCGGGCGTCGTCGTCGAGTCCGTCGGCGCTCCCGTCACGACGACGACGCCCGCCATCTCCGTCGTGCTCGACCCCGGTCACGGCGGCCGCGACCCCGGCGCCGTCCGCTCGTACTGACGGATCGCCGCGCGCGCCCGGTCGCCGGCGCGTCCGCGCGTTCCCACCCGCCGCTCGGCGGTCACACCGCAAGCTCGACCAAGCTTCGCCAGTCGCGCGCGCCGATGACGAGGTGGTCGACGAACTCCAGGCCCAGCAGCTCCGCGCCCCGCCGAAGCCGCCGGGTGATCGCAATGTCCGCCGTGCTCGGCGTGACATCCCCGCTCGGATGGTTGTGCGCGACGATCACCGCGGCGGCGCCCGGCTCCCGCAGGGCCGCGGCGAACACCTCGCGCGGCTCCATCGGCGTGTGCGCGACGCCGCCGACGCCGACCAGCACCTCGCGCAGCAGCCGGTGCTTGCGATCGAGGATCAGCACGACGGACTCCTCGCGGTCCAGGTGCGCCAGGCGCGGGACCAGCAGCGCCGCCGCGTCGGCCGGGCGCCAGACCTGCGCGCGCTCGCCCGCGAGTCCGCGCGCGGCGCGGCGGCCCAGCTCGAGCGCCGCAACCAGCTCCGCAGCCTTCGCGGGACCGACGCCTGGGATTTCGGCCAGCTCGCGTTCGGTCGCGCGTGCGAGACCGCCGGGACCGCCGACCGCGGACAGCACCCGGGCGGCGAGCATCATCACGCCTTCCCGTCCGCCGGTGCCCAGGATCAGCGACAAGACTTCGGCGTCGGAGAGCCCGGCGGGCCCGACGGTAGTGAGGCGTTCTCTCGGCCGGTCGGCGGGCGAGTAGTCGCTCACCCGCGCCGGACCCATCACCGCAGGTCGGGGAAGAAGAGGTCGAGCTCGCGGCGCGCGGAGGATTCCGAGTCGGAGCCGTGGACGAGGTTCTCGGTCGTGAGGAGCCCGAAGTCGCCGCGGATGGTCCCCGGCGCGGCCTTCTTGGGGTCGGTGACCCCCATCATGTCCCGGATCACGCCGATCGCCTCGTCGCCCTCGACCGCCAGCGCGACCGTCGGACCGGAGGTGATGAACGCGAGCAGCTCGGGGAAGAAGGGCTTTTCCACATGCTCCTCGTAATGCCGCTTGGCCAGATCCTCGTCGACGGTGAGCATGCGCATCGCCGCAACCGTGAATCCTTTGTTCTCGAAGCGGCGGACGATCTCGCCGATCAGGCCGCGACGGACGCCGTCGGGCTTCACCAGGACGAGCGTGCGCTGAGTCGCCATGTCTCTCCTTCTTGGGTCTTCGGGATCAGCCGGTGGGAGCGGACCGCAGCGACGGTCGCGCGTCGCCGACAGTGTACAGCGAGCCCGAGACGAGAACGGCGTCGGATTGCTCGCTCGCCGTGATCGCGGCCGAAACGGCGTCCGGGACGCTCGGGATGATCGTGACGGGGAGCCCGCGAGCGCGCACTTCGGCCGCGAGCACTTCCGGGTCCGAGGCGCGGGGCGAGTTGTTCCGAGTCACGACGACCTCGTCGGCCAGGCCCAGGAGCGGAGCGAGCACGCCGGGCGCGTCCTTGTCGGCCATGATCGACACGACGAGCCGCAGCCGGTCCCATGCGAAGGACTCGCGCATCGCGACCGCGAGCGCCTCGGCGGCGGGCGGGTTGTGCGCGCCGTCGAGCACGACGAGCGGCCGGCGGGCGGCGACCTCGACGCGCCCGGGCACCGCGAGGCGCGCCAGCCCGTCGGCAAGCACCTCCTCGGACAAGCCGGCGCGACCAAGGAACGCCTTCGCCGCCGCGGCGCCGAGCACCGCGTCGCGGGCCAGCTCCCGTCCGTGCAGCGGCAGGAAGACATCGTCGTAGCGCGCGCCGCCGATTCGCAACGAGACCTGCTGCCCGCCCACCGCGACGTCGAGCCGGGTCAGCTCGAAGTCTTCGGGCTCGGTCGCGAGCGTCGCGCCAACCTCGGCGGCGCGAGCGCGCAGCACGGCCATCGCCTCGGGGCGCTGCGTCGCGGCGACGACCTCCGCGCCCGCCTTGACGACGCCGGCCTTCTCGCGCGCGACCGCCTCGGTCGTCGCGCCGAGCTGCGGATGGTCTCCGCCGATGCCCGTGATCGCCGCGACGCGCGCGTCGGCGACGTTGGTCGCGTCCCACGCGCCCCCCATCCCCACTTCCAGCACGGCGACGTCGAGCGCCTTGTCGGCGAAGACCAGGAAGGCGAGCGCCGTCGCGGCTTCGAACCACGTGATCTGCTTGCCCGCGCCGTCGAAGTGATCGAGGAACGGCGCCAGCTCGCGCCAGCCCTCGACGAAGTCGTCCTCGGTGACCGGCTCGCCGTCGAAGCGGATCCGCTCGCGGATCGAATCGACGTGCGGGGACAGGTAGGTGCCGACCGAGAGACCCGCCGCGCGCAGGATGGCGGTGATCGCCAGGGCGGTCGTCGACTTTCCGTTGGTTCCCGTGACGTGGATCGCGGGTTGGATGCGCTGCGGGTTGTCGAGCATCTCGCACAATGCCGCGATGCGTTCGATGGTCGGGTCGGTGAGCCGGCCGGTGCGCTCGTAGTTCGTTCGGCGATCGAGCGCCTCGACCGCGTCGGCGAATCTCACGCCGCCGAGACTAGCGGCCCGCTACCAGCCTTGCGAGGCGGGCGTCCACCCCGCGGTGATCGCGGCGCCCGTCTCGGTTCCGTCGCAACCGGTGGTGACGTAGGTGCCGGCGCTCGCGCCTTGGGACACGTTCGCGAGGCAGAAGATCGTGCCCGTGACGCTCCGGCTCCGCAGGATCACCGTTTCGGGCTCGCCGGCCGGAAGACTCGCGGTGACACCGCTCACCGAGGCGTCGAGGCTGCCCCAGACGAGGCTCGGCTCGATGGACTCCAGCGCGCCCCCCGCGGCGTTGTCCTCCGAGAAGACTTCCGCGTCGGAGAAGAACACCATCTCGGCCCGCATCCCGGTGCTCACGGCCACTTGCGCAGCCTGGTCCTGGGCACGCCGCCGGCTCGCGTTGAACACGGGGACGGAGACCGCAATGAGGATGGAAATGATCAAAACGACCACCATCAGCTCGAGAAGGGTGAAGCCACCCTCATCGCGGACGTTTCGTCGCATCGTTCCCTCCGGAAGGACCCTCCTGCTTCCGTATCGGCGCGCGTTCCGATGGCCTGAAACGGCCACGGGGGGACTCGCGTCCCGTCTTCTGGCCGGGCCTGCGGCGTCGGCCCGCTACTCGCCCTCGAAGGTTCGGAAGGGCTCCGGTGGATAGGCGGCGAGCGCCCGCACCCAAGGCTCCGGCAGCGCCGCCCGCACGTGCTCGTCGTCCCGGCTCAGCCAGGAAAAGTGGCGCAGCGCGTGCTCGACGACCTGGTCCACGTCGATCACCTTCGGCGCGCGCAGGGCGCTCCCGCGGGCCAGCTCCGCGCGCCCGATCGCGTGGGCGCGCAGCATCGGCGGCAACGACGGCGGCGGCTCCACCAGCGTGGCGTAGGTCACGATCAGCTTCCCAGGTTCGTGACGCCAGGAGGTCGAGTGCGCGACGATCGGGCGGAAGGCGAACTCCTCCGCGACGTTGCAGGCGATCTCGCTCGGGTGCACCTCGGCGTGCCAGCCGATCTGGATGGTCAGTCCGCCGAGCAGCGCGAGCGTGACCACGCTTCCGTCGAGGTAGAGCGGAAGCACTTCCATGATCGCTTCCGACCGCGGGAGCGGAGCGCCGGCGTCAGTCGTCGGGCACGTCCTGGACCAGGGCGAGCGCCTGCTCGCGCGACACTTCGATGTCGTGCGCCTCCCTGCCGTGGGACTGGATCAGCGCGACGATCTCCTCGTCGGTCGGCGCTCGCATCTCCACGCCGCACTGGCACTTCACGTACTTCGCCATCAGCCCAGGTCCTCCAGCGCCGCGTCCATCTGCGCGATCGCGGCTCGTTCGTGCTCCAGGCGCTCGCGCTGGATCTCCACGACGTCCTCCGGCGCGCGCTCGACGAAGTTCGCGTCGGCGAGCTTGCGCTCGATCCGCTCGGCCTCGGCGGCGTGCTTCGCGCGCTGGGCGCCGAGCCGCGCGCGCTCGGCCTCCACGTCCAGCAGGCCCGCGAGGGGCACGTGCACGACCGCGCCCTGCAGCACCAGCCGCGCCTCGCCCGCGCCCGCGCCGCCGGCATCGGCCGCGATCTCCAGCGAACCCCAGTTGCCCAGGCTCAGCACGCGCGGCATCTCCGCGGCGAGCAATGCCCGGCTCGCCTCGTCCGGCACGACGGCCGTCGCCACCGGCTTCACCGCGTGCGCGAGGTCGTGGTCGTGGCGGAACCTGCGGAGCGCGCCGATGAGGGCTTGCAAGAACGCAACGTCGCGTTCGGCCGCGGCGTCGGCGAGCCCGCCCGGCTCGGGCCAGGCCGCGCCGATCAGCGACTCCCCGCTCGTCAGCGTGCGCCAGATCTCCTCGGTGATGAACGGCATGATCGGGTGGAGCAGTCGCAGCAGGCGCTCCAGCACGGTGGCAAGGATCGTCGCCTGGTCGCGCTTGTCCTCCGCGGCGCCGTCGTAAAGCCGGCCCTTCGACCACTCGAGGTGCCAGTCGGCGAACTCCGACCATGCGAACTGCCGCAGCGCATGGGCGGCGCGCGCGAAGTCGTAGGACTCCATCGCCGCGCTCGCCTCCTGCGTCACCGCGTCCAGGCGCGACAGGATCCAGCGGTCGGCGAGCGTGCGACGGTCCGCGGGCGGCAGCTCGTCCGCGGCTACGCCGGCGTTCATCAGCACGAACCTGCTGATGTTCCAGAGCTTGTTGCAGAAGTTGCGGTCCCCTTCGATCCACTTCTCGTCGAGCGGCACGTCGCGCTCGAGCGTCGCGCCGCGCAGCAGCGTCAAGCGCAGCGCGTCGGCCCCGTACTTGTCGATCATCTCCAGCGGGTCGATCACGTTGCCGAAGGACTTCGACATCTTCTTGCCGCGGAAGTCGCGCACCATCCCGTGGATGTGGACCGTCCCGAAGGGCGCACGACCCATGAAGTGCAAGCCCATCATCATCATCCGCGACACCCAGAACGTGATGATGTCGTAGCCGGTCACCAGCACCGAGGTCGGGTACCAGGTCGACAGGTCCTTCGTCTGGTCCGGCCAGCCGAGCGTCGAGAACGGCCACAGCGCCGAGGAGAACCACGTGTCGAGCACGTCGGGGTCCTGCGTCAGCTCGGCCGAATCGCACCGCGCGCACGTCGCGGGATCGTCCAGGTACGCGGCCTCGTGCCCGTCCGCGCACGTCCACACCGGGATGCGGTGCCCCCACCACAGTTGCCGGGAGATGCACCAGTCCCGCAAGTTCTCCATCCAGTCGAAGTAGATGCGCTCGTAGCGCGCGGGCACGAAGCGCGTGCTGCCGTCGCGCACCGCTTCGATCGCCGGGCGCGCGAGCGGCTCCACGCGCACGAACCACTGCTCGGACAGCCAGGGCTCGACCTCGGTGTGGCAGCGCGAGCAGTGCCCGACGGCGTGGGTGAAGGGCCGCACCTCCTCGCCCACGCGGCCTTCGGCCCGCAGCGCCTCCAGCACCGCCTTTCGAGCCTCGTGACGGTCCATCCCGGCGAAGCGCCCCGCATTCTCGTTCAGCGTCGCGTCCTCGTTGAGGATGTTGATCGCCTCCGCGCCGGCGCGCTGGGCGATTTCGAAGTCGAGCGGGTCGTGCGCGGGCGTGAGCTTCAGCGCGCCGGTCCCGAAGTCCATCTCGATCGAGGCGTCGGCCACGATCGGAATCTCGCGCTCCTGCAGCGGCAGGATCACCGTCTTGCCCACCAGGTGCGTGTAGCGATCGTCGTCGGGGTGCACCACCACGCCGGTGTCGCCCAGCATCGTCTCCACGCGCGTCGTGGCCACGGTGATCCGCCCCGAGCCGTCGGCGAGCGGATAGTGAAGCTGCACCAGCTCGCCGTCCACGTCGGCGTGCTCCACCTCGATGTCGCTCAGCGCGGTGTGGCAGCGCGGGCACCAGTTGATGATCCGGTTCCCGCGGTAGATCAGGCCTTCGTCGTAGAGGTTCACGAACACCGTGCGCACCGCCCGCGACAGCTCGGGATCCATCGTGAAGCGCTCGCGACGCCAGTCCACCGCGTCGCCGAGCCGGCGCATCTGCTTGGTGATCGTGTCGCCCGAGTGCTGCTTCCATTCCCACACGCGCTTGACGAACCCTTCGCGGCCGAGGTCGAAGCGCGTCTTGCCTTCCTCGGCGAGCCGGCGCTCGACCACGTTCTGCGTCGCGATGCCGGCGTGATCGGTCCCCGGAAGCCACAACGCGTTGAAGCCCTGCATTCGCTTGCGCCGGATGATCGCGTCCTGGATCGAGTGGTCCAGCGCGTGGCCCATGTGCAGGTAGCCCGTCACGTTGGGCGGAGGCAGCACGATGCAGAACGGCTCGCCGGACCCGGGCGGCGAGAACGCGCCCGCCTCCTCCCAGCGCCGGTAGGTCTCCGCCTCGACGGCGTGCGGGTCGTAGGTCTTCGGAAGCTCTCGACTCATGGCCTTTCTCCCCTGGAACAGCAAAGGGACCCGTCGTGCGGGTCCCGGCAGACTACCTGGCGTCGTGCGCGCTCAGGCCCCTCCGGGACCCCGACGTACGACCACGACCGATCTCATGACGGCCGGATCGTACCAGAGGGCCGCAGCGCGCTCGCCCGATTCTCCGCCGGGAGGAATCGAGGCCGGGACCGTCGAAGCCACGGACGAGCCGGGGGAGGTGAGCCGCGAGGGTGCGACGGATCGGAATCATGATCGCGATCGTCGTCGCCCCGCTGTCTCCCGCGGCGGTGCGCGCCGCCTGCCTTCCGCCGGCCGCCGCGACGACCGGCGCGGGCTTCGGCGAGCCGCCGGTCAACCCGGCACACGTCACCCCGGTCGACTACGCGAGCCTTCCCGCCTCCCGCCTGCCGGCGGCGCCGCTGAAGCTCGGGTCGACGGTCGTCGTTAACACCTGGTTCCACGTCATCAGCGACGGACTCGTCGTGCGCGAGCCGCTCGACGTGCAGCTCGACCAGCAGCTCGCCGTGCTGAACGAAGCCTTCGCCGGCAACGACGGCAGCGCCAACACGCCGTTCGATTTCAACCTCAAGGGAGTGACGCGCACCGTCGACGCGGCCTGGGCGTCGATGAAGCCGGGGTCCAAGGCCGAGAAGGACGCCAAGCGGGCGCTCCGGCGAGGCGGCGCCTCGACGCTGAACGTCTACATCGCGCGCCCGCAAGGCTCGGCGATCGGCTGGGGCACGCTGCCGGGCGGCTACGCCTCCAAGCCGTGGTACGACGGCGTCGTCATCCACCAGGACGGCTTGCCGCTGGGCACGATCGTCGGGCGGCAGCTCGGGTACCTCGCCGTGCACGAGGTGGGACACTGGCTCGGGCTGCTGCACCCGTTCGAAGGCGGCTGCCTCAACCTGGACTACGTCCACGACACGCCCGCGCAGGCGTCGCCCGCCTACGGGTGCGACCCCGACCGGGACACGTGCCCGGCCCCCGGCCAGGACCCGATCCACAACTTCATGAACTACAGCGACGACTATTGCATGTCGAACTTCACGCCGGGACAGGCGGGACGGATGATCCAGGAATGGGCGCGCTACCGGGCGTGAGGCCCGTCAGGCCGTGCGTTCCTTCGCCGGCGGCTCCTTCGGGAGCAGCTTCGGCGGGATGCGGTTCTCGACGACGTCCTTGGTGATCACGCAGCGTCCGACGTCCTGACGGCTCGGCAGCTCGTACATCACCGACAGCAGGACCTCTTCCATGATGGCGCGCAGCCCGCGCGCGCCGGTCCCCCGCTTCATGGCGTGGTCCGAGACGACCTCCAGCGCGTCCTCTTCGAAGATCAGCTCGACGCCGTCGAACTCGAAGAACCGCTGGTACTGTCGCACGAGCGCGTTCTTGGGCTCCTTGAGGATGCGCACCAGCGCGCTCGTGTCGAGGTTGTCGACGTGCGTGACGACCGGCAGGCGCCCGACGAACTCCGGGATCAGCCCGAAGCGCAGCAGGTCCTCGGGCATGACCTGGCCGAGGATCGACCCGAGCTTCTTCTCCTGGATCGTGCGGACGTCGGCCCCGAACCCCATCCCGCGCTTGCCGATGCGCGACTCGATGATCTCGTCCAGGCCCGCGAACGCGCCGCCGCAGATGAACAGCACGTTGGTCGTGTCGATCTGGATGAACTCCTGGTGCGGGTGCTTGCGCCCGCCCTGCGGGGGCACCGACGCCTGCGTGCCCTCCAGGATCTTCAGCAGCGCCTGCTGCACGCCCTCGCCGGAGACGTCGCGCGTGATCGAGGGGTTCTCGCTCTTGCGCGCGATCTTGTCGACCTCGTCGATGTAGATGATGCCGGTCTCGGCCTTCTTCACGTCGTAGTCGGCGGCCTGGATCAGCTTCAGCAGGATGTTCTCGACGTCCTCGCCGACGTAGCCGGCCTCGGTCAGCGCCGTCGCGTCGGCGATCGCGAACGGCACGTTCAGCAGCTTCGCCAACGTCTGCGCCAGCAGCGTCTTGCCGCAGCCCGTCGGGCCGAGCAGCAAGATGTTCGACTTCTGCAGCTCGACGTCGCCGGCGCGCTCGGTGCCGACCTGGATGCGCTTGTAGTGGTTGTAGACGGCGACCGACAGGATCTTCTTGGAGTCCTCCTGACCGATCACGTAGTCGTTCAGGAAGTCGTAGATCTCCTTCGGCTTGGGCAGCTCCTCGAGCTTCAGCTCGGTGGTCTCGGAAAGCTCTTCCTCGATGATCTCGTTGCACAGGTCGATGCACTCGTCACAGATGTAGACACCGGGTCCCGCGATGAGTTTCTTGACCTGCTTCTGCGACTTCCCGCAGAACGAGCACTTCAGGAGGTCGCCACCGTCACCGAACTTCGCCACCCGTTTACGCTCCCGTCTCTGGCGTCTCTGGCGTCTCTGGCGTCTCTAGCGTCTCTCTGGCGATCAGCTCACCGCTGCAACGCGCTCATCCACCGTTTTCCGGTCGTAGACGACCTCGTCGATGATACCGTACTCCTTGGCTTCTTCAGCGGTCATGATGAAGTCGCGATCGCTGTCCTTGGAGATCTTCTCCACCGCTTGGCCCGTGTGCTTCGCCAGGATCTCGTCGAGCAGCCGGCGGAACCGAATGATCTCCTTCGCCTGGATCTCGATGTCGACCGCCTGGCCGCCCGCGCCGCCCGAGGGCTGGTGGATCAGGATGCGCGAGTGCGGCAGGCCGAAGCGCTTCCCCGGCGCGCCGGCGGCCAGCAGCACCGCGGCGGCACTCGCCGCCTGGCCCATGACCATCGTCGAGACGTCGGGACGCACGTGCTGCATCGCGTCGTACATCGCCAGCAGCGAGGTGATCGACCCGCCCGGTGAGTTGATGTAGATCGAGATGTCCTTCTGTGGGTCCTCGTACTCCAGGAACAGCAACTGCGCGATGACCAGGTTGGCGACGTTGTCGTCGACCTCGGTGCCGAGGAAGATGATGCGCTCCTTCAGCAAGCGCGAGTAGATGTCGAACGCGCGCTCGCCACGGTTGGTCGACTCGACGACGGTGGGAACGAGGTAGTTACGAAAATCCATGTGCCGGCTCCTACGCTTCCGGAGGAGCCTGGTCGTCGCCCGAAGCCTGCTCGACCGGCGGCGCTTCCGACCCCTCTTGTGTTATCTCGGCCTGTTCGACCAGGAGGTTCAGTGCTTTGCGGCGGATGATATCACCGGCCAACGCGCGCAAGCGGGCAGGATCGCGCAGGCTTTCGGCGACTTCCTTGGGATCGGATCGCGTCATCTCGGCGTGATAGGCGACCTCCTGCGCGATCTCCTCCTGGGTAACCTGTAATCCTTCCTGCTTGCCGACGTCCTCCAGGATGAGCTGCGCGCGCACGTTGCGCTCGGCCTGCGTGCGCAGGTCCTGCTCGACCTGCTCCTCGGTGAAGCCGTTCGCCTCCATGTACCTTTCGAGCGTGATGCCCGATTGCTTCAACTGCTGCTCGAAGCGTTCGAGGCGGTAGGCCATCTCGGACACCACCAGCGTTTCCGGCGGCTCGAACTCCGTTTCCTCAAGGACCTGTTCCAGGACCCGGTCGCGCACGACGCTGTCGGCCTGCACGGTCTTGATGCGTTCGATGCGCTCGGCGACGTCGGCGCGCAGCTCGGCCAGCGTCTCGAACTCCGAGGCCATGGTCGCGAACTCGTCGTCCAGCGCAGGCACCTTCTTCTCGCGCACCTCCTTGACGAGCACGCGGAACGCAACGACCTTGCCGCCGTGTTCGCCGGCGCCCTCGGGGAGCGTCGCGGCGAACTCGACGATGTCGCCCGCGCTGACCCCGGTGAGGTTCTCGTCCATCTCCGGGACGAACATGCCCGAGCCGACCTCGTAGCTCTGGTCCTTCCCCGAAAGCGGCTCGAACGACTCGCCGTCGATCGTCGAGCTGATGTCGATCAGGACGAAGTCGCCGGCGGTTGCCGGGTGGCCGACCGGTTCCAGGGTGGCGAAGCGATCGCGCAGCCGCTCGAGCTGCTCGTCGACTTCCTCGCCGGTCGCGGCGGGCGACGGGCGCTCGACCGAGATCAGCTCCATGTTGGGAAGCTCGATCGGCGGCCGGACCTCCACGAGCGCCTCGAAGGAAAGCGCGTCTCCCTCGAAGTCGCTGCGCTCCAGCGTCGGCGGCGCGACGGGGTTGATGTCTTCGTGCTCTTGCAACACGCGGGCGAGCAGCGATGGCACCGCTTCCTGCAGGATCGCGTCCCGTACGGCGGCGGCGCCGAGCCGGGACTCCAGGATGCGCCGCGGGACCTTGCCCTTGCGGAAACCGGGCACCTTGACCTGGTCGGCCAGCGAGTGAACCGCCCGATCGATCGAGGGCGCAACGTCTTCGGCGGTTGCGGCGACCGTCAGGCGGATCGTGGTCGCGCTCTCGCGCGTGACCTCGGTCTGCATGAGAACCGCGGAGTATAGCCGCGCGCACCGCCCGGCCCGCGCGAGGAGAATTCCGCCCGAGGCGCGACGGCTATCATGCGCTTCGGATACGGATTGTCCGCGGGCCCGGCGAAGAATCCGTACCCGCCGCGGGGCGTAGCGCAGCGTGGTTAGCGCGCCTGCTTTGGGAGCAGGAGGTCGCCGGTTCGAATCCGGCCGCCCCGACCGCGCGGCGCCGACGCGCCTACAGCGCGTCGGCCCCGCGCTCGCCCGTCCGGATGCGAACGACGTCCTCGACCGGCGTCACGAAGATCTTCCCGTCCCCGATCGCCTGCGTGCGGGCGGCCTTCACGACCGCGTCGATGACGCCGTCCACCTGCGAGTCGTCGACCAGGATGTCGAGCCTGATCTTGGGCACCAGGTCCACCTGGTACTCCGCTCCGCGGTAGACCTCGGTGTGCCCCTTCTGGCGCCCGAACCCGCGCGCCTCGCTCACCGTCAATCCCGAGACGCCGACGGCGCCCAGCGCTTCCTTGGCTTCTTCGAGCCGGTGCGGCTTGATGATCGCCGTTACGAGCTTCATATCGTCCTCCTACGTGGACGGGGGTCCCCGGCGGAATCCGCCGGGGACCCCGCGCTTCGTTATTGCCTCGTCGTCTCCTCCGCGGGCAGGTCGATCGACGACTTCAGGCTCTTGCGAACCGATTCGATCGCCTCCGGCGTCGGCAGGGCGCTCGCGCCGAGGAAGATCTCGGGGTAGCCCCACATACCGTGCTCGCCGATGTCGAGCCCTTCCAGCTCCTCCTCGGGCGAGACCCGAAGGCCCATCGTGGCCTTGAGGATCCCGAAGAGCACAACGGCGGTCACGACGGCCCACAGGAACACGGTGGCGACGCCGAGCGCCTGCACGCCGAGCTGCGCGAAGTCGCCGTTGTAGAACACGCCCGCGCTCTTGCCGTATCCGGCGTCGATCGTCAGACGCGGCGCGGCGAACAAGCCCAGCGACAGCGTCCCGAACGCGCCGCACACGCCGTGGACCGAGATCGCCCCGACCGGGTCGTCCACGCGGATGCGGTCGAAGAAGATGACCGAGCCGACGACGATGAGCCCGGCGAGCGCGCCGATGATGACCGCGGCCCACGGCTCGACGAAGGCGCAGGGCGCCGTGATCGCCACCAGCCCCGCGAGCGCGCCGTTGCCGGCCATCGCCACGTCGGGCTTCTTGCCGATGAACCAGATCAGCCCTGTCGCCGTGATCGCGCCGGCCGCCGCCGCCAGGTTGGTGTTCACCGCGATCAGCCCGATGTCCAGGATGGCCCCCATGGTCGAGCCGGGGTTGAACCCGAACCAGCCGAACCACAGGATGAACACGCCCAGGATCGCCATCGGAATGGAGTGTCCGGGGATCGCGCGCGGCTTGCCCTTCTTGTCGAACTTACCGAGCCGCGCTCCGACCATGATCGCGCCGACCAGCGCCACCCAGCCGCCGACCGAGTGCACGACCGTCGAGCCGGCGAAGTCCAGGAACCCGCGCTCGGCGAGCCAGCCGCCGCCCCAGATCCAGTGGCCGCTGATCGGGTAGATGACGCCGGCGATCAGGCCGCTCGCCAGCAGGTAGGTCTTGAACTTGGTGCGCTCGGCCATGGCTCCCGAGACGATCGTCGCCGCGGTCCCGGCGAAGACGACCTGGAAGAGCCACTTCGCCGTCAGGGGCGGCGTCGCCCACGACAGCGAGTCGAACGTGCCTTCGCCCCCACCGAGGAACCAGCCGCTCGTTCCCACGAACGCGTTCCCCAGGCCGAACATGAAGGCGAACCCGAACGCCCAGTAGGCGATCGAGGCCATCGAGAAGTCGGCCAGGTTCTTCATCACGATGTTGGCCGCGTTCTTCTGCCGGGTCAGGCCGCCCTCGACCATCGCGAAGCCGGCCTGCATGAAGAAGACCAAGAACGCCGCGACCAGGGTCCAGACCGTGTCGAGCAGCACTTTCTGCTCGTTGATCAGGTCTTCGACCGCACTTGCTTCCTGGGCCCAGGCGATGCCGGCCCCGAGGCCGAGGAAGGCCAGCGTGGCCCCCGCGACCGTCAACGTACGACGACGAAACATCCTCCCACCTCCTAGGTGGGCGACGTTAGTCAACGCGTGTTGCGTGCCCGTACCGGCCGTGTAACCAACACGTAAACGTCAACAACAGAAGTTTTCCCCAACTTTCGATACGCGAGGGCGCAGCTAGAATGGCCTCGCGTCGCGCAGGCGATCCGCGGGTGTAGCTCAATGGTAGAGCTCGAGCCTTCCAAGCTCGTGGTGCGGGTTCGATTCCCGTCACCCGCTCGGCAGAGCAGTGGTCGGCTTGTGGGCTGGTAGAGTTACACCGTTGTGATTCGGCGGCCCAAGGGGGGACGCACTGAAACTCGTCCATAGGGTGCTGGCGGTGTCGATCGCGGTGACCTTCGCGGCGAGCACCGCGACGATCCTGCTGAGCGACCTCGACGGAGAGGAGCCGCCGGTGGGCGCGAGCCCCACGCCCACGCTGTCGACCCCGCCCGCGACGCCGTCGGCCACCGCATCGGAGACCGAGACGGTCGAGCCGTCGCCGTCGCCGTCGCCGACCCGGACTCGACGTTCCGGCACGAACGGGAACGGCACGAACGGGAACGGCACGAACGGGAACGGCACGAACGGGAACGGCACGAACGGGAACGGCTCGGGCTCGAACAACGGCTCGGGCTCGAACAACGGCTCGGGCTCGAACAACACGCCGGAGACCGGCGTGGAGGATCACCCGGCCGCCTGGGCGATGCTCGCGCTCGCGTTTGCGCTGGCCATCGGGCTCGTTCGGCGACCGCGTCCCTCCTGAAACCAAGGGTTTCTCGCGGAACCCGCTGCTAAACTCGCCCAGCGCGCGCCCGTAGCTCAGCCAGGATAGAGCAGCTGCCTTCTAAGCAGCCGGTCGGGGGTTCAAATCCCTCCGGGCGCTCGGGCAAGCATGGTGGCGTTAGCTCAGGCGGTTAGAGCGCCGGGTTGTGGTCCCGGAGGTCGGGGGTTCAAGTCCCCTACGCCACCCCATTCTCGGTGCCGCGCGGGCGCGCGAGGACTTTGAACTGGCATTGGGAAAAGAACGACCCGTGATAGAGCTTCACAAACTGGGTGTGCGCGCTGCACCAGCCGAACGCGAGCCCGGCGGGGCTCGGCGTGAAGAGCTTGCAGTCGCGGCAGTCGCGCCGGCGGACGCGCAGCCGCTCGACACGCTGTTCCAGGGTTTCGCGGGCTTCAACGGCCATGAACGCCTCCCAGGTCCATCAGGTCCGGCGGCACGTCGCCGCGGGGGTTGCCGACGAGGGTCTCCCACGGACCGGGCGTGAACCGCTCGACAACCGCGATCCGCGTGACCCACTTCACGCCCTTGTAGGCCCACTTGGCCGGCGGGGGCACGAGCCGCATGGGACCGCCGTGGGCTCGGGCAAGGGGCCGGCCGTCCAGCTCGAACGCGATCAGGCTCGAGCGAAGCTCGTCGAGCGACAGGCAGCTCGCGTACCCGTCGCCCGAGGCCAGGACGACGCCGTAGCGTCCTTCCGGTAGCGGTCGCGCCCGCGCGAGCACGGTCTCGACGGCGACGCCCCGCCACCGGCACGACGGCCGGCTCCATCCCCAGACGCAGTGGAGGTCCCACGTGCGCTCGCCCTGAGCGGCCGCGAGCAGGTCGTCGAGGGTGAACGAAACCGGGTGCGACACGAGACCGTCGATCGTGAGATCCCACCGAGAGGGGCGCGGGATCGACGCCTCCAGGTGCAGGACCGGAAGCGTCGCGGTCGGACGCTGCTCGCGCTTCACGCGCCGACGGCTTCCGCGGCGTCCTCCGCCGGCTCTTCGGTCAGGAGGTGCTCCGAGAAGCTGTGCTTGGGTTCCACGAGCCAGCGGCAGGCGACCGTGCCGGCGATCGACGCCGCCGCGATCACCAGGAAGAAGGTGCTCGGCCGAACGAAGAGCAGCACCGTGAGGAACAGGACGGCGCCGACGTTGCCGTACGCGCCCACCATGCCCGCGATCTGACCGCCGACGCGCTTGTTGACCAGCGGGACGATCGCGTAGACGGCGCCCTCGGACGACTGCACGAAGATCGAGCACGTCATGGCGACGCCGACGGCCAGCGGGACCGGCCAGGCGGACCCGAGCAGCGCCATCAGGGCGTACCCGCCGGCCAGACAGCCGAGCAGGATCGTCAGCGTTCGCCGCCTGCTGCCGAGCAGGTCGGAGAGAAGTCCGCCTGCGGGGCGGGCGAACAGGTTCATGAACGCGAACCCGCTCGCGGTGGCGCCGGCGAGCGCGGGTCCAAGTCCCCACGTCTCGGCGAAGAACGCCGGGAGCATCGACACGACCGCCAGCTCGGAGCCGAAGCAGCACGCGTACGCGACGCAGAGCACCGCGACGGAGCGAAACGGGTACCGGTCGGCCTCCGAGTAGGCTCCGGCCAACGCCGGGGCGTTCACGGTGAAGACCTTCCGCAGTTGAAGGGCCAGGAGCGCGACGGTGAAGGCGACGACGGCCCACATCCACTCCGCCGACAGGACGCCGGCCTTGTGCACCCGCCAGGCGATGAGGTCGAGGACGCCGACCAACGGCACGACGAGAACGGCGAGGCCGAACACGGCCGCGCGGCCGGTCACCTCGAGCGCCCCGTGCCGCTTCGGGCGCACGTACGCGACGCCTTCCGGCGTGTCGGCCGCCGCCCGCAGGTAGTACGCGCCGTACGCGGCGGCCAGCAGGCCGGTCGAGGCGATCGCCCATCGCCATCCGCTCTCGCCGCCGGCCAAGCCGGCCAGCAACGGCAGCGTCATCGCGGCCGCCGCCGATCCGAAGTTCCCCCAGCCGCCGTAGATGCCCTCCGCCAAGCCGACCTCCCGGGGCGGGAACCACTCGGAGATCATTCGAATTCCCACGACGAAGCCGGCGCCCACGATCCCCAGCGCGAGCCTGCTCGCGACGAGCACCGGGAAGCTCGACGCGAGCGCGAACACGGTGCAGGGGACGGCAGAGAAGATGAGGATCGACGCGTAGACGCGGCGCGGGCCGAACCGGTCGAGCGCCATCCCGACCACGATCCGCGCGGGGACCGTCATCGCAACGTTGCAGAGCGCGAGCACCCCGAGGTGCGCCTTCGTCAGCCCGAGCTGGCGGCCGATCGTCAATGCGAACGGCGCCATGTTGAACCACACGACGAAGGACAGGAAGAACGCGAACCAGGTCATGTGAAGCGTCCGGTAGCGGCCCTTCAGCGACCACAGATCCTCCAGACGGCCGCCGATACCCGGCTTCGCGGCGTTCTCGACGGCCCCGATCTCCTGCACGTTCATGACGCACCTCCGGTCGTCGGCGCCGGCTCCAACGCCACCAGCGCCCTGGCATCCACGCGCTCGATGAACTCCGCGAAGGTCTCGGCGTCCTGCCGCTCGGCGACGAAACGCGCGAGCAGCGCCACGAGCTTCTCCGGCGCGACGTGCGCCGGGACCTTGCCGAGCCGGCTCGCCGCGGCGGGATCGGCGCCGAGGCGGCCGCCGCCGAACAGCTCGAACCCTTCCGAGATGCCGCGGTCGCCGTCGCGGACGCTCACGGCGGCCAGACCCACGTCGGCCGTCTGGTGCTGGGCGCACCCGTGCGAGCACCCCGAGATGTGGACCCGCAGCGGCCGGGCGGACGGCGGGTCCATCGCCGCGATCGAGGACAGGGTCGCATCGAGGTCGCGCGCCAAGCCGCGCGAGTCGCCCACGCCCCAGATGCAGTATTCCGTCCCCGCGCACACTTGAACGTCCACCAAGCCGCCCGCGCCGTCCGGCCACAAGCGAGCGGCGCGCAGCACCGCGGTGACGGCCTCCGCGTCTTCCTGTCGCACCCAGTGCAGCTCGGCGTTCTGCTCCCGGGTGAGCCAGACCGTTCCGTCGGCGTACCGGTCGGCCAGCACTTCGAGCGTGGTCAACTGGTCGCGATCGAGGTCCCCCAGCGGCACCCTCGCCTCGATGCGCACGAAGCCGGGCTGCTTCTGCGCGAAGACGCCCCTGGTGTGTCCGGGCAACCTGCGGTCGGGCCCGAGCGCGGGCGCGGGCCCCGTGCGGACCGTGCGCACCGTGCGCGCGTCCGGCCGGATCTCCGCCAGCCGTTCGAGCACGGCCTCGACGAAGCGCTCCTCGCCCCATTCGGCGAGCAGGAACTTCAGTCGCGCCTTCGCCGCCCGTTCGCGGAACCCGTGCTCGCAGTAGACGTCGGCCACCGCTTCGGCCACCGCCACCACTTCGTCCGCGGGCACGAACCGGAACAGCAGGTGCGCGAGCCGTGGGTTCGAGCCGAGCGACCCCGCGCACCACAACTGGAAGCCGTCACCGCCGGCGTGTCGCACCGCGACGAAACCGAGGTCGTTCACCTGCGCGTGGCTCATGCACCCCGAGCACCCGGCGACGTAGACGTTCAGCCGCCGGGGGAGCCGCGCGTTGTAGTAGGCGGCTCGGTCGAGGAAGAACCGGTGCAGGTCCTGCACCGTCGCCGAAACGTCGAACTGCTCGTCGGGACAGATCCCCGCGCGGGTGCAGCCGACGATGTTGCGGACCGTGTGTCCGCACGAGGATCGCGTCGACAGTCCGAGCGCCTCCAGCTCATCCAGCGCCCGCCGGACGAGGGTGCTCGGCACCGAGTGCAGCTCGAGGTTCTGGCGCGTCGTGATGTGCGCGCCGCCGTCGGCCACCGACCACGACAGGCGGCGAAGGCCGCGCACCTGAACGGCGGTGACCCGGCCGCCCGGAACGCGGATCCTGATCATGTGGAGCCCGGGCGTGCGCTGGCTGCACACGCCGACGGTCTTGAGCCGGTAGTACTCCTCCGGCGTCAGCGATGCGAAGCCTTCGCGTTCGAGCCGCGCGAGATCGGGCTCCACGCCCTCCGCCTTCACGCGCTCGACGTCGAACTTCTGGCGCCATACAGGAACTTCTCCGTCGGTCACCGCGTTCCCCCTTTGTCCGGGCGGACGCTAGCGGGAGCAGATGACCGCGCCGTTACCGAACGGTCCCGCGCGTGTTACGCGTTTGTAACTACGTGCTGCCGCGCCGCGCATCGTGCGAGCCCGTCGACGTCGAGCGCGTAACCGACCTTGCGAACGGAGCGGAGGAAGCGTCCGTACGAGCCGAGCGCGCGGCGGATGCGCCAGACGTCGGTGTCGATGGCGCGAGATCGGGGACCCATCGGCGCGCCTGTGACGCGCTCGTAGAGTTCCGCGCGAGTCAACAGACGACCGTGCGCACGAACGAGTGACGCCAGGATCAGAACCTGCCGGGCGCTCACGTCGAGCGGGCGCCCGTCCAGCCACGACGCGCACACGACGTTGGGTGAGATCGCCAGCGGACCCACCCGCAGGAGATCCTCGGGTTGCACCCGCCCAGAGATACTCGACCCATGTGACGCGGAGGTTTCGGTGCGGTCGCCATCGCGTCAACGCCGCGTCAACGGCAGCCCGACCGTGCTTGTCGCGTCCATGTCCCACCCGCAGGGTACGGTTCGAGCATGGCCGAGTTCTCCGGCCTTCCCCCTCTTCCCGCCTCGCTCCGCGCGCGAGCGGCTCGCTGGGCGGAGCTGAAGCGCTGGGAACGCCGCGACCTCGCCCGCGAGCTCCGAGGCCTAGGACTGTCGTACCGGGAGATCGCAGGCGTGGTCCCCGTGCACAAGGGAACGCTGTCCACTTGGTGCAGAGACGTCGAGCTGACCGACGAGCACCGCGCGCGGCTCGCGCGGAAACGTCCGCGAGAGACCGCTCGGATCGAGCACGGACGGCGACTCCGCGAGCGCGCCCAAGCCCGCAGGCAATCGATTCGCAGGGTGGCGAAGGCCGAGGCCGATTCGCTGTTGGATGACCCTCTATGGATTTCCGGCGTCGTCGCCTACTGGGCAGAGGGAGCGAAGACGAGCAACCAGTTGATATTCGCGAATTCCGATCCCGACTTGGTTCGGCTTTTCATTCGGTGGCTGATCCGGTTCCTCGACGTCCACCTGCTGGATCTCGTGGCGCGGCTCCACCTCCATTCAGGCCAGGACGAAGCCGAGCGAATCGCGTATTGGTCAGGGATCACGCGCATCCCTGCCGAGTCCTTCGGCAAGACCTACGTCAAGAAGGAAGGCACCGGGCATCGAAAGAACATCCTTTGGGCCGGAACGATCTCGGTTCGGGTACGACGAAGCTCTGCACCTTTTCACCGCGTCATGGGTTGGATCGATCGGTTGAGGGAGCCCGACGGGCACGCTACGCTTCCCCGACCCGCGGGTCGCTAGCTCAACGGTAGAGCAGGGGCCTCTTAAGCCCAAGGTTCGGGGTTCGAATCCCTGGCGACCCACGCGCTATCTATCCCCTGGGGAGCTCGACGTCCACGCCCAGGAGGTGCATGTCGGTGCCGCCGACGAGGACTACGTCGATGCCCTCGTGGCGCACCGTGTACGTCCCGGGACCCCACGCATTCGGACCTTGGGCATCGCGCGGCGTGCACAGGCATTTCGCCTCGGTGCCATCAGGGCGAGTGACGACGAGCGCGTGTGTGCTCGCGAGCGGCGCATCCGCCGCACCGAGGAAGACGTGTTCGACCGCAAAGGTTGCGTTCGTGAAGAGATAGACGCCGGGACCGCCGTAGCGGTGCAGCGGACGGGCATGCGCGTTGAGCGTCGCGGAGAGATCGCTGGAGTCGAGGGCGATGGATCCTTGGCTCTCGTTCTCCGCCAGGATCGACACGGCGCCACCGACGTTCCAGTTCCAGCCGCCGCTCTTCTGCGCAACCCAGAGGACGAGGTAGAAGGTGCCCACATCGGGCGCCACTTCGCCGCCGTTCATGTATCCGGTGATCGACGTGGCGTTGTTGCCGGTGAGAACCTCGATGCCGGTCGGGCTCTGTTGCGTGGGGATGTCGTCGCCCGCGACGCGCACTCCGTGGTCGTCGTCCCCTGCGGAGAACGTGAAGCTGCGCACGTACGAGCCGTCCGCCCTGTACATCGCATAGCCGACCTGCTCGACACCCGGCGACCCGGCGGTCGCGATGTAGAAGGTCCAGGGGTCGGGAGTCAGGGCGACGCGCATGGCGACCGAGCCGGAGGAGGGACCCCCGCCCGAGCTCGCGGACTCGGCCACGCTCGGTCCGGAGGAGAACGCCATACAGGCGAAGAGCGTCAGCGCAAGGATGCTGCGGAAAGTTGTGGTCATGCCCGAAGGTTCGGCGCCGGGCCGATGACTCCTTCTCTCGAACCCCCAGGCCGCACAACCTTGCGTCTTATCGTCCCTCTCACCGAGAAGAGGCTCGGCGAGCCTAGGTGGGCGAGAGAGGACTTGAACCTCCACGGGTTGCCCCACAGGATCCTAAATCCTGCGCGTCTACCAGTTCCGCCACTCGCCCGGGCGATGCGAGCGTATGAGATGCGCTTCGGGCTTGCTAGGCGCCGAGCGCTCGCAGGGCGGGAAGCAAGCCCCGGAACGCCTTGCCCCGATGGCTGATGGCGTCCTTCTCCTCCGGGCTCAGCTCGGCGGCCGTCCGCTCCATCCCTGCGGGGACGAAGATCGGGTCGTAGCCGAAGCCGTTCGTGCCACGCGGCTCAAGGATCAGGCACCCCTCGAAGGTCGCCTCGGAAACCTCCTCCTTGCCTTCGGGCGTAACGAGCACGGCGACGCACCGGTAGCGCGCGCCTCGGCTCCCTTCCGGGATGGCGCGCGCCTCCGCCAGCAGCTTGTCGAGGTTCGCCTCGTCGCTCGCGCCCTCGCCCGCGTAGCGTGCGCTCAGGTGCCCCGGCCGGTCGCCGAGCGCGAAGACCTCGATGCCGGAGTCGTCCGCCAGGGCGGGCAGCCCGCTCGCCACGGCGAGGGAATGCGCCTTCAGCAGGGCGTTGCCCCGGTAGCTCGGCTCGGTCTCGGGCGGCGGCGCCCAGGACGGACTCGGACCCTGCAGGTCGACCCCCGCCTCCGACACGATCGCGGCGATCTCCCTGACCTTGCCGGGATTCTTGGTCGCCAGCGCGACCCGGACGCGTTCCACCTACGCCAGGGCCTCCCGCTGCGCGGCGACCAACTGCTTGATGCCCGTCGCCGCGAGATCGAGCATCTGGTCGAGCAGCGCCCGGTCGAACGGCCTTCCCTCCGCGGTGCCCTGGACCTCAACCAGCCCGCCGTCGCCGGTCATGACGACGTTGAAGTCCACGTCCGCGCCTGAGTCCTCGGCGTAGTCGAGGTCGAGCATCGGGACGCCCTCGACGATGCCGACGCTGACGGCCGCCACCTCCGTGCGCAGCGCCGCCTCCAGGCCCGCGGTCCGCAGCGCCTCGGCCAGCGCCACGTACGCGCCCGTGATCGACGCGGTGCGCGTCCCGCCGTCGGCGACGAGCGCGTCGCAATCCAGCGTGATGCTGCGTTCGCCGAGCGCCGCAAGGTCGGTCACGGCGCGCAGCGACCGCCCGATCAGCCGCTGGATCTCCTGGGTGCGACCCGACGGCCGCCCGGAGGACACCTCGCGCCGCGTCCGCTCGACCGTCGCCCGCGGGAGCATGCTGTACTCGCCGGTGACCCAACCCCTGCCCGTCCCGCGCATCCAGGGCGGCACGTCCTCGGCGAGGCTCGCGGCGCACACGACCCGCGTCGCGCCGAACTCGACCAGGCACGACCCTTCCGGGTTCGGCTGGAAGCCGCGCGTAAATCGAATCGGTCGCAGGTCCCCGGGCGCCCGCCCGTCGGCTCGGCTCATATCTCGAACCCCCTCGCTTCGCGCGCGATCTCGACGTGACCGCCGTAGGCGTCGCCCGCTTGCTCCTTGACCTCGCCGAGGTCGTTGCGGGGCCAGATGTGGGTCAGCGCGAGCCGCTTCGCGCCGGCTTGGGACGCCACACGCCCCGCTTCGGACGCGCGCAGGTGGATCGGCGCCATCAGCCCGGCGTCGGACTCCACCCACGACGCTTCGCACAGGAACAGGTCCGCATCCTCGGCAGCGGCCGCGAGGTGCTCGTTCGGCCCCGTGTCGCCGGAGTAGCAGAGCACCCGGCCGGCCGTGCTCGCCCGCAACGAGTTGTTGGCCGTCGAGTGCGCGGCCTCGAACGCCTCGAAGGTGAACGGTCCGGCCTCGACCGACTCGCCCGGCTGGAGCGGCCGCCACGCCAGCCGGGTGTTGAAGCGCTCGACCGAGTCCTCGCCGATCAGGTGGGCTAGCTTCTCGCGGACGCCGTGCGGGGTATACACGGGCACGGACGCGCCGCCCGGGTCCATCAGCAGGGCGTAGAAGAACGGGTAGAGGTCGGCGCAGTGGTCCGGGTGCGCGTGGGAGAGCCAGATCGCGTCGACGTCGCCCATCGCGACGTGTTCCTGCAGGCGCGCGAGCGTCCCGTTGCCGGCATCCACCCAGGCCGTGTAGCCCTCGTGGCGCAGCAGGTAGCCGCTGCACGCGTGCTCGGGCGTGGGGTGGGTGCCGCTCGCGCCCAGGACGGTCAGCTCCACCGGTGCACCTCCACGTCGCCGATCTCCGGGCCCAGGAAGCGATGCCCCAGCTCGGCGAACTTCGTCCCGTCGCCGCTGCTGAGGAACCGATGCTTGGGCGAGCCGTCGCGCCGCGCGAACAACTCGTTGCGGGTCAGCTCGGCGAAGACGTCGATCGCGACCTCCTTGTCGCTCTCGATCAGCACGACCTCGCGGCCCATGACGAACTGCACGACGCCGCGCAGGAGTGGGTAGTGCGTGCAGCCGAGGATGACCGTGTCCACGTCGGACTCCTGGAGCGGCGTCAGGTAGCCGCGCGCAAGCTCCAGGACCTCGTCGCCGGTCGTCTCGCCGCGCTCGACGAACTCGACGAAGCGCGGGCACGCCTGGCTGTAGAGGCTGACGTTCTCGCGCGTGAGCGCCACCGCCGTCGCGTAGGCGCCGGAGGCGATCGTCAGCGAGGTCCCGATGACGCCCACGCGCCGGTTGCGCGTGGCCTTCACGGCCGCGCGGACGGCCGGCTCGATCACCTCGATCAGCGGGATGTCGGGATAGGCGTCGCGGACGTGGTCCAGGCCGGCGCTCGACGCCGAGTTGCACGCCGCCACGAGCACCTTGACGCCCTCGTCGACCAGTAGCGCGGCGACCTCGTCGACGTACGAGCGCACCTCGTCGCGCGTCCGCGGGCCGTACGGCCCGCGCGCGGTGTCGCCGTAGTAGACGATCGACTCGGTGGGCAGCAGGTCGATGAGCGCCCGGGCGACGGTCAGCCCGCCGACGCCCGAGTCGAACACGCCGATGGGCCGGTCGTCCATGCTGCGCGCGAGTATAACGGCGGGGTCCGGAGGCTCATGCCCACAACACGCCTTCGAGACGTTTGACCGCTTCTTCGAACGAGCCGCCGTAGGCGCCGGTGGACAGGTACTTCCAGCCGCCGTCGGGCAGGAGCACCACGATCGTCGAGCCCGGGTAACGCTCGGACACGCGCAGGGCGACGTGGAGCGCCGCGCCGGAGGAGATGCCGGCGAAGATGCCCTCCTTCTCGACCAGCTCGCGCGTGCGGCGCAGGGCGTCGGTCGTGCCGACTTTGATGCGGGCGTCGAGCACGGACAGGTCGATGATCGGCGGGACGTAACCCTCGTCGAGGTTGCGCAGCCCGTAGACCAGCTCGCCGTACTCCGGCTCGGCGGCGACGACCTTCACCGCGGGGTTGTGCTCCTTGAGGCGCCGGCCGCAGCCCATGAGCGTCCCGCCCGTGCCGAGCCCCGCCACGAACACGTTCACCTCGGGGCAGTCGGCGATGATCTCGGCCGCGGTTCCCTCGTAGTGCGCGCGCGGGTTCGCCTCGTTCCCGTACTGGTAGAGCAGGTGGTAGCCGGGGTCGGCCTCGGCCATCCCGAGCGCCTTCGCGACCGCGCCGTTCGAGCCGAGGCGCGCCTCCGAGTAGACGATCTCCGTGCCGAACATCTCCAGCAATTGCACGCGCTCGGCCGAGACGTTCTCCGGCATGACGCACACGAGCCGGTAGCCCTTGCGCTTGCACACCATCGACAGCGCGATCCCGGTGTTGCCGCTCGTCGGTTCCAGGACGGTCTTGCCGGGAGTAAGCGCGCCGCTCTGTTCGGCCTCGGCGACCATGCGCAACGCGATGCGATCCTTCATCGAGCCGGTCGGGTTGTGGCCTTCCAGCTTCGCGAACAAATGGATGCCGTCCGGCGCGATCGCGGCCAGGCCGACCAGGGGCGTGTTGCCGATCGCGCCCAGGATGTCGTCCGCGCGCATCGGCGTTGGTCAGCGACGCGCGCCGCCGGCGACGGCGGGAAGGATGGAAACGACGTCCCCGTCGTTCACCGGCGTCTCCAGGGAGCCGAGGAACCGGACGTCCTCGTCGTTCAGATACATGTTGATGAAGCGGTGCAGCTCGCCCGACTCGGTGAGCACGGCCGCCCGCATGCCGGGGTGGCGCGCCTCCAGGTCGTCGATCAGCTCGCGCAGCGTCGAGCCGCTGCCCGGGACGGCCTTCTCGCCGCCGGTGTGCTTGCGAAGGATGGTTGGAACCCTGACCTCGATGCTCATGCCTCTCGCGCAACCTCCTCGGTGACCACCGACAGCTCCTCGATCTCACCCTCGCGGATCGTGAACGCGCGCAGCACCGGGTTCTGGCGATCCTGGAGCGAGACGAGCGCGTAGACCGCTTCCGGGTAGCTCGCGCGCGCCACGTCGGTCGCCGACGGAAAGGCCGGCGTGTGGGTGTGCGAGTGGTAGATGCAGACGAACTCCCAATCGCGATCGTAGATGTCGTCGTAGACGCGCTTCAGCTCGCGCGGGTCGGCGTTGTAGCGCATGACCGGGTCCGGGTCGACGTTGGTCAGCGGGATCCGCATCCGCGGCTCGCCCGGCGCCCCGCCGGCGCCCAGCGGCCCGGCGAGCACACCGCAGCATTCCTTCGGGTATTCGGCCTGGGCGTGCTCGATCATCTCGCGCACGATCGGCTCGGGGATGCGGAACTCGATCACGATTTCTCCAGTGGGTGTCGGAACGGCGCGAGGATACCAACTATTCCGGGCGCGGAAGACGCGGGCGCTAGCGAACGTCGATCGCGCCGGCCTCGCCCGCCTCGACCGCGCCGACGACCGCCGCCCCGACGGCCGCGGCGCCGAGATCGTCCAGGCCCTCCGGCGGGCACGCGATCACCAGGCCGCCGGACGTCTGCGCGTCGAACAGCAGCCAGCGCGAGGTCTCGTCCACCCCGTCGCCGAACCGCACGCGCGGCTCGACGTAGCCGCGGTTGCGGCGGGTGCCGCCGGCGATGTGGCCCTGCTCGGCCAGCTCGCGCGCGCCGTCGATGAGCGGCACGGCGTCCGCCTCGATGCTCGCCGACACCCCGGATGCCTCCAGCATTCGGCCGAGGTGACCGAGGAAGCCGAAGCCGGTGACGTCGGTGGCCGCCCGCGCGCCGGCCGCGATCATCGCGGCGGACGCGCTCGCGTTGAGCGCCGTCATCACCCGGACGGCGCGCTCGAGCACCTCGGGCGGCGCGGCGTCGTTCTTGTGCGCGGTGGCGATCACGCCCGTCCCCAGCGGCTTGGTCAGCACGAGCAGGTCACCCGGCCGCGCGCCCGCGTTCGTGACGACGCGGTCCGGGTGCACGAGCCCCGCCACCGCCATCCCGTACTTCGGCTCCGGGTCGTCGATCGTGTGCCCGCCCGCGACGACGGCGCCGGCCTCGCGCGCGACCTCGGCTCCCCCGGCGAGCACCTCCGCCAGCACCTCCAGCGGGAGCGACTCGCGCGGCCACGCGGTGACGTTCAGACACAGCAGCGGACGGCCGCCCATCGCATAGACGTCGCTCAGCGCGTTCGCGGCCGCGATCCGGCCCCACGCGCGAGCGTCGTCCACGATCGGGGTGAAGAAGTCGGTCGTGAAGACCAGCGCCGTCGCATCGTCGATCCGGTAGACGGCGGCGTCGTCGCCGGTGTCGTACCCGACGAGCAGCCGCGCGTCGGCCTCTGCCGGGGCGAGCCGCGCGATCACCGTCGCAAGCTCGGCCGGGCCGAGCTTGCAGCCGCACCCCGCGCCGTGGCTGTAGGAGACAAGACGCCGCACCGCGCTCACGCCTTGTCGAAGCGGAAGACGCGCGCCGCCACGACGAACGTCACGGCCGCCCAGCCGGCGAGCTGCGCCAGCTCGCCCGTCAGGGCGGCGATCCCCGAGCCGTCGATGCTGACCGCGCGGATGGCGTCGACCATCGGGCGCAGCGGGAGCAGCGAGGTGAGCAAAGGCAAGATCCAGGGCAGGCCGGCGGTCGGGAAGAACACGCCGGAAAAGAACATCATCGGCATCGCGATCGCGTTGCCCATGCCGCTCGCGGCCTCGGCGGTCTCCACCCGCGCGCCGACCATGAAGCCGATGTTGAGGAACGTGAGGTTCCCGATCACCACCACGAGGTAGACCAGCAGCAGGTTCCCCCGGAACGCGCCGCCGAACAGCAGCGTCCCGACCGCCAGGATGATCGAGGACTGGACCACCGCCAGCAGCAGGTGCGCGAGCACGATCGCCACCAGGAAGTGGCGCGGGCGCAGCGGCGTCGCCACGATGCGGCGAAGGATGCGCTGCGCCCGGTACTGCGCGATGGCACTCCCGAGCCCGATAATGCCGTAGGTCATGACGCCCATCCCGACCAGCCCGGGGAGCACGAAGTCGTAGTAGTCGAACGCCACGCCCTCCACGCCGGTCGTCTGCAGCTCGTACCTCGGCGTGACGCCCGCGGCGCGGAGGTTCAGCTCGTCGATCACCTGCCTGACGATCGGGATGAAGACCTGGTTGCGGTCGGACTCGCCTTCGTTGAACAGCAACAGCACGCGGTCGTCGGCGCCCACCGACAAGACGAAGTCAAGGTCGCCGTCGTCCAGGGCCTCGCGAGCGGCCGGCAGGTCGTGGATCGACTCGTCGACGACGAGAGGATCGACGAACGCGAACGCCGCGACGAAGGGCGTCGTGTGCGGCGGCTCACCGACCACGGCGATGTCCGCCTCGCCGATCTCGCCGAAGCGGAACAGGCCGAACACGACGGTGAAGATCACCGGGAAGAACATCGCCCAGAACAGCGCTTGCCGGTTGCGCGCGAGCATCTTGACGTTGGCGACGAACAGGCGGCCGATCATGCGCTCTCCTCGTCCGGCTCGGTCAGCGCGCGGCCGGTGCGCGCGAGGAAGACGTCTTCGAGCGTCGCCGGCAGCACCTGCACGTCGGTGAGGTCGAGCGCGGTGCGCCGCGCGAGGTCGATGAAGGCGGGAAGCGTCTCGGTCGGGCGCAGCACGGACAGCTCGCGCGCGTCGCGACGGCCGCGGCCGTCGCGCACCTCCACCACGCCCGGCAGCGATCGAAGCTCTTCTTCGGACACGCCGTCGCGCGGCGCCTCGAAGACGATCCGGCAGGTCGCCCCCAGCCCCTGGACGAGCGCAGCCGGCGTGTCCATCGCGACGATCCGCCCCTGGTCGATGATCGCGACCCGATCGCAGAGCGTCTCGGCCTCCTCCATGTAGTGGGTCGTGAGGACCACGGTCTTGTCCGCGCCGCGGATCTCGCGCACGAGGTCCCACACCTCGCGGCGCGCGCGCGGGTCGAGTCCGGTCGTCGCTTCGTCCAGGAACACGACCTCGGGATCGTTGACGATGCTCGCCACGATGGAGAAGCGCTGCTGCTGCCCGCCGGAGAGCTGCTTGATCAGCGCGTTCGCCTTCTCGCGCAGGCCGACCATCTCCAGGAGCTGCGCGGCCGGCAGACGCGCAGGATAGAACGAGCCGAACAGCTCCAGGATCTCGGTGAGCGTCAGGTAGTCGAAGTACGCGCCGGCCTGGAGCTGGATGCCGATGCGCTTCTTCATCTCGCCGGCCTGCGTCGTGCTGTCGAGGCCGAGCACGCGCGCCGACCCCGACGTCGGCTTCTGCAAGCCTTCCATGATCTCCAGCGACGTTGTCTTGCCGGCGCCGTTGGGACCGAGGAAGCCGAAGATCTCGCCGGGCTCGACGGTGAAGGAGATGCCGTCCACCGCTCGCAGGACGCCGCCGCCGCGCTGCTTGAAGTCCTTGACGAGGTCGCGAACCTCGACCGCGCTCATTCGGCCTCCGCGAGGGCCATGACGACGTTCCACTCGTCCTGGGTCACGGGCTGGACCGACAGCCGCCCGTACCGGACGAGCGCCATGTCCTGCAGCCCCGGAGTCTGCTTGATCTCCTTGAGCGTGATCGTGCGCGGGAACTTCTCGACGAAGGCCACGTCGGGCATGTACCAGCGCGGCTTCTCCGGCGTCGCCTTCGGGTCGAAGTACGTGCTCGACGGGTCGAACTGCGTGTGGTCGGGGTACGCCTCCGTGACGACCTCGCAGATACCCACGATCCCTTGCGGCGCGACGACCGAGTGGTAGAAGAACGCGCGCTCGCCCACCTTCATCGCACGCAGGTTGTTGCGGGCTTGGTAGTTGCGGACGCCGTCCCAATGCTCGACCTTCTTCGCCGCGAGATCGTCGATCGAGAACGTGTTCGGCTCGCTCTTCAACAGCCAGTGGGCCATGACGCGCGCATCTTAGGGACGGCCGCCCGGGCACGCGACCCGGGCCGTCGCGCGCGCAACCCGAGGCGAGTCGCTAGCATCCGCGGCCGTGGAAACCAAGCGCTTCACCTCGCCGGAGGATCCGTTCCCGGTCCACGCGCCGAAGTGCTTCGGCTGCGGGCGCGACAACCCCTGCGGGTTGCAGCTTCGCGCGTGGCGCGACGGCAACGACGTCCGCGGGCTGGTCACCTTCGACGAGATGCACTCGGGCGCGCCGCTGTACGCGCACGGGGGCGCCGTGGCAACCGCGCTGGACGATTGCCTCGGCTATCTGCTCTACGTGATCCAGGAGCCGGCCGTCACCGCGAAGCTGGAGGTGAACTACCGCAAGCCCGTGCTGCTCGACGTCGAGTACTCGCTGCGCGCGTGGCTCGACCGGCGCGACGGCCGGAAGCTCTTCACCGCGATCGACATGCGCGACGCCGGCGGCGCGGTCGTCGCCGACGGCTCGGGCCTGTTCCTCACGGTCGCCCTCGAGCACTTCACGAAGGACCTGCCCGCCGACTGGCGCGAGAAGGCAAAGGAGTTCGGCCTGGAGCTGCCCTGGTAGCTCACGGCGCGCGCGACGCGTCGTGCCGAGCGCGCCGCCGTGTCGTGAGGGCCGCGTCGCCGACGACGAGGCCGGCGGCGAACAGGAACCACTGGATCGCGTAGGACAGGTGCGGTCCCTCGTCGAGCCTCGGCAGCGGGACCGGGATCGGGCGCCCGGTCGCCTGCGGCGGCGTCTGCTCGTCGAGCTGCAGGAACAGCGGCAGCAGCTCGTAGGGCATCTGCTCGGCCAGCAGGTCGAGGTCGACGCGGAACACCCCTTCGTACGGGCCCTGCTCGACTTCGCGGGGACCGAAGCGACCGCGGACCTGGCTCGGCGCGAGCAGGCCCTCGACGGTCACGATCCCGTTCGGCGGCGCCGCGCGCTCGTCGCCGGGGGAGTCGAAGTCGATCGGCACCCAGCCGCGGTCGACCAGCAGCGCCGCGTCTCCGCCGACGCGAAGCGGGGTGAGCACGTGGTGACCGGACAGCCCGTCGTGCGAGCGCGAGTACAGGACGACCTCGTTGGCGACGTCGTAGAGACCGATCGCGCGCGCGCGGCGATACGCGACGTCGGCGGGTGTGGCGCTCGCGATCAGATCGCCGACGCCGGTCACCGGCTGAGACGAGCGCGCGGCCAGCGTGGCGTTGAAGGCGCGCCGCTCGCCCAGGCGCGAGAGTTGCCAGAAGCCCATCCCGACGAACGCGGCGACGAGCATCGCCACCACGACGTGGCGAACGAGCCCGGCCCGGGTGCCCACGAAGGCGTGAGCCTAACGGCAGCGGCCGGGGGAAGCGTTACGAGAAGACGATGATCGCGGCGACGGCGCACGCGGCGAAGGCGACGCGCGCGAGGAGCGGGCTGGTGTACCAGCGGCGCTTCGGCTCGGTCATGAGGTCGATCGGATCGAGCAGCGCCATGGACGAGCCGCCCACGGCGAGGCGCCCCTGCGATCCGCTTCGGCCGCGCGCGATGCGTTCGAGCTGCTCGATGAACGAGACATGCGAGCCCTGGCCGGTCACGCCTTCCCGAACCGGAAGCGTGCCGACGGTCATCGCGCTGCCCACGATGACCATGATGTCGTCGCCCGACACGCGAGCGTTCTCTTCGTACGGCATGGTCCTCATCCCCTGTCGGTTCCTGTCTGTTGTCTCGTCGCCGCCGGCGTTCCAACGCATCCCTTGGCCGGTGCATTACGTCCCACCCCTACGGGCTACAGGTTTGTAGCCGTGGCTTGCCGGGCGGGGCGACCGAATGTCCGTTGTGCCGGAAGTGGCGGCGGCGTCCGGGACGAACCGGGACACCCGGACCGGACCTATCGTGACAGGCTCGGCAGAGGTGGACGCACCACCATCGTTCGTCTCCTTGCGGCACGGCGCGACGTAGCGGACACGCGGCGGGCAGGAGCGGCGGGCGAGCCCATCGAAGCAGCACCCCCATGAGCCTTTCTGCATTCGTGTCGCGTGGAAACCGCGCCAAGACGGCCGTCGTCCTTGCGATCGCCGGCGCCGTCGTCGCCGGACCGATCGTTCGCTCGGACGCGGCGATCGGCGCGCCGACCATCGCGACGCCGGCACCCGGCGCGATCCGCGCGGCCGGCAACGTCGCCTTCCAGGGCACGGCCGCGCCCGGCGCCAACGTCGAGGTCTTCCGCTCGACCGGCTCGCTCGGCCGGGCGACCGCGAACGCGAGCGGGATATGGAACGTGAGCGCCCCGCTCGGCGACGGGACGTATTCCGTCTACGCGATCGCGTCCGACGGTCTCAACCAGTCTCCCGCCTCGGAGATCGTCACCTTCGACGTCGACGGCGTCCGCCCGAGCGCGAACATCACCGCGCCGGAGGACGAGCACCTCTTCGGTCCCGGCGAGACGCCCGAGATCGCCGGGACCGCGTCCGACGACCGGCGCGTCCACGCAATCAAGCTCGAGTACTGGCTGCTCAACCGGGTGGCGGGGGCGTTCCTCGCCGACTGCGCGAGTTGCGGGTCGTCCCGGAACGTGTCGTGGACCCACCGTCCGGACCTGGGCGACGGCACCTACGCCGTCAAGGTGTGGGCCTACGACGCGGCCGGCTCGCCCTCGCTCGCCCAGCAGGTGAGCTACACCGCCCTCGCGACCGGCGTCGATCTCACCACTCCCGATCTCCCCACGGACGTCGTGCCCGTTCCGGAGGTCACCGAGCCTTCCGAAGGCGAAACGGCGCCCGGCGCGGCCGAGCCCGTCACCTTCGCGGGCACCACCGAGCCCGGCTCGACCGTCGAGGTCGTCGAGGAGACCGAGTACGGCACGCTCGGCACCGCGGCAGACGAGGACGGGGACGGCCGCTGGAGCTTCGACGTCCGCCTGCCGACCGGCACGTACCAGATCCGCGCGTTCGCCCGCGACGAGGACGGCAACCTCAGCGCGCCGACCGAGATCATCGGCTTCACCGTCGACGCGCAGACCCCGCTGCTGTTCGGCCCCGAGGAGAACACCGTGATCCTTCCGCTGCAGCAAACCGTGCTGAGCGGCGAGGCGAGCGACAACTTCGGCATCGCCGGCGTCGTCCTGGAGTACTGGCAGGCCGGCACGCTCGTCCTGCGGGATCTCGCCGAGTGCCCGGGCTGCGCGAGCGGCGACGGGTCCTGGACCCACGAGCCCACCCTGCCCGGCGGCGGCGTCTACGACGTGCGCGCGTGGGCGATCGACCTGGCCGGCAACGGCTCGGCCCACGAAGCGGTCACGTTGATCACGACCGGCGTGTAGACACCGGACGCACCTCGAAGTCCCGGCTTGGATGGGGAGCCGGGACTTCTTCATGCCCTGCGGTAGACGTACACCTCGGTGACGTAGGGGAACGTGAAGCGAGCGGCGCGCAGCTCGGCATGACGCTCCGCAAGCGCGCGCACGCGCGCGTCGACCGTCGCGCGGTCCTGCGCCGGCAGCTCGGCGATGAAGCTCGTCGAGCCGACGCGCGCGACGAGCCCCTCGAGGTCCATCTCCTGGCCGGGGTGCCCGAACTCGGTCTCCGAGACCGGCGCGAACTCGCGCCGCTGTTCGAGCGCCTCCCGCCACCGCCGCTCGCGATGGCGAGGCACGCGAACGCCGCCCGGCTCTTCGTACGGTTCGATGATCTCGGTGATCTCGCGGACCCACGCGGGGCGCTCGTCGCGCACGTTCCAGACCAGGGCGAGCGTCCCGCCGGGCTTCAGCACGCGCGCGATCTCCGGCACCGCCTCGTCGAAGCGGAACCAGTGGAAGGCCTGCGCGGCGACCGCCGCGTCGAACGCCTCGCCGGGCGAGCCGATCGATTCGGCGCTTCCCTCCATGATCTCCACGCCGGGCGAGCGCCCGGCCAGGATCGCGCGCATCTGCCGCACCGGCTCGAGCGCCGCCACGGTGACGCCGCGCTCGAGCAGCGCCCGCGTGAAGGTGCCCGTTCCCGCGCCGAGCTCGAGCACGCGGTGCCCGGCGGGAAGCGCCATCGCCTCGACGACCGCGTCCACCGCCGCCGGCGGATACTCGGGGCGCGCGGCCGCGTACGTCTCCGCCGCGGCGCCGAACCCGCGGGCGGCGACGGAGTGGATCTCACCCACCGGTGACGAGGACCGCCTTGCCGGTGACGCGACGCGCAAGCAGATCGTTCAGGGCGTCCGCCACTCGATCCAGGGGATACGTCTTCGACACGACCGGCTTCACCGTGCCGTCGGCGAGCCAGCCCATCAGCTCGGCCATCAGCTCCTGGTTGCGTGCGGGCTCGCGCATGGTGAACGCGCCCCAGAACACGCCGACGATCGAGCACGACTTCAGAAGCACCAGGTTCAGCGGGATCTTCGGGATCTCCCCCGCCGCGAACCCGATGACCAGGTAGCGTCCGCCCCAGGCCATCCTGCGCAACGCGACTTCGGAATAGTCGCCGCCGACCGGGTCGTAGACGACGTCGACGCCGGCGTTGGCGGTCAGCTCCTTCAGCCGCGCGCCGAGATCCTCGGTCGTGTAGTCGATCAGCTCGTCGGCGCCGTTGTCCCGGCACACCGCGAGCTTTTCCTTGCTGGATGCGGCCGCGATCACACGCGCGCCCAACGCCTTGGCGATTTGCACCGCCGCGATCCCGACGCCGCCCGCGGCGCCCAGGACGAGCACCGTCTCGCCCGGCTGCAGCTTCGCGCGCTCCTTCAGCGCGTAGTGGCTCGTGCCGTAAGTCAGCACGAGCGCAGCGGCGGCGTCGAAGCCGACGCCGTCCGGGATCGGGACGAGCTGTTCCGGCGCGACGCGCAACTGCTCTGCGAAGGCGCCCCACGCGCCCGGCAGCGCGATCACGCGGTCGCCCGGCGCGACGGCGCCGACGCCCTCGCCCACCGCCCGCACGACGCCCGCCGCCTCGCTGCCCGGCGAGAAAGGCAACTCGGGCTTGAACTGGTACAAGCCCTGGATGATGAGCGTGTCGGGGAAGTTCACCCCGGCCGCCTTCACGTCGACGACGACCGTCCCCGGCTCGGCGATCAGGTCGTCGCGTTCTTCGACCACCAACGACTCCGGCGGTCCCAGCTCCTTACACAGCACTGCTCGCATCGCTCACACTCCATCCGACCAGACGATTTCCTTCAGCTCCGTGAACTCCTGCAGGCCCAGCCGCCACTCGCGGCCGACGCCGGACTGCTTGTACCCGCCCCACGATCCGGCGTAGTTGGGCGGGATCGCCGCGCCGATCGCCACGAAACCGGTGCGCAGCGCGCGCGCTAGACCCATCGCGCGCTCGCGGTCGTTGGATACGACCGCGCCGCCGAGCCCGAACATCGAATCGTTCGCGATGGCGATCGCCTCGGCCTCGTCGCGGTACGGGATCACGCACAGCACCGGCCCGAAGATCTCCTCCTGCGCGACGCGCATGTCGTTGCGGACGCCGGTCAGCACCGTCGGCTCGTAGAAGAAGCCTCGATCCAGGTGCGGCGGCGGCCGGCCGCCCGTCGCGATCGTCGCCCCCTCTTCCACGCCGAGCCGGACGTAGCCGTCCACGCGCGCGCGGTGCTCCTCGCGGATCAACGGCCCGATCGTGGTGGCGGGGTCGTTCGGATCGCCGAGCACCTCCGCCTCGCACCTGGCCACGAGCGCCTCGACCGTGGCGTCGTGCAGCGCGCGCGGGACGAGCAGCCGCGTCGTGCACCCGCACCCTTGCCCCGCGTGCATCATGCACGTGAACATCAGCCGCCACGCCACGTCGTCCGGCTCGACGTCGTCGAGCATCACGAGCGCCGACTTGCCGCCCAGCTCGAGCTGGACCTTCTTGACCGTCTGCATCGCGGCCGCGCCGACCGCTCGTCCGCCTGTCACGCTCCCGGTGAAGGCGACCATGTCGATCCCGGGGTTCGTACACAGCTCCTGCCCGACCAGGACCGTGCCGCCGCCGATCACGTTGAGCACGCCGGGCGGGACGCCCGCTTCCTCCGCCGCGCGCGCCAGCTCGAAGGCGTCCAGCGGCGTCCAGGGCGACGGCTTCAGCACGACCGCGTTGCCCGTCGCAAGCGCGGGCGCGACCTTCCAGCAGTTGACGAAGAACGGGTAGTTGAACGGCGTCATCGCGCTGACGACGCCGACCGGCTCGCGCACCGCCACGCCCTGCACCGGGATCGGGTCGGGACGGAGCGGGAGCGGCTCCTCCCACGGGAACTCCTCGGCCCAGTCCGCGCACAGGTCGAAGGCGTCGATCGCCCACGTCCCCTGCCCGGTCTTGGCCAGCGTCACCGTCGCACCCACCTCGTCGATGAGAAGCTGCCCGATCTCGCGCTTGCGGGCGCGCAGGATCTCGCCCATGCGGCGGAGCACCGCCGCGCGCTCCTTGGGCGCCGCGGACGGCCAGGGTCCGCGGTCCACGGCCAGGCGCGCGGCCGCGACGGCCTCGGCGGCGTCGGCCGTGGACGGCGCGGCCGCGCGCCCGATGACCTCCTCCGTCGCCGGGTTCAGGACGTCCACGACCTCATCGGATCGCGGCCCGACCCACGCGCCCCCGATGAAGAACCGATCGACGTCGCGCACGCTCACAACCCCAGAGCAACCGCGAGGCGCTCGCGGTGGTGAGCGGCGTCGCCGTAGACAGCCTCCAGGCTCTTGACGCGGCGCGTGTAGAGATGAACGTCGTGCTCCCAGGTGTAGCCGATGCCGCCGTGGACCTGGATCGCCTCGCCCGCGGCGTGCCCGCACGCGTCGGACGCGTAGCTCTTGGCGACCGAGATCGCCGTGTCGGCATCGGGGGCGCCGGTGTCCACGGCCCAGCAGGCGTACGCGACCGCCGCCCGCGCGGCGTCCACTTCGGCCGCCATCTCCGCCAGCTCGTGCTTGATCGCTTGGAACGAGCCGATCGGCCGGCCGAACTGCTCGCGCTCCTTGGCGTAGGCGACGCTCAGCTCGGTCGCTTTCGTCGCGACGCCGACCATCTCGGCGCAGACGCTGGCGACGGCGAACCGGCGCGCGATCGCCGCCGGGCCGGGCATCGGCTCGCGCGCGCCGTCGCCGAACGAGACCGTGCCGACCGGACGTGTCAGGTCGAAGCCGCGCTTCGGTTCGACCGTGAACCCGTCTTCGACGAGGTGCAGGTTCTCGCCGTCGATCACGACGAAGACGTCCGCGCACGGCGCGTCCAGCACGACCTCGTCGGCCACCAGCGCCCCGACCTTCTCGCCCGAGGCGATCGCCGGCAGCAGCCGGTCGCGCTGCTCGTCGGACCCGGCGCGCGCGATCGCCAGACCCGCGATCATGCTCGACAGGTACGGAACCGGCGCGAGCGCGCGCCCCAGCTCGTCGAAGAGCAACACGACGTCCAGGTAGCCGAGGCCGAGCCCCCCGTGCGCCTCGCCGAACGGCAGCCCCGTCCAGCCGAGGTCGGCCATCTGCTTCCAGAGGCCGCGCGACCAGCCGGCCGGGTCGTCGATGAACTCGCGCACGTGCGCGGCCGGGCACTGCTCCCGCAAGAACCGCCGCGCCTCGGCCGCAAGCGCGCGCTGCTCGTCGGAGAAGTCGAAGTCCATGAGAAGCGGAGTCTACGGCGGCCCGCGCATCCCGGCGCAACCGAGCGCGCGTTGTAGGGTCGGGACGATGTCGAGGACGTCCCCGTGAAGCGCTCACGGCTGGAAGCCTTCAGCGACGGTGTGATCGCGATCGTCATCACGATCATGGTGCTGGAGCTGGACGTCCCGCACGACGGGAACATCGCCGCGCTGCGACCGCTGGTGCCGCGCCTGCTGACGTACGCGCTCACGTTCGCGTTCCTCGGCATCTACTGGAGCAACCACCATCACCTGCTGCACACCGTCGAGCGCGTCAACGGCAGGATCCTGTGGGCCAACCTGCACCTGCTGTTCTGGCTTTCGCTGACGCCCTTCGTCACCGCGTGGATGGGAACGAACAGCTTCGCGGAGGGATCGACGGCCGCATACGGCATCGTGCTGCTCGCGGCCGCGCTCGCCTACTACGTCCTGCAGCTCACGATCCTTCGCGGGCACGGCCCGGACCACGTCCTCAAGGCCGCGCTCGGGCGCGACGTCAAGGGGAAGATCTCGCCCGCGCTCTACGTCCTGGCCATCGCGATGTCGTTCGTGAACCGGTGGGTCGCGCTCGGCGTCTACGTCGCCGTCGCGCTCATCTGGCTCGTGCCCGACCGCCGAATCGAAGCGATCTACGAAAGCGCGGCGCGCGAGTAATCCCGCGATCCGTAGCGCTCCGTTCGTCGCGCCTACGCGTGTAGCGCCCTTTCGCCGGCTCTGGCCCTCACGTCCCACAGGGGAGACGATCCGCGCACTGCACTCGTGCGGGATCGGAGGTATAGTCAATGTATATCCATCCGCGGGGAGCACTCATGAAGAGCACGATCAGACGCTGGGGAAACAGCCTCGGCCTCCGGATACCGAAGGTCTTTGCCCAGCAGGCGGGACTTCGCGACGGGTCACCGGTCGATATCGCGCTGGAGGATCACGCGTTGATCATCCGCCCTCTCCTTCCGCTCGTCGAAGACTTGGATCAGCTCCTGCGCGGGGTGACGCGCTCGAACATCCACGAGTCGGTCGACACGGGCACGCCGACCGGCCGCGAGGTGTGGTAGGTGGCGGCGTACGCGCCCGAGCGCGGCGATCTGGTGTGGTTGACGTTCGACGCGCGAGGCCATGAACAGGCGGGCCGCCGGCCCGCGCTGGTCATCTCACCTCGCGCCTACAACCGCAAGGTCGGCCTCGCGCTTTGCTGTCCGGTGACGTCGAAGGCAAAGGGGTACCCGTTCGAGGTCGAGCTTCGTTCTGCCGGTGCGATCGCCGGGGTCGTCCTCAGCGATCAAGTCAGGAGTCTGGACTGGCGTGCGAGGCGCGCGAAGCGCGCCGGAGCCGTCCGCGACGCGGTGCTGGCCGAGGTCACCGCCAAGCTGCTCACCCTCGTCGCGCCCCGGTGACACTCAGCCTGCGGGCGCCCAGACTTCGCCGCGGGGCAGGCCGAGGATTCGCTCGGCGATGATGTTCTTCTGGATCTCGGTCGAGCCGGCCGCGATCGTCTGGGCGAACGAGGACAGGTAGCCGTCCTGCGCACGGCCCCCGGCGTGCGCGTCGGCCCCGTAGAGCATCCCGCGCGCGCCTTCCATCTGCAGCGCGAGCAACTGGGTGCGGCGCACCATCTCGCTCCAGTAGAGCTTCGCCATCGACGCCTCGAGCCCCGGGCGTCCGGTGCGAAGGATGCCCGTCACCATCCGGTAGCCGATCGCGCGCATGACCTCGATCTCGGCGTAGGCGGCGGCGAGCCGCCCGCGGAAGTCCGGGTGCTTCGACAGCGGGACGCCGTCGCGGGTGCTCGTCTTCGCGTGCTCGATCAGGTCGTCGAGCTGGTTGCGGAAGCGGATCTGGTGCGCGAGGAACGCGGGGCCGCGCTCGTGCGCGAGCGTCGTGTTGGCGTAAACCCAGCCCTGCCCGGCCTCCCCGACGAGGTTCTCGGCGGGCACGCGCACGTCGGTCAGGAACACCTCGTTGAACTCGGCGTCCCCGGTGATCTGGCGCATCGGACGCGGCTCGACGCCGGGGGTCTTCATGTCGACGATCACGTAGGACAGGCCCTTGTGCTTCGGCACGTCCGGGTCGGTACGCACCAGGCAGAGCATCCAGTCCGCGATGTGCGCGTAGGACGTCCAGACCTTCTGCCCGTTCAGCACGTAGTGATCGCCGTCGGATACCGCGCGCGTCTGCACGTTCGCGAGGTCGCTGCCGGCGTTGGGCTCGGAGAAGCCCTGGCACCAGATCTCCTCCATCGAGATGATCTTCGGCAGGTAGCGCGCGCGCTGGGCGTCGGTGCCGTAGATGCGGATCGTCGGGCCCGACAGGTTGATGCCGACGAAGTTGACGCTGATCTGCGGGGCGCGGGCGCGCGCCATCTCCTCGTGGAAGACGACCTGCTCCATCAAGCTCGCGCCGCGCCCGCCGAACTCCTTCGGCCACGAGATGCCCGCGTAGCCCCCCTCGCGCAGGCGCGCCTCCCACGCGCGCGCGAGCCGCACGCGTTCGTCCAGGTCGTAGGCCATCGCCGACTCGACGCCGGCGAACTCGCCGGTGAGGTTCTCGGCCAGCCACGCGCGCACCTCGTCGCGGAACGCACGCTCTTCGGGACTGAGCGAAAGGTCCATAGGCGCGCGATGCTACCGCCGACGCGCCGCCCGCCGCGATCAGCGGTCTTCGCGGTCCAGCGAAGCCAGGGAGGCCAAGCGAGCGACGGCAGGATCGTCGCCGCCCATGATGCGCCTAAGTGGCTCGAGCGAGCCGCGCACGTCGACGCCGGCCTCCAGCATCGCCTCGATGTCGGCCCAGTCTCGCGTGCGGTTGAACATCACCTTGAACACGATGAGCGACTCGCAGCCCAGCACGGGGATGCTCCTGCCCTCGAAGGGCACGTGGCGGACCTGGCCCGCGGCTTCGTCGTGGTAGTCGTGCGTCGAGAAGAACAGGTCGACCGGCGTCTCGCCCCACATCACGCGCACCTGCCCGTCACGAGCGACCCGTCGCTTGTCCCCCGCCTCGATCGCGATCTCGCCCGGCAACGCGTCGAACACGTCGCCGGCGCGGCCGGCGCCGACGAAGACGTTGATGTCCAGGTCGCGCGTCCCGCGCGGCTCCTGCGTGCAGTACGCGAGCGCGATCGCGCCACCGAACGCGTGCGGCAAGCCGGCGCGATCGAGCGCGTCGTGCACGGCGAGAAGTCGCTCGGCGAGGAGACTCATCCGGCGCGGCGATCGAGTCGCGGGTAGCGCAGCCGGCGCTGTGGCCGCCACGGGAGCGCTTCTGCCAGATCGAGCACCTCCGCCAGCGCGCGCGCGTTGCGATCAAGGTCGACGATCGGCGCGAGCCGCAGCTCGTAACCGACCGAGCGTGCGATGTCGGCGAGGGCGTCGGCGCCGGGCTGGCGCGCACCGCGCTCGTAGGCGTTCATCACCGAACGCGGGAGCCCCGCTCGGCGCGCGAGAGCCGCCTGCGAAAGCCCCGTACGGCGTCGCAACTCTCTGAGCAGCGCAGATGCCGTGCCCATGACCGGGGTGAATGTTAGCGTATCCGCTAACGACTACGCAAGGAACGACTCTGCGGTTCGGAGCCACAGCTCCGTCGCCAGACGAAGCGACTCGACGTCCACGCGCTCGTTGTCGCCGTGGAACATGCGCGCGAACTGGTCGAAGGGGATCTGGTCGCTCAGCATCCCGTAGCCGTAGCTCGTGATGCCCATCCGGCGGAAGTAGCGCGCGTCGGTCGCGCCCACGATCAGGAACGGCACGGGCGTCGCGCCGGTCAGCGCCTGGGTCACCGCGCTGAGCGTGTCCCACAGCGGCGTGTCCATCGGCGAGGCGCTCGACGGATCGTCGCTCGTGGCGGCGATCTCGATGCGGTCGTACATCTCGCCGAGCGCCTCCCGAAGCTGCGCGCGGATGTCCTCCCCCGTCGAGCCGGGCAGGGTGCGGATGTCGACCTCGATCTCGACGGTGTCGGGGATGATGTTGGTCTTGACGCCCGCGCGCATCATGTTGGGCGAGAAGGTCGTATGGGTCGAGGCTTCCAGCATGCGCGCCAGCCCGAGGTCCTCCGACCCGTCGATCAGCGCGTCGAGCGCGCCCGGGTCGAGCAGCGCCTTGGTGAAGCCATCGTCGAACCCCATCCCCTCGACGAAGCCTTTGAACACCTCGGTGATGCCGGTCGTCGGGCGGTAGGCGGCCAGGCGGCGCACGACCTCGGCCGCCGTCACGAGCGCGTTGTCGCTCTTGTAGGGCATCGAGCCGTGCCCCGGCGTTCCGCGCACGACGATCTTGCACCAGTAGGTGCCCTTCTCGGCCACCGGCAGGATCACCTTCGGGCTCGGCGTCGGCAGGGGCAGGCGAGCGCCGCCGAACTCGGTGATCACGTAGTCGCAGCGCACGTCGTCGGCCTCGTGCTCGGTGAGCCACTTCGCGCCCCAGGTGCCGAGCGCCTCCTCATCGGCCACGCCCAGGAACAGCAGCGTCCCGCGCGGTTTGAAGCCCGAGCGCGCGAGGTGAGTGAACGCGACGGCCATCGACGACGTCGTGTTCAGCATGTCGACCGCGCCGCGCCCCCACACCACGCCGTCCACCAGCTCGCCGCCGAACGGGTCGCGCTCCCAGCGCTCCGCGTTGACCGGCACCACGTCGAGGTGCCCCATCAGCATCAGGCTCGGCGCGGTCGGGTCGCTGCCCTCGATCTTGGCGAGCACGCTTCCCCGGCCGGGCTTCGGTTCGTAGCGCTGGAAGTCCAGGCCCGACCCTTCCATGAATGAAACCAGCGTGTCGACGTTGGCGACCTCCGAACCGGTCGAGCCGTCGTTCACGCACGCGTTGCGGATCATCGTCTGCAACAGCTCGGTCGTCGTTCCCGTCAGATCGGCCATGCCGAGCGCGAGCGTAGCAGCCACCCCCAAAGCCGATCGGCCCACCGCCTCGCGCGTTCGCGGCCGTCGCGCGGGCCGCCGGGCCCCGGCAAACGAAAGGAGCGAGGACTCGCCTCGCTCCTTTGGCAGATGAGGAACCCGCGGTGCGGGCGCTTCTCTGTGACGAGGCCATTGTGCCAGACGCTGTGTTCCTCGCAAGTGCCGGGTGGCGGGGCGGCTATCTCTGATCACCGCCCCGGCGATGGTCCCCCAACGCTGAGGTTGAGGGGTGGACCCGACGAGACTCGAACTCGCACCTCATCTGTCACAGAGAAGCGTGCTTCCGCTTACACCACGGGCCCACCGCCGCGAGCGACGGTAGACCGGAAGATCAAGCAACTCCCGTCTGAGCAGATCCCGTCGAGGCACCCGAACGACGCGAAAGGAGCGCGGCCCGCACCTCGTCCGCGTGTGACCACTTGACTGGGCCCGCAGGGGGTGGGAAGATTGTGTATACAGATGGCTATGAAGGTGTACACATCTCCTCGCCGCGTCGGCCTGCGTGCCTTCCGAGCCCAGCTCCGCCGCTGGCTCGACGAGGTGCGTGCCGGGAACGAGATCGTTCTGACCGACCGCGGCTCCCCGGTCGCGCGCATCGTTCCTCCCGACCAGACGACCGCCCGGTTGGAAGAGCTGACTCGAGCGGGCGTCGTCGCGCGCGCCCGGAAGCCGAAGCGTTCCAGTTCAAAGCACTCGCGCGTTCGCCTTCCGGGTGACCTGACCGCCTACGTCCTCGACGATCGCGATCGGTGATCGCCTACTTCGACTCGAGCGCCGTCGCGAAGCTCGTCGCGTCCGACGAAGCAGATGCCGGGACGGCTGCGCGCCTGTGGGACGATGCCGAAGCGATCGTCAGCAGCAGCATCGTGCACGCCGAGACGCACGCGGCGCTCGCAGCGATGGTGCGAGCGACGCGGCTGACGCGCGCGCGCGGCGCCGCGGCGCGCAACGCCCTCGATGACTACCTGGCGGAGGTGGACACCGTCACGGCCGACGACGCGCTCTGCCGGCGAGCCGGCCACCTCGCCGGCCGGCTTGCCCTGCGCGGCGCCGACGCGATCCACCTCGCCTCGGCCCTCGCCTTCGGCGGCGACAGCGCGCTCGTCCTGGTTTCCTGGGACGCGCAACTCAGCGAAGCGGCGGCGACCGCGGGTCTTGCGACCGCCGGCATCTGAGACCCCTCAGGGGATCGCGCCAACGTTCCAGGTCGTTCTCGGGCCTGGCACCTCAAAGCGGGTCACACGGGAAACGAAAGGAGCGAGGACTCGCCTCGCTCCTTCGCGTCTGAAGTTGATCCCGTGGTTCGGGATGCAGCCCTGCGTTCGTTCATTCTGTCTCAGGGATCTACGCTCGGCAAGCGCCTGGTGGCGGGCGGCGCGCCCTGAAGAGGAATGAGCGGAATGCTCGGTCCGATCAGGCCGGGCGGAAGACGGGGAGGAAGACGCTGCCGTCCCCGCGGGGCTCCTCACGGAAGGCGACTTTGACCTTCATGTCGCAGCGCACGTCCTCGGGCCGGCAGCCTTCGATGTTCGCCGTCATGCGCACACCCTCCTTCAGCTCGACGATCGCCACGACGTAGGGAACGCGATCCCTGAACGGCGGCAGGTCGTTTTGGCGCACGATCGTGAAGGTGTAGACGCGGCCCTTGCCCTTCGACTTCGTCCACGCGGTGTCGGTCGACCAGCACCGCGGGCAGTGCTCGCGCGGGTAGAAGAACGGCTTGCCGCACGAGTTGCACGACTTGATCAGCAGCGTGCCGTCCGCCGCCGCGTCCCAGTAGGGCTGCGTCTCGACGTCGGCGACCGGCAGGTGCCAGGTCTGCGTGCGCGGCATCTCAGGCATCGCGCGGCTCCGATGAACGCGGGTCGGCCTCCTTCGACGCGGTCGAGCCCGCGCCGACCGGGATCCGCTTCGTGCTCACCGCGTCCAGAACTTCGTCCGAGGCGAACGGGGCGGCGCCCGCGTCGACTTCCGCGTGCGCGGCGCCGGTCTTCTCCTCCGCGCGCACGGCTTGCTCGACCCCCAGGACCAGCGTGCCGGTCGAGGAGAACCAGCCGCCCGTGCCGTTCACCGCGGCGAGCTGCGCGCGCTTCACCTGCCGGTCGCCGGCCTCGCCGCGGAGCTGGCGCACCGCCTCGATGATCAGGAAGATCCCGCGCATCCCAGGGTGGTTCGACGACAGCCCGCCGCCGTCGGTGTTCGTCGGCAGGTCGCCGTCGATCAGCAGCCGCCCGTTCTCGACGAACGCGCCGCCCTCGCCCCTGGAGCAGAAGCCCATCGCCTCCAGCGTCAGCAGGACCGTGATCGTGAACGAGTCGTAGACCTGCACCACGTCGATCTCGTCGGGCTTCACGCCGGCCATCGCGAACGCGCGCCGGGCGCTGCGTCGCGCGGGCGACTCGGTGAAGTCCTTCCACTCGCTCATCGTGTGGTGGCTGGTCGCTTCGCCCGCTCCGAGCAGCCACACCGGCTCTTTGTTCAAAGAGCGCGCTCGATCCTCGCCGACCAGCAGCACCGCTCCCCCGCCGTCGGACCGGATGCAGCAGTCGAGCTTGTGCAGGGGCGAGCAGATCTCGCGGCTCGACAGCACGTCTTCGACCGTGAGCGGATCGCGATACATCGCGTTTGGGTTCAGCGCGGCGTTCGCGCGCGCCTGCACGGCGATCGCGGCGAGCTGCTCGGGCGTCGTGCCGAACTCGTGCATGTGCCGCGTCGCGGCCATGGCGTGCCGCCCGATCACCGTGTGCCCGTACGCGGACTCGAACTGCGCGGGCCCGCGCGCGTCGATCGCCACGTTGGCGCTGCGGGTCTTGCGCTTGAGGTCCGAGCGAGAGGTCGTCGCGTAGTTCAGCAGCGCCACGTCGCACAGCCCCGCCTCGATGGCGCCGATCGCGTGGTGGACGAAGAACTCCCAGGACGAGCCGCCGACCTGCGTTCCGTCCACGTAGTCGGGCCGCAGGCCGAGGTATTCGCCGAGCTGGACGGGGTGCATCAAGTCCGCCCCACACGAGAAGAGCCCGTCCACGTCCGCCGGCGACAGGCCCGCGTCCACGAACGCCGCCGACGCCGCCTCCCGGTGCAGTTGCCAATGCGTGGCGTCGGGCACCTCGCCCGAGCGCGACTCGCCGATCCCGACGATGGCAACCCGTCGCCTTCGCATGGCCTGCAAGGCTACAACCTGCGTGGATTTGTTCCACAGCGAACTCGTTGGGCGATGATGGGCTCGTGGGGAGTGCAGGCTTGCGGATGAAGGACGTGTGCGCGCGCACCGGCTTGGCGCGCTCGACCATCCATCACTACATCCGAGAGGGCGTGCTGCCGCGACCGCGCAAGACCGGTCGCAACACCGCGCTGTACGACGAGGACTTCGTGCGGCGGGCGGCGTTGGTGCGGACCATGCAGGCGAAGACGCACCTGCCCCTCGCGGAGATCCGCCTGATGCTGAAGGGCATGAGCGCCTCGGCCATCGAATCGATCGAGCCCGAGGACGTGGCCGGCGTCGCCGGCCGGATCGCCGAGTCGCTGCGCTTCTCCTCGGAGGCGCCGGTCCGCCGCGCCGAGGTGTTGCGCCTCACCGGCATGCGGCCGGCCGAGCTGGATGCGTTCGCGCAGCTCGGCGTCGTGGAGCCGCGCGGCGACGACTACGCGCCGCTGGACGTGCGCGTGCTGGTGTCGATCGCGCGGCTTCGGGAGGCGACCGCCGAAGTCGAGGGCTTCGTGGCCCGCGAGAAGATCCTGCGCGCGTTCGTGAAGAACCTCGGCGCGCTCGCGCGGACCGAGGCGCAGGAGATGGTGCGCGCGCTGCGGCCGCTCGCCGAGGTGGACCTGGACACCTTCGTGGGCCGCACCGCCGCGCCGCTCGACGACCTCGTTGCCGCGTTGCACCGGAAGGCGTTGATCCGCGCCGTCACCGAGCTGCAGGAAGCCGAACCAGAGGAGGGCGGGTGAGCTTCAGCCGGATCTCCGTCGTGATCGACTGCGCCGATCCCGAGCCGCTCGCCGCCTTCTGGTCGCAGGCGCTCGGTCATCGCCGCGCCTGGTCGAACGAGTCCTTCACCGTGCTCGTCCCGCCAAAAGGGGGCCGCGTGCCCGTGCTGATCCCGCAGCGCGTGCCCGAGCCGAAGACGGTCAAGAATCGCCTGCACGTCGACTTGCACACGACCGGGATGGACGCCGAGGTCGCCCGGCTGGAATCGCTCGGCGCGACCAAGCACGATGTGCACCGCATCGAGGAGATCGACTCGACCTGGACGGTGATGAGCGACCCCGCCGGGAACGAGTTCTGCGTCGTGCAGGACCCCGACTAGGAAGGAAGCAGCGATGGGAGCACTCGACGGGAGAGGTGCGGTCGTCACCGGCGCCGGGCGCGGGATCGGGCGTGCCGAGGCGCTGCTGCTGGCGGCCGAGGGCGCGCGCGTCGTCGTCAACGACCTCGGCGGCGCGTGGGACGGCACCGGCACCGACGACCGGCCCGCCCAGCAGGTCGTGGATGAGATCGTCGCGGCCGGCGGCCGCGCGAGCGCCAACTACGACGACGTTTCGAGTTGGGACGGCGCGGCGGCGCTCGTGGCGCAAGCCGTGAACGACTTCGGACGGCTCGACGTGCTGGTGAACAACGCGGGGATCCTGCGGGACCGCGTGCTGATCAACATGACCGAGGAGGACTGGGACGCGGTCGTTCGCGTGCACCTGAAGGGCCACGCGGCGACGATCCACCACGCAGCGCAACACTGGCGCGCGCGCTCGAAGGCCGGCGAGCAGGTCGCAGGGCGCATCGTCAACACGGCTTCGGAGTCCGGCTTCATCGGCATGGCCGGCCAGGCCAACTACGCGGCCGCGAAGGCCGGCATCGCGGCGCTGACGATGGTGGCCGCTCGCGAGCTGAAGCGTTACGGCGTCACGGCCAACTGCATCGCGCCGCGCGCGCGGACGCGCCTCATCACCCAAACGTTCGGCGACACCGTCATGGGCGCGCCCGCTGAGGAGGGCGCGTTCGACGAGTTCGCCCCGGAGAACGTGGCACCGCTGGTGGTCTTCCTTGCGAGCGACGCGGCGGCGCACGTGTCCGGACAGGCCTTCGTCGTCTACGGCGGCACGGTCATCCGCCAGCAGCCCTGGGCGGGCGGTGTCACCATCCAAAAGGACGGCCGCTGGTCGCACCACGAGCTGGCCGCCGAGTTCGACAAGCTCTTCGACGGCGGACCGGGCACGCTGGACTGACGAGCGTCCCGATCCATCCGGGCTAGGCTGCGTCGGCGATGGAACGCAAGTCCGGGCTGGCGAGCGAGCGCGAGGCGCTCGACGACGAGGCGCGAGCGGCGCATCACGTCGACCTGTTGCGCAAGACCGTCGAGGTCTGCTGGGAAACCGGCGGGCTCTACCGCGAAAAGCTCGAGCAGGCGGGCGTGAAGCCGGGCGACGTGAACGACCTCGGTGCGCTCGCGCGGATCCCGGTCACGACGAAGTCCGAGGCGCAAGCCGCCCGAGCCGGGCTCGGGACCTTCCCGCTCGTGGAGGCGAAGCGAATCTTCGTCTCGCCTGGACCGAACTTCTATGCCTCGCACCGGCGCGCGGACCCGCCGCCCAAGCGCGGTGAGACGCCGCTCGCGTTCGCGTTCCACGCGATGGGCTTCCGCGAGAACGACATCGTGCTCAACACCTTCAGCTATCACCTCTCGCCCGGCGGGTTCGGCCTGGAGGAGCAGCTCAACACCGCCGGGTGCGCCGTTGTGCCGGCCGGTCCGCAGAACACCGAGGTCCAGGCGGAGATCCTCGCGAAGCTGCCGGTGACCGGCTACGTCGGCACGCCGACGTTCCTGCGGATCCTGTGCGACAAGGCGACCGAGCGCGGTGAGGACCCGCGCGGCGACTGGTCGCTGGAGGTCGCGTTCGTCACCGCCGAGAAGCTGACCGAGGACGCGCGCGCGGACTTGGAGGCGCGCACCGGCGCGATGGTCCGGCAGGTATACGGCTCGGCCGACGGATTGCTGCCCGCCTACGAGTGCTGGGCGAACGCCGGCATGCACCTGCACCCCGACCAGATCTTCGAAGTGTTGGGCGACGACGGCGCGCCGGCGGACCGCGGGCAGGTCGTGGCGACGCTGCCGAACGCGAACCGCCCGCTGCTGCGCTTCGCCAACGGCGACGTCGTCGAGCTGCGCGACGATCCTTGCCCGTGCGGACGGACAGGCGCGCGCATCGCGAGCTTCGTCGGGCGGACCGATAGCGCGACGAAGGTGCGCGGCATGTTCGTCTACCCCGAGCAGGTCGGGCAGGTGATGGCGCGCTTCACCGGCGCGCCCTGGCAGGTCGTCGTCGCCCGCGCGCCCGACGGCAGCGACGACCTCGCCGTCCGAGTCGAAGCGACCGTCGACGCCGGAGCGATCGCCGGCGCGCTCAAGGACGCCATCCGGCTGCGCACGCGCGTCGAGCCGGTCGCGCCCGGCACGATCCCGTCCGGCGCGCCCCCGCTGGTCGACGAGCGATGACCGGGACCACGCCGCTCCCGCTGCCCGACGAGGACACCGCCTTCTTCTGGGAAGCGTGCGCGCGCGGCGAGCTGCACATCCTTCGCTGCCGGGACTGCCGGACCTGGATCCACTACCCGCGCGCGATCTGCCGGGCGTGCGGCGGCAGCGACCTCGCACCGGAGCCGGTGTCCGGCCGCGGCGTCGTGCACACGTTCACCGTCACCCATCGCGAGGCGCCCGGGAAGGTGGCGCCGTTCGTGGTGGCGCTGATCGAGCTGGAGGAGCAGGCCGGCCTTCGCATGGTGAGCAACGTCATCGGGATCGAGCCCGGCGACGTCGCGATCGGAATGCCGGTCGAAGTCATGTTCGAGCCGGCGGGCGAGCACGTGACGCTCCCGCTGTTCGGCCCGAGGAGCGGCGCGTGAAGACCCGCGAAGTCGCGATCGCCGGCGTCGGGCTGACCGACGTCGCGCGCGCGCTCGACGGCACGGCCGAGGCGATCGCGCTGGAAGCGTGCCGGCTCGCGCTGGCGGACGCGGGGTTGTCGCCCCAGGACGTGGACGGGCTCGCGACCTACCCCGCGACGACCGACGCCGTGCCGTGCTTCCCGGTCGCCGACGGCCTCGGCATCCCCCGGGTGCGCTGGTTCGCCGACCTCGGCGGCTGGCTGCCGGCCGCGATCGCGCCCGTCGTCGCGGCGGCCGAGGCCGTGGCGAGCGGCGCGTGCGAGACGGCGCTCGTCTGGCGAGCGGTGAAGCGTCATCGCGGGCGGCCGCCCGGCTTCGCGGCGACGCCGCGAGTCGGCGGCGACAACCAGTTCCGCGCGCCCTTCGGCGACACGATGACGAGCCAGTGGCTGGCGATGTGGGCGCGCCGCCACATGCACGAGCACGGCACGACCGAGGAGCACCTCGGCCACGTCGCCGTCACGTTCCGCGCGCACGCGGCCCTGAACGAGCGCGCGCCGCTGCGCGACCCGCTCACGATCGAGGACTACTTCTCCTCGCCGATGATCACGAGCCCGTTCCGGCTGCTCGACTGCGACTTCCCGGTCGACGGCGGCGGCGCGGTCGTCATCACGACATTGGCGCGGGCGCGCGACCTCCGGCGCGCGCCCGTCGTGTACCGCGGTGGTTGCGTCGGCACGGGCGCGCGCCCCGACTGGGACCAGTGGCCCGACCTCACGACCATGGCCGCCAAGCCGGTCGCCGACGAGCTGTGGCGCCGGACCGGCCTGGGCCCCGACGACGTGGACGTCGCGCAGCTCTACGACGGCTTCTCGTGGCTCGCGCTGTGCTGGCTCGAGGACCTCGGGTTCTGCGCCAAGGGCGAGGGCGGGCCGTTCTTCGCCGACGGCCGAGCGCGGCTCGGCGGCGCGCTGCCGGTCAACACGCACGGCGGGAGCCTCTCGGCCGGCCGCCTGCACGCGATCACGCACGTGGTCGAGGCGGTCGAGCAACTCCGTGGCGACGGCGGCGAACGGCAAGTTCCCGGCGCCGAGGTGGCGGTCGTGAGCGCGGGCGGCGGCACGATGGCCGGCGCCGCGCTCCTGACGACCGCGTGAAGGACGCGGGCCGTCGCGCGTTGAATTACCCTTGATGATCGCCGCCATGCGCAGAGCCGGATCGGGTGCCTTCTTCGCCGCGTGCGCGCTCGTCCTCGTCGCGTGCGGCGCGCGCGTGCCGCCGCTCGAGCAAGCCGGCGTCGTCGTGCCGACGGGCGGCGCCGTGCCGACCTCCGGCCCCGCGACCGGCCTGCCGACGGCCGGCCCCAGCGCGACGGCGATCCCGACGACCGGCACCGGTCCGATCCCCTTCGACCCGGTGACGCCGGCCAACTGCAAGCCGGGCAAGGGCGACGTCGGCGTGACCGACACCACGATCAAGCTCGGCCTCATCGCCTCCAAGACCGGTCCGCTGCCGGGTCAGTTCGACTCCGCGGTGGAAGCGGTCGACGCCTACTTCAAGGGCCTGAACGAGGCGGGCGGGATCTGCGGGCGGCTGGTCGACCTGGAGATCCGCGACGACGGCGGCAACGGCAACAACAACCTCCAGCTCGCCGAGTCGCTGGCGCGCGAGGAGAAGATCTTCGCCTTCGTCGGAAGCCACTCGGCGCCCGACGACTCCGGGATCGCGAAGGTTTCCAAGCGCGACCGCATCCCCGACATCGGCTTCCCGCTCACGTGGGAACGCGCGGAGAACCCGTTCACCTACGGCGTCCCGGGCATCGTGCAGAAGAACACGATCGGCGTGGGCGCCACCGGATCGAAGTACCTGAACAAGGTCAACGACATCAAGCAGATCGCGCTGTTCTGGCTCAAGGAATCCGAGGTCTCGATCCTGAACGCGTGGGCATTCGAGGCCGCGATGATGAAGGCCACGAACAACGGACTCACGGTCTGCCACGAGCAGCCGGCCGGCGTGCTCGACAACAACTACACGAACTACGTCGTGAGCATGCAGGGAAACTGCCGGCCGGAGAACGGCAACGTCGCCGTGTACTCCACGATGGAGAACAACGCGAACATCAAGCTGGCCAAGGCGATGAAGGGACAGGGTTTCAAGCCCAAGGTCTTCGCGCCGACGTTCACCTCCTACCTGCCCTCCTTCATCGAGGACGCCGAGGGCGCGACCGAGGGCGCCTACATCGCGATGCCGCAGATCCCGATCGAGCGGCTCCAGGCGCCGGAGAGCACGTGGAGCGAGGGCACCTACGAGCTGAAGCGCTACCTCGACACGCTCTATCGCTTCGTGCCGCGCCCGCACCCGCCGGGGAGCTTCGGCGGCCCCGCGTGGGCGCAGGCGGCGCTGTTCACCGAGGCGGCCGCGAGGTGCGGGCCGGACCTCACGCGCGACTGCCTGTTCCGCAAGCTCGACACGATGGGTCCGTTCTCCGATCACGGGTTCGTCGCGCCCAACGACCCCGCGTCGCACCACGTCTACACCGCCGACCTGATCGTGCAAGTCCGCGACGGCCGCTTCACCGAGATCCGGCCCAACGACCGGTCGGGCCCGAAGCTCGGCCCGGACTTCTGGGACGACAGCGAGCTGTTCGATTGGCAGAAGTACTACTGCGCCAACAAGGGCAAGTTCCCGAACACCGCGGAGAAGGACGCGCTGATCGATGCCTGCTAGCCCGCGGACGAACCGGGAGGAAACCTCCAAGCGGTGGCGTATCGAACGCCGCTCCGCATCGTTAGGACCCCTAGAGCCATGAAGAGCCGGCGTGGGCTGCTCGCGCGGGCCTCGGCCGTTGCCGGGGCGACGCTGCTGTTCCTGGTGCCTCTGGTCAACGATGCGGGCGCGCAGACCACGCCGCTTCCCCTGTACGAGACCTCCGGCGTCGGCCGGGGCATCACCGCCACCTTCGCCGTCGAACCGAGCATCTTCAACCCACTGCTCGACGCGGGGCTGCTCTATGCGCAAGCGAGCACGACCTCGCAGGGCGAGGGGCAGTCCTACGCGCTCGGCGCGCAGATGTTCCCCGGCACCTTCGCCGTCGGCGCGGCAACCGGCGAAGTTGGTTGCGACGGCATCCCGATCGCGCCGTGGGCGCAGGCGCTGTACCCGCCGACCGACTCCTGCGACAGCGACCAGGACGTCACGATCGCCGAGCCCGGCCGTCCGCCGTTCGGCATCGCCGACATGGACCCGCTGTTCGATCCCTTCCAGCCCGTCTTCGACCCCATCCGCGAGCGACTCACGATCAAGGGCGGCGAGCTGTCGGCGCACAACGGCCGGGGCCACTCCGCCGCGTTGGTGAAGACCTCACGCGTCGCGCTGCATCCCGACGCGAGCTTGCCGGCAATCGTGTCGATCGACGCGCTGACCGTCGAGTCGACCGGCGACGCTCTCGACGCCGCCGTGACGCACGTGGTGACGGTCAGGGCGACCGGTGTGGAGCTGCTCGGCGGCGTGGTCAAGGTCGATTCCGTCGTCACGCGAGCGATGACCTCCTCCGACGCAAGCAGCGCGGTCGCGGACGCACGCGTCACGTTCGGCGAAGCCAGCGTGATCGTCGACGGGACGGAGCGCCGCGCGACGATCGACAACCGCGGCATCCGCATCAACGACCCGGCGCTGTCCCGGGACCAGAACCTCTCGCTGCAGGAGTCCTTCGAGGAGGGGCTCGTCGCGGCCGGCGTCTCGATCGAGGTCTCCAGCCCGGCGGAGGTCACCGAGGACGACCGTGCGGAGGCTTCGATCGGCGGGCTCGTGCTCGGCTTCCGCGGCACGCTTCCCACCGTGCCGATTCCCGCCGAGCTTGCGCCGGCGATCGGCTCGATCCTGAGCTCGGTTCCGACGCATTGCCTCTACGAGTTCACCCCGCCGAGCGCTCCCGCCCTGCCGCTGTGCTTCGGCGCCGGCGTGCTCCCCGGGGCCGGCAGCGCCTTCCCGCTGATGATCAACATCGCGAGCGCAACCTCGTTCGCCTACGGCGCGACCGGCATGACCGGGCTCCCCCCGCTCGACCCCCCGGAGCTGTGCCCGGGCCTTCCGGCCTGTGACCTGACCGGCGTGCCGGCCCCGCCCCCGACCGTGTTCCAGCCCGGGCCCGTCCAGCTCCCACCGATTACCGACGGAATCACGAGTCCGATCGCGCCCGGTACGACCCCGGCCGGCATCTCGTCGGGCTTGCCCGCAGCCGGGATGCTCGCCGGCGGCATCGCGCTCGTCATCCTTGCCCTTGGGATGGCACTTGGGCCATCCTTAGTGCATGGAGCCCGCTAGCACGGCCCCGCACGACGTCGAAGGCAGGGCTCCCGGCGAGCCCGCCGACCCGGCGAAGGCTTCCTCCCAGCGCACGACCCCTCCGCCACTCGGCACGTTCCCGGCGCGAGCGCGCGCTCGTCTCACCGGCGCGGCCGGGCGGCCAAACCTCCCGGCGCTGCTGACGACCTACTGGCGAGCGTTCGCCGCGATCGGCGTCGCCGTGGCCGGCATCGTCTCGATCGCGCTCGGCTGGTACGGCGCTGCGCACACGAACATCATCACCGAGCAGATCCCGTACCTGATCTCCGGCGGACTGCTCGGGCTGGGGCTGCTCGTCGTCGCCGCGGTCCTCGCCGGGCAGGCGGGACAGGAGCACGAGGCCCGCGCGCTGCGCAAGGAGATCGCCGCAGCGCTCGGCGGCCGCGCCCATGCGCCTTCGGCGGACGCGGCGGGCAACGGCGCCGTCGCCACGTCCGACGTCGTGCTCGTGTTGTCCAGCGGCCGAAGCTTCCACGAGGCCGGCTGCCCGATCGTGGAGGGCAAGGACGGCGTGCGCGAGACGGCTCGGTCGAAGGCGCTGCGCGACGGGCTCGCCGTCTGCAAGCTCTGCGGACCCGACGAGTAACCTCCGAGTCCGCATGGAAGTCTTCATCAGGACGATCCTGCTCGGCATCGTCACCGGCAGCGTCTACGCGCTCGCCTCGACCGGACTCGTGCTGACCTACAAGACGTCCGGGATCTTGAACCTCGGCTACGGGGCGCTCGCCCTGTTCACCACGTTCATCCACTGGCAGCTCACGACCTGGGGCGTGCCGGTGTGGGTCGCCGCGGCGATCGTGCTGCTGGTCGTCGCGCCGCTCGTCGGGCTGACGCTCGACCGCCAGCTCTTCCGGCGGTTGGAGGGCCAGCCGCAGATCATCGGCGTCATCGCCACCGTCGGCCTGTTCGTGCTCCTGCAGGGAATCGTGATCCTCGTCTGGGGCGGCGACACGAGGTCCGTGCCGTCCCTGTTCCCGAGCGGCACGATCGGCCTGCCCGGCGGGGCGAACATCGGCACCGGCGACCTCGGCATCCTGGTCGCGGCGACGCTGGCCGCCGGGGGGCTCGGCGCGATGCTGCGCTTCACCAAGCTCGGCATCTCGTTCCGGGCGGTCGTGAACAACCGTCCGATCGCCGGGTTGATGGGGGTGAACACCGGCGCGGTTTCCTCGCTCGCCTGGGCCCTCAGCACCGCGTTCGCGGCGCTCATGGGCATCCTGCTGACGCCCGGGCTGCTGCTCGATCCCAACATCCTGCCGCCGTTCATCATCGCGTTCGTCCTCGGCGCGTCGGTGATCGGCTACCTGCGGAGCCTGCCGCTCGCCTACCTCGGCGGGCTCGGCCTCGGGATCGCGCAGGCGCTCGTGATCCAGTACTCCTCGACGCAGGGAATTCCAGGGCGGCTGAAGGACGCGCTGCCGTTCTTGATGATCGCCGGGGCGGTCCTCGTCGCGCCGCGCGCGCTGCGCAGCTCCCTCGGGGCGAGCTTCGTCGTCAAGACGCGCGAGATCGGCACCCTGATCGCGGGCCGCGCGCGGACCGCGTGGATGGGCGCCGCGTTCCTCGCGCTGGCGCTGACGCCGCTGGTGACCGCGGGATCGATCTCCTGGAAGCTCGCGCTGATCAACGGCATGACGCAGGCGATCGTGTTCCTGTCGCTGGTGGTGCTGACCGGCTACTCGGGGCAGATCTCGCTCGGACACACCGCGTTCATGGGCATCGCCACCTTCGCGATGGCGCACCTCGTCGCCGACTTCGGCTGGCCGAGCTGGGTCGCGTTCCCGCTGGGGGCGCTCGCCGCCGTGCCGGCGGGAGCGCTGATCGGCTTCGTCGCCGTGCGCCTGCAGGGCCTGTTCCTGGCCCTGATGACGCTCGCGTTCGCGTTCATGGCCGACGGGTTGTTCTTCGCCGACCGCCGCGTCTCCGGCGGCGAGGGCGGGATCCCCGTCCCGCGGCCCGAAGGCTTTGCGAGCGAAACCGGGCTGTTCTTCGTCACGCTGGCGGTCCTGACCGGCTTCACGCTGCTCGCGCTGAACCTGCGATCGGGCCGGACCGGCCGGGTGCTCGCGGGGATGCGCGACAGCGAGACCGCGTGCCGCGCGGTCGGCATCTCCGTGACGCGCTACAAGGTGATGATCTTCGGGCTGTCGGCGTTCATGGCCGGAACCGGCGCGATCCTGAACGCGATGATCCTGCAGAACGCAAACGTCCGCACCTTCATCCCCTTCTATTCGCTGATCTTCATGACGCTCGCGGTGCTCGGCGGCATCTTCCATCCCGGCGGCGCGATCGCATCGGGGCTGCTCTTCGGCTTGTTCGCCAAGTTCACCGAGACCGCGCCGATCCTCGGGCGCATCCAGCTCATCCTGTTCGGTCTCGGCGCGACGCTGGCGCTCGCGCAGAACCCCGAAGGGATGTTCGGCCAGATGCGCCTGGGCGTGCAGCGCGCGGTGCTGCTGTGGCGTCATCGCGGCGCGCGGGGCGAGCCACAGCCGGTCGGCGGGGGACAGCGATGAACGCCCTGCCGTCGGTCGAGCCCGGCCCGACGCTGGAGGCGCGGAGCATCACCGTCCGCTTCGGCGGCTTGACCGCGGTGGACGACGTCTCGCTCGTCGTGGAGCGGGGCGGCTTCGCCGGGCTCATCGGTCCCAACGGCGCCGGCAAGACCACGACCTTCAACGTGCTGAGCGGCTTCCAGCCGCCGACCTCGGGGACCGTGCTCTTCGGCGAGCGCGACGTGACCTCCATGCCGGCGTCGGCGCGCGCGCGGCTCGGCATGGGCCGCACGTTCCAGAAGCTCGAGCTGTTCGGACGCATGTCGGTGTTCGACAACCTGATGGTCGCCGCCGAGGCGGCGCACTCCCGGCTCGACGTCGTGAGCGACTTGCTGTCGCTTCCGCGACGCGGCAGCGAGGAGCGCCGCTGCGCCGCCGTCGTTCGCGAGGTCATGGCGGCGACCGACCTCGCCGGCATCGCCGAACGGCGGGCGGCCGACCTGCCCGTCGGGTTCGCGCGGCGGCTGGAGCTGGCGCGCGCGCTCTGCGCGCACCCGAGCTTGCTGCTGCTGGACGAGCCGTCGTCGGGCCTGGACAGCGAGGAGACCGCGAACTTCGGCGAGCTGCTGGTGCGGGTCAACCGCGACCAGGGAATCGGGATCCTGATCGTCGAGCACGACATGGACCTCGTCATGGAGGTCTGTCGCGACATCTATGTTCTGGACTTCGGGCGGCTGATCGCGCGCGGGTCGCCGGCGGAGATCACCGCGAGCCCGGCGGTGCGCGCCGCCTACCTCGGCGAGGAGGAGGCGTGAGACCCCTCCTGCGGCTGCGCAACGTCGAGGCGCGCTACGGACGGTTCGTCGCGCTGAAGAACGTGAGCCTGGTGGTGCCCGAGGGCGCGGTCGTGGCGCTGCTCGGGCCGAACGGCGTGGGCAAGACCACGCTGCTTCGCACGGTGTCGGGAATGCTGCCCGCGACGGCCGGCTCGATCGTCTTCGACGGCGAGCGCATCGAGTCCCTGCCCGACTACGCGATCGCGCGCCGCAGGCTCGCGCACATCCCCGAAGGCCGCGGCATCTTCCCGGCGCTTACGGTGCGCGAGAACCTGGTGATGGGCGGGTTCGACGCGGGCGCGCCCGGCGCGCGGGACGTCTTCGATCTGTTCCCCGTCCTGCAGCAACGGCTCGGGCAGCTCGCGGGAACGCTCTCGGGCGGCGAGCAGCAGATGCTGGCGCTCGCCCGGGCGATCATCAGCCGGCCGCGGCTGCTGATGGTGGACGAGCTGTCGCACGGGCTCGCGCCGGTGCTCGTCGCGCAACTGTTCGACACGCTCGGGCAGATCCGCGCTGCGGGGACGACCATCCTGCTGGTCGAGCAGTACGTGCGCTACGCGCTTCGCCTCGCCGACGTCGTCGTCGTCATGCAGAAGGGGCGCGTCGCCTTCATAGGCGAGCCCGCCGAGCTGCAGGCAGAAGGCGCCGCGGCGGCGGCCTACCTGGGGCGGACGCAAGCGCGAGCCGCGGGCGAATAGCCGCTCAGCGGATGCGCGGCTTCGGCCGTTCCTTCGACGCGAACGCGCGCTGGCCTTCGGCGAGCGACTCCTTGTTCGTCCCGAGCTTCACCCACGCGTAGGCCTGATCGAGCGCTTGGCCGCGGCCGGTCTCGCGCGAGGCCCAGATCGCGCGCAGGGTTCCCTGGATCGCCAGCGGCGGCTGCGCGGCGATCGTCTCGGCCACCCAGCGCGCGGACTCCGCAAGGTCGGCGCGCGCGACGACTTCGGAGACGAGCCCGATCTGCAGCGCGCGCGCCGCCCCCATCCGCTCGTGCGAGCCGAGCAACTGCATCCGCAGGACCTCGCCGAGCGGCATGCGCTGGGCCATGTGGATCGACTCGAACGAGGAGGTCATGCCGTAGGTGACGTGCGGGTCGAAGAACGTCGCCTCCTCGCAGGCGACGAGGACGTCGCTCTCCCCCAGCAGGTAGAACGCCCCGCCGCACGCCATCCCGTTGACGGCCGCGACGACCGGCTTCCAGAGGTCGTTGGACTTCGGGCCGATGTTCTCGCCGGGGTCGTCGAACATGAACGGGGTCGCGCCGGGCGAGCCCGAGACGCGCCGGCCGGGCTCGAACTGCTCGGTCCGATCGATGCCGGTGCAGAACGCCTTGTCGCCGGCGCCCGTCAGCACGATCGCGTTCACGTCGTCGTTCGAGCGCAGACCCCGCCAGACCTCGCGCAGCTCGCGCTGCATCGTCGAGTCGAACGCGTTGTGCACCTCGGGCCGGTTCAGCGTCACCCACGCGACCGCGTTCGCCTCTTCGTAGCCGAGCGTCTCGTAGCTCATCGCGCGCCGAGCCTACTCGTCCACCACGCGCAGGGGTTTGTAGAACGGGCGCGGCAGCGCGCCGGCTTCGAGCAGCTCCAGCTCGACGGGGACGCCGAGGCCGTCGGCCAGCACGCCTCGCACGTGCGCGCCGAGGCTCGGCCCCGGCGCGGCCGCCTCCAGCCGCAGGCGCAGGGCGCTCGTGTCGGCGGTTCGTACGATCTGGAACTCCAGCATCGGGCGCGCGACCTCCGGGATCGGCGCGAGCAGCAACTGCACGTCCATCGGGAGGACGTGCCGGGCGCCGGCGGTGACGAGGTCTTTGATCCGCCCGTCCCAGAACACGCGTGCGTGCGTCTCGCCGCACGGGCACGGGTCCCGGTCGACCCGAACGAGGTCCTCGAGGTCGTAGCGCAGGAATGCGTTGTCCTTCGTCAGCGTGGTGACCACGAGCGAGCCGCGCGTCCCGTCGGCCACGGGCTCGCCCGACGCGGGGTCGACGGCCTCGACGATCGCAAGGTCTTCGCACGCGTGCGCGCCGCGGTGGTGCTCGCACGACGAGCCGAGGAACGCGAAGCATTCGACACCGGCGCTGACGGTACGGTGCGGGGGGAGGTCGCCGGGCTCGGGCATTCCGAGGTCCGCGGCGGGGTCGAGGCCCATCTCCGTCGCGGTCTCCCAGAACGTGTGCAGCGCCGGCCCGAACATCTCGTAGCGCGTGGGCTTGATCTCTTGCCAGAGCCTGATCGCGCGCTCGGCGTCGGCCTTCGTCGCGGGCGGTCCGACTGCGACGTTCAGCGCGCCGAACGCCTCCAGCGCTCCGCCGAGCAACGCCGCTCCCCCGTTCAGCCCGCCGGGGTGCGCATGCGTGATCACCTCGCCCGGCCGGTAGCCCTGGCGGGCGAACATCCGGCCGGCGGCCTCGTACTCGACCGCCAGGTCCTGCGCCGTGAACAGGCCGATCGTCGGCCTGCCGGTGGTGCCGGTCGACGTCGACAGGCGCACGCACCGCTCGATGGGGGCGCCGCGGTACGTACCGAGCGGCGGGTGCGCCGCCTCGTCGGCGCGCAGGTCGTCCTTCGTCGTGCGGGGAACGCGCGGCAGGTCGTCCAAGCCCTTGACGTCGTCGGCTCCGAGCCCGGCGGATTGCATGCGCGCGCGCCAGAACGGCAGCGGCTCGTCGAAGACGCGAGCCACGAGGCCGCGCAACCGCTCCTCCTGAAGGGCGCGAAGCGCCGAGCGCGCGGAGGTCTGGATCGCGCTGAGCATGCGCTGCAGGGTAGCCCAAGCGCCCAGGTAGACTGGCCTTCGCACCGCCACCCAATATCGAGAGGAGCCCGATGAGCACGCCCGACTTCAAGGTCGCCGACCTTTCGCTCGCGCCGCTCGGCCGCAAGGAGATCGAGCTGGCCGAGCACGAGATGCCGGGCCTGATGGCGATGCGCGCCGAATACGGCGCGTCCAAGCCGCTCGCGGGCGCTCGCATCACGGGCTCGCTCCACATGACCGTGCAGACCGCGGTGCTCATCGAGACGCTGGTCGCGCTCGGCGCCGAGGTGCGCTGGGCAAGCTGCAACATCTTCTCCACCCAGGACGCGGCGGCCGCGGCGGTGGCGGTGGGACCGCACGGCACCGCGCAGAACCCCGCGGGCGTGCCCGTGTACGCCTGGAAGGGCGAGACGCTGGAGGAGTACTGGTGGTGCACCGAACAGGTGCTCGCCTGGCCCGACGGCGGCGGTCCCACGATGATCCTCGACGACGGGGGCGACGCGACGCTGCTCGTCCACAAGGGCGTCGAGTTCGAGAAGGCGGGCGCCGTGCCGGACCCGGCGACCGCCGGCTCGGCGGAGTTCGCGGTCGTGCTGCGCCTGCTTCAGGCATCGCTGGACCGCGACGGAAACCGCTGGACGACGATCGCCAACGGGATCAAAGGCGTCTCGGAAGAGACGACGACCGGCGTGCACCGGCTCGCCCAGATGATGGAGGCGGGCGAGCTGCTCTTCACGGCGATCAACGTCAACGACTCGGTGACGAAGTCCAAGTTCGACAACAAGTACGGCGTTCGCCATTCGCTCATCGACGGGATCAACCGCGGGACCGACGTGCTGATCGGCGGCAAGACCGCCGTCGTGTGCGGGTACGGCGACGTGGGCAAGGGCTGCGCGGAGTCGCTGCGCGGCCAGGGCGCGCACGTCTTCGTCACCGAGGTCGACCCGATCTGCGCGCTGCAGGCGGCGATGGACGGCTTCCCGGTGCGCACGCTCGGGGACGTCGTCGAGACCGCCGACATCTTCATCACCGCCACCGGCAACAAGGACATCATCACCGCCGAGCACATGGCGCGGATGAAGCACCAGGCGATCGTCGGGAACATCGGCCACTTCGACAACGAGATCGACATGGCGGGCCTCGCAGCGCGGGCCGACGTGACACGCGACACGATCAAGCCCCAGGTCGACCGATTCACCTTCGCCGACGGCCACGCCGTGCTCGTGCTCAGCGAGGGGCGGCTGCTCAACCTCGGCAACGCGACCGGCCACCCGAGCTTCGTGATGAGCACCTCGTTCACCAACCAAGTCATCGCGCAGATCGAGCTGTGGACGAACCTCGACGCGTACCCGCTGGGCGTCCACCGGCTGCCGAAGCACCTCGACGAGCGGGTCGCGCGGCTCCACCTCGATGCGCTCGGCGTGCGCCTGACCGAGCTGACCCCCGAACAAGCCGCCTACATCGGCGTCCCCGTAAACGGACCCTTCAAGCCCGATCACTACCGCTACTGAGCAGCGCCGAGGCGCGAGCGCGCGGTACGCAACCCCGAACGCCGGACCGGCTTCGAACGCCCGCGAACGAAACGGAGCCCCGAAGGGCCCCGTTTCAACGGTGCGACCGGCTTACATCACGCCGAGGCCCTGGAGCACCTCCGCGTAGTCGGCCATGCGTTCCTGGACCGCCTTGTCGGTCCCGCCGGCGTAGTACTTCACGCTGAAGTCCTGCACGATCTGAGCGCCCTCGACGATCAGCTTGCGCTGCTCGGGCTCCTCCATCAGCGCGTGCAGTTCCGCCAGATCGCCCTCGATCAGCATGAAGCCGCCGGTCCGGCCGGTCGTGGCGAAGTACTCCTTGTGAGCGTGGATACGGCCCGTCTTCGCGAGGTCCTCGAACCGTTGCACGGCCTTGCCGAAGGTCTCGAGTCCCCGCGCCTCGCGGCCCGGTATGCCGGCCCGCCAGCCGATCACGCACGCTCCGGTCGTCATCGCCAACCCCCTTCCGCTGCGCCTTCCGAACCCGTCGATCGTACGGCGGCGCCTCCGGGCGCGAAATGGTTCGCAGTGACGACGCTGCGATGGTCAGCCCGAGCGGGTCAGGCTTTACTAGGCAGTGCGGCGGTGCAGCTTCCCTGGATCAGGACCGTGCCCTTGTCGTCGGCGACCTCCAGGTCGGCCTCGATCCTGTTCTCGTCGCCTTCCTTGAACTTCCGCGTGATCGTGGCCTTCAGCACGAGGTTCGCGCCGGGGTAGAGCTGGCCCTTGAACTTCACGCCGAACTTTCGCAGGTTGCCCTGCCCGACCCAGTCGGTGACGTAGTGACCGAGCACGCCGGCGGTGAACATGCCGTGGCCGAAGACGCTCGGGTAGCCGACCTTCGTCGCAACCGTGTCGTCGTGGTGCATCGGGTTGAAGTCGCCGCTCGCGCCCGCGTAGCGGACGAAGTGCGTGCGCGTGATGTTCTCGACCTGCGGCCAGTCGGCGACGACGTCGCCCTCCTGCAGGTCCTCGAAGTACGTCTGAAGTCGCTCCATGATCGCTCCCGTCAGCTCGCGGCCTTGGCCGTCTCGACCAGCGTCATGCGGCTGACGAGGACGTCCTCGCCGCGCTGGTTCGTGAACGTGGTCTCGGACTCGACGAAGGTCATCGTGCCGCCGCGCTTGCCTTCCTTCTCCCAGATGTTGGAGATCTTCGAGCGCGTGGTCAGGACGTCCCCGTCGCGCACCTCGCCGAGGTACTCGAACTCCTGTCCCGCATGCAGCACGCGCAGCAAGTTCAGTCCCAGCTTGGCGAGCGCCTGACCCTGCGAGCCCTGCGGCGCGGGCCAGTGGCCGATCGCCATCGTGAAGGTCGGCGTCGCCGGTGCGCCCGGCTCGAAGTAGACCGGGTCCTCGTCCAGCGTCGCGCGCGCGAACTCCATGATCTTGCCGCGCTCGACCACCATCTGGGTCCCGCCCATCTCGGTCCCGATCAATGACTTGTCGATCATCGGATCCCTCCTCACGTCAAGAAGCGCAGGATACGACCGGGGCGGAAGCATCCCCAAACACGCGATGGAACCGAGCCGCCGCCTCGCGCGTCGGAGTCGGGACTGGGAGGTGGGATCCATGACACGACGCGTGTTCGCGGTGTCCGTCCTGACGGTGGCGATCGCGCTGGTCCCCGCAGCGGCGTTCGCATGCGGCGGGCTCGTCGCGCCCAACGGCGCGGTCAACCTGCTCCGGACGACGACGCTCGCCGGCTACCACGACGGCGTCGAGCACTACGTGACCTCGTTCACCTTCGGCGGCGTCAGCAGCGGCTCGTTCGGATCGCTCGTGCCGCTGCCGGGCGAGCCGACCGACGTGGTGCGGGGCGGCGACTGGACGCTCCAGCGCCTGATCAAAGAGGTGACGCCGCAGCCCAGGCGCCGGATCTCCCTCTTCGCCACCGCAGCGGGCGTCGCCGATTCGGCCGAGGTGATCCTGGAGACGAAGATCGACGCGCTCGACATCACCGTGCTGAAGGGCGGCGCGGACGAAGTAGGCGTCTGGGCCGGGCAGAACGGCTTCAAGCTCTCGCCCGACGCGCCCGAGGTGCTGGACTTCTATGCCTCGCGCAGTCCCTACTTCATGGCGGCGAAGTTCGACGCCGGACGAGCCGCGGAGCTTGGCCAGGGCGCCGGCGACGGCACGCCGGTGCACATCACGATCCCGACCGGCAACCCGTGGGTGCCGCTGCGCATCCTCGCGCTCGGCAAGGGCTCGGCGGCGCCGGTCCAGGCGGACCTGTTCCTGCTCACCGACGTCGAGCCCGCGACGCTCCCCGCGCCGAAGGGAACGAGCACGCTCGGGTTGCCGCAGGCGCCGGGACTGACGCTCGCGCGATCCGAGCAGGCCAGCGACTCGTTGATCGAGGACCTCCGCTCGGACAAGGGCATGGATTGGATCCCTGAAACAGGGATGTGGCTGTCCTACGTCAAGATCGACGCGCGTGCGCGCGACGTCACCTACGACCTCGCGATCGACGCGAGCGGACGCGGCGAGCCGTCCTGGATCGCCGCCGGCCTGCGCGGGCTCCAGCCCGCCGACATCGGTCCGGTCAACGGCTTCATGCTCGGCTCGCTGCTGGGCGCCCTGCTGATCGCCGTCGTCTTCAGCGCCCGCCGCATCCGCAGCCACCCCGCCGGGCTCTGACTCCGGTGGCGTCTCTGAGTTGAACGACGCGCCGCTCCCGCACGAGGATGGTCCGAGCACATCGGCAGACGGGAGCGGCGCGTGGCTATCGAGGTTCGCAAGGACGGCGGCATCACCACGATCACGATCAACCGGCCGGAGCGCCGCAACGCGCTCGACCTCGAGCACTTTCAAGCCCTTGCCGAAGCCTGGGTCGGTTTCCGCGACGACGACGACGCGCGCGTCGCGATCATCACCGGGACCGGGAAGGACTTCACGGTGGGCGCCGACCTGAAGTCCTTCGTGCCGGCGATCGCCGGCGAGACCGAGCGCATCGCGGCCGAGCGCGCCGAAGGCAAGGTCAACCCCGCCGAGGCCGGCCTGATCGCCGTGCTGCGCGAGTTCGAGCTGTGGAAGCCGGTCGTCGCCGCGGTCAACGGCACGTGCGTCGCCGGCGGGATGGAGATGCTGCTCGGCACCGACATCCGCATCGCCTCGACGCAGGCGAGCTTCGGCATCTTCGAGCCCAAGCGCGGGCTGTTCCCCGGCGGCGGGACGACCGTGCGGCTCCCCCGTCAGATCCCCTTCCCGTGGGCGATGGAGGTGCTGCTCGTCGGCGACGCGGTCGACGCCCAGACCGCGCTGCGCATGGGAATCGTGAACGCCGTGGTCGAGCCGGACGCGCTGCTCGACACCGCGGCCGAGTGGGCCCGCAAGATCATGCGCAACGCGCCGCTCGCGATCGAGGCCACCAAGCGGTCGGTCATGACCGGACTGGGCCTGCCGTTGAAGGAAGCCTTCGATCAGGAGCTGATGCACGCCGCGCAGGTCTTCATGACCGAGGACGCCAAGGAAGGCCCTCGCGCGTTCGCCGAGAAGCGCGACCCGGTGTGGCAGCGGCGATGAGCCCGCTCCCGGACCGGTCCGAGATCCGGTTCGTCGACCCGGCGTGGGCGGCGCGGCGGCGCACGTTCATCGGCGAGCGGCGACGGCTCAACTACGCGACCTTCGTCGACCGGCTCGCCGCGCTCTACGGCGAGCGCACGGCATTCCTGCTCGACGAGCCGCTCGACTACCCCGGATTCAGCGGACAGGTCATGTCCTACCGGGACGTCGCCGCGATGGTGAACCGGGTCGCGGGCGGCCTGCGCGCGCAAGGCGTGCAGCGCGGCGACCGCGTGGGGCTCATCACGCTCAACAAGATCGAGATGGCCTTCGCCAACTTCGCCTGCGGCAAGCTCGGCGCGATCCCGGTCCCGATGAACTTCATGCTCACGCCGACCGAGATCGAGTTCGTGGCGCAACGCGCCGGCATCGAGACGCTCCTGGTCGACCCGTTCGTCTACGAGGGCACGATCAAGGATCCGTCCGCGGTGCCGAGCGTCAAGCGCTGGGTCATGATCGGCGCGGAGGCGCCGGCGGGCGTGGCCTCCCTGGCCGGGCTGATGCGCGACGCGCCCGCTTACGTCGACCCGGTCGAACCGCCGTCCATGCGCGAGACCGCGCTGCTGTTCTTCACCTCGGGGACGACGGGGTTCCCCAAGGGCGCGATGCTCACCCACGAGGCCACGATGGTCGGTCTGCACGCGCACGCGCGGCTCTCCAGCCTCAGCCCCCGGCTGCAAAGGCGCCTGACGCTGCTCGTGATGCCGGTCGCGCACGCGGCCGGCTACGCCACGATGATGCTGAACCTCGGCCTCGGCACGCCGTGCGCCTTTCTGTCGAGCTTCGACACCGCCGCCATCTTCGAAGCGGTCGAGCGAATCCGCCCGACGGTGTTCGCCGGGACCCCGGCGATGTACCGGATGCTGCTCGGCGCAGGGGCGCGCGACGTGGACTGGTCCTCGATCCGGATCTTCGGCGGCGGCGCCGACGTGTTCGACGATGAACTCGTGCGCACCGTGCGCGAGCTGGCGGCGCGGCCCGGTCCGATCGGACGACGGCGCCTGCCCTGGTTCATCCGCGGCTACGGCATGGCGGAGGCAAACAGCTACCTCGCGCAGACCCCGCCGTTCGAAGCCGGCGACGCCTGCTGCGGCTGGGTCATGCCGCCGGTGAAGTTCCGAATCGTGGACGAGGACGGGCGCGACGTGCCGCGCGGGACGGCGGGCGAGCTGCTCGTCAAGGGACCGAACGTCACGACCGGTTACTGGAACGACCCCGAGGCGACGGCCGAGGCGATCGACGCAGAGGGCTGGTTCCACACCGGGGACGTGCTCCGCCAGGGCAAGTGGCGAATGCTGTACTTCGTCGGTCGCTCGGGCGACATCATCAAGTCGGGCGGCTACAAGATCAGCGCCAACGAGATCGACCAGGCGCTCATGCGCCACCCCGACGTGGAGATGAGCGCGACCGTCGGCATCCCGCACGCGGTCAAGGGCGAGCGCCCGTTCAGCGCCGTGAAGCTGCGCGCGGGATGCGCGACGACGGCCGAGGACGTGCTGGCCTTCGCGCGCGAGCGGCTCGCCCGCTACAAGTGCCCGCGCGCGATCGTCGCGGTGCCCGACATCCCGATGACGTTCTCGATGAAGCCCAAGCGCATCGCCGTGCGCGAGCACCTGCTGCGCGAGCTGCCGGCCGACATTCGCGAAGGATGATCGAGCTGCCGCGCGATCGCACCGCGATGTGCGTGGTCGAGATGCAGAACGACCTCGTCTCGCCCGAGCTACTGGAGGCGCGCGGGCTCCGCGGCGCGCTCGCGCGCGCCGTGCACGCGCGCAGGGTCCTCGACAAGCTGCCGCCCGTGCTCGAGGCGTGCCGGGCGCGCGGCGTGCCGGTGCTCTACCTCACCAAGGAGCGCGACCCGGCGCTGCCCCAGCCGGACTTCCCGCCGATCTACGGCAGCGGCGGGGCAGACCCGATCCTGGTGCGCGGGTCGCGCGGCGCCGCCGTGGTCGACGCGCTCGCCCCGGCGGACGGCGACCTCGTGCTGGCGCGCGCCACCTCGCTGGACCCGTCCTACGGCAGCGAACTGTGGAGCGTGCTGCGGCGGCTCGGGACGACGACGCTGATCGTCGCGGGGATCTCCACGACGATCGCGGTCGAGGGCCTGGTACGCGCCGCCGCCAACCGCGCCTACCGCGTCGCCGTCGTCGAGGATTGTTGCGCGAGCGTTCCGGAGGAGTGGCACGACTTCAGCGCGCGGAACGTCCTTCCCCTCCTGGCCGACGTCGTCAGGGCGATCGACGTGGCTCGGGCGCTCGCCTGAGCCGGGCCGAGCGGAGGCACCCTTGACGCCCGGGGCGAAAAGTGTAGAGTTGCACTCAACACTGACGCTCGTGTCACCTAGGGGGTGGGCCATGCGTGTGATGGCGTTCGACGACTTCCTCGAGCAGGTAGACGGATCTGAAGGCGGCTCCCGATCGCCCGACTGGAACACGCTCGTCCAGCAGGGCCGGGCCGCCAGGCAGGCCGCCGACGGCGGACGGTGGCGAATCGGCGAGCTGGCCTCCACGATCGAGCGCCGCTACGCCTCCGGCGCGCTCAAGCGCTTCGCCGACGAGATCGGCGAGTCCCTGGGGAGCGTCCGCCGCTTCCGGTGGGTCTTCGAGAGCTACGACGCGGCCGCGCGCATCCGCTTCCGCGACCTCGCCTTCTCGCACTTCCAGGCCGTCGCCGCGCTCTCGGACCGGCTGGCGTGGCTCGAGCGAGCGCAGCGGATGGGCTGGAGCGTCGACCACTTGACCGTGCAGTCCCGGCGAGCGGGCATCGCCGGCGGCGCGGCGCGCATGACCGCGCTCCGCCGGCCGATCGACTCCGCGGCGCGCAGCCTCGCCCGCCTGACCGAGTCGGTCGTGTCCGAGCCTCTTCCCACGGCCGAGCGCACCACGCTGCTCGGCGCCGTGGACGAGCTGGCCGCCCACCTCGAGACCCTGCGGGCCGAGCTGAAGAAGCGCCGCCGCCCGAAGCTTCGCCGCGTCTGAGCCGGGCGTTCGTCCACGGGCGGATCTCAGGATTTGACCTCGATAGAAGCCTCGGTCACTCGCACGTTTCGGTCCACGCGACACCAATTACATGTGGCCCTGGCCCAGACAAGTCGTAGATGGTGCCGTTGATCCCCATCCGCAGACTCTCGGCTCCCACTCGACACAACTTGCGTATCTCCGCGTTGGCCGAGCGATCTACCGTCGCGGCGAAGATGGGCTTCCATCCAGAGACGTTGCGCGCCTACTAGATCAAGCAGTTCGAGATCGACAACGGCAAGGCGCCAGGGTTGACGACCGACGAGCAAGCACGCCTGAAGCAGCTCGAGCAGGCGGCAGTCTGTTGAACCAGTCGACGCATTCGAGGGTCCCGAACTCGACATAGTCGAGGTTGCGCAACGCCCGCGGTGATGGATCAACTCGGTCTTGTAGAGCCCGATGATCGTCTCGGCCAGCGCGTTGTCAGCACGATCCCGGCCGTTCCTTCGCACGAATCCGGCAGAGCCCCCCTCACCCCTCATCCGGCAGAGATGTCCGGCACTCGGTCGGCGCCGGACGGCAGCCCAGAAAGTCCCGCAGGTATTCCACTCGACTCTCAGTTTGACTCGTCGAGGCCACCGCTTCCCCGTCCTCCGTTACCGTCCCGATCACGACATCGGACGGAATCTCGCAGCCGAAGCCTGCGTTACGTTCGGCGATCCTTCTGCCATCGACGTCAACCGGGCGGCGAGAAGCAAGGATCTCGTGGCGTCGGCCCCCGAGCGACTACCACAGGTACCAGAAGTTGACGTCCTCGACCTCCATCGTCGGACACTCGGCCACGTAGCGCTCCCTGACATAGTCCTCGAACCTCTGCCCATTGCCGTCCTCGATGGACAGCAGACGCTCCACCGCGAGCCGTCCCGCAGCGAGCGCGTCCTCGTTCGTGCTGGGCGGTGCCGACGTACATGCAGAACCAGCGATCACCAGGACCGCGATCAGTACGCGCCAACGCGTGAGGGCTCCTGTCACCGTCGAATCATCCTAGTACTCAAACGTCACACTGCTTGTGTAGAATCGAGGGCGTGAAGGAGTCCTTGTACACATTCCTGGGGGTACTTGAGCTAGCGTCTGTTCCGTTGGCGCTGACGTTCATGGTTTTCATGCTGCGCTCAACAACCCGACGGGGCATCCAACTCGCGGCTGCGGCATCCACGGCGCTGATCCTCATCGCCGTTCTCTTTCTCGTGGTTCCATCCTTCTCGGTCGCGTGCCCCTCAGTGCTGGAGGCTCTCTGGTCCGGCTTCCCTAGCCCGCACGATCCGCATGCGCCATGTAAGACGCATCTCGGAGCGCGCAGAGGGTTCGTTAACGGCCTGTGGCTCAACGGAGTGATTGTAGGAGTGCTTTCGTGGAGAGCTCATCGACGCGCATCCGGGCGCGAGCAGCCCGCGATGGGGGGAAGCTAGGTCTGATCGGTTCGCCGCGTCTTAAGAAGCAGCTTTGAGAAGCAGCTACGGAACCGTCGCACCTGGTGGACGATCTCGGGTTGGCAGTCCCCCGACGAGGCGTAGTCCCAGCGTCCATCCTCCAGTTTCATCGTCACGACGTTCAGCTCAAGGCCCGAGCCCGCGACGTAGGTGACCTCGTCGGGTGCTCGGGCCGCCACCCGGTAGCCGGTCTTGAATACCGGCTCCACGCCTTCCTGCGTGGCCAGGAACTCCGCCAGCGCACGGGCGGCGGGGTCGTCCTCGCGCTCCGCGCCTCCCGGTTCATCAAGGAGCGAGGACGCAAACGTGACCCGGTTGCTCATGCAACCAAGCGTGATGGACTCGCCTCCGGCGTCCGAGCCCTCGGGAGTACGCGCGGTCGCTGCGCAGCCGGTTAGCAGGCCGACGAGAGCGACGAGCGCTAGACAGGGTCTTTGCCATGACGTTCGCTTCCCCTCCTTGCGCCGAACTCCTTCCTGTATGCAGGTTTCTCCACACGTTTCTGCTACTCTGCGCAAGTCTCGGACCACTGCACCCCTGCAACATGTGCTCCCGGGCCGTGAACGAGGCTCGATGCTTCTCCTGAGAGAGTCACCCTCAAGCTTCGGATCCCCGCGCGGCACCTGCTCTCCAAAAGTGCCAGGGCCCTGAGACTTACGAGTCGCAACTCGAACGTAAGGAATCTCCGTTCATCGACTTCGAGGACGAGGGGAAAGTTCAGCGTTGTTCCTCTCTTGGCTCGGGCTGCATCCTCCGGATTCCAATTTGCTGCTCCGACGCAGCCAAGCTGGCAATCGCTGTGACCGATAAACCGAGCCTCCACAAGAGAGTCAACGTTCGCAGGCTCGATGGCCTCGATGGTCACGGGCCTATCGCTTCCATTCGCGATTTCGGCCGACACGATCACCCGCAGCTCCGTGCCTTCGATGTCAGCAGGAGCCCAGACGCTTGTGAGAAGCAGTCTTTCGGAGGCAGCGGCAGCACTCGGGCTCTCGGTTGAGACTCCCACCTCGTCCGAGGCCTTGCAGGTCGCTAGCGTGCAGACGAGCACTATCCATGCCGCTATCCGCGTGGTCACGAATTATTCTTCCAGCAATAGTCTGAGCCCTGGGAACTGTCTGGGAACCACCCATCGGCAAACTTACAAGAGAGGTTCTCTTCCTTCCAGCCGGTACCCATGTCATACAGGTAGAGCTTTCCCTTATCCGTACCAAAGCCAGAGCGCGGCTGATCAGTGAACTCGAGCTTTCTGTACGTGTACGTATTGGTGGCCTTGGTGGTGTCCTCCACCTCCATCCCAGCGCTGAACGTCGCGCTCCCATAGGATTCCGGGAAGTTTACGGAGACCTGGGCACCATTGAACCACACGTGCGAGTCGAGCAACGATCGTTCACGGGATGTGCCCGGCACGTAGTCGACCCAACTCCCGAAGTTGCCAGCCTCGATGAGGCTCGGCCTCTTCTTGTAGTTGTACATCACGGACGATTGACCCCACAGGGCACCGCCGTCGCGGGACTTGACCACAACCTCCTCGTCCGACACATAGGAACAAAATTCGGTGAGGCAATACGTACTGATCGTCTTACGCCACTGCCATGTGTCCCGGCCGTATGCGGGCAAGTGACCTTGGTCGTCCTCGGGGTACTCAGCAAAGCCACAGCCATTGCTATCCGCGTCATCTGACCCTGTATAGCAGTCGTCCCGCAGGTCCCATGTGTCGGTGCCGCTGGTCGTCTGGAGCGTCGAAGAGCCGCCGCTGACCTCGAACGGCCCCGCTTTGGTCCGCCACCCTACGTCCCAGCGCTGCCTGGCGTCGGCCTGGAACTTGAAGCGATTGAGGGTTGTCTGTATCCGCTCGGACATGCCACGAAAGGCCAGCACCCCCGGAATGTCGCGCGTCTCCAAGATGCATGTCGTGCTGCCAATGTTCGCCGAGCAGTCACCCGCTTCTTGGTGGTGGGAAAGCACGGGTGGCCCTCCGCAGGTGTCGGTCGCCTCGCACCCAGCAACGACCAGATCATCGGAGAGGTCGGAATCCGTTGGCTCCGCATTCGGATCACCGAGATCTTCCGTCCCAGGCAGCGCCAGAGAATCGTCCCCCGACGTCGGAGAGAAGGAGAATGGCCCGGAACCTGTCGTCGTGCATGACGAGCACTCGTGTCCTTGCAGCGCCTCGGCGGCGGAGTGGTAGAGCGTGACCACGTCGGTCGCGGGCGTCCCCAGAGGGATCGAGCCCGACGCGGCGTCGATGTCGGCGTCGGGAAGGCCGAGCGTGACGGAGGCAAACGTGGCGGCCGTCGTCTGCTCCGTGACGGGACTAAGCCCGCGGAGGCTCACCAACGGCGACGAGCGACCCAAGACTTTGCTGGTCGGTACTGTGATCGACATTGAGGAGCCGGACGGGAAGGCACCCGTCATGAGCGTGCGTGTTTGGTTGGGGTGGTTGTCATCGTCCACCCAAAGCCAGTAGGGGCCACCGGCGACTGCGGCCGGCACGGTCGCCTCGAACGTCACCACCTCCAGCGGTTCAAGGTCGAGTGTAATGGACGTGACGCTGGACAGGGCGTCGATCGACGTCAGGTTCCTGGGCGGCACCGCTCCGACGTAGCCCGGGTTCGGCGAAGCGAAGGTCTCGTAGCCATCGACCTCGTAGGTCGTCCCGTGGCTCGCCATGACCTGTGCCGCGTTTTGGCCCGATTGCAGGTTCACCCGGAAGCGCTGCTGGAAGGGATCCGGCGTACACGGGGACGCGGCAGGCGCCGAACAAGTCGTCGCGAGGAGGGTGGAACTCACGGGCGTCATGCGCACACTGGCGCTCGTCCAGATCGCTGGGACCGTCGTTTGGAGCGTGCCAAGCGAGTCCACCTCGCCGGGCACAGGCAGGCTGATCGCACTCGAGGCCGGCGCGGGGACGTGGTAGACGAGAGACTGGTTCGAAGTAGCCCCCGGGCTGTAGGCGGGCTTGGTTTGCTCGACGCCGGCGACCGAGGTCGCTAGTACCGCATCGTCGAGCGGCACTCGGACGTCAACGAACGCAGTGTCTCCGCCGTGGATGCTGC